>Ga0326728_10020420_pt1 | contig 12632 bp, 11 predicted proteins | sample MB3enrmetagenome_FD_207602 | JGI IMG/M metagenome (GOLD analysis project Ga0326728, IMG submission 207602) | Lab enriched peat soil microbial communities from McLean, Ithaca, NY, United States - MB31MN | ecosystem: Environmental > Terrestrial > Soil > Wetlands > Peat | place: USA: New York...
GACGAGGCGACCAGCGCCCTCGACACGGCATCGGAGACGGAGGTCCAGAAGGCCCTTGAGAACCTGATGAAGGGGAGGACGACGATCGTCATCGCCCACAGGCTCTCCACGATCATGAACGCGGACAGGATAATCGTCCTGGCGGAAGGCCGGGTCGCCCAGGAGGGGACGCACCGCCAGCTCATCGAGGCGGAAGGCCCCTACAAGAAGCTCTACGAGATGCAGTTCAGGGACGAGGGCAACGACAAGGTCGTCAGGATCGGCAAGAGACTCAAAAATGTCTAGAAGGAAAGTCAGGCAGGCGCTCCTCGTCCGCCTGCTCCCCCCCGTCGTCTACCTCTTCCTTATCGTTTTGCGGACTACCCTCAGGATAAGGCACGTCAACAGCGAGGGGGTTTACCGACTATGGCAGGACGGTCAGAATATCATCGCCTGCTTCTGGCATGGCAGACTGCTCGCCATGCCTTTTGCTTATAAAGGCAAGAGGCTGAAAGTCCTTATCTCGCGCCACCCGGACGGCGAGTTCATAGCGCGGGTGATAGGCTACTTCGGCATGGGCACGGTGAGGGGCTCGCACAGGAAGGGGACCGTCGCGTCCATAAGGGAGATGATCCAGGAGCTTGCGGAAGGGACGGACATAGCGATAACGCCGGACGGGCCGAAGGGGCCGCGACACAAGGTCAAGGAAGGCATAATAGAGCTCGCCAGGCTTACCCGCAGGCCCATCGTGCCCGTGACTTACGGGGCGAGCAGGAAAAAACTGTTCGACTCCTGGGACCGTTTTCTCCTCCCTTGCCCCTTCTCGAAGATCGTCTACGTATGGGGCGACCCCATCTACGTGTCGCGGGAGACGAGGGGAGACGGCCTGGAAAGGGAGCGCCAAAGGCTGGAGCGGGAGCTGATTGCCCTTACCGAGGCGGCGGACAGGATGGCATGCGGCGGCTGATATATAACCTCCTGGTGTGGGCCGCCCTGCCAATCTTTGCGCCTTTTTCCCTTGCAAATGGGAAGATCAGGCGCAATTTCTCCGAGCGCATCTTCCCGCGGCGGGCGGGCGACGGTCTGAAGGGGGCGATCTGGATACACGCGGCGTCCGTCGGCGAGGCGGTCGTCGCTGAGAACCTGATGGCGTTCCTCCGGGCAAGGGCGGCAGGTCCCTTCGTTGTCACCACGAACACGTACTACACGAGGGACATGCTGCGGCGGACCCTAGGCGGGTCGGCGCAGGTCTTTTCGCTGCCTTTCGACCTCCCTTTCTCCATAAGGCGCTTCATGGGGGCGGCCGGCTTCGCCGCCCTGGTCCTCGTAGAGACGGAGCTCTGGCCCAACCTCATATGGGGCGCGTCGCGGCGGAATATCCCCGTCATCATCGTCAACGGCCGCATCTCGGACCGGGCCTTTCCGCGCTACAGGCGCCTCGCCTTCTTCTTCAAGGGCCTATTCGACTCGGTAGACCTCGTGATCGCCCAGTCGGAGGCGCACGCGGAGCGGTTCATCGCCCTCGGCATGGACCCATCGAAGGTGGTCGCGGCCGGGAACCTCAAGTACTACCGCGACCCCGGCCGCCTCCCGGCGGCGCGGGCGGAAAGGGACGTGGTGACCTTCGGAAGCGTCAGGGAAAAGGAGCTCCCCGTGCTCGTGCCCGTCATCGAGGCGCTGAGGCGCGACTTTCCCGGCGTGCGCGTATTCGTTGCGCCGAGGGAGCTGACCCTGATCGCCGCAATCGAGAGGCAGTTGCCCGAAGGCATCCCCGTGACGCGCTATTCCGCGATGAAGGGCGGCAGGCGGGAGGCGGCGGGCGGGATCGTCCTTGTCGATACGGTCGGCGACCTGATCGACATCTATGCAGCGAGCCTGGTTGCCTTCGTAGGGGGGAGCCTCGCCCCTTACGGCGGTCAGAACATCCTGGAGCCGCTCTTTGTAGGCGCCCCCGTCATCTTCGGGCCGCACGTCGAGAACTTCAGCGAGATCGCCCGGGTCATCCTTGCCGGAGGGGCGGGCTTCATGGTCCATGACGGAGGGGAGCTGCTTTCAAAGATCAGGCTCGTCGTGGAGGACCCCGATGTGCGCAAAGAACTCGCCGGGGCGGGAAGGGGCGTGCTGGAGGCGCAGAGGGGCGTGATGGAGAGGGCGGCAAGCCTTGTTCTGGAGACTATATGGAAGCGTTCGACAAGCTCGTGAGGCTGATGGAGACCCTGCGCGGGGAGGAGGGCTGCCCGTGGGACAAGAGGCAGACGGAGGCGGCCTTCAAGACGTTCCTTCTTGAGGAGGTTTACGAGCTGATCGAGGCCATCGAGCACGAGGACTACCCGGCGCTGAAGGAAGAGCTGGGCGACCTCCTCTTCCACATCGTTTTCATATCGCAGATATGCAGGGAGAAGGGGCGGTTCGACATAAACGACGTCGTGCTCGGCGCATACGAAAAGATGTACGGCAGGCACCCCCACGTCTTTTTGAAGGACGGCGACAAAAGGCCCATCGAGGCGCGCTGGGAAGAGATAAAGAAGGCGGAGAAGGAGGATTATTCCCCGGTCTCCCACGTGCCGAAGATACTCCCCGCCCTGCTGCGGGCCTACCTGATATCGAGAAGGGCGGCAAAAGTGGGCTTCGATTGGGAGAGGCTCGACGACATCCATGAGAAGATGCGCGAAGAGCTCGCCGAGCTAAGAGAGGCGGAAAGCTCCGGGGAGGCGGACAGGATAGAAGATGAGATCGGCGATGTCCTGTTTACGGTCGTAAACATCTCGCGTCGCCACGGGGTTGATCCTGAAAATGCGCTGAGGCGCACCATAGGCAAATTCCTGGGACGGTTCGTCAATATAGAGCGGAACCTGGATTTGGCAAAGGGCAACCTTGCAGCAATGGATGCCCTTTGGGATCAGATGAAAGAAAAGGAGAAAAAGGGGAAGTGAATCCCCTTTTATTCGACCTTTACTACGTTCGATGCCTGCGGGCCTTTCGGCCCGTTCACGATCTCAAATTCGACTTGCTCCCCTGTTTTTAAGGTTTTGAAACCATTCTGCTTGATGGCGGAATAATGCACGAAAACGTCTCCCCCCTCGTCCTGCTCGATGAACCCATACCCCTTTGAATCGTTGAACCACTTAACCTTACCTACTGGCATACCGCAAAACTCCTTTCTGAAAAATGAATTAATACTGCTGAACGTAATGATAAGCAACTACGAAATACGATGTCAAGGGAAATGTTAAAAAAATTTAATGGTTTTTCGTGAAATCATTATTTGCCCCCCGAAAGGGGGATACAGGAGGGGTTCCGGACTGCAATTTGGAAGGCTTCCCGGCGCGTTACGCGTACCCCAGCTCGGCCAGCCGGTCCTCGCCCATGCCTATGTAATGGGCCACTTCGTGCACGACGGTTATCTCTATCTGCTCCTCCAGCTCCTCGACCGTATCGCAGGCCCTCTCCAACGGCTCCTGGAAGAGGAATATGGTGTCTGGGAAGAGAGGGGGCGCCGTAACCGACCGCTCGATCAGGGGGACCCCCTGGAAAAGGCCGAGAAGGTCGTCGGTGTGGGAAAGGCCTAGCTCTTTCAGCATCGCCCCTGTGGGGCGTCTTCTGACCGTTATCATGATATTGTCGAGGTGGCGGCGTATCTCGTCCGGTATGCGGCTTACGGCCTTCTTAACTATCCTGTCGAAGGCGCTCTCGTCTATCTTCATTCCGTTTCTTACCCTTACAAGGGAGATTAAACTGTAATTTCTCTTGTAGCTTCCTGCGGGGAAACTATTTTCCCGTAAAAGCAATTTTTCGCGCTGCTTTCATACCCGCGCTCCTTCCATCCAACTATCATCCTCGGAGCTTTGGCGCGCCTTACCACAGGCAATTTTTGGGGCTCAACGCCCCCTCCACGAGCTTTGCTCGTGGAGCCTCCCCCCTCACGAAAAACGTTCAGTGGATACCTTCCTGCCTATGGCAGTATCATTTGTTGCCTAATCTTATCACGCCAGGCCGCACTCTGTGAAGTCAACCCCGTCCTCCCAGGAGGCGAGTCCGTCCTCAATGCCGCCCGCGCGAAGCGCCTCTTTGCCGAAGGGCCAGCTCTTCAACCTGTTGCGTCCTTCTTCCTTTGCGGCGTAGAGGAGCCCGTCGGCTATGCGGACGAGCTCCGACGACATCTGCTCCTTTTGGGGTACGAGCGTCGCGACGCCGCAGCTTACGGAGATGAGGTCCGCCACCGGTGAGTGGGCGTGAGGTATGGCCAGCTTGCCTATCTCTTCCATGATCGTCCTTGCCAGCGGAAGGGCCCCTTCGGGGTCGGTATCGGAAAGGATGCACGCAAATTCTTCGCCGCCGTACCGGGCGGCCAGGTCGCCCGCACGCCGCACCGCCTTCAACAGCACGCCCGCCACCCGCTGCAGGCATTCGTCGCCCGCCTGGTGGCCGTAGCAGTCGTTGAACTCCTTGAAGTAGTCGATATCGACAAGGATCAGGGATATAGGCGATCGCTGGCGAATCCCCCTGCGCCATTCGCGGTCGAGGAACTCGTCGAAATGCCTCCTGTTCGAAAGACCCGTAAGGCCGTCCGTTGCGGAAAGGGCTTCCAGCATGTCCCAGTAGCGCCGCATCTCCGTGATGTCGCGGAACTTCCAGATGCGGCCGTACTGCTTCCCGTCCATGCCGAGGACGGGATGGGAGCCCGCATCGACCACCGTTCCTTCCTTCAGCTCGAACTCGCCCCGTACCGTCTCTTCCGGGTGGTTGTACACGCGGACGATCATATCGTAGAAGCGCCCCGGGTCCTTGATCGCAGACATTACGTACTCGATCTTTTCCTCTTCGTCGCCGTTCTCCACAATGCTCTGGGGTATCTTCCACATGTCGATCATCCTCTGGTTCTCCACGACCTTCCCCCGGTGGGTATCGACTATCAGGACGCCGTCATCCGAAGAGCGGACCATGGCCTGGAGGAAGGTTTTCCTCCAGCGGAGCTCTTCGTCGCGGCTTTTCCGCTCCGTGATGTCCTGGAGGCTGCCGATGACGGCCGGCCTGCCCATGTAAAGCGTCCGGGAACCGTGGGCTTCTATATGGCGGACCTCCCCGCTTTTCAATAATATCCTGAAAGTGAAGTGGATGGAATCTACCTCTCCGGAAAGCCTTTTTCGTATGTTCTCCTCTACCATCGGAAGGTCGTCCTGGTGAACGGTGTCTTTGGGCCCCTTCAGGTTTATTAGCTCCTCGGCAGAGGATTCGTATATCTCCGCTAAGCGGGCGTTGACGTACTTGAAGACCCCGTCCTGGATCAGATAGACGCCCACAAGGGACTTCTCCACGAGGTCCCTGAACTTGCCCTCCGACTCCTGGAGGCGGACCTCCGCCTTCTTGCGCTCGGTAATGTCCCTCCATACGGTGTACAGGATCTCCCTGCCCCCTATGGGGACGACCGTCTGCGTAACCTCGATCAAGATCTCCCTGCCGTCTACCGTGTTCCGCAGGAACTCGAAGCGGTTGCGACCGTATCGCAGGGTCTCCCCGATGCGCTCCCTGGCCACCTCCTGCGTAGGTCTTCCGTCGGGCTGCCTCTCGGGGGCCAAGGCCCAGGGGGTAAGCCCGATCAGCTCGTCCTTGCGCTTGCACCCCATCATCGCCAGGGCCGCTTCGTTGCAATCGACGTAGGTCCCGCCGTCCAGAAGGACGATGGGGTCCGGCGAGTTCTCGAAGAGGAGCCTGAATTTCTCCGCCCCTTCGGCGGACGCCGCGTCAGCCGTCTTTCGGCCCACCCCACGGCCTGACGCCGGGTACGGAGGCGGTCGCAGAGGGGGCCTGCGGGTGCGCCTCGGGCCGGTCTTCGCAGCATGGTCCCTGCCGTTCTTTTCCATAACTTAAATTATTATCGAATAAACGGAAAAAAGATAAAGTGCAGCCGTATTGCCCCCGGGCGCGGGGCCTGGAGCGCCGCAGGGCTTATCGGGTGCGCCGGCGCGCTCACCTGGAGCGCGCAACGCCCGCCCGCGCGCAGATCTCCGGCACGGGGCACCTGCTGCAAAACGGCGAGATAGGGACGCACGTCCTGCGGCCGTGCGTGACGAGGAGGGGATTGATCGGGATCCAGTATTGCCTGGGGAGGCGCCTGCGCAGCTCTTCTTCCGTCTCGCCGGGCGTCCTGGTCTTCACCGCGCCCAGCCTGTTCGAGATGCGGTGGACATGGGTGTCAACGGCAATGCCGGGTATGCCGAAGCCCTCGGTTATGACGATGTTCGCCGTCTTTCTCCCCACGCCCTTGATCGTGAGGAGCTCTTCTATGGAATCGGGGACGCGCCTGTCGTATTTCTCGATGACGGTGCGCGACACGTCTTTGAGGAGGCGCGCCTTCACCCTGTAGAAGCCCACGGGGTATATCGCCCTCTCAAGCTCCTCGACGGGCATCGCAAGGATCGCCTCCGGCGTGCGGGCTTTTTCCATCAGGCGCTCCATCGCCGCGTCCGTTGTCTCGTCCCTGGTCCGCAGGCTCAGTAGGCAGCCTATGAGCACGAGGAACGGGTCCTGCCTGCGGGCCGCGAGCCTCGTGACGACGGGCACGTCGTCCGCGTAGTAATCTTTGAGCCGTTCAACCAGTTCTTTAAAAGGGAATTGAGGCATTATTCGAACATCTCCTCTACCAGCGCCGCCATGCCTGCGGTGTGCGACCCCTCCCAGTAGACCCTTCCGCAGGCAGGGCAGGTCCTGAAGCGCGCGTAATTATGGTATACGAACTCGGGGACGGACGGCTCGATGTCCTCCTTGTCCACGTCCGCAAGCGCCACGTTGCATTCGATGCACCTGGAAAAGACCGTATCGCGGGACAAATACGGCGAAATAAGCGCCTTGACCTCCCGGAGCTGCTCCCTTGCGATCTCCGAGTCGATACGGACCGTCCGGGCAAAGCCGGAGGGCCCCCCGCTGCGCCGGCGCGTCAGGAGCAGACGGTCGGGCTCGGTCTTCACTATGCGCTCCAGGGCGGCCCGGTTCGCTGCGTAGGCTGCGTCGAGGCCGAGCATCCGCAGGTAGCGGGCCAGCTTCCCCAGCATCGCGTCGCAGACGAGCCTCATCGCGAAGGGAGGCCCCTCGCGACCCGGCGGGCGCGATCGATGATCTCCTCCTCGCCCTTGACGCGTCTTCCCTCCATCAGCACCTTACCCATGCAGATGACCGTGTCAACGTCGCACGAATGGGCGGAATAGACGATGTCCGAGTAGATGTCGAAGTTCGGCACGAACCGGTGGCTCCCCAGATCGAGGAGGATGATGTCGGCTGTCGAGCCGGGTGCGATCTCCCACTCCCCGAGGGAGAAGATGCGGGCCGCCCCCTTCGTGGCGCGCTCGTAAGTCTCGCGGGCAGGCAGGAAGGTCGGGTCGCCCGTCGAGAACTTGGCGAGGAGGGAGGCGAGCTTCATCGTCTCCATCATGTCGAGGCCGTTGTTGGACGACGGGCCGTCCGTGCCGAAGCAATAAGGGATGGCGCTGTCCCGGACGAGCCTGTAAGGGAAGAGGCTGCCCACGGAGAGCTTCAGGTTGGAGACGGGGTTCGTGACGAGGGCCGCCCCCGACCTTGCCAGTATTGCCGCATCGCCTTCGTTGAGCCAGCAGCCGTGCGCTCCGACGAACCTCCCCGACAGCACGCCGAGGTCGTCCAGGAGCTCGACGGGCGAGAGGCCGTACCTCTGCCGGGTGAACTCCGCCTCGTCGGCACTCTCCTCGAGGTGCATGTGGACGGGCAGGGCGTGCTGCGCGGAAAATTCGCCTATCCACGCAAGGCTCTCCTTCGAGACGCTGTAGACCGCGTGCGGCCCCAGGGCGAAAATGACGTTCGGCCGGTACTTCTGCGCGATGGCGAAGAGCTCGATGTTGGCGTCTATCTGCCCGCGGGCCTTTTTCGGGTCGAACATGTCGATGAAGACGCCGGAGAGGACGGCGCGCACCCCCATCTCGCAGACGGCCCTGGCAGAATCCTCCCAGAACCAGTACATATCGTTGAAGACGGTGACGCCGTTCTTTATCATCTCCAGGCAGGCGAGCTTCGTGCCCCAGTAGACGTCCTCTCCCGTCAGCTTTGCCTCCAACACCCAGATCTTCTCTTCGAGCCACTGCTTAAGGGGCAGGTCGTCCGCGTAGCCCCGCAGGAGCGTCATGGCTGCGTGGGTGTGGCCGTTGATGAGAGAGGGCAGGGCAACCTTCCCGCGGCCGTCTATCGTCTGGTCTGCAGGCCGCCTGCATTCCTCCGATATCTCGTCGATCCTGCCGTTTTTGATGAAGATGTCCCGGACCCGGCCGTCGGTGAGGCGGACTCCCTTAATCAGGATGTCCATCAAAAGCCTTCGGCCAGAATCGTCTGCAGGACGGCCTCGATGGTGGCGGCGTTCCTGATGAGCTGCTCCTCCACCGCGTCCATGGCGAGGGGGACCTTGAGGATGCCGTTGGCATAGTTGTCGATCGAGCAGAGGCTCACGTAAGGGATGGAGTACTCGATGCAGAGGGTCGCCTCGGACGCCATCGTCATGCCGACGACATCGCCTATTTTCTTGAGCACGTTCACCTCCGCGCGCGTCTCGAAGCGCGGCCCCGTCGTCTGTACGTAGACGCCGCCGAGCACGGCTTCCACCTCCATCGACGTGCAGACGCGGTGCATCCTTCGGCCGTAGTCCGCGTCCATGATGGGGACGGTAAAGCGCATCTCATAGTCGTAGAAGCTCGGGGTGCCGGATAAGGAGATGAAGTCACCGGGGATGACGAACATGCCGGGCCTTAACGCCGTCTTCAGGCTGCCGACGGAGTTGACGGCTATCACACCTTCCGCCCCGAGGCTTTTCAGGGCCCAGACGTTGGCCCTGTGGTTTATCATATGGGGCGGGGCCGCCTTTTTCCCGTGGCGCTGCACGAAGAGGTACTTCGGCCTTCCTGACGGAGACCTTGCCGTAAGGCGTGTCAACGGTGGTCTCGTCCCAGTTGCTGAAAAGCATAGAGCGCAATAACGACGTGCCTGCGATGATAGCTTGCATGGTGTCTTTAGCCCCTTTCGCCCACCAGACCGACGAGCTCTTCGTAGGTGATCTTCCTTACGCCCAGTTTTTCCGCCTTTGCCAGTTTCGATCCGGGGTTTTCCCCGACTACGAGGTAATCCGTGGCCGCCGACACCTGTGAGACGGGGCGGCCCCCGTGCCGCTCGATCAGCCCCTCCACCTTCGACCTCGCCTCGGGCAGCGTCCCCGTGATGACGAAGGTCATGCCTGCGAGGGCGCCGCCGCCGGCAGCGCCGGCAGGCGCGAAGTCCGGGTTTTCGAGCGCTACGCCGAGGGCTTTCAGCGTCTCGAAGGTCTCGATGTTGCTGTCGTCGCCGAAAAACGTGGCGACCGCCTCGGCTATCGTCTCGCCCATCTGCTTTATGTCCTGCACCTTTTTCGGATCGACCCGGTAGAGGTCTTCCAGGCTGCGGAAGTTCACAGCCAGCAGTCGCGCCCCGTACTCGCCCACGTGGGGAATGCCGATGGCAAAGAGGAACTTGGCGAGCGTCGTCCGCCTGGAGCGCTCGATGGCGTCGATCAGGTTCTGCGCCGACTTTTCGGCGAAGCGCGGAAGTCCCTGGACCTGCTCTTTGGTCAGCCTGTAAACGTCCTCGAACCGCTTGATGAGGCCCTCCGAATACAGGAGGGCGACGTTCTTCTCCCCGAGGCCCTCGATGTCCATGCCGCCCCTGGAAGCGAAGTGGATGATCTTTTCCTGCACCTGCGCCGGGCAGGAAAGGGAGACGCACCGCACGGCCACCTCGTCCTTTTCCCGCACGACGGCCGAGCCGCAGACAGGGCATATCTCAGGGACCTCGACGGGCTGCGATCCCTCCGGCCGCTTTTCCTTCACGACCGATATGACGTGGGGTATCACGTCCCCCGCCCTCTCGATGACTACCGTGTCGCCCACCCGCACGTCCTTTCTCTCTACCTCGTCCCAGTTGTGCAAAGTCGATCTCGATACCGTGACGCCGCCGATCTTCACGGGCTCCAGCACTGCGAAGGGCGTGACGACCCCCGTCCTGCCGACGCTGCCCTGGATGTCGATTATCCGGGTGATCGCCTGGTGGGCCTGGAACTTGTAAGCGATGGCCCAGCGCGGCTCCCTCGTCTTCCGGCCAAGCTGCTGCTGCAGGGCGTAGTCGTCCACCTTGACGACTGCCCCGTCGGTCTCGAAGGGAAAAGCGTCGCGCCGGTTCTCTATCTCGGAGACCGCGTCTATCGCGCGGTCGATGCCTTTCACCCTTTCGACGAACGCAGGGGTAGGGAAGTGCGCGCCCTTCAGCCAGTCGATGAGCGCGCTCTGGCTCGCTATCTCCATGCCCTGCACCCTTCCTGCTCCGTAGCAGACTAGGTAGAGCTTCCTTGCGGCGGTGACCGCGGGGTCGAGCTGCCTCACGGTGCCTGCGGCCGCGTTCCTGGGGTTGGCGAAGGCCGGCTCTCCTGCCGCCTCCCTCTCCCTGTTGAGCTTTTTGAACTCCTCGACGTTCATGTAGACTTCGCCGCGTATGTCGATAACCTCGGGCGCGGCCGTCCCTGCGATCCTGATGGGCGCGGATTTTATCGTCATGACGTTGTTGGTGATATCTTCGCCAACCTGTCCGTCGCCCCTTGTGGCCGCCGATGTGAGCAGGCCGCCGGTGTATGTCAGCTCTATGGCGAGGCCGTCGTATTTCGGCTCTACCGTGTAATCAATCGCTTCTTCAGTTCGCAAGAGCCGTTTCACCCGTTTGTCGAACTCCCTGATCTCTTCCTTCGAGAAGGCGTTGTCCAGGGAGAGCATCGGCTGGGCGTGGATGATCTTGCCGAACCTCTCGGCCGCCGGGGCGCCCACCCGCTGCGTCGGCGAGTCGGGCAGTACGTAGCCGTAACGCTCTTCCACCTCCTTGAGCCGCCTGTAAAGGCGGTCGTATTCGGAGTCGGGGATGACGGGCGCGTCCTGGACGTAGTAGAGGAAGCCGTGGTAATTCAGCTCCTTCACCAGCGCCTCTATCTCTTTTTTTACGTCCTCCGGCACGCTCACTTCAGTCTCGCCCCCGCCCTGCGTCATTTATTCCGTCTTCCTTTCCCTAGAATATACTGGCAGAAGGGAAAATTTGCTACAGTATGCTATCATTCGGGCTTCCGCGCCCCCTCCGGCAGCAAAGCTGCCGGAGCCTCCCCCCTCACAAAGGCTTCTCCCAAGTCTATTTCTTCCTTTTCCCGTCTTCCCGAATTACATATATTGTAGCAAATTTTCCCGATTATCTATAAAATGTTCTATGGTGACCGGGTGTCGTTGAGGGTTGGGCGGCCGGGGGTGCGCTAAAAGCGGGCGGGCGCCAGGCGGGCCGGGTCAACGATAAAACCATCCCGGCAAAGTGAGGAGACCATGGAGAAGAAAGTCACGAAGGAAGAGCTTCTTGCAAAGGCGAAGAAGCCGGCGGCGGATGCGATGAAGATGCATCCTTATTACCGCGGCAAGATCGAGATTGTACCGAAATGCGTCATAAGGGACATCAACGACTTCTCCATCTGGTATACCCCCGGCGTCGCAGAGCCGTGCAGGGAGATCCAGAGGAACCCGGAGGCCGCCTTCCAGATGACGAACAAGGCGAACATGATCGCCATTGTCACGGACGGCACCCGCGTCCTCGGCCTGGGTGACATAGGGCCGATGGCCGGCCTGCCCGTCATGGAGGGCAAGGCCCTTCTCTTCAAATACCTGGGCGGAGTCGATGCCTTCCCCATCTGCCTCGACACGAAGGACCCCGATGAGTTCATCAAGACCGTAAAATACCTCTGCCCGACGTTCGGGGGCATCAACCTGGAAGACATAGAGAACCCGAAATGCTTCTATATCCTCGAAAGGCTGCGCGCCGAGGCGCCCATCCCCGTTTGGCACGACGACCAGCAGGGCACGGCCGCCGTCACGGTCGCGGGCCTCATAAACGCCCTGAAGGTCGTGAAGAAGCCCATGAGCGAGGCGAAGATCACCCTTATAGGCGTGGGCGCGGCCAACGTCTGCACTGCGCGGATGCTCTTCAAGGCAGGGGCGGACCCTAAGAAGATGATGATCGTTGACAGCAAGGGCATCCTCTCGAAGAAACGGGACGATATCAATCCGAAGAGCCACAAGGAGAAATGGGAGCTCGCCCAGGCGACCAACGGCGAGGGCAGGAACGGCGACATGCCGGAGGCCATTGCGGGCCAGGATGCGGTCGTCGCCCTGTCGAAATCGGGGCCGGACGTGATAAAGAAGGAATGGATCGCCAAGATGGCCGACAAAGCCATCATCTTCGCCTGCGCCAACCCGATCCCGGAGATCTGGCCGTGGGAGGCCAAAGAGGCGGGCGCAACGGTAATTGCGACGGGTAGGAGCGATTTCCCCAACCAGGTCAACAACTCCATAGGCTTCCCCGCTATCTTCAGGGGCACCCTCGACGTGATGGCGAAGACGATAACCGACGAGATGTGCATCGCCGCGGCCGTCGAATTGGCCCGCTGCGCGGAGGATAAAGGGCTTTCGGAAAACTACCTCCTGCCTACCATGGACGAGTGGGAGGTCTTCCCCAGGGAGGCCGTTGCAGTCGCCAAGAAGGCGATGGAGCAGGGCGTCGCCCGCCTGAAGCTGAGCGAGAAAGAGCTTTTC
>Ga0326728_10020421_pt1 | contig 12632 bp, 15 predicted proteins | sample MB3enrmetagenome_FD_207602 | JGI IMG/M metagenome (GOLD analysis project Ga0326728, IMG submission 207602) | Lab enriched peat soil microbial communities from McLean, Ithaca, NY, United States - MB31MN | ecosystem: Environmental > Terrestrial > Soil > Wetlands > Peat | place: USA: New York...
AACGCCATTACAGCTACGAAGACGAAGACCAGACATCCACAGGCAGCCCGGGCCGCCGCGCCGCGGCCATCAAGTTCTCCACCACGCGCATCGCCCCCGGCTCACGCCCCATCGCGCGTCCCGCCTCTACTGGAAACTCCATCGACAACATCGCCAGCTTCTTCGCCGGGCGCGGGCAGAAGGTTCCAAGCGGCCAAGCATTCTCCCGCCCGAAGATCGACCTTCCCGCCCCCACCGGCAAGACCGGACTGCGCCAGGGCTCGCGGGTCCGCCATCCCAAATACGGCGAAGGGACCGTCTTTCGACGCGAGGGCGATGGGGACGACGCGAAGATTACAGTACAATTTCAACAGCACGGCGTAAAAAAACTTGTAGAGAAATTCGCCAAGCTGGAAGCAATCTAAACACGCCCTCAAACCACTTTTCAGGAAAGCACACACACCACACATGGCAGACACCAAAAGCATCACCGACAAGATCGAGCGCAAGAAGCTGAAGCGCGCAGCACGCAAGGCCGCCCCGCCCAAGGGTAAGCGCACCGGAGCGCGCGGCGAAAACAAGGCCAAGGTCAAGAAGGCCGCGCGCGGCAAGACCAAGCGCTAGCGTCACACAACGTCGGGTGCCCCATCCATTCTCCGTTCGTTGTGGAATGGGTGGGAGTCGCCATCACGATCTTTGACCCGGATCGATAGCATCGCCGCATCATCTCCGAATGCATCTGCTTCGCTGGTGCACTCTATTCAGGAGTTCGACGCTGCCCAGGCAAATCTTCGCCACCAAGTCGATCGACAAGCTGATCGCCGAATCGGAGCGGCCCGACCGTGCCCTGCGCAAGACGCTCGGGCCGGTGTCGTTGACCGCGCTGGGCATCGGCGCCGTCATCGGCTCGGGCATCTTCACCGTCATCGGCGTGGCCATCGGCGGCAATCCCGCCGCGCTGGCCAAGTGGCCGGACTCACCGGTAATCGACCTCGTCCTCGGACTTCTGCATCACACCAGCGGGGCCGTCGCGGGCCGTCCCGGCGCGGGTCCAGCCATTGCGCTCTCGCTGGTGCTGGTGGCCATCGTCTGCGCGCTCACCGGCCTCTGCTACGCGGAACTGGCCAGCATGATCCCCATCGCCGGCTCCGCCTACACCTACACCTACGCCACCATGGGCGAGCTCGTCGCATGGATCATCGGCTGGGACCTCATCCTCGAATACGCCTTCTCCAACATGAGCGTCTCGGTCGGTTTCGCGGCACACATTGTCGATCTGCTGAACTGGCTTGGCCTCAACCTTTCGCCCAAATGGCTCTCACCCGCGTATCTTCCTCTCGGCCTGCAAGACCTCGCCGGCAACTCCATCTACGCACCCGGCTGGCACGCAGGCTTCGACATTCCCGCCTTTTTAGTCGTCCTCATCCTCACAGTAATCCTGGTCCGCGGCATCCGCGAATCGGCGCGCACCAACAACATCATGGTGCTGATTAAGATCGCCGCCATCCTGCTCTTCGTCGGCTTCGGCGCCAGCTTTATCCATCCCGCGAACTACCACCCCTTCTCGCCCAATGGATGGACCGGCATGTTGGCCGGCGGCTCCATCATATTCTTCACCTACATCGGATTCGACTCGGTTTCGACGGCCAGCGAAGAGTGCAAGAACCCGCGCCGCGACGTGCCCATCGGCATTCTGGCCACGCTCATCGTCTGCACCCTGCTATACGTCGGCGTGGCTGCGGTGCTCACCGGAATCGTTCCCTGGCGCTCCGTCGCGGGCGATGGCGCACCCGTTGTCAACGCCCTGCGCCGCGTCTCTTTGCTGCCCGGCGGCCATCGTCTCCACTTCGTCCATCTCGCTGTGTTGCTCGGCGCGCTAGTGGGGATGGTATCGTCGATCCTGGTCTTTCAACTCGGCCAGGCGCGCGTCTGGTTCTCCATGTCGCGCGACCGCCTGCTTCCCGACGTCTTCAGCCGCGTGCATCCGCGCTTTCGTACCCCCGCCTTCGCCACATGGGTCGCGGGATTTCTGGTCGCCATTCCGTCCGGCCTCTTCGACGTGGGCACCTTCGCCGAGATGTCCAACATCGGCACCCTCTTCGCCTTCGTCCTGGTCTCCGCCGGCGTCGTCATCCTGCGCTACAAGGACCCGCAGCGCCATCGCGGCTTCCGCGTCCCCTTCGGCCCACTCATCCCTATCCTCAGCGTCCTCTTCTGCATCCTATTGATGGCCGGCCTGCCCGCCAAGACCTGGCTGCGCTTCTTCATCTGGCTGGCCATCGGTCTCGTCATCTACATCTTCTACAGCCGCAAGCGCAGCGAGTTCTACAAGGCCGTTACACCTTCTGAATAGGCCCCGGATACCGCGCCATTGCCTCATCATTGGTCAACAGCATCATGCCTTCAACCGTTGCCTGCGCAACCAGCAACCGATCGAACGGGTCCTTATGATGCCCAGGCAGGTTAGCCACTCCAGCCGTATGCTCGCTGGTGATTGCAAGCTCGATATACCCGTTATCCAGCAGTGCCCTCCGGAAGAGATGCGGGTCGACCTGAAACTCTGCCCTTCCCTGGGCGTTCTTGATCGCGACCTCCCACACGCTTACCGGACTGAAGTGCAACAGGTTCTCTTCATCGGTGATCAGCGCCAACGCCTTGGCCGACAGGGATCGGCTCGGTACAGCGCTTGCCATTCCTGCCGTCCACACCAGCAGATGCGTATCCAGCAGCAGCTTCATTCGTCGTCGCCGTAAAACATCTTCTCAATCTCTTGGTCCATCTCGCGCCAGACATCCACATCCGGCACCTTAATCTGCCCTGCCAGAAAACCAACCCGCTTTACCGGCTTCGCCTCCGGAGCGTCCACCGCCACCACCTTGACCATCGGCTTTCCCGCCTTGGCAATCACGAATGGCTCACCGCGCGCTGCCTTCTCCACCAAGCGCGATAGCTGTGTCTTTGCCGCATGTATATTGACCGTCTCCATGGATCTGGCTCCTATAGACTTAGTTCACTAAACTTAGTCTACTAGAGTACTGCTTTTGCTGCAACTGTCATTGTGTCGCTTTCTGTGCATCAGATAGTGAAAACCATCCGCCGCCCGCTCTCCGTGCGACCCCATTCCGACTCCACCTGACTCAGCGGTACAGTCTCGGTCTCGATCTTCAAGCCGGTGGAAGCGGCCGCGTCGAACATCTCCGTCAGCGCCTGCACAATAGCCGTGACGGAGAGGCTGCCCAGCCCGCTGCCCATCAGCTCCACGCCTGAGCTGCGCAGAATATCCGCGTTGAGGGAGATCGCATTCCCGCTGATGGAGCCAATTTGCACATAACGAATGCGCCGCTCGCCCTGGGGATTGCCACGCCCCTTGGCCGCCGCCAGAATGCACTCCGCGGAGTGTCCCCACAGATAATCCAGCACCACATCGACGCCGGCCAGCGTGCGGCGGAACGAATCCACCAGCGCCTCGTCCGATTGCCGCAGCCAGATCGTCTCGTCCGCGCCCAACCCGCGCAGCTTCTCCAGCGCCTCCCGATCACGCCCGGTCGCAATCACCCTGCGCGCGCCCAGTTGCTTCGCCGCCTGGATCGCCTGCTGCCCCGCAACGCCCGTGGCGCCGTTCACCAGCACCGACTCGCCCGCCTGCAGCCTTGCGCGGCCCAGCAACGCTGCCCACGACGCCAGCCCTGGATTGCCCAATGCGGCGGCGGTCCCATCGTCCACGTAGTCGGGCAGTGGAATCGTACGGCTGGCCGCAACCACGCACCACTCCGCCATAGCCCCGAAGGGCGCGGGCGGACCGAAGAAGTACACGCGACTGCCATCGGGCAGCGTTCCTACGCCATCAAAGCCCGGCACAAACGGCATCTCACTGGCGCTGCTGTAGTGCGAACCCGCGGCCTGTCCCTTGACCAGATTGCTCAACGCCGCTGCGCGCATCCGCACCAACACTGTGCCATCGCCCGCGACCGGCTCGCGGAAGGTTGCGTAACGCGGCGGTCTATCAAAGCTCTCAACCACGGCTGCGTTCATGCTTTGCCCCTCCTCTAGCTCTGCCTCAGTATCTCCTACAGCGCCTCTTTCAGTCTCCGCCGGTACTGTTGAAACGCCTGCCGTCCCTCCACAGTTAGGCGCAGCAGGGTCTGCGGAATCTTGCCGCGATAGGTCTTCGTCACTTCGATGTATCCCGCCTCCTCCAGCTTCGAGAGATGGCTGGACAGCGTTCCCTTGTTCATCTCCGTCTCGTGCTGTAGATAGAGAAAGTCGGCCTGCTCCACGGCAGAGAGCAGCGCAACGATCATCAACCGCCCCGGCTCATGGATCACGCGGTCCAGCTCCGCAAGCTTGCGCGTCTTCAGGTTCATTCCGCTGTCTCCGCCGCCGGTTGCGTATGCAGCAGGTAGAGCGCGAAGCTGACGCCGCCGGAGATTAGCAGCACCGTCCCGTACAGCATCAGGAAGAGAAACCACACCACTCCGCACCTGTATAAAAATTCGCTATGCCCCCATGAATCCCTGGCCAGCACACCGAGCGCATCCGCCGAAAGCATCGCAATCGCAACGGTACCGATCGCCAACACTCCGGCCACCGCACGCTTCCAGCGAACAGTCCGTGCGTAGCCGTATGCGTAGCACGCCGCAAAAAGAAGACCACCCAGCGCAGCAGGCGTCGTAATACCCCAGTGGGGTCGGGTAATCTCGCCGTGCGACCGTTCGAAAAACTCCCCGCCCACTCGCAACAGCGTACCTGCACCGATTCCATATATCAACGCAACCCAAAATGGAAAGCGCTTTCGGTACGCGACAAATCCTGTGCGCGGATAGGTGATGCGCTTCTTGATCGCCTTGCTCCCGTATGGGATGGCCAGCAACATCAACAAACACCAAAGTTGAAACCAATGCAGATGGTACCCGAGGGAGTTCTCAGGCCCGCGGCTCAGCAACCACCCAACCAGCGCAAAGCTAAGCAACGCGAATCCTATGCCAAGTTCGCCCACGCCATCGATGTTGTTATAGAACTTAGGCCGCCGCAGAAGACTCTTGAGCTGGTCCATATTTCCTCCTCGAACATACGTCAGGTTCATTCTGCCGTCTCCACCGCCGGCTGCGTATGCCGCAGGTAGAGCGCGAAGCTGACGCCGCCGGAGATCATTAGGATCGCGCCATAGAGCATCATGGTAAGCAGCCATGCGCCCTTGATATTGTCAGGAAACGTGTTGCTCCATGAATGCGTGCCGACCAGGCCCGCTGGAAGCATGGCAATCGCAACCGAGCAGATCGCCATCACCGCAGCCACCGCCCATTTCCAAGCAACTGTCCTAGCGATTCGCCAGGTGTAGCCCGCTGCCAAAACAAGACCGAAGAGAGCGGCAAGTGTTGTCATGCCCCAGTGCGACCGATGGACCAGCGCCAACCCCATACCAAACAGCAAACCCACGATGGCTCCAAGTATCATCCCACGCCAAGACACGCCGCGCTTTCGGGACTTTCGGTACTCGACGAACCCGGTGCGCGGATACGTGATATGCATCTTGATCGCCTTCACTCCGTAATGGATCACCGCGATCAACACCAGGAAGCCAAGGAATGACCCATATCGATGCCACATGGAAGCTTCAGGCAAATGGATTGACAACCACTGGAGCAGCGCGTAGCCCAGGAACAAGAATCCGAGGCCGAGTTCACCCACGCCATCGATGTTGTTGTAGAGCAGTGGCCGTTGCACTATCTTTTCGATCTGGTCCATCTTCGCCTCCTTCGGGCTGTTTATCTGTTACGCAAACCAGTTTGCATCGCCAACCACAAACTGTCAAGAGAATAGTACATTGCAAGATTTCCACCGCGGTTCTCTTCCCGCTCACACAGGAAGAACCGGCCTCAACACCGGGGGAACCTCGTTTGGTACCCGATATCCACTAGTATTTGATGAACTTCCCGTGAACGCCCTTGCGGGTCGCGCGCGCAGCTTGCATACTCGCAACAGATGCAAGGAAACGGTTCCTGTCGAGACCAACACGTGACCCGATACAGCCGTCAAGACGTCCTTCGAATCCTTCACCTGCGAGCGCGCCAGTTGACCGCGTGGGAGCAAGCGGGACTGATTCCAGCCAACGAACAATATTCATTTGAAGACCTGGCCCAGTTGCGCACCCTGCGCGCGCTACGCGCCACGCGCATCACGGCCAAGAGCATCCGCGAGTCGGTGGAGGCCATGCGCAGGGCCGCTGGCATGGGCAACCCGTTCACCGAATCCTCTGCCGTAGGCCACGGGACGCGACTCAGCTTCCGCCACAATGGAGCACTGGTTGATCCCGTCACCCGCCAGCTCGCCTTCGACTTCGAGGCCGGTACCAGGCGCCAGTTGAGCATTGTCGGCTCGGAAGGCCCCGAGCCCGACCCGCAGGAGCTCTTCCAGCGCGCGGTGCGTCTGGAGGAAGTCCCCGCCACCATCTCCAAGGCGGCGGACCTTTATCGCCAGATCCTGGCGATGCGGCCAAATTACGCCGCCGCGGCCATCAACCTGGGCACCATCCACTACAACCAACGCGAATTCACCCTGGCCGAGCAGCTCTACCGCCGCGCCACCGAGGCCGATCCCGAGTATGCCCTAGCCTTCTTCGATCTGGGCAACGTGCTGGACGAGTTGAAGCGCCTGCCCGACGCCATCGCCGCCTACCAGAGGGCCATCGCCCTGGTACCACAGTACGCCGACGCGCACTATAACCTTGCGCTGGCGTATGAGCGCCAGGGCCATCGTCGCCGCTCCCTGCGCCACTGGCTCACCTACGTGCGGCTGGATCCGGTCGGCCCGTGGGCCAACCACGCCAAGGCCCAGGCCAAAAGCATCCTCAGCAGCGAACGCCTCTCCATCGTCAGCCGCGCGGGCCGCCTGGTGGCCGCAGGATAGAGCGGAACCAGCAAAGCGGCCCTGCGAGCGCATTCAACAGCCGTTTTCCACATCCGCCCCTGGATTGTGCCAGCTTCCTCCCGGCCCAAGCAGCGCGTCGGCCGCCTTCGGCCCCCAACTTCCGCGCCTGTACACATGCACCGGATCGTGTTTCTTGAGCACCGGGTCGACCACCGACCACGCCGCCTCCACCGCGTCCTGGCGCGTAAACAACGCCCCGTTGCCGCGCATGGCGTCGCCCAGCAGCCGCTCGTAGGGCATCTCCTGCCCTGCCAGTTCCTCGCACAGGAACAGCTCCTGCTGCTGGCCGACAAACTCCTTGCCCGGGGTCTTCACCCGCGTCGCCAGGGCGATGGCCGCATCCGGTGACAGGCGGAAGCGCAGATAATTCGCCCGCCCATGCTTTGGCAATGAATCCGCAAAGAGTCGCTGCGGGGCCGGCTTTAGCTCCACCAGTATTTCCGTCGCCGTCGTCGCCATGCACTTGCCGGAGCGCAGAAACCACGGCACGCCGGCCCATCGCCACGAGTCGATAGTGAGCCGCAGCGCGCAGAAGGTTTCCACGTCCGAGTCGCGCGCCACATCCTGCTCCTTGCGATAGCCCGCATACTGTCCACGTACCAGGTCGGCGGGATGCAGCGGACGCATCGCCTCGAAGACCTTGGCCTTCTCCGCCTGCACCGCGCCATAGTCCCTGGTCGACGGGGCCTCCATGGCCAGCAGCGCAACGATCTGGAAGAGGTGGTTCTCGATCACGTCCCTCAGGCAGCCCGCCGTCTCGTAGAACGCGCCGCGCTTCTTCACGCCGAAGTTCTCCGCCATGGTGATCTGCACGCTGGCCACATAATTGCGGTTCCAGATGGGCTCCAGGAAGGAGTTGGCGAAGCGGTAGTAAAGAATGTTCATGATCGCCTCCTTGCCCAGGAAGTGATCGATGCGAAAGATGTTGTCCTCCGCAAAGGCAGCGTGCGCCACGCGGTTCAGCTCGCGGGCCGACGCCAGGTCGCGCCCGAACGGCTTCTCCACAATCACGCGAGCGTTCTTGGCCAGCCCCGCCGCGCCCAGCCCGCGGATCACCGTCTCAAACAGCGACGGCGGAATCGCCAGGTAGTGCGCCGGCCGTCGCGCCCCGCCCAGCGCCTGCCGGATCGCCGCAAACGTCGATGGGGCCTTGTAGTCCCCGCTCACATATTTAATCCGCGCCAGCAGCCCATCCAGAACGCGCTGGCCGCCTTTACTCATCTGCCCGCCTGTTGCGTGGCGGATGCTGTCGGCCACGCGCCGCTTCAGCCGCTGCAGACTCCAATTCGGGAAGGCCACGCCAATCACCGGCGCCTTCAGCGCTCCGCGTTTCTCCATGGCAAACAGCGCGGGAAAGATCTGCTTATGCGCCAGGTCCCCGGTCACCCCGAAGACCACCAGCGCGTCCGAACGCGAACCAGTCATCCGGCATTTCCTTTCTCTGCTGCGGTCTTCTCTATATGTCCGCCAAACTGATAGCGCAGTGCCGACAGCATCTTGTCCGCAAAGGCGTCCTCACCGCGCGAACTGAAGCGCTCATACAGCGCCGCGCTCAGCACTGGCACGGGCACCGCTTCGTCGATCGCTGCGCGGATCGTCCAGCGGCCCTCGCCGGAGTCCGACACGTGCCCGGAAAACTTCTCCAGGTCGGGGCTATCGATCAGCGCCTGCGCCGCCAGATCCAGCAGCCACGATGAGATCACACTGCCCCGCCGCCACACCTCGGCGATGTCCGGCAGATTCAGTTCATATTGATAGAACTCCGGATTGCGCATCGGTGTGGTCTCCGCATCCAGAGCGTGCGTCTCTTTGCCCTCGTTGGCGTGGCGCAGAATGTTCAGGCCCTCCGCATAAGCAGCCATCATGCCGTACTCAATTCCGTTGTGTACCATCTTCACAAAGTGGCCCGCGCCGCTGGGCCCGCAGTGCAGATAGCCCTGGTCCGCCGTCCCGCTCTGGCTCTCGCGTCCCCGCGTCGGCGCAATCTCCCCCATACCCGGAGACAGGCTGCGAAAGATCGGGTCCAGCCGCTTGACCACAGCCTCCTCCCCGCCGATCATCAGGCAGTATCCGCGGTCCGCGCCCCACACCCCGCCGCTGGTCCCCGTGTCCACATAGTGGAGGCCCTTCGCCTTCAGTTCCACAGCCCGGCGAATGTCGTCGTGATAATAAGAGTTCCCGCCATCGATAATGACGTCGTCGACCTCCAGTAGCGGCACCAGCTTCTTCAACTCCTCATCCACCACTCCCGCCGGAACCATCAGCCACACTGTGCGCGGCCTGGCCAGCTTCTGCACCAGCTCCGCCAGCGATCCTGTGCCCACTGCGCCCAGCTTCACCGAGGCCGCCACGGCATCCGCCGACATATCGTAGACCACGCAGTGGTGCCCGGCCTGCAGCAGCCGCCGCACCATGCTGGCCCCCATCCTGCCCAATCCAACCATTCCCAGTTCCATCCCCATACATCCCCCCTCGCAACATCCTATTTGTTGACAGCAGATTGTCGCTCCCTACCTTCAGATGCGTCAACCGCCATGCAGGCACCGCCTTTCGCACAAATCCTAAATCAAATGGAGGACAGAAACAGCAAGGGCCCGGACTCGTTCGCCCAGGCCCCCTTAACTCCGTACAAATCTCCTTGTGCATTATCCATGCGGCGCCTCTGCCGGCTTGGTCTGGGCCACGGTCCACTCCGCCGCGCCCACCTTGAAGCGCGCGAAGCGGCGCACCGAGATGTTCTCGCCCAGCTTGGCCACCTTGCCGGCCACAATCTGCGCAATGGTCTGCGTCTGGTCCTTGATGAACGGCTGGTCCAGCAGGCAGAACTCCTCGTAGAACTTGCCCAGCTTGCCGGTTAGCATCTTCTCCACGATCTCTGGCGGCTTGCCCGACGCCACAGCCTGCGCCCGGTAGATCTCCTTCTCGCGCTCGATGTCCTCCGCCGTCACCTCGTCGCGGCTGACGAAGCGCGGCTCGCTGGCCGCAATGTGCATGGCCACGTCGCGCAGCAGTTCCTGGAAGTCGTCGGTGCGCGCCACAAAGTCCGACTCGCAGTTCAGTTCCAGCAGCACGCCGATCTTTCCCCCCGCGTGGATGTACGTTCCCACCGCGCCCTCGTTGGTGGTGCGGCTTGCCTTCTTGGCTGCCGTCGCCATGCCGCGCTTGCGCAGCACCACGAACGCGGCCTCCATCTGGCCCTTAGCCTCCTGCAGCGCCTTCAGGCAGTCGCCCATGGGCGCGCCCGACTTCTCGCGGAGTTCCTTCACCTGCTTGGCATCGATCTTCACAACTGCTTCGGTCGTCATTGTGCTCATCTTCTCCTGGTCCACATTCCCGTATAAAAAAATCCCTGCCATCAACCCGATCGTGCAACGCACCCTGCTTCTCGCATCGTACGCGTCGAATGTTTCGTCTTTGAGTCTCGCTCGCTCCTCGCCTCACACACAAAGAGCGTGGAGCGGAATATGCCGGCCTCCACGCTCTCGACTAGGGAAAGTTGGAGTGCTCGAGCGAAACCAGGGATGGCATATCTGGAAACCACTGCCCTCAAGTCGACGCGACCACAAGAAGCGGCGACCTAGCATGTATTTCCCGGGGATACTGGTTCCCTGGTTTTGCTCTACGCGCCGGTCGCGATGTGCTCCGGCTCCGCATCGGGCTCCGTGGCAGCCACCGGGGCCTTGCGAATATTTCCTCCCAGCACCGCCGCCATATCGACGTTCTCGTCGTCCGCAATGTCGTCGATCGACTCCGCCGCGATGCCGGCCGACAAGTGGATCTCGGCCGCTGCATCGTCCAACCCTTCCTCGCCCTCTTCGCCAAGGTACTCCGGCGCCACCTCGACCTGCTGCACGTCTTCCACCTCGGTCGCGAACGCCTTCTCCGAGACCAGTTGCACGCCTTCCGCGGCCGAGTCCGCGATCTTCGAGGTAAACAGGCGAATGGCCCGCAGCGCATCGTCGTTGCCCGGGATCACATAGTCCACCATCGTGGGATCGCAGTTGGTGTCCACTACGGCGACCACCGGAATCCCCAGCTTGCGCGCCTCCGCCACCGCGATGGCCTCGTTGTTCGAATCCACCACGAACAGCGCGTCGGGCAGCCGCTTCATGCTCTTGATGCCGGACAGGTTCACCGATAGATGCTTGCGTTCGCGCTCCAGCTTGATGACTTCCTTCTTGGTCAGCAGCTCGTAGCGGCCGTCGGTCGACATATCGTCCAGCTCCTGCAACCGCTTCACCGACTTCTGAACCGTCACCCAATTCGTGAGCAGCCCGCCCAGCCAGCGGCTGTTGATGTACGGCATGCCGCAGCGGTTGGCCTCTTCGGCAATGGCGTCCTGCGCCTGCCGCTTGGTGCCGACAAACAGCACCAGCTTGCCCGTGCTGGTCAGCTCTGAGATGAACTTCGACGCCTCCTTGAACATCTTCAGCGTCTTCTGCAGGTCGATGATGTAAATTCCGTTGCGCTCGCCGAAGATGTACTCCTTCATCTTCGGGTTCCAGCGCTTGGTCTGGTGCCCGAAGTGGACTCCCGCCTCGAGCAGTTCCTTCATGGTTATGTTTGCCAAATGATCTCCTTAGTGAAGCCTGTCAGATAGTTTCTCTGGCCGGCTGGATTTATCCCGCGTACGGGAGATTTGACTCCTTGCCTCCGATGGAATTTCTTCGGAGGGTGATGCTCGTTTTCAACTGACAACCTGCAACTTGTAACTGACAGCTATCTCTTGCTGAACTGGAACCTCGCTCTCGCGCCCTTCTGTCCGTACTTCTTGCGTTCCTTGCCGCGCGAGTCGCGAGTGACGAGACCCTCGGCCTTGAGCGTCTTGCGCAGCTCCGGGTTGAACTCCATCAGGGCGCGCGCAATGCCCAGTTTCACTGCGTCGGCCTGTCCCATCACGCCGCCGCCGCGCACCGTGGTAATCACGTCGAAGGTCTCGCCGATGTCGGCAATGCCCAGCGAACGCCGTGCCGCCGCGCGCTGCTGCGGGGTCACAAAGTATGCGTCGCAATCCTTCTTGTTGACCTTGAATGTGCCGCTGCCGGGGCGCAGATAGACGCGCGCAATCGACGACTTGCGCCGCCCCGTTCCGTAGTATTGAACCAAATCCGCCATGTTGCTCCTTAGAACTTGACCTATGGGCTAAAGCCCCGTCGTGGTGCTGAAATCGTTCGGCACGGATAAATCCGTGCCCTTAAGCAAATCCTTTATGCCTTGCCTTCAATTGCAATCGGCTGCTGTGCCAGGTGAGGATGGTGCGGCCCCTTGTACACCTTCAGCTTGGTCGCCATCTGCCGGCCCATCTTCGACTTCGGCAGCATCCCCTTGATCGACTGCTCCACGATCGCCTCCGGGCGCCGCGCCAGCAGCTTCACAAACGACTCTTCCCGCAGCCCGCCGGGAAATCCCGTGTATCGGCGATAAAGCTTCTTGTCCGGCTTCAACCCGGTCAGCACAATCTTCTCGCAGTTCACCACGATCACGTGGTCGCCCACATCGATGTACGGCGTGTACAGCACATTGTTCTTCCCGGCGAGGATCGACGCCGCCTGCGTCGAAAGCCGGCCCAGCGTCTTGCCCGCGGCATCCAGCACAAACCACTTGCGCTGGATGTCCTTCGCCTTCGGTACCGTGGTGGTATTGTTCATAAACTCTCGTTACTCCCTGGTTCTGCCGTCTTCCTTCTCCAGCCCGGCATCGTACGGAAGAGTTAGCTGCCGTGGTGC
>Ga0326728_10020422_pt1 | contig 12631 bp, 17 predicted proteins | sample MB3enrmetagenome_FD_207602 | JGI IMG/M metagenome (GOLD analysis project Ga0326728, IMG submission 207602) | Lab enriched peat soil microbial communities from McLean, Ithaca, NY, United States - MB31MN | ecosystem: Environmental > Terrestrial > Soil > Wetlands > Peat | place: USA: New York...
TCCATAGCTGCCGAGCCTTTCACGTACGCGCTCGATGGCCTCCCCGTCCCAATCCATGCCAACAACGACCCCCTCGGCCGCACTTTCTTCCAGCATGGACCGGGCATATCCCCCTCCCCCAACCGTACCGTCAACATAAATGCCGCCGGGTCTGCACTTGAGAAGCTCAATTACCGGCCCCAACATGACGGGAATGTGTTGACTTTCAACTGGGCTTTCATCCATACTTAAAGCCCGGAGTTAGCAATGCTCGCCATTGTCTTTGGCGCGTTTTCCTTATCGCGCACAACCTGGAGATCATAGGCATCCTTGTCCCAGATCTCGATAGTTGAAAGCGTTCCGACAAGGATTACATCCTGGTTCAGGTGAGCTTCTTCACGAAGCATGGGCGGAACCAGTATTCGCCCCTGAGTATCGAACTCGCATATCTCAGCGCCCGAAATGAAGTGGCGCACGAAGGATCGATGAGCGGAATCAAACTGGGAAAGTTTGTCAGCCTTGGCCTCCATCTCGGACCAGTTTTCCGGCGGGTAGGCGACCAGGCATTCTTCGATTTTGGAAACGATGAGAGCGTCGGTGTAATGTTTCTGCAAAACTTCCCTGAATTTTGCGGGTATTCGGAGTCGCCCCTTGGCATCCAGCTTTGCGGCTGTGCGGCCCCTGAATTTGGGTGAGTCCATTATTCCCACATCTTGCCCCTTTTACCCACAATTTCCCACCTGAGACATTTCCATATGCCTCAAAAAAGGGTTTGTCAAGTTATTTTTGCGCTTCAACCGGGGAATTCCGAAGAAAATAATTGAGAATTTGTCTAACCAACGGACTTGAAAGATTGATTCCTTAACCGAACTTTTTGTGCTAAATTTTTTGAGGGCGCCGGGATGCTTCAAAAGGGGGTATTTCACAGCCCGAGAAGCCTCTGCTCGAACCTAAATGGCCTTCCAACCAGGAGCAGGGGCTTTTTGACTGGGGAACGGAAGACGGAGGACAGAAGACTGAAGGCGGAAAGCAGGTATTTGCGTTTTCTTTTTGCCGTCATCTGTGCGCTTCGTCCTCAAGCGAGGAGTTGGATGAACGAGGATGATGAGAAAATCCTGAAAGTCGCCAAAGAAGTGTTGGTAAAATTCATTGAGATGGGAACTGTTTCGCCCACAAATTTCGACGAAAAATTCCGGAGCGTCTACTGGACTATCAAGGACACGGTTTTGAGCGCCCGTTTGACAGATCTGGAGGTTTCCTCGCCTTCGGAAGAAAAAGCACCGGAAAAATAAGCTCAGGCCTGCTACCGCTTCCGAAAGGCGCGGTCCATTAACTTCATCATCTCTAACACATATCGATTGTTGAACTCAAACTGCCGTTTCGCCGCAGGCGGGGAAGCGATTCACTTCTTTCTCAAAAAAGGAAAAGATAATGAAGATCGCCTGTTTGCTCGGAAGTCCAAGAAGGCATGGAAATAGTTCCACTGTTGCGGAACATTTTTGCAACACGGCCGTGGGATTTGGCGCGGAAGTCAGGACATTCGCGCTGAACGAACTCAAGTACCGGGGATGCCAGGCATGTATGGCTTGTAAAACGAAGCTTGACAGATGCATCCTCGATGATGACCTGTCCGAAGTTCTTGGGGCAGTTAGTGAGAGCGATATAGTGGTTTTGGCTTCACCGGTCTATTTCGGTGAGGTATCGAGCCAGATGAAGGCGTTCATAGATCGAACATTTTCCTTCCTTGTTCCCGACTACATCACAAATCCGAAGAAAAGCCGTGTTGAGCCGGGCAAGACCCTTATTTTTGTTCTGGCCCAGGGGAATCCTGACGAAAAAGCTTTTTCTAACATATTCCCAAAATATGATTTCTTTTTTAAACTTAGCGGGTTCGAGAGTCGTCTCGTCCATGCATGCGGAGTGCGTGAGGCGGGTGAAGTCAAAGGTCGAAAAGAGTTATTGGACCTGGCGGAGAAAACGGCCAAACAGGTTTTTAACAAGATGTGACAGTGCCCCAAGGGTTGGGCAATCAGCCGGAGACTAAATTTCGGAAAAAGGAAGGAAGGTTTAATGGAGAGGACGCTTTCAATAATCAAACCCGACGGGGTCGGCAAGGGACTTGCGGGAGAGGTCATAAAACGGATGGAGCAGGCTGGCATAAGGATTTGCGCGATGAAGATGGTGCGGCTCACTCCGGAACATGCCAGGATGTTCTATTCGGTTCACAGGGAGAGGCCGTTCTTCAGTTCGCTTACGGAATTTATGACATCAGGACCGATAATTGCCATGGTTCTCGAAGGGGAAAACGTCATCCAGAGAAACCGGGAGCTTATGGGAGCGACAAATCCGAAAGAAGCCTTGCCGGGCACTATCCGGCGAGATTTTGCGAGCGATGTCGAAAAAAACGTCGTGCATGGTTCCGACGGCCCTGAGACGGCTGCTCAGGAGATAAAGTTCTTCTTCAACGATCTCGAAATTCAGAGTTAGAGGCGAAGGCATTAGAAACACTTCAAGAGGAATGTGAAGATGAGAGGCTGGAGTAAAAGAGAGAGACTTGGAACTGCGGTAGCGGTGGTCCTTTTCTTTTGGATTTGCGGCTGCTCTACAATGCAAACGACCAGTACCTTGCAACAGGCCGGCTCGGCAGAGGGGCAGGTAAGCCCGCCTGCTTCACCCACCGGCGGGCTTGCGGCGCCCGCAATTGTTCCCTACATCCCGCCGCCGAACAGCATTGACCTGTGCGGCGAGCGGGTCCCTCTTGACCGGCAAGACGTTTATGAGCGATTCGACAAGGAATTCACGCTGGTCGTCTACAATCACGCTCAGGTCTATCTCTGGTTAAAGAGGATGGAGCGTTATTTCCCGGCTATCGAAGAGCGGCTTCGCTACTACAATTTGCCTGACGATTTGAAGTACGTGGCAATCGTGGAAAGCGACCTGCTTCCGAATGCGTGTTCTCCCAAGGGGGCTGCCGGGCCATGGCAGTTTATGCCGGGCACGGGCGCTGCTTACGGCTTGGAGAAGAGAGGATCGGTCGATAAAAGGTACGATTTTGAACGTGCCACCGACAGTGCGTTCCTTTTATTGAATGACCTTTACAAAAAATATCACAACTGGTCTCTGGCCATTGCGGCGTATAACTGCGGCGACAAGCGCATTATCGATGAATCCCGCATCCAGGGAGTACGCAGCTACTATGATCTGAGGCTCCCCCAGGAGACCGAACGCTACGTTTTTCGGATTCTCGCAGTAAAGGCGGTCCTGAGTAATCCGAGCCAGTTCGGGTACGAACTTCCAAAAGGCTGGGGATATCAGGAATTAAAGAGCGACCTGGTCAAAGTCTCCCTGTCCAGGCCCGTGCCGATTCAGACGATAGCTAGTTCAGCCGGCACGACATACCGCGAAATCAAGCGCCTTAACCCGATTTTCCGGTCGGACGACATTCCTGCAGGCAATTACGAAATTAAACTCCCGCCGGGGACGGGCAAGGTGTTCGAACTGAACTTCAGGACGGGAAATGCAGTGTATGCAGGGTCGGAAAGTCAGTCTGGCGAGGGGCAGGATTCGCCCGGCCCCGGGTTGACCCAGGCTCCGGCGCCCCCCGATCCGCTTCAGATCGCTCAGGCCATCCAGCCGGCAAAAATAAGTTCTTCCAAGGCTAAGCAAAAATCCGGGTTAGCAAAGTCGGGATCTCACAAGGCAAAACAGAAATCCAGTTCGGCTAAGGCGGGATCACGGACGAAGCAGAAAACCAAACTGGCTAAGGCTGGTTCTGCCAGGGGAAAGCAGGTTACCAAATCGACCAAGGCAAAATCTTCCGCGGTTAAACAGAAAACAAGGAAGAAGATTTAGCCGGGTGCAGGATGAGAAGAACAGGGTTGCTTTATGACGAGAGATTCACGCACCACAAGACCGGTCCGGAGCATCCTGAAGCTCCCGAAAGGCTGACAGCGCTAATTTGCGGCCTGGCTGATGCAGGTCTTCTCGCCAAGCTCATCCCTATTCCAGCCACCGCAGCCCGACTCGAATGGATTGAGAAAGTCCATTCACCCGAGTACATCCATAGTTTCAGGGAAGCTTGCACGCTGGAACTTAATGCACTCGGCTGCGCCGACAACCAGATCTGCCCGCAATCCTATGAGACGGCCCTGCTTGCGGTGGGTGGCATCCTCAATGCGGTGGACATGCTGATGGAGGGCAAGATAGATAACGTCTTCTGTGCGGTGCGGCCTCCGGGTCACCACGCTGAGAGAAGGGAAGCGCTGGGGTTTTGCTTTTTCAACAATGTGGCGATTGCGGCCCGTTATCTGCAAATCCGATGGGAAGTCGTGAGGGTAGGCATTATCGATTTCGACGTCCATCACGGAAACGGGACCCAGCACATATTCGAGGATGACCCAAACGTGTTTTACTATTCGATTCACGAACACCCGTCATTCTCGTATCCGGGCACGGGGCGCGAATTTGAAAAGGGGTCAGGCGCAGGGATGGGAATGACGCTCAATTCAACAATTCTCCCCGGGCAGGGCGATGATGAATACAGGCGCAAGATTACGCGGGACCTGGTTCCTGCGTTTGATGAATTCCGGCCCCAAGTAATCATTGTCTCTGCGGGTTTCGACGCCCACTCCGCAGATGACATGTCTTACATCAAGCTTTCGACCGAGGGCTTTTCCTGGGTGATGGGTACGGTTTTTCAGATGGCAGACCAGCATGCCGGGGGTCGTCTTGTTTCAGTCCTTGAAGGAGGATACTCGCTCGAAGTGCTTCCGGAACTCATCAGTAATCATGTTCAAATACTTCTGGACCTTTAGGCAAACTCAAACTGAAAAGGGGGCGAAATGTTCATTGACCGGTCGATGACCAGGGAAGTTATAACTGTCAGTCCGGAAACAGGAATATTAGCCGCTCAGTCCCTTATGGCCCGTAACGGGATAAGGCACCTGCCGGTCATTGACGAAGACGGCATTCTGGTGGGTGTTGTTACAGACCGGGACATAAGAAGCGCCATGCCGTCGACTGTTCTTTCCGAAGCTGAAAAAGCGGCGGAGCAAAGACGCCTGGAGGCCATGAAGGTCAAAGACATCATGACCGTCAACCCGGTGACCGTCTCTCCGACCCAGACGCTGGAAGATGCGCTCCTCCTGATGCAGAAAGTTAAGGTAGGCGCATTCCCGGTCGTCGACCAGGAGGGAAAGCTCCAAGGAATAATATCCGTGCGGGACCTGATGCGGGCATTTGTGAATGTGCTCGGTCTGGAAGAACCCGGCACTCTCCTGGGTATTGTGGTCGAAAATAAAATCGGTCAGATGAAAAGAATTGTCGACGCCATAACGGAAACCGGCGTTTCATTCGGGAGCATCCTGGTATCGCGCGTGTGGGAGGAGGGCAAAAGGGCCGTTTTCCCTTATCTTCTCACCAACAACATTTCAAAAGTGAAAAATCACCTGCGTGAAAAGGGTTTCACGCTGCTCGACCCAATGGAATGGTATCTGGACCGGGTGCCGAAAAGGAAGGCGGAAAAAGAATAAGTGTGGCTGAGGAACGAATGGGTTGAAGGTGGAAGGCAGGATCAAACTCCCAGCGCGGTTTCTTCCTGACGAATTCGTTTCTTCAGGACCAGGATATTCAAAAATCCGAAGGCAAAAGCAGTTATCCAGCACCCGAAAAAGGAAGGATAAACAAAGATCTCCAAAAGAACGACGACATAGTTGGGGTGTTTGCAAAATCTGTAAGGTCCTGCGCGAACCAGTCGAGTCCCGCGGAGCACGATTATTTTGGTGTTCCATTGCGGCCCGAGACTTATGATGCACCAGTACCGACACATTTGGAATAACAGGAAAGCTGCTATGACCAATGACGGGGAGCAGAGCGGATTTGCACCTCTTGCCGCCGCTTCAAGGCCGAATGAAATGAACCAGCATACATGAAATCCAATCAGGACCCTCGTAAATCCCGCTCCGAATTCCTCACCGCCCAATTTTTTGATTCGAACTTCATTTCTCCTGGAGATAACCAGATGAATAGCGCGTTCCGCGACTATGACGACCAGGAATAGATGAGCCGAGGTCAGGGACATTCGAACCCTTTCACGGGAGCAGGAAGCCGAATATCAGAACCGGTAGGCGACATGGTATGTCAAGAGTTCCTCATCCGCCCTCTGCCGCCGGTCCTTTACTCTCACAACGGCCCAGAAAAGTCTCGGAACAAAACCCCGGGCCAAGTGCTGTGCTCAATATCAAGTCACCCTGCCGGAATCGGTTTGAATCGAGAAAGTGTTTTATGACGAACAGGACTGTGGCGCTGGACATGTTTCCAAACTTTCCCAGCACCTGCTGCATGCTTTCAAGCTTTTCCTCTTCGAGTCCAAGGGCGTCGCGATAAGCCTCGATGACCTTTTGTCCTCCGGGATGCGAGAGGAAATGAGCGATGTCAGCCGGCTCAAGACCGTTGCTATGGAGGAAATCCAGGATTGCCGGCCGCGCTGCCTTTGCTACGACTGACGGGATCGAGTGGGAAAAAACCACCTTCAACCCTTTATCCACGATTTTCCAGCCCATGATGTGGAGGGTGTCTGGCCATGTTACCGATGAAGTGGATTCTACCGAAATCCGACGCGTCCATTTGCCCCCGGCAGAGTCCCCGGCCATGACCACCGCGCCGCAACCGTCTGCGAACAGGGCACTGGCGATGAAATTGCTCTTTGACAGATCTCCGCGGATAAAGGTTAGGCCGCACAGTTCCAATGCCACCACCAGGGCGAACCTGTCAGGATAGGTTTTTAGCCAGTCGCATGCCCTGATAATTCCGGCGACTCCTCCGGAGCAGCCAAGTCCCCAGATGGGTGTTCTCAACAAGGAGGAATTGAAAGACACTCGATTGAACAAATGGGCGTCGACGCTGGGAGTAGAAATGCCCGTCGATGAAATAAAGAAAACATGCCCGATCTGGTTTGCAGACAGATTGGTCCTCGTCAGGACATCGCGCACGGCTCTTTCGGCAAGTTGTACGCCTTGCTCCTGGTAGACCTCGTTTTTCTCGCTAAAGGTCTTTTCAGTCTCGAACCAGTCCCCTTCGACGCAAAAATGGCGTTCCAGTATCCTGGTGTTCCGAAAGACAGGAAGGAGCCGATCCACCTTGAAAGAGGATGCCTTTCTGAAAATTCGGCCGACGAACTCCCTCACCTCATTCTGTCCCACCTTGAAAGCCGGTACGGCTGTTCCGACATCAATGATGTAGGGCATTTGATATCCTAATTAAAATTTTGCAAGTAACCCTGCTAAACGTGGAAGGAAGGATCAAATTCTGACAACAGAATGAAAATGGCGCCCGTTGAGCCGGCATAATTCAATGAGAGAGCAGGGGGCAGGCTTCTTAACCCCTGCTCTTGGTTTATGCGGCCTTTGGTATGACTTCCGGCTCCTCATGAAAGATAGGGTCGCCAAGAACCCTCAGATCGAAATTTCTGAAAATCCGCTGTCCGTCAACATCTAAGATCCGCAATACATCCGGTTGCTTGCGGTCTGCCATCGTAACCTGGTAATGCTGCCCATAGCGGCTTTGTACGAGGTCTTTGGGAACTTCGAAAACAATATATTTGTTGATCCCTTTTTCTTTGAGGGCTTCAAGAAAATCGGGATGTTCCAAGTAATCGCACGAAGTGAGAGCAAGTATCGAGCCGGTCCCCGTAATTATTATACCAGCTTTCATCCTTTGTCTCCTTTCCTATGCGCTGAAGTTGAGTTCCACGAATATCATTCGCAAAACCCCATCAGCTGTTATAAAATAAGGAGAAGCCATATTCCGGTCAAGGAGAAGCAAATGCGGGTGATATTGTCCATTTTGGTTCTGGCGTTCATGTTGATGGCTGCCGAAGGATCGTGGGCGGCGGGAGGCGAAGAGGTCTTCACAAGGCTCAAATGCGGCATGTGCCACAAGCCTGATAAGCCGGCCGCTGCCATATCATTGAAAGAGATCACTCACGCCTATTCGGAGAAGAATCAACTTGTCAAATTCTTTAATGGAGAGACGAAGCCGCTCATAGAGAGCGAAAAGTGGGGGATGATGCGCAGCCAGCTTGAAAAAATAAAGGCTTTGTCCGATGAGGACAAGGACGCGCTCGCCGACTATATTCTGAGTTTTAAGTAACTTGTACGGGAAAGAGTGACAAGGAGCCGATCCACGCCTTTTTATGGTAACAAGGAGCAAGAGCCAGGCGAAAGACGCAGTACAAGTTAAAAATAGTAAGTACCTTTTCTTTTCCTGCGCCTGCTCGTGACCCACCCTAACAACCATCCGATGAGCAGGACAGCCACTGTCAAAGTAATAACCCGGACTTCACGGGAGAGCTTGAGGGTTTCGTTTTCCTGAACAAGCGTCTGTATGTTTTCCTGCGCGCTGGCGAGGCTGGCCTTTGCGGAATCGTTCTCAGACTTGAGCTTAAGGTAGTTTACCGAGCCGTCCTTGAGTTCCTCATAGGCCGAATTGAGTTTGGTGAGCTTGTCCGTGAGTTCTTTTTCTTTTTGCGACAGTTCCGTTTTCTCCTTTTCAGCTTCGTCCATCTGTGCCTTCAGAGTCTCATTTTCGGTTCCAAGTTCCTTGGCCATTGAGGTATTTGGCGGCCATGGACTCAAAAACCTCGATGCGATCCAGCCTTCCTGTATGTCCCCGTCCGGTTTTTGATAGCGCACCTTTGCGTACGAGCGCGGGTTCACGAGCTCGACGGCTGATGCCGGTGGAACCATCAGAAGTGTTTTTCCGCTGCTTGATGGAGTGACACGAAGCGGGAGTTCCTGTGTGTCGGTCGTGTATGCTTTTACTGCCAGTGCCGCGCCGGTCGGCATAAGTATCGAAAAGGCAGCCGCCAACGCCAGTGCGGATCGCAATCTATTCATATTCTTTTGCCTCGCAACCTGATAATTATACTAATACTTGCCTGAGAACAAACGGGTCGCATTATAGATTCGCCGCCTTCGTCGGGCAAGGGAAAACAAAATCGGCCCATTTTCAATCATTCCAGTGCCGAAAGCGATGAAATATGCAGAAACATGCCGAATTGATCGACACACATGCTCATCTTGATTTCCCTGAATTTGCCGGTTCTATTCCTGCCGTAGTCGAACGGGCGGCACAGGCCGGGGTCAGCACGATCGTGACCATCGGCATCGACATCGAGACGAGCCGAAAGGCGGCTCAAATAGCTGGGAACTGCGACCGGATTTATGCCTCAGCCGGGATTCACCCGCATGCCTCCTTTCGTATGGATTCCAGAGATCTCCAGGAACTGGAAAAAATTTTGGCCAACCGGAAGGTAGTTGCCGTCGGTGAAATTGGGCTTGACTATTTCCGCGACCGACAACCACGTCCTATCCAAAGAGAGTGTATGGAGCGTCAGATCGAGATCGCCGTAAAAACGGCAAAACCGGTGATTTTTCATATCCGTGACGCATGGGATGATTTTTTTGAGGTAGTACCCCAATATGCCTTCTCTCTGCGTCCTTCGGTCATGCACTGTTTTTCAGGAGACTGGAAAATCGCGCGCAGATGCATGGACCTGGGGTTCTTTCTCTCAATTCCCGGTGTCGTGACCTTTCCCAAAGCCGAATTACTCCAAGACGTGGCAAAGCGCGCGCCATTGGACAGGCTGCTTGTCGAGACCGACGCTCCATATCTGACCCCAGTTCCACATAGGGGCAAAGCGAACGAACCCGCTTTCGTTCTCCATACTGCCCGAAAAGTTGCCGAGTGCAGGAAAGACCCTCTCGAGAAAGTGGCCGCTCACACTACCAAAAATGCGCGGGCGGTCTTTGGATTGCGCTGTACAGAAACGAAAGCTTTATAGCATGAAAAGTCAGACGAGAATTTTTCTCATATTTTTAGTCATTATTCTTTGTGCAGGGAGCGACCAGCTAACAAAAGGGATAGTAAGATCGGGCTTGCCGAAGACAACGTCCTTAACACTAATGAACGGTATGCTCAGTCTTGACTATGTGGAGAACAGAGGCGGAGTTTTCGCTTTCGAGTGACTTCTGCCGGAAATGTGGCGCGGGAAGATCGTCACTGTTACGGTCGCTGTAATGCTGGGTTTGAGCATTCTTATTCTAATGTTTTCCAATAGACTTCGACTTCTACCGGTACTTGGTTTATCTCTATTCTGCGGTGGAAGTCTCTCTAACTTACTTGATAGGATAGCATTCGGAAGGGTTGTTGACTTTGTCAAATTCGGTTTGGTTGGGCTTTCATCGTACATTTTCAACTTGGCCGACGTGGCAATAGGAACAGGGATCATTATTACTATCTTCAGTTCGATTTGGTATTGCATTAAGCCAAAAGATATTTATAATAATTCAAATCCATGATTGTTCGAGGTTAACGGGGTTCAGCAAGCTCGATTTTTTATGGGAACGAATTATCTTAGCGATGGAGGCTTCGCCAATGACGAGAAAAATTATCGAAATTGCATCTGAGATCGTACAAACTCAAGTTTCTTTAGCTCCTATGTCGGCTGCTGAAATTACGACGTCACTCCGGCAAGTCTTCGGGACTCTCCTGGAACTGCAAAAGGCAGAATCCGGCGAAATTGAATTGTCCCTGACACAGGAACAGGTTGCTGCACAGGAAAAAGCTCCTGGACCAATCACCCCAGAAAATTCTATTCAGAATGACAAAGTGGTATGCCTTGAATGCGGTGCTGAAATGAAGCAGTTGACTCAAAAGCATCTGACATCCCATGGTATCAGTTCGAAAGAGTATAAGAAGAAATATGGCTTCCCGATGCGCACTCCTTTGGCTGCAAAATCATTAACCAAAGCGCGAAGCAAAGCTGCAAAAAAGAGAGGTTTACCCGCGAATCTGGTGAAAGCGATAGAAGCAAGAAGACAGAGCAAAGCGCAAAATGCTCTGCCCGCTTCAGCTTCAAATGAAAAGCAGCAACCTGCCGTAAGAAGACGCCGCAAACAGAAGAGTGAATAAGCGCCATTTGATGAGATCGCCAAATCTGCAACAATAGGTGATCGACGCTAGCCTGAGTTTGGGCTACGGTGCAAAAATGACAATCCTTGCCTGGTGAGTGAATCTACGATCAGGCCGAGGTAGAGCCCTGCCACTATGTCGCTAAAAAAATGATATTGCGTTATTATCAGGGCCAGAGCGAGGACAAGCAGCAATCCTGAACACGTGGGACGAAGCTTGGGGAAGTACCGGCTGATTCCCAGCAATAAAACAGCGAAAACCGTCATATGCCCTGATGGGAAAGCTGAAAAATCTCCCCCGCCGTGGAACCAATGAAAGCCGAATTGATCGGGATGCAAAAGCCAGAAGCGTGCATTAGTCTTGCCGAACAAGTCTTTCAGCAGCTGTTTGAGAATGAACGCCAGCGGGACAGCGTAGCCGATATACTCTAAAAAACTCAAATTCCAGCTTTCGACTGGTTTCCGTGACAGGTATATCCGTCCAGTCCAACTTCCGACGGTTGTGATGCACACTGTCAAAAAGAGAAAGTCCGGCAACTCGGAGACCCGTGCCGAGGACAGAAAACCAAAACCAACCATTTCGGTCACGAATTGCGCGAGTCTGATGTCCAGATAAAGGCAGCCGGCTATGATCAAGACGGCGCAAATCACAAAGCTGCCGAAGACGTTTTTCCATTTCATGTCGAAACTCATCGACTAAATTTAGGCAATATTCCATAACCGGCCACACATCAGTTCCCTCACTATCGGGCAGAATATCTCTTTTCTAATTCAATGTCTAATGGTTCACCAAAATGTCACACCAGCTGAGGTTTTCACGGCCTTCTTATCGAAGAGTGGTATCCATTACAGAACTGATAAGATTTGACATAAAAGAAGGTCGCTTATTCGGCGCAGTGGGATTTGTTTTCCTTATCGCGTTTATTATAACGGTACTTTATGGCGTGATATTGCGGAAGCAGATTTTTGAAAAGTTAAGTTAGGAATTGAAACGCCTATGGAACACGATCCCGTCAGAGACATCTCCTCGTCTGCTCGCGGTAATCAGAATATTTATATCTCCGTTGTTGCCTTTGCTGTTCCCGGACATTTTTCTTCTGGTTCAAGGATTCATCGGTTACGCTGTTCCCGGCTTTACGTTCATCAAAAGGCTCTTGGTCTTCTGTGCCGGCGGAACGCTGGGCATGAATTTTTTTCGTGAGTCCTTGACCGAAGGCCCTGTTGCCCTATCGCCCTTTGAGCGGCAAAATGCTTTCCGGAGTGTCGCCTTCGGCGACTCCGCGAATGTCAACCCAGACCGGAAGCCCATCCAAAGCAGGCTCGATTTTACGATATTTGAGGACTCGACGGGAGCAGGCATAGTAATATCGCCCAATCCGCGCAATATTTATATCCGCAGCATGGCAATCCCTCAAGCGGATTTGGACTTCGGCCGCAAAGAAGATCCAGAGTAGCCTCGTGCCATCTCATGAACTTTAGACCATTCCGGCCCGGGCTTCTTCTTTTGACCGGTGCAGTCATGACGAAGTTTGGCAAAAGTGGTATATAAGGTCGACACTCGGAGGTATTCTATGGGAAAACTATCAAAATGGCTCTCTGCGGTACTTATCGGATGCCTGGGAATTGCTCCTCTCTTTTCAATTGCCGTGCTTGCGGACTCCCAGCTCCCGTGTATCATCATC
>Ga0326728_10020423_pt1 | contig 12631 bp, 16 predicted proteins | sample MB3enrmetagenome_FD_207602 | JGI IMG/M metagenome (GOLD analysis project Ga0326728, IMG submission 207602) | Lab enriched peat soil microbial communities from McLean, Ithaca, NY, United States - MB31MN | ecosystem: Environmental > Terrestrial > Soil > Wetlands > Peat | place: USA: New York...
CAGAAGGTGGGCCAGGTGGCGGCCGATATGCGCGAGCTGCGCAAGCCCGATCCGTACAAGAACAAGGGCGTGCGTTACTCGAACGAGAAGCTGAAGAAGAAGGCCGGCAAGACGGGAGCGAAGTAAAACGAGGGGTCAGGTTTCAGGGACCGGGGATCAGCAGAAGAACAGAGCGCAAGCACGACCAACTGATCCCTGACCCCTGAACCCTGATCCCTGGAAAAATCCGAACGGAATCGCGGGGCGGTTCCGCTGATAGGTGAGAGAGACACATGATCACGCAGACCAAGAGAAACGAAATCCGCAGGCGCATTCACGCGCGCATCCGCGAGAAGCTTTCGGGCACGGCGGAGCGGCCGCGGCTGAACGTTTACCGCTCGCTGAACCATATTTACGCGCAGGTGATCGACGACCAGACCGGGCAGACGCTGATCTCGGCCTCAACCATCAAGTCGAAGACCGGCGGCAACGTGGCGGCGGCCAAGGAAATCGGGAAGGCCGTGGCAGAGAAGGCGGTGGCCAAAGGCATCAAGCGAGTGGTTTTCGACCGCGGCGGATATCTGTATCACGGCCGCATCAAGGCCCTGGCCGATGCGGCGCGCGAGGCGGGACTGGAATTCTAGCGCTCCGCGCCTTAGCGTTTTGGTGGAGTGTATAGAAAGGTTTTCTGAAAGTGCGCGCTCGGTGAGCCGCACGAAGAGATGAGAGAGCAATGACGATATTGAAGAAGAAACTCGATGCCAACCAGTACAACCTGAAGGATCAGGTGGTGGCCATCAACCGCGTGACCAAGGTGGTGAAGGGCGGCAAGAACATGTCGTTCGCCGCGCTGGTGGTTGTGGGCGACGCCGCTTCGGGCGTGGTGGGCTACGGATCGGGCAAGGCCAAGGAGGTTCCCCAGGCCATCCGCAAGGGAATCGAGAGCGCCAAGAAGAACCTGGTCAAGGTCAACCTGACCCAAACGACGATTCCGCACCAGGTGCTGGGCCGCTTCGGTTCGGGCCAGGTGCTGCTGAAGCCGGCGCCTGAAGGCACGGGCGTGATTGCCGGCGGCGCGGTGCGCGCGGTAATGACCTCGGCCGGGGTGCAGAACGTGCTCACCAAGAGCCTCGGCTCGCCCAACCCGCACAACGTGATCAAGGCGACCTTCGATGCCCTGGTGCAACTGCGCGACCGGGGCGAAGTTGCCACGGCCCGCGGCAAGCTGGTGGAGGAACTCTAATGGCGGCGACCAAGAAGATTCGCATTCAGTACTACCGCTCGGCCATCGCCACGCCCACCAAGCACAAGCTGGTCGTCAAGGGTCTAGGCTTTACGCGCCTGAACCAGATCGTGGAGCGCGAAGATACCGAGTCAGTGCGCGGCATGGTAAAGGCTGTGCCGCATTTGGTGAGGATTTTGGAAAACTAGGGATCAGTTGTCAGTGGTCAGTCATCAGTTCGATTGTGCCGCTGCGCACTGTCTCAACTGACAACTGACCACTGATAACTGACAACTCCAGACAACGCGAGTCGTCCGAGGCAAACTCAGACGGCGCTATAGCGAGGAAAACATGACAAAGAACCTATCGAATCTGCGCGCGCCCAGGAAGGCCAACACCGGGCGCAAGCGCGTGGGCCGGGGCATGGGGTCCGGCATGGGCAAAACCTCGACCCGCGGCCACAAGGGCCAGGGTTCGCGTTCGGGCTCCAGCCTGATGCGCGGGTTTGAAGGCGGCCAGATGCCTCTGCACCGCCGCCTGCCCAAGCGCGGCTTTACCAACATTTTCAGGACCGAATACACGGTGGTGAATCTGGACCGCATTGCTGAGCTCGACGTCGAGGAGATTGGGCTCGACGACTACCGCAAGCTGGGCCTGGCATCGAGCCGCAAAGCGCTCATCAAGGTTCTGGGCGCGGGCGAGCTCACCAGGGCCATCACCATCCACGCGCACAAGTTTTCAAAGTCCGCGGCTGAGAAGATCGCCAAGGCCGGCGGCAAGGCCGTTGTTGCCGGTGGCGAGGCCCCGGCGGCAGCGTAGGAAAGCAGTGGTAGGTGATCAGTTTTTCCCTCGCTGAATTGAGAGGCCTGACTGGCCGGGACCAAGCTGATCAATGACCACTGACAACTGAACTCATGTGACGCAACGCATAGGCTCACTGTCTCCCGGTCCGATAGCCTGAATGGACAATGGGAATTACCGTAAGATGAAGTACAGAGGCGGGCTTTTTCGCCCGCGACGGATCAAACAATATGCTTGAGAAGTTCCTCAATATCTTCCGGGTTCCCGACCTGCGCAAGCGGGTGCTCTTCACCCTTGGCATTCTGGCCGTTTACCGTCTGGGCGCGTTTATCCCCACGCCTGGCGTGAACTACCACCAGCTCGAGGCTCTGTTCAACTCGCAGAGCGGGTCTGCGCTGGGCCTGATGGACCTTTTCGGGGGCGGCAATCTGCGCCGCATGACCATCTTCGCGCTGGGCATCATGCCCTACATCACGGCGTCCATCATCTTCCAGCTTTTGACGGTGGTGTATGAGCCGCTGGCGCGCATCCAGAAGGAAGGCGAGTTGGGCCGGCGCAAAATTACGCAGTGGACCCGCTACATGACCGTGGTTCTCGGCGCGCTGCAGTCCATCGGTATTGCTTTTATGCTCATCAAGGGCGGCCTGGTGATTCACCCCGGCGCCGGCTTCTTGCTGATGACGGTTCTGACCCTCACTACCGGAACGGCCTTCATCATGTGGCTGGGCGAGCAGATCACAGATCGTGGAATCGGCAACGGCATGAGCCTGCTGATCTTTGCCGGCATCGTGGCCGGCTTGCCCCGGGGCGTGGGCGACCTGATTCAAAAGGTCCAGGCGGATGCCTGGGGTTCTTTGAGCTTCGTCGTGGTGTTGTTCCTGGTTGCCGGCATGGCGGCTGTTGTGGGATTTATTGTTTTTGTGGAGCGTAGCGAGCGGCGCATCCCGATCCAGAGCGCGCGGCGTATTATCGGACGCCGCATGATGGGCGGCCAGTCGAGCCATCTGCCTTTGAAGGTGAATTCGGGCGGCGTGATGCCCATCATCTTCGCCAGCTCGATCCTCTCGGCTCCGCTGCTCTTCCGCCAGATTCCCTGGGTCCAGAACAGCAAACTGCTACTGCCGATTCTAGATGCGCTCACTCCCGGCTACCCTTGGTATGAGCTGCTCAACATCCTGGGCATTATCTTCTTTGCGTACTTCTACGTGTCGATCGTGATGCGTCCCGATGACATTGCCGACAATTTCCGCAAGTCGGGCTCGTTCATTCCCGGAATCCGGCCCGGCAAGCGCACCTCGGAGTTCATCAACGACATTCTGACCCGCATCACGCTGGTCGGCGCGCTTTACCTCATTCTGGTGCAAATGGTGCCCACCTTCCTCATTTCGGGCATCCGATTCGACAAGATATGGCTCATAGGCAGGGCCTTTGAGAACCTGCCGACCTGGGCGATTCACGGTATGGGGGTCAATTTCTACTTTGGCGGCACTTCACTTCTAATTGTGGTGGGTGTGGCCATGGATACGATCAACCAGATCGAATCGCAGCTCGTCATGCGTCACTATGACGGCTTTTCCCCGCGCTCCGGTCGCATCAGGGGAAGGAAAACCTGGTAATGCAATTGACAGCAATCGAAGTCGAACAGGGCCGGGCGGCGGGTCGACAGACCCAGCCCGGCCCGATCCTTTTGATGGGCGCGCCCGGCGTGGGGAAGGGGACCCAAGCCAAGGAACTGGTGAAGCTGTGGGGTATCCCGCAGATCTCAACCGGCGACCTGCTGCGCGCCAACGTGGCCCAGGGCACGCCGCTGGGCCGAACCGCCAAGGAAATTATGGGGCGGGGCGAACTGGTGCCCGACTCCCTGGTGAACGAAATGGTGGCCGTCAGGCTCCGGGAGCCGGACACGGTCAACGGCTACATCCTCGACGGCTTTCCCCGGACGCTCGGCCAGGCCAGCTGGATCGACGGCCGGATCGCCGCCCAGCCCGGCGCGCTTCCGGTGATTGCCGTAAGCATACAAGTGAACTATAATCAATTATTGCGCCGGATTACCGGGCGCAGGATTTGCCCTGCCTGTCAGAGCATCTACAATATCTATGTCAACCCTCCTAAAGTGGATGGGATTTGTGACTTAGAGGGTGCTGCGCTAACCCAGCGAGCCGATGACACGGAAGAGGTTTTCAAGGAGCGCATGCGCGCTTACTCGGCTCTTACCGCGCCTGTTGTGGAGCACTACCGGGAACAGGGAAGATTCGCTGAGGTGGATGGAGACCGGCCGATCGCGGAGATTGCAGCCGGAATCGTTGTCGCCGTGGAGCGATTGCGCGAGAAAGCGTGATCGACGCGGTGGGTTTGTGCGTGGAAAGACAGGGATCAGGTTTCAGGGGTCAGGGATCAGTCGATTCGTCCCTGCGCGAGCAGATTCTATTGACCCATGACCCCTGAAACCTGAGCCTTGGCCCCTGGAAGTAGCTTTTAATGGCTGTCGTTATCAAGTCGTCCCAGGAGATCGAGAAGATGCGCCGCGCGGGCCAGGTGGTTCGCGAGGTGCTGGAGTTGGTGCGGAGCAAGGTCAAGCCCGGCGCCACGACCTTCGATCTTGAGAAAGCCGCGGCAGCGCGGCTCAAGGAACTGGGCGTGAAGGCGGCCTTCAAGGGGTACCATGGGTATCCCTGCGTGCTATGCACCTCAGTCAACAGCGAGGTGGTTCACGGGATTCCTTCGCCGAAGCGGGTACTGAAAGAGGGCGACATTGTTTCGGTCGATTTTGGCGTGGTGATCGACGGTTATTATGGCGATGCCGCCATCACGGTGCCGGTGGGCTCAGTTGCCGTTGAGACGCAAAGGCTCTTGAAGGTGACCGAAGAGTCGCTGAAGGCCGGAATCGCCGTGGTTCGTCCCGGCGCCACGCTGGGCGATGTGGGCGCGGCGGTGCAGGGAGTGGTGGAGGGCCAGGGTTTTTCGGTGGTTCGCGATTTTGTGGGTCACGGCATCGGGTCGAACATGCACGAGGATCCGCAGGTGCCGAACTTTGGCCAAGCAGGGCGCGGCATGAAGCTGAAGGCGGGAATGGTGATTGCCATTGAGCCGATGGTGAATGCCGGCAGGCCGGATGTGAAAGTGCTCGACGACGGATGGACAGCCGTGGCGAGCGATGGAAGCATGAGTGCTCATTTTGAGCACACGGTTGCAGTTACCCCGACCGGAGCGAGGATTTTGACGGAATAACGGATTCGGTCCAAATGCCGGGAGTGCGAAAGCGCACCGGCGGAAATGGGATACAGTTTGTCGAAGGAAGACGCGATTGAGGTAATGGCGACGGTGCTTGAAACGCTGCCCAACGCCATGTTCAAGGTAAAACTCGAGAATAATCACGAGGTGCTGGCCCATGTGTCGGGAAGGATGCGCAAGAACTTCATCCGCATCCTGCCGGGCGACCGTGTAGCGGTGGAGCTGAGCCCCTACGATCTGAATCGCGGACGGATTGTGTACCGGTACAAGTGAACAGTGGTCAGTGATCAGTGGCCAGTTATTTGTGCTGAGTGACGGACGTCAACTTGGCGCGAGGCGGCTAAGAGCTGAGAACTGAAAGCGGATAGCTCAAAAGAGATTCCGCGCCGATTTTTGAGGCGCAGAAAAGAGCAGTACAAAGCAATGAAAGTTCGGGCATCGGTAAAGAAGATTTGCGTGAAGTGCAAGGTCATTACGCGCCGCGGCGTGGTGCGCGTGATCTGCGAGAACGCAAAGCACAAGCAGCGCCAGGGATAAGCAAGGCCTGGCATGAGGGGAACTTCCGTGAAGGCAGGGAATAGGGAGTAGAAGGCAGCGCGATTGAGTCAGCTGCATCAACTATTCTCTACCGGCTACTCTACTCCCTGCTTCAAAGAGGCTAGTTAGCTTGAGTCAAGGCTTGCGATGAACCTCTGGAAGCCATCCCGATAACCCGTGCGAACCGGTTGAGGCCGGAGGGCACACAACCAGAAGCAAAGGAATTCGAATGGCACGTATTGCTGGCGTCGATCTGCCCCGCAACAAGCAGGCAAGGATCGCGCTCACTTATATCTTCGGAATCGGGAATCCTCGCGCCAAGAAGATTCTGGAAAAGGCAAATGTCGACGCCTACAAGAAAATCCAGGATCTGGGCGAGGACGAGGTCAACCGCATCCGCCAGGTGATTGAGGACGAGGGTGACGTCGAGGGCGATCTGCGCAAGGACGTCTCGATGCACATCAAGCGCCTCATTGACATCCAGAGTTACCGCGGCACCCGCCATCGGCGGTCGCTGCCGGTGCGCGGTCAGCGCACCCACACCAACGCCCGCACTCGGAAGGGCCCGCGCAAGGGCACGATTGCCGGCAAGAAGAAAGCGACGGCGAAGACCTAATGGCAAAACCAGAACAGAAAGCCGGCGCCGGAAAGGCTGGCAAGAACAAGAAGTTCAAGAAGCGCGAGCGCAAGAATGTGCCCTACGGCGTTGCGCACATACAAGCCTCGTTCAACAACACCATCGTGACTATCACCGATCAGATGGGCAACACGCTGAGCTGGAAGAGCTCGGGTTCGCTGGGCTTCAGGGGATCGCGCAAGGGCACGCCGTTCGCGGCGCAGCAGGCGGCGTCGAACGCAGCCAGCATGGCCCGCGATCACGGCCTGCGCTCAGTGGATGTGCGGGTTGCGGGACCGGGATCGGGCCGCGAGTCGGCCATCCGCGCACTGGCTGCAGCCGGCATCGAGGTGAAGTCGATCCGCGACGTTACGCCGGTGCCGCACAACGGCTGCCGGCCGCCGAAGCGCAGGAGAGTGTAAGTACAGTGCGAGTGTGAAGTGCGAGTGTGAAGTGCGAGAACCAACCACATTCACACCTCACACCCGCACTTTTAAATCCAACGGGCCGGGACGAAGCGTCACCGAACGCGTAAACCGGCCGACATCCGAAGTCAGGAGAAGAAATGGCTCGTTATACCGGAGCAGTATGCCGCCTTTGCCGCCGCGAAGGCACCAAGTTGTTTTTGAAGGGCACCAAGTGCACTTCAGACCGTTGCCCGCTTGAAAAGCGCAACTTCCCGCCGGGGCAGCACGGAAAAGACCGCAAAGCCAAGATCGTGGGCTATGGCCTGCAGCTGCATGAGAAGCAGAAGGCCAAGCGCATGTACTTCACCCTCGAGGGCCAGTTCCGCGAGTACTACGAGAAGGCCAATCGCGCCCCGGGCGTGACCGGCGAACTGCTGATCCAACAGCTCGAACGGCGGCTCGATAACGTCGCGTTCCGGCTGGGCTTCGCCATCTCGCGGCGCCAGGCGCGCCAGGTGGTTCGCCATGGGCATGTGACGGTGAACGGCAAGAAGGTGAACATTCCCTCCTACCAGGTGAACGCCGGCGACGAGATCGCCATTCGCGAGGTCGCAAAGAAGCTGGGCATTGTCGAACAGGCTTCGCAGTACGCCGCGCAGAATCCCGTGCCCACCTGGCTCGAGGCCAACTTTGAAAATATGTCGGGACGCGTTCTGCATCTGCCCAGGCGCGCCGATGTGAATTTGCCGATCAACGAACAGCTGATCGTCGAACTGTACTCGAAGTAAGAACCACAGGGACCAGGGAACGGGGATCAGGGATCAGCCGGTGCAGATCGCACCAGCGAAGTCCTACTGGCCCCTGAGCCCTGACCCCTGAAACTTAATCCCAAGGAGCCCTTGCGCGGCCGCCGCAAAATGCATCGCGACGTACATGCCGCGCCAGAAACGAGAGATGACTATGTTGTGGAGAGGATTTCAGAAACCGAAGCGGCTTGCAGTTGAAGCCGAAACGCTCAGCGACACCTACGGCAAGTTCAGCGCCCAGCCATTCGAACGGGGCTTTGGCACCACCATCGGCAACGCCCTGCGCCGCACGCTGCTCAGCTCCATTGAAGGCGCGGCGGTAACCGCCATCCGCATTGAGGGCGTGCTGCACGAATTCCAGTCGATCACCGGCGTGGTTGAAGACGCGACCGATATCATTCTCAACCTCAAGCAGGTTCCCTTCAAGCTTGCGGGCGAAGGTCCCAAGGCGCTTTATCTTCGCGCCGACCAGCCCGGCGTTGTGACCTCGGGCATGATCGAGGCCGACGGGGACGTAGAGATCCTGGACAAGGATATCTACATTGCCACGCTCTCTGAAGGCGGCAAGCTGGATATGGAGATGCGTTTGAAGCGCGGCCGGGGATATGTTTCGGCCGACAAGAATTTTGACGCCGATCTTGGCCTGGGCTTCATTCCCGTCGATTCGGTTCACTCGCCGGTGCGCCGCGTCAACTACGTGGTCGACGCCGCCCGCCTGGGCCAGATTACCGACTACGACAAGCTGACGCTGGAGGTGTGGACCAACGGCGCGGTGCTGCCCGCTGACGCCGTGGGATTGGCAGCCAAGCTGCTCAAGGACCACATGAACATCTTCATCAACTTTGAGGAAGAGATTGAGTCCGAAGCCCGCGGCGAAGAAGGCCGCGTGCTGCTGCGCAACGACAATCTCAACCGCTCGGTTGAAGAGCTTGAGCTTTCGGTGCGCAGTTACAACTGCCTGAAGAATGCCAACATTCAAACCATTGGCGAGCTTGTGCAGAAGACTGAAGCCGAGATGCTGAAGACCAAGAACTTCGGTCGCAAGAGCCTGAACGAAATCAAGGAAATCCTCGCGCAGATGGGTCTCTCGACGAAGAGGACGAGCCACTCGACTCAGTGGACCTGCAACTGCCCACCGAGACGGAGAATTTCTAAAAGCAGGGAACAGGGATCAGGGTTCAGGGATCAAAAAACCCACGATCCCCGGTACGCTGATCCCTGACCCCTGATCCCTTGGAAAGAGAGTAGTAACATGCGCCATCGCAATGCAGGATTCAAGCTCGGACGCAACACCAGCCACCGCCGCGCGCTTCTGCGCAACCTGGTCACGTCCGTCATCGTTGAAGACCGGGTTGAAACGACCGTGGCCAAGGCCAAGGCTGTCCGTCCCCATATCGAAAAGATGATCACGCTGGGCAAGAAGGGCGATCTGCACTCCCGCCGCCAGGCACTCAGCTTCCTCCAGACCGATGCGGCCGTCGCGCGCCTCTTCGGTGAGGTCGCCAAGCGCTACACCGACCGCCAGGGCGGATATCTGCGCATCGTGCGCACCGGCTTCCAGCAGGGCGACGGCGCCGCTAAGGCGTTTATCGAACTGCTCGGCGCCGAAAAGCAGCTTGAGGTAAAGCGCCAGAAGCGCGCCGACCTGAAGTCAAAGAAGCGCGCCGAGCTCGAAAAGCAGCTCGAGGAGCAGCAGAAGCAGGCTGAGGCCGAGGGCAAGGGCGGCGAAGAAGCTGCCTGATTCAGCAAGGCTCGACTCAACCTGATTGAACAGCACCACCCGCGGGCGCATTCGCATGACGCGATTGCGCCTGCGTTCTTTGAGTCGAAGACCGAGTCTCAAGTTGATTACAGCAATTGTGCCGCCTAGAGCGATCCCGGCGCGGTAATACCGGGAGTGAGGCGGCGCGGACCGCGCGTCATTCGTGGCCGGCGGCGACGCTGGTTACCACGAGTTTGCCGTGTTTCACTCCGCGCAGGCTAAGGATTCCGTTGGCCAGTTCGCGCACGCTTTCGCTCTTGCCGTGCATGATGAGCACCTCGAGGCAATTATGGTGGTCGAGGTGTACGTGGGTCGTGGCCAGTACGCGGCTGCCGGCGCGGTGCTGGGCTGCGATGAGCTTTTCCGACAGTCCGGCCTGGTGATGGTCGTACATGATGGTGAGCGTGCCGAAGACTTCCTTGTTGGCCTCAACTTCTTCGTTTACGAGGTGATCGCGAATCAGATCGCGCACCGCCTCAGAGCGGTTTTTGTAGCCCTTGGCGGCAATCACCTCGTCAAACCGCGCCAACAATCCCTCTTCCAGCGAAATTCCTGTCCGTACCAGCTCGCCCATTTGTCTCTCCGCCTTCAAACGCCTTCCTGATCATCCTAATCCGTAATTCGCAAGATGGCGGGCCGTCGCGGATGCTTGCCGACTTGACCTTGCGGCAATCGGGCGGTGTGCCTGCTGGATGCGATGTTGGAAATGCGCCCCGGTCCAAAATGTCAGGTATGTCCCCGGTCCGTACCCCCCAAAGGGGTATCCCCCTCCCCCCTTTGTTTTGGGGTTAAGTGGTTTGTTTTCAGTTACTTATATCCACTCAGACCCCCCCCGTAACCCACTGAAAACAAAAGGGTTACGACTCGAAGACGTCATAAATAAGGACTTACGGGCATTTTTTGCACTGGTTTTGATGCAACCTGCGGAATTCCTTCTTTTCCCGGTGCCGATAGAGGTTCTTTCCCCGTTTTGAATTTAGCGCAGAGGAGGGAAATTAAATGCAAAGACAGGGATCAGGGAACAGGGAACAGGGAACAGGGGTCAGGGGTCAGGGACTAGGGACTAGGGACTAGGGAACAGGGACTAAGTCGCAAAAAAACAGTCGCGCATCAATGCGATTCTGCGGCGTGAGATGCTGGCGGCGCATAAGGCGGCGGCTGCGAAATAAGGGAGCAGGCCGGCGGGGAATTGGAGACTACTTCTAGAGATTCGTGTTCTCCCGGGTCTCAGAAGCGAGACCTGGGGCACCCGGCGATCTGCCAAGAGCTCCGGGTGCTGCCCGGAGGTTTTCTGCGACCGATTTCGGCGGCATGAGGGCTGAGGGGTGTCGATCGAAAAGTAATCTACGGATTGCCAGTGATAGGCTCGCTACGCCGGAAATCTGGGAGTGGGCCGGTTGGAGTTCTCAGTCTCCCCGGTCCCCAAATGCGAGGGACCGGGGGCACCCTCATCGTTGTTTGAACAGTTTGCCGAGACCGGGACCACCAGCCATCCGTCCGCGATCGCTACACACGTGAAGCCAATGAGGGTTAAGTGTCACCTTTGCGCCTTTGGCGATAACCAATGCTCTGCTCGTTTTCGTTTGTCCTCGTCTGTGCTCTTAAGCGAGTGTTCTAAAAGATGGCGTTTAAGTTCTGCAGGCAACAAGGCGTTGTCTTGAGGGCGGGATTGGTTGAAGTCCCATCCCGCAAATAGGCGAGCGGCCCCTTCCGTTTCGTCTTCATCGAGCGTCCTGCTTGACGCAGCAGCAACCAACTCCAAAGTTGAATATTTGAGGAGCATCTGCTCGGGAACATTTTCATAAACTGGAAAGCCCGACCAGGGGCCCATTCCGTTACCAAACCAGGCCATAAGTGTGAGAATCCGTGCGTCCTTATCTGGAAACTGTTTGGAGAGTGCAGAATCGAAGGGGGCCGAATCGTGTTCACCCATAGGGTTTTCCTTTGAAACAGAGGGCCACAGCGGCACCAGGGAACTTGGCATGGCTTTCATCCATCGCTCTTCCGCCGCGCGATTTTTCCGGCCTTGTGCGACTTCCTGATCAAACTCTTCTCTCGGAGCATTGATTCCCCTTCGGTCTAACCACTCAAACCATACAGCTGTATTTGAGATTTCCGCATCACTTGACCAGTTGGTGAAACGAATTATGGTGCCCGCAAAGAGATCGATTTCTCCTATATTTCTGTTCCTATTGAAGAGACGAACGACAGTCGAGGGTTCACAGGCGCATCGGAACCATCCCTGTGGCGGAATGATGCTGATTGATTCTTTTAGTGCTTCGATATCCTTTGGATTGGTTGAAACGTAAATTTGGTGCTCGGCCTCGGTTGCTCCGTTTTCGTAAAACACAGCCACACGGTCTGCGTTCCCAATCGCATTAAGCAATTCCGCCACTTCAGGCTGAGTGGTTGGGTGTTCATCTTGTCCAGCGTCACCCTTACACAACAGTCCAACCGCAAGAACACCGGCAGAACATAGTCTTGACAAAGCCTTTCGATGCTTGCCGACAAATAAAGCTAAAAACTCATGCGAGCCGGTCACGCGTGCTCCCGTTGTGGGTTTGAACCTACCAGCAAGTTTATTCCTAGTTCGGGGCGTATCGTCGGCAACCCGGAAGTCATGTATCGGTGAACGTTCCAATATTTCTTCGCCAAAGTGCGGTCACGGCTTGGAGGATGGTCAAGCTCTTGCACGTGAATCCCAAGTCCTGGACCTGGAGTTTTGTTGATTCGAGGGAATTTGAACGCCCGGAGGCTTTTCCAGGGCGGGCAAAGATTCGGCTGGTTTCGCGCAGCCGGATAGTTGGTAGCGGGTCAGTTTGAAAAGACCTTCCTTCAGGGGCTAAAGCCCTCAAGTATTCTGCTCTAATTATGTACGGGCTGAAGCCCGTACCCTTCAAACTGACCCACTGCCAGGTAGTTCGACCCGTAGCATGATTTTCGGAGTCGTGTTACTCTGATTTTGTTCGCTTCCGTGCGACGTTGCCCACACGAGGAGAACGGATGGTTGAGTCTTCATGCGTGCTTCAAGGCCGAATCCGGGGAATCGACAATTACCGGGCAATGATGGGCCGGACGTCGCCTTGGCGTCAGCAGCCGGAAGCGCGCCATCCGGAACCGCAACTAATCCTAGACTAAAATCTGGCTCGACTGTCCGGCGGATCGCGGGCGTTTACGCATTCCTTGCGGCGTTCAATGTGGGCGCGTGGCTTTGGGCGCTGATTGCGTTCCACCGCTATCCCGTTCTGCTGGGCACGGCCTTTCTTGCCT
>Ga0326728_10020424_pt1 | contig 12631 bp, 3 predicted proteins | sample MB3enrmetagenome_FD_207602 | JGI IMG/M metagenome (GOLD analysis project Ga0326728, IMG submission 207602) | Lab enriched peat soil microbial communities from McLean, Ithaca, NY, United States - MB31MN | ecosystem: Environmental > Terrestrial > Soil > Wetlands > Peat | place: USA: New York...
GCGCCGTAGTAGTTCGTTGCCGGGGTGTACGTCACATTGGCGCCGGTGACCGCGGATAACTGTCCCGCAATCGGATTACTCACAATGCTGTAAGTTAACCGGTTGGTGCTGGATTCCGTTGCGACGAGCGTGATCGTGATCGGCGTGTACGCCGACGTAATTAAGCTCTGGTTCTGCGCCACCGGCGCCGCCATCGCGGCAGCAAACCACGTTCCGAAGACAACCACGGCCAGCTTCATGGCATCACCTTTACCCGGTAGAACAGGGCCGGAAAATTCACTGCGGCGCCGGTGTCGAGATAGTTCGTGGTGACGGCGCTCGTGCCGGGGATGACGATATTGGGGCCGAGGTTGGTGAAGCCGGCATGAAGGTCGGTGGTGGTTTGGACGGCGTTGGTCTGGCCGCCAGTGGTGCTCCAGGTGATCAGGATGCCGTTGGTCTGAAACGCGAGGCGTGTGATTTCAAACGGATTGACGACCAACTGGGCGCCGGTGGCGGCAACGGTGCCGGCGGCGTTGCTGACGATGACCGAATAGGCGCCGGCATTCCATGCCTGCGGTGACGCAATGGTGTAGATCGCGTTCGTCGCGCCAAGGATATTGGTCCCGTTTTCCTGCCATTGATAATACAACGGCGCCGCGCCCGAAACCGACACGCTGAAGGAGACGCTCTGGCCAGCGTTCACGGACTGGGCCGCCGGCGGCGTGATGATTCCGGGCCGGCTCCATTCGGAACTGAAAGTGGCAAAACCGGCCGGGTTGTTTTGGTTGTTGTACTCCGTGGCAAGCCAGGTGGCGGACCGGGCAAGGTTGCTGATTCGCACTTCATCCACCACGCCATTGAAGAATGAGATACCGCCGCTGGAAACTCCTATGTTGAATATGCTTCCATTGTTTGGCGGATAAGCGGCCAGTGCCCCGGTTCCGGCGGAAGCGCCTTGAAGATACAAACGGGCATTCGCCCCATCCCAGGTCGCGGCAATCTGCTGCCAGACATTGGACGAGACTGTGTTGGTTGAGTACACATAAACCCCCGATGTGGCAAAACGGAATGTGTTGCTGGCGCCGAGCGCAAATTGATAGCCCTCATTGGTTGACCCGGCGGAACAAACGCGCGAGCCGGCGCCAAGCGCCTTGGGATAAATCCACGCCGAGATAGTACCGGGCGACCCCGTCAATTCGAGTGCGGCCGCATTACTGGTGGTGAGGAACCCCGTGGTGCCGTTGAAACTTACCGCATTGCCAATTTCGCCCCCAACCCCAAATTCGGAACCACTATTGCCGGCCAGGGTCGTGGCGTTGGCGGTTGAATCGCAGGCCGGGCTGTCCGTCTCGCCCAGGTGCCAGACACCGACAAAACCGTTCGTCCACACCAGCGGGGCGTTTTGTTTGCTGGTGGTGCAGGCGGGATTGCCGTAGCGCAGATTGATGACGGTATCCGTGGTGCTGGAAAGAATTGGAAGGTTGACCCAGACGCGCGCCTGGGTGCCGCCCGTTGCGCCGCCGTCGGGGAGATAGCTGGATTCAATTTCAAACGGCAGCAGATTTCCGCCGGTATCGGTGAAAACCAGGTCAGTGCCGTTGGTGCGCGCATGAGCGGCCAGATCGTGGTCGTCCGTGATGGGGATCAACACCGGGAAGCCGGTTTGCGTGGCGGCGACCTGGCTGTGGTTGAGTGTGATGACCTTGAGATATTGCCAGCCCGCCCACGTTGGGTCATTGACGGTCAGCGTCGCGTTGCTGCTGGTCACGCTGCCCAGGCTGTTGCTCACAATCACAGTGTAAATGCCGGCATTCGTGGCTTGCGCGGCGGAAATCGTGTTGGTCGCGCTGGTTGCGCCGATGATGTTGGTTCCGTTTTGCTGCCACTGATAGAACAACGGCGCGGTGCCGGTCGCGCCCACACTGAAGCTGGCCGGCTGGCCGATGTTCACGGTGAGGCTTGCCGGCTGGTTCGTGATGGCGGGCGGCACGGGCACATTGGTGAGCGTCAGCGTCACACTGCCGCTCGTGACGGTCCCGGCGCTGTTGCTGATGACGACCGAAAACGTGGCAAGGTTGTCCGCGGCGGTCAAAATCGGGGTCGTATATGTGGCGTTGGTGGCGCCGGTGATGAGCGTGCCGTTCTCAAACCACTGGTAATTTGCCGGCCCGGAGCCGCCGGCCACAACGCTGAAGGTCGCGGTCTGGCCTGTGGTCGTGCTCTGGTTGACCGGGCCGATGATGATGGTGGGTTGCAGCACCGCGCCCGGATACAGGATGTTGAGCAAAGCCGCGGGCGGAGCACCCACGGCGGCGCCACCGGTGGGCGTGCCGAACTGTAACCAGGTTGTAACGGTTCCGCTTTCGGTCGCGCTGTTGACGATCGGCACCGTGATGATTTGGTCGGCCGCATCGCCGTTGGTCCAGGACAACGTGCCGCCGTTGCCGGTGAAGTCGGTGCCGGAAAGGCCGGTGCCGGCCACGAGGGAACAGGCCACGCTGACGGCGCCATTGCTGCCGCCGGTGCGGGCGACAGGGATGGCGATGCTGCCGTTGGTGCCGGAGACCGAATAGACGGCCGCCGGCCACTCATAGCCAAAAGTGGTGAGGTTGCTATAACTATCGAACTGCAGAATGCCGGCCGATGTCGCTGGATTCGCCCCCAAGAGGGTCACCACTGAACGCCGGTAAAACGGCGCGCTCAACGGAACGGGCCAAACGCCGTCATCCAAGGCCACCGCGAACGTCAGATTGCTGGCGGGGCTGCTGTTGAGAATGGTCACGGAAAAGCTCTTCGGTGTCAGATCGCCGGCGGCCCATGTCAACGCATGAGGGGTCACGCCCGGACCCGGCTGCTGAATCGAAACGTAATCTGTGCCCCCCACGGCGGAGCCGGCGCGGGTGCTGTAATACACGGTCAATGGTCCGTTGCCATTGCCCAGCCGGTTGACCGTAAAAGTCGCTGACGACGAACCCGAAGGGATGGTGTAGGCCGGGGAGCTGAAAACGGCCGAGTTCACAACCGGGTTCACCAACGTGACCAGTGCCACGCTGGCGTTGCCTAGAACCGCGCCGCCGGTCGGATTGCTCAAGGTGACGAGGAAATCCAAATCGGGATTCAGGACGCCGTTGAAGATCAACGGTACGGCAATCGTGCGCGGGCTGACATCGTTGGCGACCCAGCTCAAGGTGCCCGCAACGGCGGTGTAGTTGGTGCCGGCGAGTGCCAGGCCGTCACTGCTGGCGTAATCCACCGTCACGGCGCTGCCGGTTCCGCCACTCCGGTAAACCGTCAACGTCACGCTGCCCTGATCGGCATTCGTGCTGTAGCTGGAGGCGCTAAATTGCACCACCGGTTGCGTCACGGCCGGTCGCGCGCGCAACGCGATGTCGGCCATGAAGGCGGGGATGGCCAGCGTCTGCGAGCCGGCATTTAGCTTGACGGGTTGAATGATATTGCCGGAGGCCGGGTCAATCCATTGGCCCTGCATGTTGTTGGCGGGCACGGACAGCGTCACGGTGCCATTGGTCACGACCTGGTTCAAACTGCCGGTGTTGACAATGTACAGGCCGAGGTCTTGTGAACTGCCCAGGGCGTAGCCTTGGAGGCTGGCGCCGGCGGGCAACAGGGTTAGTCCGACGCTGGTCGCGCCCGGGTCAAAACCGGCCACGAAGTCGGTGAGAATTTTCATCGCCGCCCGTTCATCAGAGCCAATGTATTCATTGGCGATCCCCGGCCCCGAGTACGCCGACTTTGCGCCCATTGCGGTCCACAGGAGCATCCCTTGATCGAAGAAGGCCGCCCAACTGATGAGGCGGAACCGCAGCGGATCCCAGGCGCCATACGGGCCGCTGCTGCCCAGTTCGGTGCTGAAGACCGGCTGCCCATCGCCTTTCAAGCCATTGATGCTCGAAACCACCGCGCTGGCAATCGTATTTTCGCCATTGGCATAATAGGCGTGGAAGGTTTCCAGGTCGAACTCGCTGGAATACGATTGCGCATAATTGATGGTGATGAGGTGTTGGTACGGATCATTCGCGCGGACATAGGACGTCACGGCATCCGAGTAAGCCTGCGGGACAGCCGACTTCTCATTGAGCAGTTCCCACACATCCACATACGCGCCAAAGCGGTTGATGATGTATTGGTGCAAATGCCAGCAAGCCTGGCTGTTCGCGTCCGATGCCGCGGGCGGATTGGTGACGTTATACCCGCTCAGGGCGGTGGCCCAGATGGTCATCAGGCATTTCCAGCCGGCTTGGTGGAGCGCCGCCATGAGTTGATCGCCCAGCAGACCTTGATCCAGGTCATAGGTATTCTTGCCGGTATTGTTGACATTGAATCCGGTGATGTTATGAAAACCATCCTGCTCGTTCATGTCCCGCATCATGTTGAACCCGGCCCGGCCTGAGGTGGCTAGAAATTGCGCAATCGTTGTCGGCGCTTCATTGGCGTCGGTCGGAAAGTTGCTTTGGGTGAGATTCGTCAGGTCCGCGGCCTGGTTGTTGGGCAATGGAATCTCGAACCCGCGGGCATAAAATGGGTTGCTGTTTAACTCCGTGATCAGACCATGCGGGGCGTTCGGATTCCGGCGTAAAAAACCGGTGTTGGCAGAATTCGTGCAGGTGAACACGCCGTTCGTATTGAAGACACCGTTCGTGTCGCGATAATTCAGCGTCCAAGTCCAGTTCCCGGTCTCGCGCGGCGCGAAGCGTAATTTCCAGACCGTCCCGCCATAGTAAAATCCGCCCACGGTGTAGTTGGTCCCGGTCGGCGCCGTGAACACGGCGGTAATTACCGGGTCCTCCCAGGGATTCGTATATGTGGCCGGGTTCGTCATCGTCAGCTCGTAAATGTCACGCCGTCCGATGCTTGCCGCGTTTTGCGTGACCGTCACCACCGGCGGCGCCGCGATTGCCGCGATTGCCGCGACAGACACAAAGAATATGAACGGGACGGGGTTCATGGAACTATTCTCGCAGCAGGCTAAACTTGACGCAAGACACCAAAGAGTGTGGCATTCACATTGTAACCGGCCAAAGGCGGGAAATTGTCCTTGTAAGATTTTGTTGTTAGCAAACCGTTAAAAGATTAATTTTTGAGACCACGAATTACATGAAAGCCACATTCCAAAAGATTAAATCCATCACCTTCACCGGATTTTCGGATTTCACGACCATTCTCACCTCAATCCGGACAATTTTGATCCTGTTGTCTGCTGCCAGCCTGTGTCTTTCTGCGTCCCGCACGTTGGCGGCCGATGAAACCTGCGCCAGTTGCGGTCAGCAGGTCAGCATCAGCGGCGATTTCACCCATGCCAAATGCGATCCCACAACAACCATCGAAGGCGCGAACAATAACGCCTCGGCCTTTCGCGAGGAAATTTATGGGAAAAATTTTACCGTCACCATCGCGCATTTGCCGGCGGGCAAATACTCCATTTCCATCGGGGAAGCCGAAACCTGGTCGGGCACTCCGGGCGACCGGATTTTCAACGTCACTTCCGGTGATACCGTGCTGGCGAAGGATTTCGACATAGCCGTTGCTTCCGGCGGCATGAGGAAGGTTTGTTACATCACGGGGGCGGTCGAGCATGAGGACGATTCACTTAAAGGGCCGCTTACAATTTCTTTTTCGGCAAGCAAGGACAACGCAAAGTTCAATACGTTCGAGGTGAAAAATGCTTCGGGCGCGTCCGTGGTCTCATTCGCCGCCTCGGAAATGGCGGATGCTTATTCCGCGGCGGCCTCACACATTCCCGAAATCAGCACGCCGCCCATCTGGCGGGATCCATCGCAGCCCTTGTCGGCGCGTGAAAACGACCTGATTGGCCGCATGTCGCTGGCTGAGAAAGTCGCGCAGTTGCAGAACGACGCGCCGGGAATCCGCAGGCTGGGACTGCCCGCTTACAATTATTGGAGTGAAGCGTTGCATGGCGTCGCCAACAACGGCGATGCAACGGTATTTCCGCAGGCCATCGGCGCGGCGGCCACCTGGGACCTGGCCTTGCTTCAAAAGGAATCAACGGTCATCGGCATTGAAGGCCGCGCGAAATTCAATGATTATGCTTCCGGCCACAACGGCGACGCGAAATGGTTCGGCGGCCTGACGTTCTGGTCGCCCAACATCAATATTTTTCGGGACCCGCGCTGGGGACGCGGACAGGAAACTTACGGTGAAGACCCGTTTCTGGCCGGAACCATGGGCGTGGCTTTCATCAAGGGAATGCAGGGTGACGATCCCAATTGCCTGTTGGCTGTCGCCTGCGCGAAACATTTTGCCGTTCACAGCGGGCCGGAACCGGAGCGCCACCGGTTTAACGTCACGCCCTCGCCGCGCGACTTGTATGAGACCTATCTCCCGCAATTTGAAATGGCCGTGCGCGAAGGCCACGTCGGCGGCGTCATGGGCGCTTACAATTCAGTTGATGGCGTGCCCGCTTGCGCAAATGCATTTCTGCTCACCGACCTCTTGCGCCAGCAATGGGGATTCGACGGCTATGTTGTTTCCGATTGTGGCGCGATCCACAATATTTGGGGGGCGCAGGAACATCATTTTGTGGCCACATCGGAAGAAGCGGCCGCTGACGCGGTGAAAGCCGGCTGCGACCTGTGCTGCGGCGGCGATTACCAGGCCTTGGTGCGGGCGGTGCAACAGGGAATGATCACCGAAAGTCAAATTGACCAGGCGCTAAATCACACATTATGGACACGCTTCAAACTCGGGTTGTTTGATCCGCCGGAAAAATCGCCGTATTCCAAAATCACCCTCAAGGACAACGACACGCCCGAACATGAGGCGCTCGCGCTGAAAGTCGCCGAGGAATCCATGGTGCTGCTGAAAAATGACGGCCTGTTGCCGCTCCACCGCTCAAAATTAAAACGCATCGCCGTGATTGGCCCCAACGCCGACGTGGCCTGGATGCTCGAAGGCAACTACCACGGACACTCCGCGCGCCCGGTGACGATCTTGAACGGCTTGAAGAATTTGGCCGGACCGGGCATTGAGGTGACCTACGCGCCGGGTTGTACCTGGACTCTTCGCACAGATGGATCGGACAAACCCGGTCAGGAAGCCATTGCCGACGCGGTCGCCAAGGCCAAAGCCGCGGACGTGGTGATTTTCGTGGGTGGCATCACCTCACAACTCGAAGGCGAGGAGATGGGTCGTGAAGGCGCTTTGGCCGGCTTTAACGGCGGCGATCGCACGAAAATCGAGCTGCCCTCCGTACAGACTGATTTGCTCAAATCACTCGCGGAGACGGGCACGCCGGTGATTCTGGTGAATTGCAGCGGCAGTCCGATGGCCATGCCCTGGGAAACCGAACATTTGCCGGCGATCCTTCAGGCCTGGTATCCGGGGGAGCAAGGCGGACGCGCCGTTGCCGAAGTTTTGTTCGGCGATGTGAATCCCGGCGGACGTTTGCCGCTCACGTTTTATGCTGCAACCACTGACTTGCCTGACTTCACCGACTACTCGATGAGCAACCGCACCTACCGCTACTTCAACGGCCGTCCGGAATTTGCGTTTGGCCACGGCTTAAGCTACACGAAATTCAAATATGAGAGCGGCAGGTTGAAGTCACATAACATTGCCGCCCAAACGACGGCGAAGGTGATTTTTACGGTCAAGAACACGGGCGAACTCGCCGGCGATGAAGTCGCGCAGGTTTATTTTCGTCACGTCAACTCCGCTGTGCCCCAGCCCAGGCTCGCGTTGTGCGGCTTTGCCCGCGTGCATCTGGATCGCGGCGAATCCAGGAAGGTTACGATTGAAGTTCCGTCTGAACGGCTCCGCTACTGGGACACGCAAAAGAAGCAATACGTGGTGGAACCCGGCGCCTATGAGCTTCTCATTGGAGCCGCGTCGGACGACATCCGTCTGAAGCTGCCCATGACGATCACCGCCCGGTGAAACCGGCAAACGCGAACCGCCGCATGGCGTAGTCAAACCGTGGCCGCTTGAGAGGGACGGGGTGAGAATTTCCCTAAAATAATTTGCGCATTGAACACCTGAACCGATTGCCATCGTCCGCCGTTCAAACGCGGAGGATTTTTTCTCCCTCTCCGCGTTGCGAGTCGCCTGCCCTCCATAGCCGCGGCGGCGACGGAGGGGCGAGCAATGGGGAGAGGGCCGGGGTGCGGGCTTCTTTCAGGCGCGGACCGGGCCTCAAATCAATCCGTTCGCAGGGAGGAGCCCAAAATTAGTTCGGCCGGTTCAAACCCATCTTTTTGATCCGCGCCTTCAAAGTCGTTGGCTTGATTCCCAACAATTCCGCCGCGCCATCGGCGCCCTTGATTTTCCATTTCGTCTTTTCGAGGACGGCCAGCAGGTTGTCTCGTTCGCGGCGTTGCAGTTCGGCTTCAGTGAGAAACGCCGGTTCAACATCGCTCTCCCCGCGGGCGGCATGGTGTGCCGGCCCATCCGCCGGTCCGGTCACCGGCAAATCGAAATCCAGCACCCCGCCGCGTGAAATGATGATGGCGCGTTCGATGACGTTCCGCAGTTCACGGATGTTGCCCGGCCAATGATAGCTTTGCAGCCTGGCAATCGCCGCGCGCGTCAATCGCGGCCGGGGGCAGCCCAGTTCCCGGACCGACGTTTCAATGAAATGTTTGGCCAGAAAAGGAACGTCTTCAATGCGCTCGCGCAATGGCGGTACGTGAATTGGAAACACATTGAGCCGGTAGTAAAGGTCTTCGCGAAAACGGCCCGCCGCCACTGCTTGTTCCAGATTGCGATTGGTCGCCGCAATCACCCGCACATCGGCCTGGCGCGTGCGGTCCTCGCCGACACGTTCATAGCTTTTTTCCTGCAACACGCGGAGCAGTTTGCTTTGCAGGTCCAGCGGCACTTCGCCGATTTCATCGAGGAAAATTGTTCCGCCTTCGGCGGCTTCGAAGCGGCCCGCCCGGTCTTTGATTGCCCCCGTAAAAGCCCCGCGCGTGTGGCCGAAAAATTCGCTTTCAAACAAATCTTTCGGAATCGAAGCGCAATTGACGCGGACCAGCGGCCTGTCTTTGCGCAGGCTGCGATTGTGTATTTCACGCGCGACGACTTCCTTGCCCGTGCCGCTTTCCCCCGAGACCAATACCGAGGCTTCGGTGGGCGCGACGAGATCAATTTGTTTTACGATGTCGTGCAGTGCGGGGCTTTGACCGACCAGCCCGCCGAAGGCTTTGGCCTCCACCACCTCCTCCTGTAAATAGGCATTGTTCAATTCAAGCTGGGACTTGAGCGCCCCGATTTCTTCAAACGCCCGGCGCGCTTTTTCTTCGCTCTCCCGCAGGGCTTGATTGGATGCCTGGAGTTCAGCGGTCCGTTCCTGCACCCGGTGTTCCAGCGTGTTCTGGGCGTTGCGCAGGGCTTCTTCCACCTGGCGCAGACGCAAATGCGTTCTGACCCGCGCCAGCACTTCTTCGGCTTCAAAGGGCTTGGTGATGTAATCAATGCCGCCGGCCTCAAAACCCGTGACCTTTTGGCGGGTGTCTCCAAAGGCGCTGATAAAAATGACCGGGATGCGGCGGCTCTTCTCGTCGTCTTTCAAGCGACGGCACACCTCATAGCCATCCATGCCCGGCATGCTGATGTCGAGCAGGACCAAGTCCGGAGTCTTGGCGGCCACGGATTTCAGCGCCAAGGCGCCGTTGGAGGCTGGTCGGACGCGATACCCATGCCGGGTCAGCAGTTCGATCAGCAGACGCAGGCTGGCGGGAGTGTCATCCACCACCAGAATCTCTTCCGGCACTGACATCGGTTGATTATCCTCGGTCATAACGTCGGTCCGGTCTGAAAAGGCTCCCTTTCAAGCAATTTTGAAAGGCTCTCGTAGTCAAACTGCGTGGCCAGCGTGTTCAAGGCCCGACCCAGCGAAGCATCCCGTTCAGTGACCTGCCCGATGAGGGCCTGTGTGCGGGCGGTGTCCAGTTCGATGACGGCCTGCCGCAAATTCCGCAGCAGTTCGGCAGGCAGGACGTCCAATTGCTCCGGTCGCAGGGCAGGCCCGGGCGCCTCCGGCGTGCTTTTCCGATCCGGCGCCTTTTCGTAGATGAATTTCAGGCGGAGATGCCGCACCAGGGCGTCGAAAAGTTCTTGTTCGCGAAATGGTTTGCGCACGAGATCATCGCAACCTGCGGCCAGAATGGGTTTGCTCTCTTCGTCCAGTGCGTGAGCCGTGAGGGCGATGATTTTGGTATCGGCGCCGGCCTGGGTCGCCCGAATGCGACGGACTGCTTCCAACCCGTCCATGACCGGCATGCGGATATCCATCCAGATCAGGTCGGGATGCCATTGCTCGAACAGCGCCACGGCTTCCTGGCCGTTGGCTGCCTCACGCAATTCAAAGCCAAGCGGGTCCAGAAGCCTGCGCAGCAGGAGACGATTCTCCGGCTGGTCTTCGACAATCAAGAGCCGGTAGGAGGGCTGCCCCTCGGCCAGTCCCAAAATGCGCCCGAGCTTCGGCTGTTCGGGCTCCGCCACCGACGGAAGCACGCTCACGGGAATGGTAAAATTAAACACCGATCCCCTGCCCGGCTTGCTGGTAACGCCAATTTGGCCGCCCATGATCTCGACATATTGTTTGCAGATGGCCAGCCCCAGTCCAGTCCCCGCTTCCGCGGGAGCCTGACCGCCCAATTGCACGAAGGGAAAAAAGATACGCTGGCAATCCTCCTGGCTGATGCCGGGTCCGGTATCTTCAACCTCAAATCGCACCCATGCCCTTTCGTCATCATCTTGGCGGATGAGCCTGGCCCGGAGCTTCACCCCGCCGGAGTTGGTGTACTTGATGGCGTTGCCCACCAGATTCAGCAGCACCTGGCGCAGCTTGCCTGCGTCCAGTGCCACGAACCGGGGCAGATCTGGATCACGCTCCAAGGCGAAGCGGAGACCCTTTTCCACGGCCCCCACCCCCATCAGCGACTGGATTTCGCTCAGTAACCGGGGTAAATCAACGTCCGATTCCTCCAAGGCCACCCGGCCGGACTCAATCTTCGCAATGTCGAGGACATTGTTAATCAAGTTCAACAGATGCTCGCCGCTGCGGGCAATGATGTCCAACGTCTCCTGCTGGCGCGGGGTCACATCCGGATCGCGCTTGAGCAGCCGGGAAAAGCCGAGCACGGCGTTGAGGGGAGTGCGCAACTCATGGCTCATGTTGGCCAGAAACGCGCTCTTTGCCTGATTGGCGGCTTCGGCCCGGGCTTTGGCTTCCTCCAGATCGGCTTCGGTCCGCTTTAATTTGGTGATGTCAATAACGGTGCCGGTCATCAACTGGGCCTGCCGGTGTTCGTCCCGTTTGGCGACCTCGGCGCGGGAATCCAGCCATTTGATGGAACCATCGGGCAATGCCAGAGGATGGACAGCCCGGAAATTCTCATACTTCCCGGAAATGGCTCCGGCAAACTTCTCAAGCGTCTGCTCAATGACCGGCGCATGCTCGGGATATAAAGCGGCTGTATCCAGTTGCATTTTGTTCCAGAGACTAAGCTTGTAAGCCCTCTGTCCGGTGGGGTCCGGTTTCAGGCCCACCATTCTGGCGGTATTGTCCAAAGCATGGCAGGTGTCGGTTTCCCTGAAATCAATCCACCAGGCACCGACATCGGCCGATTCGAGGGACCCATAAACCAACTGATTGAGCACAGCCAGCTCCTCCGTGCGTTGCTTCACCAGTTCCTCGAGATGATCCTGATGCTTGCGCAACTCGTCCTCCGCCCGCTTGCGCTCGGTGATGTCCGTCAGCATGGCGAAGGACCCCATGAAACTTTGTCCGGCATCCCGGACCGACGTGGCCGAAACATACATCCATACCGCGCTGCCATCCTTGCGACGGTATCTCTGCTCATACCGCTCGGTCAGCCCCTGGCCGCGCGCGCCAATCCTCCGTGGCAGCGGCTCCAGGTCCTCTTCAAATACAAATTCCCCCAGTTTTCGGCCCACCATCTCCAGTGGTTCATACCCCAGCATTTCCGCCATGCGCCGGTTCACCAGCGTGGTCGTGTATTCCTCATCAAGTTCCCAAATGCCCTCGGACGCCGTATCCACCAGCCGGCGGTAACGCTGTTCACTTTCCCTGAGCCTTTCTTCCCCCGCTTTACGCTCCGCGAGTTCCCGCTCAAGCCTTCGGTTGGCTTGCTCCAGGCGCTTGCCGGCCACGCGGATTTCCTCAAACGCCCGCGCGTTGGCAATGGCCCCGCCGATGTGATTGGCAATAATGGCTCCCCAGGGCCGCAGTTCATCGTGAAACGGCTCGCGGGTCGCTGATATGATCGCCCCTAATGGCTCTCCTTTATATCGGATCGGATTGATCGCATACCCACGGATGCCCTCTTCGCGCATCCACTCGGGATCAAGCGGCGAGACAGGCCGTTCATCCAAATCCGGAATGGCCCGCTGACAGCCGCTTGCCACCACGCTCCCGATGGGCGGCACTCCCAGCGGCTCGCGCGCGGTCTCCAGGCATAGCCGCCCAAATCCCTTCCCCGGCCCAACAATGGATTTCGCCTTCACCGCCGCCAGGTGCAGGCAGCGGGACTGGTCGGGACAATCAGGGCGGCGCGGGCAGGTGGCGCACAGGTCGCCCTTCTCAGTCAACCATACCTGAATGCAAGCCATGTGTGGCCCCTCCATCGAGCGGTCAATGAGTTTCTGA
>Ga0326728_10020425_pt1 | contig 12630 bp, 12 predicted proteins | sample MB3enrmetagenome_FD_207602 | JGI IMG/M metagenome (GOLD analysis project Ga0326728, IMG submission 207602) | Lab enriched peat soil microbial communities from McLean, Ithaca, NY, United States - MB31MN | ecosystem: Environmental > Terrestrial > Soil > Wetlands > Peat | place: USA: New York...
ATTGAGGTCCCATCCTACGCCAATCCAGCCATTGCTATAATAATTGTTATAGTAAAGGGAAAGAGCCGGTTCAATTCCGCCGCGCCCTTTGGGAACATCGATCGGAATTTTGTAGGTGGCCGCGCCTATGAGTGAGGAAACGTCAGGCGCGAGCACCTGTGGCAGGTACAGAAAATTTTGGTCGAAATCATCGTCTGCATTTGCGGCTGGAAGGAATGCAATCGGCACTGCGAGAACAAAGATGGCCAGGATTGAACATGCTGCGGAACGAAAGGTTTTTCGAGGGCTGGACATGCGAGGTTCCTTCTCCTGTCGAGGTGAAAGGCATTTTTCCCGGACAACGGAAAAATCGAGAAGCGCGTCCTGATAAAGGCAGATTCTTCGGCTGCAAGAGAAACGACCCTTCCGGAACAGATGAATAGCGGCGTTGCAGCCTCTGAAGCGTGATACTTCAAGTAACATAACGCACGCTGTCCTTTACTATGAGTATGAATCAAAGTCAAGGATAAATGTCGTTGCCGATCCATAAATATGGTGATGTCTATTTATGTTGTATATTTGCGTGATAGATAATGATGAATGTTAGTTAGAAGTGTATATGAACACAGAGAGTATATATTCTGATATTTATTCCCTTTATTCCCCGCTAATATCTATCCAACCACTGGTAACTTGGCGCTACTACGTTAAGTGCTTGGCATTTTCCTTCTTGCCGTCCCATATAGGTACCGGGGAGGGATACCTATGGACAGCAAGGAATTACAGTCGTGTCGCAGAAGGCTCGAAGTATTCCTTGTGGAGCTTCTTGAACCTCTGGGGCGTTTGTAGAGGCGCCGATGGGACAATGCATACGTCCGCGGCTTGCTTTGGACGGCGAAGGAAAGTCCATCGAGCCGATGGCTGCGCGGTTGCCGGACGGCAACGTGCAGGCACTGCAACAGTTTGTCGGTCAAAGTCCTTGGGACCATCATCCTGTTCGAAAGAAACTGGCCGAACGGATGATCGCAGAGATGGTCCCTACGGTTGCCTGGATTGTTGATGACACCGGGTTTCCCAAACAGGGGAAACACTCTGTCGGGGTTGCCCGTCAGTACTCGGGCACCTTGGGCAAAACGGGAAACTGCCAGGTTGCGGTGTCGCTCCATTTTGCGACAGCCGATGACTGCATGCCGGTCAATTTTGAGATCTATCTGCCGAAAACTTGGACAGACGATCCGTTGAGAATGAAGGATGCGGGTGTTCCAAGCGGATATAGCTTCAAGCCCAAAGGCAGATCGCCTTGGATTTGATCGACCAAGCGGGCTCTTGGGGCATCCCCAAGGGTGTTATTGTTTGTGACTGCGCCTACGGGAACGGAAATCCCTTTCGGCAAGGCCTCATTGATCGGGAGCTTTTCTATGTTGCCAAAATCGAAGCAAAGACCATCGTCTTCAATGAACCCCGAAAGACAAGGCGTCGTGAGGGCGACCCGCCGTCCGAGTACTTCCGGCTCATCGACCGGCGCACGTCAAAAAGCGCCCCCCCCAGACAGTGGTTGCTTATCGAATGGCCCAAAGGAGAGCCGGAACCCGCGAAGTATTGGATTTCCAACCTGCTCCCGCAGACAGGGATTAGCCGGCTTGTCTTTTTTGCCAAAGTGAGATGGCGGATCGAGCAAAGCTACCAACAACTCAAAGAGGAGTTGGGGCTCGACCACTATGAAGGAAGAGGCTACTCGGGGTGGCATCACCATGTCACTATGACCATGCTGGCATATGGGTTTCTCTTGCTTGAAACTTTACGCAATAAAAAAAACTTCCGGGTTGACCCTCCCGAAAGTGAGGCGGGAGATGCAGCGCCTGATAGCGTGTTGGTTGGGGACATGCCCGATCTGCAGTAGAGAAATAGATTATGGCCGTTTATCACGATCTCCATAATAACTTACCGTAGTAGTGTTAAGGCAAACCACGGGAAGGAGGGCCAATCATGTGGGGGTGTGCGCGCTCTTTGAGCAATTGGGATCCGCGAGGCCGTAAAAACTTGTAGAACTGGTGGAAACGCCAGGCCTTACCTGGTATATTGTCGTTTCCGCTGTCCTCAAATCCGGCGTCGGGCGCCTGCTGATCGTGGCCGGTGATCTTGCGGGGCTGCGATCACCGGCGGAATGTAAATCTCATCGCGGCCGGACCAATAATCTCCGTCCTTTTTTTCGCGGAAAGGTCTCTATGAAAAAAATACTGTTTGCCATCCTATTGTCCCTGTTTGTTTCGCCTTTCCTTTGCTGGGCAGGGGAGGCGCCTGGAGAGTTAAAAGAGCTTGGAATCATAAAGAATCTTTTCCCTCCACAGGTGGAAGTGATCGAAGCAAGAGATATGGGGAGTATCTTCGAGGTTGTGCTAAAGGACCCTTCGAGGGGAAAACAGATATGTTACGTAACGAAAGACGGCGCATATCTTCTGGCGGGAGGCAACCTGATCGACAAGGACAAGGTAAACCTCACGCAGGTACGGTATGGGGAGATAAACCGGGTGGATATATCCAAGCTCCCCTTGAAGGACGCCGTTGAGATCAAGAGGGGAGATGGAGCGAAAAAGCTGATCATGTTCTCGGATGTCGAATGTCCATTTTGCAGGAAGGCCTGGACGTGGCTCAAGACCCAGACCAATTACACCCTGTATATTTTCCTCTTCCCCCTGGATATTCATCCCAAATCCGTCGGGAAGAGTGTTGAGATCCTTTGCGCTCAAGATCGTGAAGCCGCGCTCGAAAATGCCCAGACAGACAAGGAGATAGGTTCGCAAAAATGCGAGGCGGGCGAGAAAATTCTTGCCAGGCAAAAAGCCGTCGCCGCGGAAATCGGAGTGGATGGAACGCCTCTTTTCGTAACGGATACAGGCGCCAGAATCAGTGGGTTGAATACCCAGGCATTGGAAAGCTATTTGAAAAATTAAGGCCTGCCGGGAGATCAAGATGAACTCACCACAGAGGCACGGAGCGCACAGAGAAAAGCTTTGTGAGACTGGATTCGGTTGGTGACTTGAGGAATTGGGGAATTGAGGCATTAAATCCAACATCCCTAAATCCCTAACAGGTTGCTGAAAAAGGGTTGGAATTCCCACTTTACAGTTAAAATACGGTGGGGCCGTCACCCCGGCGAAAAGAGACTGTGTCGTAAATGCAATATCGTATTTCTCCCCGTCTCCGAAAGGGGGCAGGGGGGTTTTTGATTCTCCGATACTACATAAACCCTTAAAATCCCCCTCAATCCCCCTTTAGAAAAGGGGGAGGCAGATTTTGGCCCCATCGGATTTGTCCGAGTTTCTGAATTGTGACACAGTCTGGAAAGCCGGGGTCCATTGTTTTGCTTTAAATGTCAAGTGGTTCTAAAAAGCTCTGGATTCCGGCTTTCGCCGGAATGACGAAATCACATGTTTTTTTAGTGTTCTTTTCCCACCAGCAGGCACTTTTTCAGCATCCTGCTAAATTCCTAAATTTTCTCTGTGCCCTCTGTGCCTCTGTGGTGGATTTGAGCCGATCGTGGTGAACGCTTACAAGCCGCAGGGGTGACGTTGGGCCTCAGCTGAGCATGAGGGACCGCAGGACCTTCATGTTTATTTTATCTTCCTGGAGGTCTTTGCCTTTGGGGGTCTCCAGGACCATCGGCAGATCGTGGAAGCGGGGGTCGTTCAGCAGGAGCCTGAATCCGTTCAAGCCGATTTTGCCCTTTCCGATGTGTTCATGCCTGTCCACGCGTGAGCCGAGTTCGCGCGTAGAATCGTTCAGATGAAAGAACCCGATACGGCCGATGCCGATTATTTCGTCGAATTTTGAGATCGTAAGATTGTAGGCTTGCTCGTCCCGCATGTCGTATCCTGCCGCAAATCCGTGAGAGGTATCGTAGCAAACCCCCATCGTTTCGCCGAACCGGGAGTTTCTCAAAATGAAAGCGATTTCTTCGAAGCTGGACCCGAGGCTCGATCCCTGTCCGGCCGTATTTTCGATGAGCACGGAAACCGATTTGACGCCGGAGGCTTCAATCGAGCGGTCAAGGTTTTTTACGAGGGCTGTCAGACCCGCCTCCACGCCCGCGCCGACGTGCGCGCCGGGATGCATTATCACGTAGCGAATTCCGAGGTTATCGCAGCGCACCAGTTCCTCGGCGAAAGCTTCGATGGAGCTGGAGATAATCCGCCGGTCCACGGCGGCCAGATTGATGAGGTAGCTGTCATGGGCTGCGACCGGGATCCATCCGGTTTGCTCCCACGCGGACTTGAACAGTTCAATTGCAGGGACGTCCAGTTTGCCCGAAAGCCACCGCCTCTGGTTGGCGGTAAAAATCTGCAGGGCGTTTCCCCGGATTTGACCGAGCCGGTCGAAGGCAAGATTCATTCCGCCCGCGATGGACATATGAGCGCCAAGATACCTCATTTTGGAACTTCCTGAACGGGCCGCTGCGTGCAATAGCACCTCCAATATTTTCCACGCGAAGAGGGAAACGAGGGAAAAGGGGTAGCGAGCAGGCGGCTTTCTTCGTGCTTCGGCTCCTCGGTTCCCGCTACTGCCGACGCAACTATTCGGCAACGCATTTAACCTGTTTCCTCTTCGTCCTTGCCTGAAGACCCTTTGTATTTCCGCCCCTTTTGAATTATTGTGGCCGGGCCGAGAAAACAGGAACTGATTCTATGTTAATTCACCACATCATTGGGGGGAAAAATGATCGAGCGCTACACTCGTCCTGAAATGGGACGGATTTGGACACTTGAGAACAAATACCGCAAATGGCTGGACGTGGAGCTTGCGGTTTGCGAGGTTCTTTTCCAAAGAGGCGAAATTCCCCCTGAAGACTATAAACAGATAAAGGAAAAGGCCGGCTTCAACGTTAAAAGAATTGATGAGATCGAGGGCGAGACCCATCACGACGTCATTGCGTTTCTGACCAACGTGGCCGAATTCGTAGGTCCTTCCGCACGTTTCATCCATGAGGGTCTTACTTCATCCGATGTTTTGGACACCGCTTTCGGGCTGCTGCTGACAGAAGCATCCGACCTTCTTATCGAGGATGTGGACAAGCTTTTACCGGTGCTGAAAAGAAGGGCCTTCGAATTCAAAGACACTGTGGAGATCGGGAGATCTCATAACGTGCACGCGGAACCGATCACGTTCGGGCTTAAGCTCGCGGTGTGGTATTCAGAAATGGAGCGGAACCGCGAGCGCCTGGCGCAGGCCCGGGAGGCGATTCGGACGGGAAAGATATCGGGCGCGGTCGGTACGTTCGCAAATATCGCCCCGGAAATCGAGGAAGCCGTTTGCGCGAAGCTTGGGCTGAAACAGGCTGCGGTCAGCACGCAGATAATTCAGCGCGACCGGCACGCGCAGTTTTTCACGACGCTGGCCATAATCGGGTGTTCCATCGAGAAGATGGCGACCGAGATACGTCTGCTGCAGCACACCGAGATCCGGGAGGTCGAGGAATATTTTTCACAGGGCCAGAAGGGTTCATCGGCCATGCCCCATAAGCGCAATCCGATTTCCTCCGAGAACCTTTCCGGCCTGGCCCGTCTGCTTCGAGGCAACGCCCTGGCCTCGATGGAAAACGTGGCGCTGTGGCACGAGCGCGACATCAGCCATTCGTCGGTCGAACGGGTTATCGGCCCCGATTCCACGATTCTGCTCGACTACATGCTGTGTCGCTTCACACGGGTCCTCGACCGGCTTACCGTGTTACCCGGCAACATGAAGCGCAACATGTCCATCACCGGGAACCTTTTCTTTTCCCAGCAGGTGATGCTGTTTCTGATTCAAAAAGGAATTTCGAGAGAGGACGCATACCGGATCGTTCAGCAGGACGCGATGGAGGTCTGGAACAAGGGCGGGGATTTGAAGGATGAACTCAAGAGCGATGGGCGGATTCTGAGCCATATGACAGTCGAGGAGATCGATTCCATCTTTGATCTTGGCTATCACCTCAAATATGTGGACGTAATATTCGACAGGGTCTTCGGGGCTCATTGAAAACCTTGGTTCGGGGTGGTGTCCAACGGCGCGGATGCGATTATAATTTCATTTGGGGAAGCGGGCGGCGGTTAGCAATCGAGGAGACAAATTGGATCCAAACGTTCAGGCGCGCCAGTGAAAAATAAACCGGAAATCCTGGCTCCGGCCGGCAATATCGAATCTTTTTTTGCCGCCGTGGAAAACGGCGCCGATGCGATCTATCTCGGCCTTAAAAAATTCAACGCGCGGGCCACGGCGTCCAACTTTTCCATGGAGGAACTGGCCACCATCATTCCGTTTGCCCACAGGCGGGGGGTCCGCATCCATGCGGCGCTGAACAGCCAGATTGCGGCAGACGAGCTTCCAGAAGTGCTCGACGCCATCAACTGTTTGGCAACTCTTGAACCCGACGGGCTCATAGTCCAGGACGCCGGGATTTTTTATCTTGTCCGCCGCAATTTTCCGGGCCTTCGACTTCACGCCAGCACGCTTGCCGGCGCGCACAATTCAGCCGGCGTAAACGCACTTGAGAAAATGGGCGCCGACCGGGTGATCCTTGCCCGTGAACTCAGCCTGGGAGAAATCGAACAAATCTGCTCAGGCACGCAAGCCGAACTGGAAATCTTTATTCACGGCGCGCTCTGTTATTCCTATTCCGGGACCTGTCTGGCGAGCAGTTTCCGGGGAGGACGAAGCGGGCTTCGCGGCGAGTGTGTACAGCCATGCCGCCTGAGGTTCCGCCAAGGCAAAAAGGAGGGTTTTTTCCTTTCATGCAATGATTTATGCGCCCTGCCCCTGATGCCGAAACTCAAGCGGCTGCGAATCGCGGCATTCAAGATAGAGGGCCGGATGAAGCCCGCGGCCTACGTTGCCGACGTCGTCAGGGCGTACCGGGCAATTGTGGACGCCGCATCCGGCGATGAAGAAAAAGAAGCTTTGGCGTATGCAGCCGAACTGCTCTCGCAGGCCCCTTCAAGACGCCTGACTTCCGGACATCTCGACGAGACGGGCGCCGGTAAGATCCTGACTCCACACCGTTCCGGATCGAGCGGCACATGGTCTGCGACGGTTAAATCCGCGGCCGGCGGCCGCATCCTTGTCGATTTGCGCCATCCGCTCGCAAAGGGCGACCGGCTTCGCCCGGAATCCAGTTCCGGCAAAGAGGAGAAGGCGTTTTCCGTATCGGAACTTTTTGACTGTGCCGGGAAAAGTATTGTGTCGGCGGAAGGCGGCGCACAGGTGTATCTTGCCTGCCGGGAAAAATTTTCCGCCGGGGACAGGCTTTTCAAGGTGGGAACGAAATCGAAGCCGGTCTCCTCGATATGGAAAAAGATAAGGGGGGAGGTCCCATCGGGCATTCGATTCAAAGCGGATTTTACGCTGAGGCAAAAGATCCTGGACGATCTCGAAAAACCTTCCGCGGCCCGGACAAACCAAAGTGAGAGCATCATCCTCAAAGTGGGCTCGGCAGATGAGGTAATGAGCGCCCTGCGGTCCGCCGCCGCAATGGTGCTGATCAAAGCCGGCAAAAAGAACCTGGAGCGCATCGCCAAACAGCGGTTTTCGCCCGCGCAGATCAGGAAACTCGGATTTTCCCTGCCGGCGGTCATTTCCGAGAAGGACGTCGATTACTTCAGGGCTGCCGCGCGGTGGTTTATCAATAAGGGTTTTGTGCTGTGGGAGATGAATAACTGGGGCCATTTCGATCTGATCGGGGAGGGCAGGGGGCTGCGTCTCATAGCGGGATCGAAGTTGAACCTGCGAAACAGCGCTGCCATCGCCCAGGCCGCCGAACTCGGATGTTCGTGGAGCGTTCCATCCATCGAGATTACGAAGGAAGAGCTTAGGGAACTGGCACGGCAAAGAACCGGCGCCCGGCTGATTCTTACGGTTTATTGCTGGCCGCCGCTTTTCACCTCGCCCCTGGTCCCTGATGTCCATGAGGACCGTCCCTTTGTGAGCGCACGAAACGAAGCCTACCAGCCGATAAAAACGGCCGGCGGCGTGGAAATCTACGCCGACCGGCCTGTTAGCCTGATCGAGCAGCTCAAAGTCCTGAGGTCCTTTGGTTACAGCAACTTTCTAATCGATGTAAGCGAAGGTCTCGAAAAGCGGCATCATTCCATTGAATCCGTTTTGAGGGGGTTTGCCGCTTCCAGGTCCCCCGCGAATTACTCCCTGTTCAACTTCGAGCGGAGGCCGTATCGTGCGGGACTCTCCAGCTCAAAGACAGATTAAGCGGCCTTGGCCTGCACGTTTTCCAGTATCTTCAAACTTGCCTTGATAAAGGCCGGAATATCGGCAGGCTGCCTGCTGGTAACAAGGTTTCGGTCCACGACCACTTCCTTGTCGATATATTCGGCCCCCGCATACCTGATGTCCTCGCTTAGAGACTTCCACCCGGTAGCCTTGCGGCCCTCGAGTTTTTTCGCCTTGATCAGCAACTGAGGCCCGTGGCATATGGCAAAAACCGGCTTATTGCTATCCATGAATTGCCTGACGAACTGCACCGGTTCGTCGTACGCTCTGAGATTGTCCGGGGAATAACCTCCCGGGATGAACAAGGCGGCGAAGTCCCGGGGATCGGCCTTACCTGCTTCCCGATCTATCTTTACAGGGGTGCGCTCTTTTTTGCCCGTTACGGTCTCGCCTTTCTTCAATCCGATATGCACAAGCCGGTAGCCTGCCTTCTTGAAGGCTTCGGCAGGTTTGGCGTATTCGGAGTCTTCGAAATCATTTGCGATCATTACCGCGATATCGTTCATCTTTTTCCTCCTGAATCGAAGAACTTTAATTCAAATATCAGCATTGCAGAGTAATTTGCAACCCGGGGATGGAAGGGGGGAAAAGCAAGGTTCGAAGGTGAAACGCTTTTCCTGTCCACTGTTTACTACCGGATGACAGTCTAATTTATCAGCCTTCGGCGCATTACGATCAGGGCAAGCGGAAACAGCAGGACAAAGAAGATCGCGAGGTAAATGGCGCTCCAGATGAGGTTTAGCGACATCCGGCCAAGGCAGCAGGCGCGGCATAAGTCGACAAGGTGTGTCAGGGGGAGGCCGTAAGAAAGTTTTTGGGCCCAACCGGGGAGGGCGGAGTTGGGGAAAAAGGTCCCGCCGAATAGAAACATGGGGGTTATAAAAAGAAAAATCGGCAGGTTGAACATGTCGATACTTGGCACGAGGCCCGTGCAAACCATCCCGGCAGTTCCGAAAGCGAGGCCGCCCAGAAAAGACAGTGGCAGGATGAGCAGGGCATGAGGATAATGGGCCAGTCCGAAAAAGCTTATCACCACGAGCATTATGGCGGCGGCGATGACGGATTTTGTGGCGCCCCACACAATCTCGCCGGTGATTATATCCTCAAGGGAAAGCGGGGTGGCCATCATGGCGTCGAAAGTCTTCTGGTAGTACATGCGCACGAAGGAAGTGAAAGTGTTTTCAAAAAATGCATTATACATCATCGTGATCGCCAACAGCGCCGGGGCGATGAAAACGATGTAGGGAATGTCTTCTCCATTATAGGGTACTTTGCCGATGAGAGCGCTCAGGCCCACTCCGAAGGCCGCAAGGTAGAGGACGGGCTCGAGGAGGGGCACCAGGAAATTCACCAGCCAGATCTTGCGGTAGACCAACAAGTTGCGGTTCCAGATGCGGACAAACCGCCAGGAGATGTTCCAATCCCGAAAAGCGCCGATCATTCGCGAAGCTCCCTTCCGGTGAGTCTCAGGAAAACGTCTTCAAGGGTGGCCATCCTCTTGATACACGTTTCATCGCAAAACCGGTCTCCAATGACATCGAAGAGTTTGTCGGCTTCCTGACCGTAGATAATCATCCGATGGTCGAGGGAGTCGTGCACAAAGTCATGGGCGTTCACGAACTCGGTTACGTCCCGGCCCGGGTTTACTATTTCGACCACGTGGTCACCGGCATAGGCGTGAATCAGGTCGGCGGGTTTTCCTTCCACGAGGATATTGCCGTGATCCATGATTATGAGCCTTTCGCACAGTCGCGACGCTTCATCCATGTAGTGGGTGGTAAGAAGGATCGAGAGCCCGTTTGCGCGCAGCATCTCCAGCCTTTCCCAGACCTGGTGGCGTGCCTGAGGATCGAGTCCGGTCGTCGGTTCGTCCAGAACGAGCAGTTCGGGATTATTGATCAGCGCACGAGCCAGCACGAGCCTGCGCATCATTCCGCCCGAAAGGCTGGTTACCCTGTCGTCCCTGCGGTTTTCAAGCGACATGAATTTGAGAAGCTGCAGGGCACGATCCAGCGTCTCTCTCCGCGCAATGTCGAAATAGCCGGCAAATACCTGGAGGTTTTGGAGCACTGACAGGTCCGGGTCGAGGTTATTTTCCTGCTGGCATACGCCGATTCTTGCCTTTATTTCCCGAGGCCTGGAGTTTATGTCCAGGCCGAACACCTTGAGGCTGCCGGAGGTTATGGGAGAAAATCCGTAGACCATGCGAATGGTCGAAGTCTTGCCGGCGCCGTTGGGACCGAGCAAGCCGAGGCATTCACCCTGGACAAGCTGAAAAGACAGCCCGTCAACCGCCGTGATGCCGCCGAATTCTTTGCGCAACCCGGCAGCTTCGATTATGTATCGCTCGTTTTCACCCATTGATGGCGAGATCTATTCCTCTGCTCGATGGCAGATTCTTTCCTCGATTGTCCAGTCATCGACGTCAATATACCTGAAGACGCCCTGGGTGTCGGGAAGAACGACGCGGCTGATGCCCGCATTGATGATCACCCGTTTGCAGAGCAGGCAGGGAACGACCTCTGAGACCAGTTCGGACGAGTCCACTTCCATGCCCACCAGGTATAGATCGGAGCCGACCATGTCCAGCCGCGAGGCATGGATTACCGCGTTCATCTCAGCATGAACCGCCCGGCAAAGCTCGTAGTTCTGGCCGTGAGGGATGTTTTGCGCCTGGCGATAACAATACCCGAGGTCGATGCAGTTGGTCGTCTGTCGAGGCGCGCCATTGTAGCCCGTGCTGATAATCTGATCGTTTTTCACGATCACGGCGCCGAATCTGCGTCTCAGGCATGTGCTCCGCATTGCCACAGCACTTGCGATATCCACGTAATACTGGCTCTTCGTCGGTCTTTTCAATTTTTCCCTCGTGAGATTATATGCTGGATTTAACCGCGTAACTTATTTAGATCAGCATGGGCCGAAATTTCAATCCGAAAATTAAAAAATCGTGATTTGGACAGCTCTGGAAAAGCGCGGGGAGCAGTGTGGCCCCCCACACGCCGAGCGCTCGGCGCGCGGGGGAAACATGCAGCCACCTGGCGGGGCCTGAAGTAATTTCGCAGAATCTTTCGCACACGATCTCGGCGGCTGCGCGGAATCAGGCCGCCGGGGCGGGAAGCGCTTTTTTAGGCCTCGGACGATCCGGCAGTTCCGCACGGATCAAGGCACGATCCTGGTCCCCAGGACCACGAGGAACTTCGCCAGCCAATCGGGGTGCGCAGGCCATGCCGGGGCGGTTACAAGCTTCCCGTCCACATGCGCCTGATTGACCGCGATATCGACATACTTGCCGCCCGCTCGATTCACATCCGGCCCCACCGCCGGGTAGGCGCTACAGGACCTGCCCTGGAGCACTCCGGCTGCCGCCAGCAGTTGCGCCGCATGGCAGATGGCGGCAATGGGTTTGTCCGCTTTGGCGAAATTCCGAACGATGTCCAAAACCTTTTCGTTCAACCGAATGTACTCCGGGGCCCTCCCGCCGGGGATGACGAGAGCATCATATTCTTCCGCCTTTACGTCATCGAAAGTCGCATTGAGTGTGAAGTTGTGGCCCGGTTTTTCGCTGTAGGTCTGGTCCCCTTCGAAATCATGAACCGCCGTGCGAACCTGATCGCCGGATTTCTTGCCCGGGCATACCGCGTACACGGTGTGTCCAACCATCTGCAGCGCCTGGAAGGGCACCATAACTTCATAGTCCTCCACAAAGTCACCGACCAGCATCAAAATCTTTTTGGCAGCCATAACGATCTCCTTTCCGGGTGAGTCTCGTTTTCGACAACTGGGGTCCCCAAATCACGATTCTGCTTCCATTATAGCCGGTATTATAATGTCCTGGCGCCGATTTGCAGATTACTTTTTGCAGATATTATCCCGGTGTATGAACCGCAGTGCCGTCATCAAATCAGACATTTCCGCATCATCGATCAGCCAGTGATTCAGCGAAGCCAGCATTAAGGCCGCGTAAGGACTGCTGCTCCCGTCGGTCAGATAGTAGTTCACCCAAAGGCCCTCTTTTCGCGAAGTGACGAGCCCCGCCTCTTCGAGGTTTTTAAGGTGACCCAGGGCTGTCAGTTCCGAGAGGCCCAACGCAGCCTGAATCTCACAAGCGCACAGACTCCGCTGCTGAAGCATTTTGATGATTTTCACGCGGTTGCCGTCCGAAAGGGATTTCATAACGCGAATGAATTCATCCATGCGATTCCGTCCGTTATGTGGAAGGATGGTATAGCGGCAGAATGTCAGATATGTTGTTGCCTGTCACTCACTATATGATGCCATGATAAGCAGGAATCGCGAGGTGAAAAGCATGCACCGGCTCATCAGGGAATAAAAAGACTGAAAAATTATTGCCCCGCGTTTTTAGAAACATCCTGAGCGCAACTTCGTACAGGAAGG
>Ga0326728_10020427_pt1 | contig 12629 bp, 12 predicted proteins | sample MB3enrmetagenome_FD_207602 | JGI IMG/M metagenome (GOLD analysis project Ga0326728, IMG submission 207602) | Lab enriched peat soil microbial communities from McLean, Ithaca, NY, United States - MB31MN | ecosystem: Environmental > Terrestrial > Soil > Wetlands > Peat | place: USA: New York...
GTCATGTCGGTCTTCCCCTTCGAAATTGAGTACTGCACATTACAAGGGAGGGGAGAAATCTCTTTAAGGCGTGGCTGGAGGGTCTTAGGGATGTTGTAGGAAGAGCTAAGATCCGCGTGAGACTTGATCGCGCCCGGGTCGGCAGTTTTGGCGATAGTCGGTCTGTCGGCGAGGGTGTTCATGAACTGCGGGTGGATTACGGGCCCGGTTACCGTATCTATTGCGCGATCGAAGGCAAACATTTCTTGCTGCTTCTACTTGGTGGGGACAAATTACATCGGCAAAGGGACATAGCAACTGCCAAGGAGTACTGGCAGGATTACAATGAGAGGAAGAAGCGTGGCTGAATCAAGTTCCTATCAGAAGGATCTGATTGAAGCGCTGAAAGACCATGGCGAGGCTGCGATATACCTCAACGCAGCCATCGAGGAGGGCGATCGCGCCGTTTTTCTGCTCGCTCTCAGAAACGTGGTTGAAGCAAATGGCGGCATGGCCGCAATTGCCGAAAAAGCCAACCTGAGCCGCGAGAGCCTTTACCGCATGCTCTCGAGACGTGGGAATCCCGAAATCAAGAGTCTCCTCAGCCTTTTGCGTGCCATGGGATTCAGGCTATCTATTGAAGCAGAAGGCCGTCTCAACACCGCGGCATGACGGCGGGCCAATTGATGGGTCCCGTGAAAGGTGAAATACCTCTATTGATCCTTGGGCTTATGTCGTTCTTCCTCTACGGGTGCAATCTGGAGCACCATCTACTCTATCACCCCGGACAAGCGAGCATTGGTGAGATTCAGCAATACGCTGCCGATAATGGGCTGCAAATGTGGCCGGCCCAGGGCGAGATCTATGAGGGCATAACAAGCAGGAAGGGGCCGACCGGATTCAAAGGGACCGTTGTCGTCTTCCACGGCAATGGAGGACCTGCTGTTCTTCGTTCGTTCTATATCGCCGCGCTGGAAGCGCGGGGCTATCGCGTGGTGCTGGCCGAATATCCGGGTTATGGCGGTCGGCCAGGTGAGTTGGGCGAAAGAAGCGTTGTCGCCGATGCCCAACAGACTGCCCTGCGTGCGATGCAGGACTTCGGCGGCCCGCTGTTCCTGTGGGGAGAATCGATGGGCTGCGGCGTGGCCTCTGCTCTGGCTTCCGATTCTCAGCTTCGTCCCCGGGGCGTAGTAATGCTTACCCCGTGGGACTCGCTGCTCAACGAGGCTAAGGCTAAGTTCCCTTGGCTGCCGCTCTGGCTTCTCCTGCACGACAGGTACGATAACGTCGTGAACCTGGCGCGCTACAAAGGACCGGTCGCGGTAATCATGTCCGGACGGGATGAGGTGATCCCGAACCGATTAACGGAAAGGCTATATGCCCAGCTCTCTCAGCAGAAACGGTTGTGGGTCTTTGAAACGGCAGGGCATAATGATTGGCCCCATGGTCCTGATCTCGCGTGGTGGGATGAGGTGATGGATTTCCTCAACTCCAGACCGTAGGGGACACACAGGCACCTTGTCTCCTAATGTGACTTGTTTTGACACCTCACAGCCAAAACGGAGCAGATACCGTAGGCGATACGGGATCATGAGAAAGCTTCTTACAATTGGGTCCTTAGGGAAGGAGGCCCTCCATGTTAAAACCCGGGGATTTCTTCATCGGCTTGCTGGTCGTGGTGGCATTGATCCTCATAATACCCATCGTTTTCATCGGGATCAAGATACTCCTCTTCCTCTTCATTCCCGTTATCGTAATTCTGCTTGCGATAATCGGGATTGCATTCATCGGGAGACTGGTGAGGATTTTGCTCGGAAAGGATTAGAATGCTCCAGAGGGGGCCGATCCTTCGTTGCCATTCCCAGTCTTCAGCACCCGATCGCGCTGCAGGGAACGACGGCGGGAACCTGACTCGTCGCGGACGATAAAACGGCAAGGGCCGTCGGCATGCTCACGCAGGACCATCCTGTTCGCAAGCCACGTCGATGCCCTCCTCGTCCACCTCCTTTCTGGAGGCATTCTTCATGCTGCGATTGTGCCGGCTAAGCCACCAGATTTCGGGGATAATCCGACAAATGATCTCGCCCCGATAGAAGACACGCACAATAGAGCTTTCGGACACGGCCACCGCCACGGACCGCGTTCTTTTGGTAATGGATGCGGCTGCCACGTGGCGGCTTCCGAGCCCCAGAGGCAACTTTATGCCTTCGACCGAGGTCTCGATATAGCGGCACGCGGAAAGACAGATACCATCGCCGGAGACCACAAATCCTCCATCCAGCAAGGCAAGTTCCTTGATGGTCTCCTGCATGTTCGGATCGTCGATACGCTTTCTGGAGTCCGGATGACCGAAAAGCGGGTCCAGTATCAACGGCCTCGAATGCTTAAGCACGTTTTCTTCATCGGAGATGACGAAGAGCGTCCCCACTTTTCGCCCTTCCCTGCCCTCTCTCGCAATCTCGATGGCGAGCCAGATGGTCCTTTCGAGGGTCGTCCTATCGATGTCCTTGACCTGATCCAAGACCTTCTTCAGCAACCGGTGAGGCATGATTGTCTTGCTCCTGTTCAATTCTAACGATATCACGATAGGATTGCCACTTTTTTCGGGAAGGCCGTTTGTCGATAGCCCCCAAGGGTGGCAGGCGTGGGCCATCGAGGAACGTACGGCGCACGCCGAAGAAGGGAGGATCGTTTCTCACCGGTAGGCAGTCACGAAAGCTGGGAAAATGGGGGAAAAGACAATGCATGCCCCTGGAATGGACTCAACAGGACCGTCCGTGACCTTAAAGGAAGCGGGGTGCTACGCGGTTCTTGATAAGGCTAAAGCGGCCCTTCTTTCGCCCAAGCTTTAAGTCCGTTCAGGCTTAGGCGCCGCTGCCCGCAAAGGAGCTGCTCGTCGGACTCAAGGGCAATCCACCGCTCACCGGGATCGTGACACCCGTCACGTACGACGAAAGATCGGACGCGAGGAAAAGGGCCACTCCCGCGATGTCCTCCGGAAGTCCTATCCTTTTCAGGGGCGTTATCTTGCCGACCGCCTCGAAGAAGGCCTCCTTTTCGGCTTCCGTCATGGACTTCGTTTTGAAATCGTAGAACGGCGTGCGGATCGGGCCGGGCAGGATGACATTGACATGGATGCCAAAGGCACCCAGTTCGCACGCCATGTCATTGGAAAGGCCTACCACCCCTGCCTTTGCCGCGTGATAATCGGGCCCCGGAACAGGGGGAGAGATCCACCCCAGGGACGAGATGTTGATGATCTTGCCGTATCTTCTCTCCCTCATATGGGGCACGACCTCTTTGCAGAAGAGGAAGGTCCCCTTGAGGTTTATCGCAACGGTCCTATCGAATCGCTCTTCCGATACGTTGGTCAACCCCGGAGGCGTCGGATGCGCCTGGCCGCTCGCACCGCTTCCGCCGGCGCTGTTGACGAGTATGTCGACCTTGCCGAATGTGGCAATCGTCTCGCTCACCGCGTGCCGCACCTTCGCGCTGTCGCTCACGTCGCACTCGATTGCGAGCCCGTCTCTCCCTTTCTTCTTCACCAGGCCAAGGGTCTTCTTCGCTTCGTCAATCTTGACATCCGCCATGACGACATCGCACCCCTCCTCGGCGAATCGGACCGCGGTACTCCGGCCCATACCCGTCGCCCCTCCTGTGATAATGGCAACTCTGTTCGAAAGCAGCATCTCTCATTTCCTCCTTTGACTAGGGCTTCCGGAGCCGGTTCTCTTTTTTAGGTGGCGTCCGACTTCGCATGCAGCACCCGAAGCAACTGTCCGCGCTGAAGGAGCGACAGGCCTGGGAGCTGCTCCTGGATTGTCCCGGGGCGGGACGAACCGCGAGCTTGGCCTCTTTAGGGCCTATAGCTGATGGATCTCTCCCGTCGCTTTGTTCTTCCAGTACTCCCGCGCCTGAAGGGGCCAGTTGAACGTGATAGCCCCAGGCCTGGGACAGTCGTTGGCACAGCAGCCGCAATACCAGCATTCTTCGGGGTGCAGGATGATCGGCGGCTTGCCTTTCCGGGGATTGGGCATATACACGTCCATCTGGCAGACCTCTACGCAATGGTTGCACCCGTTACAAATGTTAGGGTTGAACAGCACTGGATTGTTCGGTGCCGAAACATTGGGAAGGGCGATTACTTTTCCTTTGGACATCTTTTCCTCCAAAACTCGGGTTTGTCAAAGAATAGGGCTTGCTCATCGAAACCTTTCGCTTCCCCTAGCGCACGCCCTTGAAGTCCTTGTTGTGGGCTTTCGCCACCTGCCGTGTATGTGGAATCTTCCTTTGACGGCCAGTCTATCAACGGCCCAATGATATGTCAAGGGGCCGCTGCAGGGCACAAAACCCGCCACAAAGGGAGCTCGTATTCCGCCCTTCAAAAGTACGTCCCGCTCGTATATAATGGTGAGGACGGCGGGTACGTGAAAGGTCCGTGCGCCCCATCAGTCTTTTGTGACACCCTGTCGGCGGGTTATGCCAATGGCGGGTGGGGTTCGCACAATTTGAGGAGGTAGCAATGGGCGGTTATCTTAAGCGTGAGTGGGAGACATTCCCGATGGATACGATCAGGAGGGTCGAGACTCCCACCACCCTGATCAGAGAGGAACTGGTCCAGAGGGTCAGGGAACGGGACAGCGGTTTCATGAAGGCTGCCGCAGGTGACTTCGGACCCATCCTTCAGCGGGAATTCAGGCGTTTTGTGCCGAAGCATCCCCTCTCCGGAGCCCTCACGTGGATGAGGAACGCCTTGGCGCCTCTTGTCGATGGCGTGAAGGCGCAGCAGAAGGCCCCTGTCCCCGGGGACCCGGCCTCCCTGACCCGCCACATCAAAGAGACCGCCTACTTCTTGAGGGCTGATGCAGTCGGCGTGTGCGCTTTGCCGCGCTATGCGGTTTACAGCCATAAGGTCGACTTCTTCAACCCTGCCGCAGGCCAGACCCCTTGCGAGCTTGACCACAAGTACGCGATCGCAGTCCTCGTGGATCAGGACTACCGGACCTCGAGGGCCTACACGGGCAGCGACTGGATCAGCAACTCAATGAGCATGATGTCCTACGCGACCTCGGGCTTCATCGCCATCATCCTGGCCGAATACATCAGGAGGCTCGGCTACCCGGCAAAGGCCCACTACGCACCGTTCTATGACGTCGTTCTCCCGCCGATCATCCTCATGGCAGGCTTGGGCGAGATGAGCCGGATCGGAGACTCGGTCCTCCATCCCTTCCTCGGGCCCAGGTTCAAAGGGGCCGTGGTGACCACGGATCTCCCCCTTCTTCCTGACAAGCCCATCGACTTCGGGCTCCAGGACTTCTGCTCCAAGTGCAAGAAGTGCGCGAGGGAGTGCCCCAGCGGCGCCATCAGCGATGGTAGGAAGGAGATGTTCAACGGATACGAGAAGTGGCCGGTGGACGTAAAGAAGTGCACAAAGATGAGGGTGGGCAACCAGAAGGGCTCGGGATGCGGCACCTGCGTCAAGGTATGCCCCTGGAGCAAGCCCTATACGCCCTTTCACCGGAGCGTCAACTGGCTGATGCGCCACTCCGGTATTGCCAGACGCGTCGCCATCTGGGGCGATGATCTCCTGGGCTACGGCAAGCCGCATCCGGAAGACAAATGGTGGCTCGACCTGGAAGACGTGGACGGGGTCCTTCAGGCACCCAAGAAGAGCGCGCTCAAGCAACCATGGATAGTGGACGGTGAGTAGGGGTGGGATGAGACGAGAGCTTGACAATGATTGCATCCACAGTATAGCCTATGAAAAACGTCTAAGGAGGACCTAAAAAGCAGATGTCCACTATCGACTATGAAAAATATCTCGTGAGGGAGCCCCTCTGGGAAGCCGGGCCGGGCGTGAAAAAGCGTCAGAGCCCCACCATGACGTACATGAGCAGCAAGCAGGTGCCGGAAGCCAATTACTACATTGAGTTAGGCTGGATCTATGACATTCCTGAGCCGAACCCCCACATCCACGAGCACGTGCACGATTTCGACGAGATAGTGCTCCACTGGGGAGGCAATCCCGACACGCCGCAGGACCTCGGCGGCGAGATAGAGTTCTACATCGGGGGCCAGCCTATTACCTTCAACACCACTACCGGCATCTTCATCCCCAAGGGGACGCCCCACGGTCCTCTTACATGGAAGAAGTTCAGATTCCCCCACGTAGAGATGGCTTTCATGCTCAACTGCGGCGATGCCAGGAAGGGTTGGGCCAAAAGCGGCATCAAGGAAGCCAAGAATACCATACCGAAGAAGACCGTCAACTTCGATTACGAGCAGTATGTGATCAGGAGCCCCTTGCGGGAAGCGGGCGAACCCACCGTGAAGGGCCGCCAGACCCCGACCATGACCTACATGGACAGACAGCAGATAAACGTGGCCAATTACTATATCGAGTTCGGCTGGATATACGCCATGCCCGACCCGAACCCTCACATCCACCGGCACGTCCACCGGAAGTACGATGAGATCGTCCTCCACATAGGGGGCGACCCTCAGAACCCCACGGACCTCGGCGGTGAGATAGAGTTCCACGTGGGGGACCAGCCTCTCACCTTCAACACGAACACCGGCATCTTCCTGCCGAAGGGTACGTACCACGGCCCCCTGACATGGAAGAAATTCACCAAGCCCCACATTGAGATGGCGATCATGCTCGGCGCCGGCACGTCTGCGGAGGGTTGGGCTGACAGCGGCATCTCAGGATCCGACAAGTAGGGAATCTCCTCGTCCGACGGCTAAACCCGAGCGAAGCGAGTGTAAGGGGGGAGGCTCCGCAGGCAATGCCAGCGGAGGGGGCGCTTAAGCCAGCGACAGAAACGAGCCAAGCGTGGTTGAGTGGTAGGCTCGCTCTTAGGCGAGCGAAGCGAGTCTCTGAGCGGGGAGGCTCGCCGGGCTGTGCCCGGTGAGGGGGCGCTGAGCCCCATAATTAGGCCCGCCCTATTCTCACCTGCCTACCTAGTAATGGACTACTGAAACGTCGAACCCCCGGAGACGCTCAGGATCTGGCCCACGATGTCGGAGGTCAGGTCGGACGCGAAGAAGGCCACTGCCACCGCAATGTCCTTCGGCGTGGTGCCCCTCCCCACAGGGGTCTCTTTCTTGAAGTTCTCCTCGGCAGCCTTCTTGTCAGGCGCCTTCGAGAAGTCGGTATCCATGGACCACCCCGGAGAGACAGAGTTGACGTAAATGCCGTGACCGATCACTGCCGCTGCCAGGTCCCTCGTGAACTTGTGGACGCCCGTCTTGGCGATGTTGTACATGGAAACACCTATGAAGGGCGAAACGAGCTTCGCGGTGTCCGAGGACACATTCACGACCTTGCCGTACTTCCTTTCGATCATGGAAGGGAGAACAGCCTGGGTAACGAGCATGCACCCTTTGAGGTTGAGGGCCAGCTCCCTGTCCCAGTACGCCTCATCCTGCTCGACGAAGGGGCCGCCGCCGAGAATGGCGCCGGCGTTGTTCACGAGGATGTCTATCCTGCCGAACTTCGCCAGGGCCTGTTTTGCCATGTCCTGGGCCTCGGCCTTCTTCGTTACGTCGCACTTGATCGCCAGGGCCTTTCGACCGAGCTTCTCGACTTCCGCGGCGGTCTTCTTCGCGCCTTCGAAATCTATGTCCGACGGGATGATATCGCACCCTTCCTGTGCCAGGGTCAAACAAATGGCCTTGCCGAAGCCTACCTGACTGCCCGCACCCGTTACCAGCGCCACTTTATCCTTCAGTCCCAGATCCATTTAGTCCTCCCTTCTTCGTCCTCTCTATCCCCTAAAGACGCGCTGAAGCATGAAATACCGATTGGGACGCTTCCAGCGCTCTACTATGTCCCGTCCCTCTCTTAAGGCCAGAGCGTCTTGGCCACATCTTCCATGCCCAATTCGAGCAGCTTGTCTTTCGTCGGTTTGGCGGTTTTGGGGTCCCAGTTCATGGCCGTGAGAAATTCCATGTTGATAGCCTCCTCATCGACCGTTACGTCACCGAGGGGTCCCTTGCCCATCTTCGGCTTGCCCACCATCCTGCCGGGCACCTTGAACTGCAAGGGGTTGAGGCCTTCGCGCACGTTGAATGCCTGCCTGATGTTGGCAATTCTTTCGCCCGCCTTGAGCAGCTCGTCCATGGTCCATTCCCAGCCGGTAAGGGCATTCAGAAAAAGGACGAACGCGTTCGCCTCGGGGTACGCGCCTATGACAAAGACGCAAGCCCCCACCGCGTTTATCATATGGTTGAAGCTCGTTCCTCGCCTGTGTATCGCTCCCCTGCCCTTGACTGCCTTGGGATCGTATTCGGGCATGAGCCCCGGAGGATAGGGTCCACCTCCCTGGGTATGGCGGGCAGGCGTGGCATCGTGCCTGTATGAGATCGCCCATTGAAGACCGAACTTCGGGCTGTGCGCGGGACCCGCCTCTCCCTGGATGTGCATGGCATACTCCTCCGCCCCTTTGCCAATCTTCTCGGAGGCTATTTTCAGGCCGTTCGCAAGGATGTCGCCGAAGCCTTCCCTATTCACCAGCTTCTCCAGCATGGCTACGATATTTCTGTGGTTGCCCCAGGTCATCTCGAGGCCGTCCGTATCTTTCTTCGTGATAATCCCTTCCTCGTAGCATTCTATCGTGAAGGCCATGCAGGCGCCGGCTGATATCGTATCTACCCCGTAGCGGTTGCAGACGTCGTTGGCCTTGATGATCGATTCGAGATTCGTATTGAGACAGCTGGCACCGAACATACCGAGGGTCTCGTACTCCGGCTTGTGGGCCCCGGCCTCATACGGATACTCTCCACTGCTTTCCTTCATGTGGCCGCCGCAGCCGACGGGACAGCGATAGCACGCGTATTTTTTTGACTGCCGCTCCATCACCGGGTTAACGCCGATATCCTTGAAGTTCGGCAGGTCTACCACTACTGCGCTCGACCAGTTCTTGGTAGGGGTGTCCCCTGCCTCAGCCAGCATGTTGAAGATGCCGGGAGTGCCGAAATCGCGGAGCAGGCTGATGTGGCCGCCTAGCTCTGCCTGGTACTTCTTGCGCAGTTCCTTGACCCTGTCTTCGTCGAACTGAGGCACCTTCATGCTGCCCTTCGCCACCACTGCCTTGAGCCTCTTGGAACCCATGACCGCGCCGAGGCCCGACCGACCGGCTGCCCTGCCCTTGTTGTTCATGATGGCCGCGATGAGGGATAGCTTCTCTCCCGCAGGCCCGATGCATGCGATTTCCGCGTCTTTGCCGTGTATGCCCTTGAAGAAGTCCTCGGTGTCAAAGGAGTCTTTCCCCCAGGCGCCGGCGGCGTCCAGAAGTTGGGCTTTGCCGTTGTCGATGAGGACATAGACGGGCTTCTCCGAGATGCCGGTGAAGAACAGGCCGTCGAAGCCCGCGTATTTCAGCTGCGGGCCGAAGTTCCCGCCGGAATTCGCGTCGCCCCAACCGCCGGTGAGAGGCGATTTCCCCACTGCAACGTACCGGGAGCCCCCGAGGGCAGACGTGCCGTCGAAGGGACCGGTGAGGAGCCCGAGGATGGCGTCGGGCCCGAGAGGGTCGACATGGGCCGGCATCCGGTCGAAGAGTATCTTCGCGCCTAGGCCGTATCCCCCCACATAAAGGCGGCACAGATTCTCATCCAGGATTTCCTCTTTCATTTTCCTGGTGGAGAGATCCACCCATAGTATCTTCCCCATGTAGCCTCGCGCCATGCAAATGCCCTCCTTGCTATGGTAAGTCAGAAACTCGCGATCATTGTGGCTTAAAGATCGCCCGAGTTGACGAGCCGGGCGATCAAACTATGTTAACTCCCTCACCCGGCATAGTCAAGTCAATCTTGCCGTCGAGAGGCTGCAAGCCTTGTCAATACTGGGGAAAGCGAAAGGGCCCCGAAAAGAAGGGGGGGAATGGGGGCTTGCCTGATGTCCTTTTTGCTTATCGGCAGGCCTCTAGCGGAAGAGGGCTCCCACTTCGAGAAAGGCCTTTCTCGAGTTTTCGATCACGTCCATCCCGACACAGTAGGCGATGCGAAAGTATCCCTTTCTCCCGAACCCTACCCCCGGCACCGCGAGTATCCGGTGCTCGAGCATCACCCTGATCAGCTCCACATCGTCTTCGATGGGAGACTTAGGGAAGATATAGAAGGTGCCGTTGGGAAGCTTCACGTCGAAGCCGGCCTCAACGAGGATAGAGTGAATCGCATCCCTCCTCTGCCGGTAGTCGGCCACGTCCACACTGTTCTTCTGGTATCTGCCCACAAGCCTCTGCATGAGCGCAGGGGCATTGATGAAGCCGAGGATCCTGTTGGCGAAGATCATGGCGTCGATGAGGCCCGCATCCTCGATCCTCGGAGAGACGGCAATGTAGCCGATCCGCTCGCCCGCCAGGCCGAGATCCTTCGAATGAGAGAAGACGGCAATGGTATCTCCGTAAAGGTTGAAGACGTCCGGCAGGGTGATGCCGTCATAGACGATCTTCCTGTACGCTTCGTCGGAGATGATGAAGATCCGCTGGCCTTCGGCCCTCTTCTTCTCGAGAAGCACCGCCAGCTCTCTGATCTCATCCTCGCGATAGACGACGCCCGTGGGATTGTTGGGGGAGTTCAAGATGATCGCCTTGGTCCTTTCCGTGATCGCCTTTTCCACCGCATCAACATCAAGGTGGAAATCCTCCCGGGTCTCCACCAGTTTCATGACGCCGCCGTGGTTCTCTATGTAGAACATGAACTCGACAAAGAAGGGTGACAGAACGATCACTTCGTCGCCCGGATCGAGAAGCGCTTTCAGGGTGACATTGATCGCGCCTGCGGAGCCCACGGTCATGATGATGTGGCTCCCGGTGAAGGGGAGACGGGAATTCTCCCGGTGAAAGCTCGCTATCTCCTGCCTGACCTCCTCGTATCCACTGTTGGACATGTAGCGGTGCATGCCGCTCACTTCCTTCGATACGAGGTTGCAGATCTCCTTCTTCAGCTCCTCGGGCGGCTCCGTAATGGGGTTTCCCAGGGTAAAATCGAAGACCTTATCGGCCCCGTGCAGCTTCTTCAGCCTTTCCCCCTCCTCGAACATAGCCCTGATCCACGAGGAACTCTCCATGAGCTTGGATATTCGATTGGATATTACCATCCTCTACCTCCCGATGTAGCGCTTGCCCGCCCGCAGGAACCCGGGCAGCGCCTTCCGTATCGTCTCCATGGGAACGCAGTAGGCAATACGAAAATAGCCCTTACGGCCGAAGCCTCGTCCGGGCACGACGAGGATCCGTTCCTCCTGCTGCATCCTGAAGACGAAGTCGACCTCGTCCTGAAGAGGCGACTTGGGGAACATGTAGAAAGCGCCCATGGGCTTCACGCATTCGAAGCCCGCTTCGATGAGAGTCCCGTAGAGGAGATCCCTCTTTTCTTGATATGAAGCTATGCTCACCGAATTGCGCTGAAACTCCGCTACCGCGCGCTGGAAAAGGGCCGGAGCATTGACAAAGCCGAGGGCCCTGATCGCTATCATGAGGCCTGAAACCAGAAGATCGGCCTCGGGGATATGCGGTGAGATGGCGAGATAACCGATCCTCTCTCCGGGCAGGGCCAAGTCCTTGGAGTGGGAGGTCGCCGATATGACGAGATCATAGATCTTGAACAGGTCGGGGAGCGGCTCCTCGGTGTAGATGATCTTCCTATAAGCCTCGTCTGCGACCAGATATATCTCCCGCCCCTTCTTTCGCTCGTTGTGGAGGAGCGCCGCCACCTGTTCAAGGCTCTCCTTCGTGTAGACGGCCCCGGTAGGATTGTTAGGACTGTTGAGCAAGACCACCTTGGTCTTCGTCGTGATGGCCCGCTCGATGGCGTCGATGTCGAGCTGGAAGTCGTCCCTCGTCTCGACGAACATCGGGACGCCGCTGAAATTCTCCACATAGTTCTTGAACTCCCAGAAAAACGGGTTCGGAAGGATCACCTCGTCTCCCGGGTTCAGCATGGTTTTGAAAAGGATGTTGAGGGCCCCTGCGCACCCGACGGACATGAACACGTGGCGCGACGTGAAAGGAAGGCCCCCCGTGCGCTCCGTGAGGTACGCAGCTACCTGCTCCCGGACCTCCTCGTAGCCGTTGTTCTGCATGTACCGGTGCATGCCGAGGGCCGGATCGCTTATCGCGTCGATCAGCTTCTGTTTCAGCGCAGGCGGAGGCTCTATGTCGGGATTGCCCAGGGAAAAATCGTAGATGTTTTCCGGCCCATAGTCCCTCCTCATCTGGATGGCGGCCTCGAACATCTTCCTTGTCCAACCTTCCTGGTCATCGACCAGCCTGTTCATGCTATCGGATACGATCATCAAATCCCTCCAAAAGAAAAGGGGCTGCGGAATCGCCACAGCCCCTCTCGAAACTAAAAGGCCATGGGCCGGTTTTGCACCCATGGCCTTGAGTGCTCTTAAGTCAAAGCACCAAGGTACCTGGGTGCATGCTAAAAAAGAAGTAATAATAGTTCATACCTGCCCAGCTCTTCATAGACGTTAGTCTATTGGAATTCCTTGCGTTTGTCAAGGGGAATCTGGCCAGGAGTTTCCTGAGTTGTGTTTTACCCGCATTCCTCCCAGAAGCTGAAGCATAGCTGAAACTCAGGCTTCTTCGCCTTGGCGATCTCACTGATACCCATCTTGTCGGGAAAGAGAAGGTTGTAGA
>Ga0326728_10020428_pt1 | contig 12628 bp, 13 predicted proteins | sample MB3enrmetagenome_FD_207602 | JGI IMG/M metagenome (GOLD analysis project Ga0326728, IMG submission 207602) | Lab enriched peat soil microbial communities from McLean, Ithaca, NY, United States - MB31MN | ecosystem: Environmental > Terrestrial > Soil > Wetlands > Peat | place: USA: New York...
GACGCCCGCTCAGTCACCCAGCGTCTCCGCGTCCCCGCCCGCGGCAAAGCCATCCAGCGCATCCTCATTCAGGGCAAGCCCACCGAGGTCCAGGTCAACGACGGCACAGTCCCCGAAACCCAGGCCAGCGTCCACATCACCAGGTTAGAAGAGCCGGCACAAGCCCCGCCCGGCTCCAGCCAATCCAATCCGCCGAAGCGATAATGGAGCTTGAGCGCCGAACGTGGACCAGCGCCGCCCAAAAGCGGCATCTCCGGCTACTCTCTCCAATTAGGATTGCGCTCGGCGTTCAGCTGCATGAACTTCTTCCAGTAGCTGTACGACTTGAACTTCACCGCCATTCCATAGTTGCCATATGGAACGCTTTCCGGCGAATATGAACCCCAGTTCACTCCCTCCCGGTGCGCATGGCAATAGGGGACCTGGAACTTCCATCTCGTAACTTCCATCTGCATGCCGCCCATGGAACTGCCGGTCCTGAAGCCGACGGTAAACTGATCGCGCCGCTCAACCGGGCCGCCGCAGATGCAGCACTCTGCCGGCCAACGCCAACTGCCGGGGTCTGCCACCAGAATCTCGCGGGCGCACGAGCACGGCGCGGCCAGCTCACAGAGGTTGAGCACATCGCCTTCGCGCATCAGGCGAGCCGCCTTTCCCTCCTTCATGTGACAGGCTCCGCAGCGCCAGCAGAAGTCGGCGGAAAGCAGATGCAGCTTCATCGGACGGCCGCATTTCAGGCATTTGAATTTCACCGTGGGCATAAGCAGATACATCAGCCCGCCGATCACTGCAAGGGGAAGCACAATGTACCAAATTACATCCATGATCTTCTCCTTTCAACAAAGACCCTGGTTACGGCTGTATTTGGAGACAAACCCTTATACACCGGCGGCTGCCGTATGGCAACTTGGGACGCAGCTTCTATCTGGCCGGAGTGCGGGCAGAACGTCCTTTCCGATACTGAAACCGTGCGTCCCCAGCCCCTCAAAAAACTCCTCGAAGATTTGGCCGACCACCCCGCTCACGCCTGGTTTTTTGCCGATTGGGTCGATGCTTTGAAAGGGCACGAATGGTAGGTCAGGGTTTTAACCCTGACTGCCAAAAAGGCATGCCAGACCTGACCAAAGTAGTCGTATGGTCATCTTCGGTCACACATAAAAGATCGGGTGATCCATCCTCGCCGCGTTCTTGTTTTTGCGGCTAGGGTGGGATACGACAATATTCAATAATTTGTCATCCTGAGCGAACGGGGCCACAGGCGTACTCTTCAGCCTGGGGGTGGTGAGTCGAAAGCCTGCCCTGAGCGTAGCCGAATGGGGACCTGCGGTTGCTTTTCTTTGCTTTGAAAGGGCACGACTTCAGTCGTGCCGTTAAGACCCTAAAAATGACGCGGGCTTCAGCCCCTGAGGGAAGGTTTTTCCGGAGGGAGGCGGGGGTTTCAATCTCGACAGAATTCGCGCTGAAATGTTTTGTATCAAGGCACGACTTCACAGCTCGCGGAAAACACTTTGTTTTGAAAGGGCACGACTTCACTGCTTGCGAAAAAATGCAAATGGTAGAGCAAGAAGCGTCAGGGCACGACTTCAGTCGTGCCGAACAGGCCCAAATGATGCGGGCTTTAGCCCCTGAGGTGTGCTGGGTGTTAGGAAGCACAAATCTACAGATAGTACCTACGTCCTGTTTAAGTCTGCCAACCCGCAAAGACATCCTTAATGAAGCAAAATCTTTGCGGGCACAGATAGGGAAACGTGTCGTTGCGTGGTCTTGACTGAGAGCGAATGTAGTTTCTTATCCGGAGTCTGTTGAGGTACAAGACTCAGAACCCATTGTTCATTGATGGCCGCAAGCAGAGGTGCAACGCCATCTTCCAAATTCTTATCGAGGGCTGCCTTGCCGCCTGTGCTATTGCTGATCTCACCCAGAATTTGTTCCCCGCGCGGGTTTGGGGTAGATAGAGAGAAGATCGCAACCCCTTCTTTCTCGGCGATTTCTATAGCTTCCGTGTGATTTACGTGGCTCGAATTATCTCCTCCGTCGGAAATCAGGATTATCGCCCTACGTGGAAAATCAGGATTTCGCGTCCTGCTCAAAAGATCCCTACAGGTTGTAAAGATCGTGTCGTAGAGTGACGTTGCTCCGCCGAACTTCAAGCCGGCTATTGCCTTCCGCGCTTCTGCTGGCGGCAGGGGTATATTGCTCCTTAAGGGCTGTACATCGAATGCGACGAGATACCCCTGATTACCGCCGGTAGCCAGGCTTTGGAAAAGCTGCATGGCCGCGTCCTTGATCGAATTGGCCTCCCGGGCTTGCGATGTGCTGATATCAATCAGCAAAGCGAAGAGCAGCTTTTCATCTTTCGCCGTGCGCAGCGAAGTTACCTGGGCCGGCTGCTTGTCGAGTGAAACGCTGAGTTCTGATTGGGTTAATATTGCTGCGGAATCACCCTTGCTAGCTGCGGTCAGATAGACCTGGATCGCAGGATTTGCGGCAGATTGCAATTGGGTTTCTTGCGCAGTCGCCTGATCCTGGCTTGTGATGCAGACGAGCAGCGCACAGCAGAGTAAATAAAGTCCACGCTGAATCATGCCGCATTTTATCACGGATAAATATTGTTTTCTCAACACATTTCTTGATAGCGCAACTCGCCGGATACCCCACATCTTCAGGCGCTTTCTTGCCTGGAGATATGGGGTATCCAAATCCCTACGCCCCTCTTCTCACTCTGCCGGGTGCCCCATCCTTTCACGTTCTGTGCGAAAGGGTGGGAATCGACAAATCCCATGGCGCGCAAGCGCCGTCTGCCTGAACGGCTAGTTCCCCGCCACAATCCGGTCAAGGTTCTTCAGCGGATCGGGCCACGGCGCCTTCATCCCCATGCAACGCACGTACGCAATCGCCTGGCCCATATGCTCGTGCGAGTGAGCCAGCATCCGCAGATACAATCTGCGTTGTGTCGTCTGCTCACCAAAGAAATTCGCCGCCTTCCCCAGTTCCTCTTCCGTTGTCGCGCCAAAGCAGCGCTCCACCGTCGCAAACGACCGCTTGATGAGAGCGAGCACCGCGGCCTTCCCCGTCAGCGTCCTCTCCAGTTCAAGAGTTTTGCGAATCACAGCCGCCCATTGCGCCGGGGAATCGCTCTCGATTGCGCCGCATATCTCCACCACCTCCGGCGCGCTCACCCCTGCCCGGCAAAGCAGCATCAGGTTGCCCGCCGCAATATGCACCAGCACAGCGGAGAAGGTGCGCGCATCCTCCGCCGGCTTCCATCCATACCGTTCCTCGGGAACCGTATCCGCCAGCGCCAGAAGTTGCACCCGCGGAACGCTCAGTTCCCACAGATACTCCCGTTTGAAATCTCCCTTGGTCTGTTCCATAATTCCCCTCCTTGAAAAATTGAATTGCTCAACGTATTACTGCTTACTGCCGTGTGCCCGTCAATTTGTGTTTTGTGGGGATTTGTGCGGAAAGAAGGAGACCGCACCCTCATTTTTCATTTAACTACTGAAGAACTATAGACTTACAGTAATTTACATGCCTAACCATCCATAGATTAGCACTTTGTACCCAATTTTGCCAGAAATAGGTGTATGTAGAAGCACACTTTTCGTGCACTTCAAAACCCCGAAATCAGCAAATAAGTGGTCCTATAACGCCACTTTTCCAACTTATTCGGGTGCCTCATATCTTTTGCCCGCGGATGCAGAAGACGTTCCAAATTTAAGCGTCCAATCGAGCACGGCACGAAGTGCTTACTCGCCCTTCTTCTCGTTCCGCGCCTTCACCTTGAACCAGATCGGCGTTCCCTTGAACCCGAAGGCCTCGCGGATCTGGTTTTCCAGAAAGCGCTCGAAGCTGAAGTGCAGTTTGATCTCCCGGTCGGTGAAGAGCACAAAGGTCGGCGGGGCCACGGCGGCCTGCGTCAGGTAGTAGATTCGAATGCGTTTAGCCATCGGAACCGGGGCCCTCTGAAAGTCAACCTTCTCCAGAAAGCGGTTCATCTGCCCAGTCGATACTCGCTTGCGCCGCTCGGCAGCCACAGCCACAACCTCGTGCAGCACGCGCAACATCTTGGGGGCTTCGGGCCCCGTGCCTGCCAGCGCGGAGAGGAAGATCACCGGCGCGTAGCTCAGGTATTTCAGCACCCTGCGCAACTGCTCTTCAAACACTTCCCGATCGGCGGGCGGCTTGCCATCGGCGCGGCCCGTGGTCACTAAGTCCCATTTATTCACCACGATAATCACGCTGCGCCCGCTCTCGTGGGCATAGCCGCCAATGGTGGCGTCGGCCCCCGTGACGCCCTCGGTCGCATCTAAAACCAACAGCGCAACGTCCGCAGCCTCCAGATGCCGCCGCGCCATCACCACGCTCATCTTCTCCGCCATCAGGTGCGTTTTGCCCTTGCGCCGTATACCCGCCGTATCCACAAACCGCAGTTGCTGGCCCTCGAAATCGACCACCTCATCGACGGCGTCCCTGGTCGTCCCGGCAATGGGCGAAACGATGGCCCGGCTCGATCCGGTTAAAGCATTGAGTAGAGTAGACTTGCCCACATTCGGCCGCCCGATGATGGCCACCGAGGTTTCGTGTTGCTCAAACTCGCCGTGCGTCCGGTGGGGGGACTGCGCGTCCGGCGAATCTTCTTCAGCTTCGTCGCTAGCTTCGGGCTCGTCAACGGCATGGGACTCTTCTTCTTCCACAGCCTCCGGCGGCGCGGGAATCGCCGCGGAAATGGCTTCCAGCAGGTCGCCGATGCCCAAACCATGCTCGGAGCTGATGGGGTACACGTTGCGTATGCCCAACTGGCGGAAGTTCTCCGCAATCTGGGACATAGCCTCGCCCTCAACCTTGTTCACCGCCAGAAACAGCGGCTTGCCGCCTCGGATCAGCATCCGCGCCAGGTCGTAATCCGGGCTGGCCAGCTCGGTCCGCGCATCCACCACCAGCACCAGCGCGTCGGCCTCATCCAAAGCCACCATTGCCTGGGCAAAAATCTCCGCCGGAATCAACTCCGCGTCGTCGGGCACCATGCCGCCGGTGTCGACGAGACGAAACCTCCGGCCCATCCACTCATATTCTCCGTAAATGCGATCACGGGTAATGCCCGGTTCGTCGCCAACAATCGAGCGGCGGCTGCCGGAGAGCCGGTTGAAGAGTGTTGATTTACCCACATTGGGCCGGCCTACAATGGCCACCAGCGGCAACGCGCCTGCGCGCGATTTGTTTGGCATAACCGACTTATGATACTTGGACAAAACTTGTCTCCCATCGCTGTTGAGCCCTTTGCTTGAAGGGTGGGACAGTATCCCCCGCTCCTCAAAGTTTAGTCCTCCAAGCAATGCCCTGCGGAGTTTGCCGGGAAAAACAGCACAATAAGTGTTTTCTTATATTTGCAACAGATTCCCGGCACGGAGATTGCCCTTTCGCCTCACGGGAGGGTACGATGCATATCCATGGAAATTCCATGATCGTCAACGCGGCCAACTTCTACTCCGCCACTCAGGAGGAAAAAGCGGCTGCAGCGCAACGAGCCGCCAGTGTTCGCAAGAAGCTGATCAAGAACGCATCAGAGATCGATGGCGCGGCAACTCCCGAAGAGACTCTTATGATCGGCCAGTGGATGGATTCGCGGCACAGCCAGGTCGAAAGCGGGGAACAAAATTACATCAATATCTCCGGTAAAGACCCCGACCTTGGATGAGGCGTGGAGTCGAGGGTTTTTTGCCGGTCTGCGCCGCCACTCCCACAGCCTTTTTTGTGTTTGGAACGAATATTTGGACAAGCCGAGACTTATTCTGAAACAGAAACGGCACGTTGAACAGGCAATATCAGCAAATGGCAAGGTGCGATATCGAAGACTGTCTCAACCTGGGGGGTCACTCCACTGGATATATGCGTACTTATGAGTGTGATGTGGTTTTACCCATCTGGCCGGGGTTAAACCTAGACCCGCCAACCCGCGCGTTCCAAACTGACCACTACCGAACGAGCAGTTCATATCCGCGGGAATCCCAAGTGCGGTATGCTGGTAATGCGCGCCCGTAGCTCAGCTGGATAGAGCGAACGCCTCCGGAGCGTTAGGTCGGGAGTTCGAATCTCTCCGGGCGCACCATACAAGCTCTTTATCTACAGCGTTTAGAACGATCAGGAAAAATCGTCGATGGTTGGCTTGATGACCAACTCCGGAATGTGGGCGCGCGGTGGAAGTGTCACCAGCAGGCGCACCGCGTTGGCAATATCCCGGGGTTGAAGAATCCTTGCACGACGCTCTTCGTTGGCAGTCACGCCCAACCGGTCGGCACGCACACTTAGAAGCGGTGTATCGACTTCGCCGGAATAAATCACGGTGGAGCGGATTCCTCTCCCGCGCTCCTCACGGCCGATAGAGATTCCCAATGCGGACTGTGCGAATTTCGCCGCGGAATATGCCGCTCCGGTTATGGTGTTTGCCCGCAATCCGGCGAGAGAAGAGATCTGCACGATCAAACCGCCCCCACGTGTGCGCATCGACGGCAACACAAAGTGAATTGCATTGAACGCCGTGGTGAGATTGGCGGCGATCACGCGGTCCCAGTCGGCGGGATCGAGAGAACGCAGGCTTCGCTGGCGCACGTTCAATCCCGCGGCGCATATCAGGACATCGATGAAGATCATCCGCGCAAGAACCTGCTCGACCATGGCCTGCGCCTGCGCGCGGTCGGTGAGATCGCAGGAAAGAAGCAGCGCGCCCTGCGCCGCCGCTCCCAATTCATTGCGGGTGGTCTCGAGTTTCGCCAGGTCGCGGCCCACCAGAGCCAGGGCATATCCTTCCTCTGCAAGCATCGATGCAATAGCGCGGCCTAAACCGCCGCTCGCGCCAATCACTAAAGCCGTTTTCTGCGTCATCTTGGGAATCTCCAGTCAGAGTTCCGCCAGGAACAAACCGATCGAGTAGACTTCCTTAAAATCAATCAGCTTGAGTCCCGCTTCGGCGACGATGGATTTCCATTCCTCCGCCGGGAGCGGCATGCCCTTGCCGCGCAGGCGATGGATCAGCAGGTAATCGAGCTGGGAATACTGGGCCGGCGTCTTCTTGACCGAGTCCGGCGTAGCTGGCGGCATGGTTTCGGAAAAGAGAAACAGCTTGCCGGGGAAGGACGCTTTGATCTGCCGCAGCACATCGACAATCCGCTGCCTGCCGTAGCGGCCGATCTCGTGCAGCAGATAGATCGAAGCGACCACATCGATCCGGCTGCGCGTCTCCTTATCCAGCGGCAACGGCTCGACGCCGACCTCCGCCCGCGTCAGGCGAATGCGCGATTCCAGGCCATAGCGGCGGAGTTTTTCCTCCGCGCCGGCGATCTTCTGCGCCGACTTGTCGATGCCAATTCCGTGAAACGACGGATCGGAACGGGCCATCTGCGCCAGGAATCCGCCCGCGGCGCAGGCCAGATGCAGCATGGAATGGAGGTTGCGCTCGGCAAGTATCTTCAGCACCGACGGAACGAGCCGGACGCTGGTCAACTGTTCCGTCCCCAGGCCGGAATGGACTCCGGAGTGGGATCTTTCGATCTCCTCGCGCGTAACTTCCTTACGTAGCAGCGGGCCGATATTGGTCAGCTGCGTACCGTACCCTCCGAGATTGATATTCAAAGTGCCGCGCAAGACAATATTGGAAAGCCGGGAGCCGTATTCGGTCAGCTCCATCTGCTCCTCTGCCACGCGCAGAACTCCGCAGCCGACGAGATGATGCAGCAGCATGGCGAGGACTTCCGCGTCCAGGTGCAACTCCTCGGCTGCATTGGCGGCGCTGAAGCGCGGATGCGAGAGAGAATACTCGTAAAATCCGCTATCCCAGAGAGCAAACAGCACATAGGCCAGGGTAGTGTTGTTGATCATGCGCATGCCTTCCACCAGGCACTTCACACCCTCCGCCTCGCCCGATAACTTCCGCGCACGCGCTCCTTCTGCCAGCAGATCGTGTGGATCGGCGGGGGGCGGCGGAACGGGTGCTCTGGGAGTCGTGCTGGTGTTCATGCGTTTCTCCTCATGCGTTTTTCCGTGCATTTGCTCGTTTTCGCAAGTAGATGCGCGAAAATATCTCGGTCTGCGGACTGGGCGTGCGCTGGGCCATCACATTGACGCATGCCGGCTTCCCGGATGCGAAGGCACGCTCCAGCGCGGGGCCAAGCTGCTCGGGAGCATCGACGAATTCTCCATGTGCGCCGAGGGATTCGGCCAGCAGGTCCCAGCGCGTATTGGTCAGTTCGGTGCCCACCACGCGATCCGGGCCGAACCATTTCTGCTGGTAGTAAACCTCGACGCCGAAGGCCGCGTCGTTGGCCACCACAATCACCACCGGGATGCGATAGCGCACGGCTGTTTCAATTTCCATGGCCGAAAAGCCCAGCGCGCCGTCGCCGGTTAGGACAACCACTTTTACTTCAGGAAATGCCAGTTTGGCGCCCACCGCGTAGGGCAGGCCGACACCGAGGTGCCCCAGCACCGTGCTGGCAATCCAACCGCCGGAGCGGCGGGCTGTCATGCAATAGCGTGCCCAGGAGGAGAAATCGCCGCCGTCAAAGGCTAAAATGCTCTGCTCGTCGAGCAGCTTTTCCACCTCCAGCGCAATCCGCGCCGGATGGACGCCGGGATGAGTGAATACGGCCATTTTCTGCACGCGTGTAACTTGATCGCGGCGCGTCTGGCGAAGCAGCGCGACCCATTCGGTAGGCTCCTTCCATGACCGGGTTTTTGCCGCTTCAAGAAGCTGCGCGGTTACCGCCCGCACATCGCAGGCTACACCGCACTCGATAGGATGGTTCTTCCCGATCTCATTTGCATCGGGGCAGATGTGAATGATTTTGGCGGAACCAAAACAACTGCCGTAGGCAAAGGCGTGGTCCAGCCGGTCGCCCAGCAGCAGGAGCACATCGACGCGGGTTTCCAATTGTGCGGCCATATTCACTGTGCCATAGCCATCGCCAAAACAATACGGATGATTGTCCGGAATCATTCCGCGCGCCTGTTCCACGGTCATGAGCGGGATCTTCACGGTCTCAATGAACTGCCGAAGCAGCTCGCCGGCATGAGACCAGAATGCGGCGGCTCCGGCGATGATCAGCGGCCGCTCCGCCTTGGAAAGAAGCTCCAATACCTGCTCGATAAATGCCGGCTCCGCCTGTGCGGCAGAGGTTGGCTGGGTGTTGGCCGGAGGTGAAACGGCGCCTTCCTCCACCTCGATCAGTCCGGAGAGCGTATCCGCCGTGATGCTGATATGGACCGGTCCGGGCATTCCATTCATGGAAATCCGAAATGCCTTGTCGATGTACTCTGGAATCCTGCTGCCGCTGGAGAGCAGCGCCGCCCATTTGGTGATGGGAGCGCACATTGCCACCTGCGGCAGTTCCTGGCGGCCGCCTCTGCCCAGGTTCGCCGGCACATCGATGCCGCTGAGCACGATGATCGGAGAGCATTCGGCAAACGCGATCGAAATCCCCGGCACGGAGTTGGCGAGGCCCGGACCGGGCGAGACCAGCACCACCGATGGGTTTCCCGTGGCGCGCGACCAGCCCTCGGCGATATGGATCAGCCCCGATTCATGGCGGGCCACGAATACCTCGACACCCTCGTTCAGGCACGCTTCGTACACCGGAAACAACGGCGCGCCGGGAAGCGTGAAAAAACGGCGGATCCCGTGCGCCTTCAACGTCCGAATCAACAACAGCCCGCCTGTTATCTTGTCCATCAACGGCTCCGTTTCGTCACATTGACTGACTGGATTGATCGGGCTTTTTCAGCCGGAACATCACCCTTGCCGGATTGCCGGCCACGACGCTGTAGGGGGGCACGTGGGTCCGGACAACGGAACCGGCGGAAATCACGCTGCCTTCTCCGATTTTGACGCCGGGGAAAATCAGGCACTGCCGGCCGATCCATACTTCATCGCGAATGATGACAGGACGGATGTCTTCCGGCTTGGGCGGTTTGCGCGCCGAACGTGCCGCTGGATCCGCGTCATGGCCGTTGGAATCCATGATTGTAATTTCGCCAGAGAGGGTGCAGTTGCGACCGATAGAGATAAGCTTCCCAATCGTGAAACTGCAACCATGTCCGATTCCGGTATTGTCCCCGATTTGCAGCGTGGGTTGATCGGAGAAGCGGGCCGCAAATGCAATGTTAGACTTGCCGTCTAACGTCACATTGTCGCCGATAATAATATCGCCCTTGCCGGAGATCCAGTGAAGATAACAATCGGTGTGCAGATTTCGCCCGTACTTTGCGCAATATGCCTTGAACAGCGGCTCACAAATGAACACGCGCACGGCAAAATAATAGGCGTTGCGCACTAACAGAAAAAGCCAAAGCAGCGGCCTCACGACGATCCTCGGGGCAGGCACAGAAAAACGATTGATCGACCGGTGTGCCCAGCGCAGGAAACGAGCCAGACTTCCCTGAGAAGTTGCCAGACGCCTGCGGAGCGACGGCCTGACCGCTTCGCTGCTCTCAGTTTCAGTGCGCAGTTGCTCCGTGTTCATTTGTACCTCAGTCCATCCGTCTCATCAGCTGGTTTAATGTGGATTGCTCGCGGCATTTCGTTCCGTTGTAGAAGTTTGTGCAGCAATTTGCCAGTCTCGGATTGCTGATCCTGTGTAGCAGCACTTGCGTCGACGTGCAATTCCAGATCGTAATTCTCTACTCCGTCTTGTTGTTTGAAAATGATCGTCTTGGCGCTGACTACATGAGGAAGTTCAGACGCCAGACGGCGCACCGCGGCCAGGCTGATCTTCTCCCCTCTCCGGTTGATGAAGTCACTGAGCCGGCCCCTGAAATAAAGGTAACCGTTCTGATCCTGCTCGAACAAGTCGCCCGTGGCTATCGTCTGTGGCCCAACCAAATCGTTGTTAGGCCGGCCTTCGACGCGGCCTATCGAGCGCTTCATAACCGTTGCCGACTTCACATAGAGTTGTTTCCGCCCGCTATCATCTCCGACAGGATGAAGGGATACCGTGGTTCCTTCGTGAGGAAGGCCCACTGAACTGTATCGGGATGAGGGTTCCTGGTGCGCCGCCAGGGTAGAGACGCGTGGCCCGGCTTGTGTGAGTCCGTAGGTGATATAGACGTCTTTCCCTTTCCGCAATTGCACCAGACGCGCGACCTCATCCGGCGCCAGAGCGGCCCCACCAACGGACAACACTCTCAGGCCGGCAAGTTCACTTGGATCGAATTGCAGAATACTGCGAATGCCAACAGGCGTTAACGAGGATATCGTAATGTGATAATCTTCCAGCATTTTTCTATATCCCGCAAAGCTAAACGGCGGGCCGCTGATGATCATACGATTGCCGCACACCAATGAGGCAAGAGCTTGAGCAGACAGTGCAAACGAAAAATACATAGGGAGTGTAACTAAAACGGTGTCGTCCGCGCCTTGGCCGATGGCTTTCGCATGGCGCTGTCCGTTCAACAAGATTGCCTCAAAATCGAAGACGCAACCACTGGCAACCCCTGACGTCCCCGATGTCATCAGGACGACTTCACCCGGAGTCCCCGCCGGTTCCAGCGGAGGTGAAAGAATAGCGACATGCAGCAGGCCTATAGAGTTGTAGGATTTCGCCCCCAGATCGCCGGTTGGCAGGCGCAACCCGCCAATTGCGTATGCGCCCATCGCTGCTGCAATCTCGCGCAGACGCGCCGCCGGCATGATCTGCGGCAGGAGCGCCGGCACGCCGCCAGCCATCAGCACGCCAAAAAACTGGTGGAGTAACTCCCGGCAATTGGGCAAGCACAGTAATACCAGATCGCCGGGACGAAGACCGTGTTGCTTCCAGGCTCTTGTCAGCGACTCACAGTCCGGCGAATAGAGAGGGATACCACTTGGGAGTGCTTCTACGGCTCTATCAACGAAGGAATCCAACAGGCGCGGCGAAAGAAAGTTTTTCATGCGCTGGCCCCACTTTCCGGGTCAACGGCCGCCAGCCAGGTAATCACCGATTCCGTCAGCGGCGTGCCAAGCCTCGAGAATTCTGGCGGCGCCAGGAGCACGGCGCGACTCATCATCGAGCCGGAACTGCTTGTGGTGCAGGTTGCCACAACTATTAACTTTGCAGCCTTGCGCGCCAGCCAACCCGCACAAAGGGTCAGAGCCACGGGAATGCCTCCTTGCGCGGGCATTGTCAGATTCATTGTTGGGCCACGCAACCCGAACGCAATGCACGGTACTCCGACGAGTGTTCCGGGGTTCGCTGCCGCATAATGCATCGGAAGAGAAAACCCTTTGTTCCCCTCAGCTTGTACTTCTGCCATCGTACCGCCGGGCCCTTGATCGCTGATGGCGATCATGCCGATTTCATGTCTCCACTTTGCCAATAATTCCGCGGATCCTGCAAGAGCGACAGATACCGCCGAAGCTGTAGTCCAGGCAGCTGGGTCGGCATAGCGCACAGTAGCGCGAACCCGTGCTTCAAACAGGTCGCGTTGAGATGAACCGGACTCGCCCGACCCCGCAACCGTCAATTGGTACAGATCGCTCATGACACCGCCTCAAAAATCAGACTTGTGTCAAATCCGCCGAACCCGAGTGTCAGGCTCAACGCCGCCCTGGTCGCGCAGGACACAGGCTGGGAAATCGCCAGCGGCAAAGAGAATTCCG
>Ga0326728_10020429_pt1 | contig 12627 bp, 10 predicted proteins | sample MB3enrmetagenome_FD_207602 | JGI IMG/M metagenome (GOLD analysis project Ga0326728, IMG submission 207602) | Lab enriched peat soil microbial communities from McLean, Ithaca, NY, United States - MB31MN | ecosystem: Environmental > Terrestrial > Soil > Wetlands > Peat | place: USA: New York...
GCACCCTGGCCGGAGCAAGAGTCAACCTGCCGGCGAATCGCCTGTTTGGAGCGAAGCCCTGGCTGCCGATAGGCACTGCGGCGGCGGGTCTGCTCCTGTTCGGTGTGGCGCTGACTCTGTTCTTGCGACGGCCGGTCGAGTCTGCCCCTGCCTTCTACAATCAGGCCACCGACCGGCGGGGCACGATTTTTCATGCGCGCTTCGCGCCCGATGGCCAATCGATTTTCTACAGCGCCAAGTGGGGCAACGATGCGCTGGCCATTTTCAACGCCCCCGAGCGCGGCCGGGCAAACACTACGCTTGTCTTGCCGGACGCCGATTTGCTGGCCGTCTCGCGTTCAGGCGAGCTGGCGGTCCTGGTGAACCAGCACCGCTATGACTTCCTGATAAACCAGGGCACCCTGGCTCGGATGAAGCTGGGTGAAACGCCCCGCCCGATGCTCGAGGATGTTCTCGGAGCGGACTGGTTTCCTGACGGCGAGAGGCTCCTGGTGGTGCGCGAGGTGGACAACTTGTGCCGCCTGGAAGTGTACCCTGGTGGGAAGCCGCTCTGCCAGACCCCGGGTTATATTTCGTATCCGCGGGTCTCCCCACGTGGCGACCGTGTGGCCTTCATGGTTCATCAGTTTAGGAACGACAACAGGGGCTGGGTGGTCATTGCGGACCTCTCGGGCCGGACCAATGCCGTCTCGGGTGAATGGATGGCCGAAGAGGGTCTGGCTTGGGAGCCCTCCGGTCGCGAGGTGTGGTTCGGGCTCTCGACTAACTGGTATGGCCGCTGGCAGTTGCGCGCTTTGAGCGTTTCGGCAAAGGAACGGCCATTAACCGGGCTGCCTGCCGCCTGTATTCCGAGTGATGTGGCTGCCGACGGCCGGGTGCTGCTCAATCGCTTGAGTATCACCATGGACATCGCTCTCGGGCACGGGAGCCTATTAACCAACCTCTACACGGTGACAGAAGGGGTGGTGATGGATCTCTCGCCCGACGGCAGCCGCTATCTCTTCGACTACGAAGGGTCCGGGGCTGGAGCCGGCTACGAGGCCTATCTCGGCCTGAGCGACGGCTCGCCGGCTCTGCACCTGGGTCCTGGCCGCCCCCTGGCAATCTCACCTGACGGACAGTGGGTCCTGGCGCTGCGCTTCAATCCGCCGAAACTGGTCCTGCTGCCGACCGGAGTCGGACAACCGGCGGACGTGGACTTGAAGGGCATCGAACCTCTGGGGGCGGGCTGGCTGCCGGATGGCAGGCACATCCTTGTCGCAGGCCATGAGGCAGGCCAGGATGCTCCACGGGCGTACGTCCAGTCTCTTTCGGGCGGCTCGCCCCGCGCGGTCACCCCGGCCGGCGTGGTCCCAGGGACAGGGACTGGGGGCCGGATCCAGGTGTCTCCCAAGGGCGACAGGTTTATGGCCGTGGACAACAGGCAGGCGCCCCTGGTCTGTTTCTCCGACGGATCCGAACCCAAGCCTATCCCAGGGTTGACCTCCAAGGACCTCATCGTCGGATGGTGCGGCGACAACCGATCCGTGTTTGTCACCCGCGCCAACGGTGTCTGGCCCGTCGAAGTCCGCCGGGTGGACACTGGCACCGGTCAGCGCGAGGCGCAGCCGGCCCTGACCATCACCCAGCCGGACATGGCTGGCTTGGTCAATCAGCCGATCCTGCAAGTCACACCCGATGGCCTAACCTACATTTTTTCCACCGGCCGCTTGTTGTGCGACCTGTTCGTGGCCAACGGACTGAAATGATGTCGGCAGCGATGATCGGAAAGCCGACCACACATCCCTTTCAAAGTCGGCTTGAACACACAACACACCGGGCCTGCGACCGGCCTACTGGATTCCCGATTGGCACATGCACTTTCTGCCTTCAGAGTTGATCCACACGATGAGCCCGTTTGCACAACAGACCGGCCCGTTCCGGCGTGGATAGTGGTGGCAGGCCTGAACCGCATTCCGTGTTTTCAACGGCATCGTCCTGAGCACTTTTGCCGCAGTAGATGCATCGGTCGGTATGGGGGCTGAATACGTGTTGTCTGGGTTCACTTGGTTGTTTCGGTTGATTCGTGTTGTTCATCGTTTTCCTCCTTGTCTTTGTCGAATGGGGTGCCGCTGAAACCGACCCAGACCCAAGCCGCCACGTAGCAGCCGTTGTCGTTGCCCTCGCTGAGTTGGGCGTTGTCGTCGATTTCAACTTCCCCGTCTTTCTGATGTTCGTTTCGCGCCAGTTCGAGGATACTGAGTCTTTTGAATTCGGCTTGGGCGTTCTCGATCTGGAGGCGGCAATTCTCACAGCGTCCATCGTCCAGGAGCGAATCGAAGGCCTGGCTGCATTTTGAGCAGATCATGGTTGGTGTTCTCCTTTCGTTGTTGTTAGCGGGGCACAGATTTTGCATGGCAATTCCGTCGCCGCGCGATGGGGTGTTCCCGGGCGCAAATTACTTGTCGGATTTCGTCATCTGGCGCACACTAATCAGTGGATGCAGCAAACCGATGCCAGCAAGCTCCTGCTCGATTACGCGGAAAACGCGTCCGAGGAGGCTTTTGCCGCACTGGTGAAGCAATACGTGCATCTGGTGTATTCAGTGGCGCTGCGGCAGGTCGGCGATCCGCACCAGGCAGACGAAATCACCCAGGTTACATTCATTGTGCTGGCGAAGAAGGCCATGCAATTGCGCCATGAAAAGGCCCTGTCCACTTGGCTGTTCCAAACCGCGCGGTTAATCGCGAAGAATTCTGTGAGGAGCGAAATGCGGCGTCATCAGCGTGAGCAGGAGGCCTACAGGCAATCGGTGTTGCAGGAATCGAGCGGCGACATTTGGCTCCGAATTGCCCCGAAGCTCGACGCCGCAGTGGGAGCCCTTGGCGAGAAGGACCGCCGTGCCATCATCCTCCGGTTTTACGAAGGCAAGAATATGCGCGAAATCGGCGCGGCTTTGGGTGCGAGCGAGGACGCGGTTGAGAAGCGGGTTCTTCGCGCTCTAGAAAAGTTGCGGAGGTTTTTCTCCAAACACGGCGTGAGTTCGACAACAGCCGCTCTCGCGGGCACGCTCTCTGCCAATTCCGTCCACGCCGCACCGGCGGGGCTGATAACCAAAGTAACTGCCATGGCGATTACCAAAGGCACGACGGCCGGCGGTTCGACTCTGGCCCTCATCAAGGGAGCACTGAAGTTCATGTTCTGGACAAAAGCAAAAGTTGCAGTTGCCATCGGAGCGGGTGTTGTCCTCACCGCTGCAACCGATGTCGCCGTCAACGAGGTTAAAAACCACAAGCCCCTGCCGTGGCAAGTTCACGAAGGACTGATCACCGAAGATCAACTGAACCAGCCGCCTCAAGTCAGGATCCTCCCCAGCACGTTCCACCAACCGGACACCTATATGGGTAGCACATTGCTCGGCACTGGCGTTCGCGCTCAAGACGTGGTCGCCAACGCTTATGGGTCTCCGACTCCAGCCAGAGTCATTTTCCATGCGGCACTGCCCACAAACAGATTTGATTACATCGCCTGTTTGCCGGGCGGGATCCTAGTGAATGAAAAGGCGTTGCAGGAGGAAGTGAAACGAACCTTCGGCGTCGTGGGCAAATCCCAAACGCGGGTGGCCGCCGTTTGGCTTCTCAAGGCAATCTCTGCCCATGCTCCGGGTTTGAAACTCAATTTGTCCGGTGACAAGGGAAACAGTTTTGGGCTCACCCCAAACGGGTTCCGGGGGTGGAATGAACCAACGTCCGGCCTGGCGATGGGTTTGGAAAGCGCAGCGAATGTTCCCGTCAATGACGAAACGGGACTTACCAATCGGTTCGATTTCGACCTGAATTGCAGCCAAACTGATCTCGAAAAGACCAATTGGGCTTCCATTAACGAAGCCCTTGGCCAACTGGGTCTCCAACTTGTTCCAACCAACCTCCCCACGGAAGTGGTGGTGGTCGAAAAGGCAAAGTTCAAATCCAAACCCTGACCATCCGTCGGTCACCTCCGAACGAAGCCGTGAAAACATGCCGTGCGTTCACGCTCATTGAACTGCTGGTGGTCATCGCTGTTATCGCGATTCTGGCCGCCCTGCTCCTGCCCGCCTTGTCCGCCGCCAGAAGAAGCGGCCAGGAAACGAGGTGCCGGAGCAATGTCCGACAGTTGACGCTGGCCAGTTACATGTACGCCACTGACTCCGGCTCGCACGCGGCATACACCAACGCCAGTGATCCGCACATTCTTTGGATGGGCTCTGATTATTATGCCAAGGTGAGGAATATCTTTATTTGCCCTACGACACCAATCCCTTCTCCCGTTCCTCCGCATGATGTTTGGGGAGCAGCCGACCGCGCCTGGGTCTGGGGCAGCGGAAGGAGCCCAGATGATATCGTCACGAACCCCATTCCTGGCAGTTACGCCTTGAATGGCTGGCTTTACGACCGGGTGATGTTTGGAGCGGAAGCGCACCCTGAGTACATGATGGGCAAGCAGTCCCTAATTCAGAAACCCTCCCAAACGCCGGTGTTCGTGGACGCTATGTGGGTGGATCTTTGGCCTGTGGAGACGGACCTTCCCTGCACCGACCTTTACGATGGCAGCTTGCAGACGGGCATGACCCGCTGCACGATCGCACGGCACAGCAGCATCGCCGCGAGCGCACCACGGCAGTTCGACATCAGGCAAACACTTCCCGGTTCCGTGAACATCGGCATGGCTGATGGGCACGTGCAATCGGTGAGACTCGAGAATCTCTGGAATTGCTACTGGCACTTGAACTGGAATCCTCCTACCACACGACCACGGTGAGGCTTTCCCTGTTCATGCGGTTTCATTCGGACGCTTTGAGCCGGTCATCCCAGCACCTCTCCTGGCAAATCCATTTTCCCTGATGCAAGTGGGCCGATTCTCCCAGGCAGAGCTCGTGACAAATCGAGCACTGCACCTGGTACGCTCTTCGCCATTGGGCCACGGTGTAATCCCGGCACTCAGGCTTTCCCAAGGGCCCATAGATGGAGGCGATGCTCCTGGGCGTTATCGGAGTCGTCACGTTGATCCAGACCCGTTCGGCGTCTGGATGGTTGACGGGAGAGACTGTGGCGTCGCTGTTGAAGAAGCGGTTGGCTTTGGTGACCGCTTCGTCGATGGTGGGGGCGTTGACGTCGATGCCGAAGGCTGAACGTTTGCCGCCCCACCTGAACTGGAATTCGAACGTGTTCATCGTAGTGGAGGTTTTCTCCTTTTTGTTGAGGGTTTTGTGGATTGGGTTAGAGTCCAGGACCTGCCGGCTGGGAATCGGTGGACCTGGATAATTGTCGATCTGGCCGTGACGTGTCGCTGGCGGTCTGGTCCAAGTCGATGATGAGCACCGTAAGGCGCAATCGAAGATGCTGTTCATGCCAGGTTCATGCCGAGGGTTTCACCCTGATTGAACTATTGGTGGTCATCGCCATTATCGGCATTCTTGCCGCCTTGCTGCTGCCGGCGCTTTCCGCGGCGAAGGCTCAGGCCCGCTCGACCGCCTGCAAGAATCACCTGCACCAAATGGGCTTGGCTCTCCGAATGTACGTCAACGACCACGGCAGCAGGTACCCATATTATCTTGGCCCCCCTGGACCAGCCTACGGCGACGATGCCGACTCACCAGAGGGAAGGGTTTATTGGTCTTCTCAGTTGATCCCGTATTATCCATCCCGATGGACCAATAGTGTGTACCACTGTCCAGGGTACAAAGGTGTGGATAGGGGGCCGGGCTTTTTCAATGCGCAACGGGCTATTGGTCGCTTCGGCAGCTATTCGTATAACATAGACGGGGTTCGCAGAGATGACCATGCCCAAGGCCATTACGGGTTGGGTCCGGTTGTGTTCTGGCGGAGGGCACATGCAATTGCTGAGGCTGAGGTCAAAATTCCGAGTGAAATGCTGGCGATTACTGAGTCCCGGTTCCTAAATGCCAGCCGGAATCAAGAACCTGGGGGCAGAGATACGATGGCGTGCGGCCTTTTCGGCGATCCTTTCGACCCGAGACGGCACGGAAAGAATTACAACGCACTCTTTTGCGATGGCCACGTCTCGGCGATGAGTCCTTGGGTTCTGTTCAACTATACGAACACTGCTCCGATGTGGAACTATGACCACCTGCCGCATCAGGAACTGTGGATACCCTGGCGCTAGCGTTCACTCCGGCTGCAGGTTCTGCTGCTCCCACTCCAGGCAGGCAGACCGGGATTTGGCGAAGAAGCGGACTCTGCCGTTCTGGTCCTTGACTTCCCAATGCTGAGCGCCGTTGTTGAATTCGATGTTGCTGGCCCGGCTGATTTCGAGCCGGCCGAGTTCATGTAGCGGTAGCGCCTCGGTCCAAAGACAATGGGCTGTACCGTCGATGTCGAATGATATTGTTGTGTTCATGTTCGTTGGAGTTGATGGTTGATGGCGTTGGGGATTCGTTGGTTGGTCGAGGTGTGCCAGGTGGAGGCTGGTTCTTCGAAAAGTGAGCGCCTGCCTTGCCCGCCCAGAAACAATTCGGCAAAGCACCTCGGATTGGTTATCGTTTGGCCATGACGATCACACCCCAGTTGTTCGAGGCGTTTCTGAAGTGCCCTACGAAATGCTGGCTCAAGGCCGCCGGAGAACGTGGCGCCGGGAACGTCTATGCTGAATGGGTTGAGGAGCGAAACGAGTCGTTCCGTGCGGCTGGGGTTGAGCGTTTACGTTCGACCGCAGCGCCAGGAGAGTTCGTGACTTCGCCGCCTGCCGATGGTCTCAAAGAGGCGAAATGGACGCTGGCTCTGGACGTTCCGGTGAAGACGGCGGAGCTAGAGTCGCGTGTTCATGCCCTCGAAAGGGTGCCTTCGGAGGGGCGCGGCAGACCGGCTCAGTTCATTCCGGTGCGCTTCATCTTCAGGAACAAGCTCACGAAGGACGATAAACTGCTGGTGGCGTTCGATGCCCTTGTACTCTCGGGACCCCTGCAACGAGAGGTGGGCCTTGGCAAGATCATCCACGGCGACGACCAGACCACGCTTAAGGTGAAGATCTCGGGTTTGACAGGTCAGGTGCGGAAGGTGACAGAGAAAATCACCGCGCTCCTGACCAACTCTTCTCCGCCTGAACTCATCTTGAACCGGCACTGCTCCGAATGCGAGTTCAGGGCTCGATGCCGGCAGAAGGCGGTTGAAAAGGACGACTTGAGCCTGCTCTCCAGCATCACGGAAAAAGACCGCAACGAATTGAAGGGCAAGGGCATTTTCACCGTCACCCAGCTTTCCTACACCTTCCGACCACGCCGCCGACCAAAAGCGTTGGCAGGCAAACGTGAGAAGTACCACGACTCGCTTAAGGCCCTGGCAGTGCGTGAGCGCAAGACCTACGTGATTGGCTCCCCCGAATTCAAGCTCGAAGGGACACAAGTGTACTTTGACGTTGAGGGAGTTCCAGACCGCGACTTCTACTATTTGGTCGGAGCCCGCGTGGTGACACCAACCGGAGGCACCCAACACAGTTTTTGGGCAGATGATGTTGCCGCCGAAAGGACAATGTGGGACGAGTTCATCCGGCTCTTGTCGATTTTGGACAATCCTACATTGATCCACTACGGAAGCTTCGAAACGGTTTTTCTCAAACGGATGAGCAGCCGATACTCATTCCCGGTTGACGCACCGGCCATTCAGAAGGCTATCGAAAAGCCGGTCAACCTCTTGTCCCTGATTTTCGCCCAGGTCTACTTTCCAACGTTTTCAAACGGCCTCAAAGACATCGCCGGGTTCCTTGGCTTCAGGTGGTCGCGCGAAGGGGCCTCGGGCCAACAGTCAATCATCTGGCGCATTGCGTGGGAGCGGTCAAGGGACGAAGGTCTGAAGGGCTGCCTGATTCGATATAATGCGGAAGACTGCGAGGCGCTAGAAATCACGGCACACATGGTCGCGCGCCTGGGGATTCAGCAACCACAGCCAGAGCAGACGGGAACTTCGAAGGAGGAGGTAATACGTGTCGATGACCTGAAGCCGCCATTTGCCTCCAGATGGCGAGTCTTCTCCAGCCCAAACGTCGATCTGGAATTCGTCAACAAATCTGCGCACTGGGACTATCAGCGCGACAGAGTCTATGTGCGTTCGAGCAAGCGGGTTGCGAGAGCACGGCGCAAGGTACGGAAGAATCCCAAGGCGCTATGGCGTGTTGACAAAACGATTGAGTGCAGCGGGTCGAATCGATGCCCCGATTGCCACCGGAGAGGAACCAAGAAGGGACCGCCCCGTAGCGTAATGCACCAGGAGATTCTCTTCGGCCGGGCGAGTGCAAAGCGGCGGGTAATTCGGTATCAGGGGCAGTCGTACTGGTGCGAACGCTGTCGGAAGGCGTTCGGGCTTGACGAACGCTTCGGGTCGGGAGGTCAACCGCCCAGATACGGGAGGAGTTTCGTCGCCTATCTCTTTTACCAGATCATCGACCTCTGCATCCCGATGCAGAAGGTGGGACAGCACCTGTCGAGAATATTTGGGATCACGTTGAATCCAGGGGTGTTCGCGTCGTTCAAGGAGTCCATGGCAGGCTATTATGAGGAAACCCAGCAACAGATCCTCAGACGGATCATCGGAGGGAACTTGGTTCATGTGGACGAGACGCACATCACCGTCAAGCGCCGCCGGGCCTACGTTTGGGTCCTGACGAACGTGCACGAGGTCGCCTACATCTATTCCGAGACCCGCGAAGGCGAATTCCTGCACAAACTGTTGGGGGAATTCAAGGGCGTTCTCGTCTCCGATTTCTTTTCGGCGTATGACTCCTTCAAGTGTCCTCAGCAACGATGCCTTATCCACCTTGTCCGGGACTTGAATGAAGAACTTCTCCGTAGTCCGTTCGACGAGGAGTTTAGACGAATCGTGAGTGAGTTCGGGCAACTCCTCAAGAGCATAGTCGAGGACGTTGATCGCCGCGGGTTGAAGAAGCACTTCCTTCACAAACACGTCGCGTCTGTTGACCGCTTTTACCGGAAGGTCATTGATGCGGATCACCAAAGCCCTGCCGCGATTGCCTGCCAAGATCGTTTCAAGAAGAACCGGGATAGGCTATTCACGTTCTTGAACTTCGACGGCATTCCGTGGAATAACAACAACGCCGAGCACTCCATCAAGGCATTTGCCAGGCTGCGGGAGTTCATCGAAAGCGGAACAACCGAGAAGGGGCTGCGTGAGTACCTGGTCCTGCTGAGCGTTTGCCAGACCTGCAAATACCAGGGCCTCGATTTCCTGGACTTCCTTCGCTCGGGTGAAACGGACATCGAGGTGTTTGCCGACATGCAACGAGGGCGGAGAAGTCGGTCGAAACCGACGACCAAGGCGCCTGGAGCGGTTCCCACCGAAGGTCCGGCAGACCGCAGGACGATGAACAGGTGAAGTTGGATGGTGCGGGTTCCGTCAAGGGGTTCTGCTGGTTCCAAGCGTGCCTCGGACACACCACTGGAGACGATTTTGGCCGCCAGACCCCAGCAGATTATATTTGATGCAGGCGTGGCTTGACCTGAGGGGATGAATTCTGCAGTTTCCTGGTCGAGTGCCAGTTGCCGTATGAATCAAGCTGTTCGATTCTGCGTGTACTGAATCTGGATCTGGGATGGCCCTACAATCGATTTGAATGCCCGGACCACCACAGAGTACCGGATTGAACGTCGGATCGATCTGAGGGGCCTTTAGGGCCTATTACGGGCCAAGTGCCAGTTGTTGTAAGAATCAGAGCCGGTTATCATACAAATGTCCGCCCTCCGGGTCATCCATCCGTATCCTTTCACCCTCACCGTGACTTCTTCTTGAACAACTGCTCTGCTGGTACTGGCTGGAACGGGGCAACCTCATCCACGCAATTCAACGACCGAACGATGATGTCCAGGTGTTGAATGAGAAAACTGATGTCTTTGGCCTTCCGTGCGTGCCAGAGTGGATCGGTTCCTTCTGCACTACTTGGTTCTTTGGGCAGGGGCAGGCACTTCTCCAGCACCGTGTTGAGATCCGCCACTGTGAAATCCGGGTTGGCCTTGAAGAACTCGTAAGCGGCATCGAACGTCCGGTTGTTGTAATCGACTACTTGATGGTACAGTTTACCCTTGTCGTCGAAGGCCCCGATGTTGTTGCGGGAGGCGAGGCTGTTGCGGAGTACTTGGACCTTTTCAGCAGCAGAGAGGTCGGCCCTGCTTTCCTTGGCTTTGTCCGGGCTGGCGTATCGTTCTGCCCTATCTTTAAGAATCGCGGTCTGCCGGGCCTTGACCTGCTCCTGTTGCTTCTTTTCCAGGGCATCGAAGAAGGGCCTCAGCTTTTGGCGGAGCAGGATGTGGATCCGATAGGAGTTGGCAGAACCGACGGGAACGTATCTCTCATCAATGTACTGGCAGAAGGCCTGGGTGAGGAACTGCATGACGAGTCGACTGGAGAACTGGGCGAGCAACTTCCTCTCCTTGGTGGTCGCAAATCGTTCCAAGTGCTTTGCGAAGTGGGGAGCAAACAATTCTGCCAGCTTGTCGTAAAGGGTCTCCTGGTCGTGGATTTTGAGGAATTCAGCCAACTCCTCAGGTTTGGCGTCCTGGAAGAACAGGATAATCCAGTCCAGGGCAAGGGTTACAGCGGATTGAGCAGTGACGGGCTTCATTTCTTTCAAGCCTTTGTTGTAATTGATGAACGTGGCTTCCAACGATCTGCTCAGTTTGATGGGCGATTCAGGAGGGGCAAGAAGGGGTTGGGACGTGAGGGCCGAAGGCGAGGACGTGGCAACAGGAAGTTCAGCAGACGGAACGGCAGAAGTCGGTTGGGACGTTGGAGCCGAAGGCTGGGACGTGGCAACAGTACTTTGACCGGACGAAACTGAAGAAGATGACTTTGCCGAGTTTGCTGACTTTGCTGACTGTAATGAACCAGTTCCTATGTCGGACATGGGATTCGGGGTATGGGTGCCGGAGGCCTGGATACTGCGAAAGGGATGAACTCCTTTGACACCCTTTAGTTTGTCAGGTTTGGAAGTGTGTTTTTGGTTGTCAGGAAGGGCGGCGTCTACGTAACTGGGATCTTTCAACGGGTCATCTTTCAATGGGTTTTCTATTAATGTGGTATTGTTGTCCGAAATTGGGCCACCCATATCCGGATTTGGGCCGGGCATATCCGACTTTGGGCCACCCATATCCGAAACTGGGCCACCCTCGTCCAGATTTGGGCCGCCTCCCATATCCGAAATTGGGCCACCTCTCTCCTCGACAGCCAGCCTCTCTTCATCGACCAAAGCGTATTGAGTTGCACCCCCTTTGACCTCGGGTTCCTTGGCCTTGATGACGCCGTTTTCGACCAGGTCAGCCAAAGCTCGTTGTAAGGTCGTCTTGGGGAACGGCAAATGCCTGGCCAGTTCACGCGGCGAAACCGAGTGCCAAGTGTAGCCCGGGTCAGTTTTCCGGTTCTCCCTGACCCAATGCACGAGATTCCCCAGGAGCACGGCCGCCACGATGCCAAACTTCACGGCATCCTCAACCTTGAAGTAAACCGGCTTGGACGATTGGGCCTGTTTTCGCACGTTGTCGTCCTCGAAGGCATACCAACAGGTCCGGTCGTAGCCCTTCTTGTTGTAGTCTCCGATCAGCAGCGGCCCGTTCTCTTTGCCGAGGTTTTGCAGGGTGGCGTGGATGGTGCTGCGCTTGAGGTAGGGGAAAACCGCCGCCAGGTCGTCCAGCGTCTTGTAAAACCACTTTCGGCCGCCGTGGACGTGCTTGCTCTTGCTGACGTGGTGGGCCAGGTATTGCAGCAGGACGGCCGCCTTTTCGCCGTGCTCCTGGGCGACGGTGCGGGAAAACGAGTGGACCTTGGCGCCAACAGGATCCGGGGCGGCGCCGGCCTGGGGCGCGCCGATATTCTGGGCGCCCGTTGCGGGAGCCCTTGCCTGTCGTTTTTTCCTGGGATTGGCCATCGTGTCGCCGCCGCCCATCAACCTGCACCACGATCCACCGCGCCGTCAACCCCGGGCTTGCGGTTCGGCCGGCAGCAGACCTCGTAATCGGTCGTAAACCGCTGCGTCCAGGTGCTCGTGTCCAAGGACCTGGCCACGAAAAGGGCATTCAAGGGTTGCGCGTGCAATGTGCGGTTGATCGCTTTGGACTCGAATATCCTTGATCCGCTCGACCACCCGTGCTCAGAATACGAACCGGAAAGTACCAGATTTCAATTGCCTATGAATTCAACCGTGCCTCGAATCGCCAGTGCCACCCTCCTTGCATTTTCCATTTTGCTCCTCTCCGACGCCATTCCCGCGACGGCCCAATCGACGGCTGAAACGGAGCCTCCCGTCATCGACCCTGGTCCAGTCGGCGGTCCGCCCTCGGATGCGGTCGTGCTTTTTGACGGCAAGGATCTTTCACAATGGAAAGGCGCCTCTGGCGGTGAAGCCAGATGGAAGCTGGGGAACGGGTACATGGAGGTCACGAGCACGGGCAACGTTGTCAGCAAGGAAGAGTTTGGCGATGTGCAAGTGCATGTCGAATGGGCTTCACCGAGCGAGGTTAAGGGAGCAGGGCAAGGGCGCGGCAACAGCGGCGTTTACCTGCAAGGACGCTACGAAATCCAGGTCCTTGATTCCTACGAAAACAAGACCTACTTCAATGGCCAGGCTGCCGCTCTTTACGGTGTCGCCGCTCCC
>Ga0326728_10020431_pt1 | contig 12625 bp, 11 predicted proteins | sample MB3enrmetagenome_FD_207602 | JGI IMG/M metagenome (GOLD analysis project Ga0326728, IMG submission 207602) | Lab enriched peat soil microbial communities from McLean, Ithaca, NY, United States - MB31MN | ecosystem: Environmental > Terrestrial > Soil > Wetlands > Peat | place: USA: New York...
ACACCTACCATCTTTATTTGCGCCCGGGGACTGAGATCATCCGCCAGTTGGGCGGGCTGCACCGCTTCATGTCATGGCCCAACGCCATCGTGACGGATTCGGGCGGCTACCAGGTCTTCAGCCTGAGTGGGATGCGCAAAATCACCGCCGGCGGCGTGGTGTTCCGGTCGCATCTCAATGGCGATCTCCACACGTTCACTCCCGAATCCACCGTCGATGTGCAGCTTGCCTTCGGCAGCGACATCCTGATGGCGCTGGATGAATGCCCGGAGTACCTGGTCAGCCGCGAGTATGCGCGCCAGAGCATGCATCGCACCGTGGGGTGGGCGCGGCAGGCCAACGAGCATTACCGGCGGCGCATGGCGGAAAGCCCCGCGAGGCACGCGCTGTTTCCCATCGTGCAGGGGTCCATGTTCCCGGACCTGCGGCGCGAGTGCGCCACCGCGCTGGCCGGCCTGGGGAGCGACGGCTACGCCATCGGAGGCCTCTCGGTGGGCGAACCACGCCCGCTCAGCCTGGAGATGGTGGAGGCCACCGAAGACATTCTGCCGCGCTCCCGGCCGCGCTACGCCATGGGCGTGGGAATGCCCGCCGAACTCGCCGAGTACGTGGCCCGCGGCGTGGATATGATGGATTGCGTGCTGCCCTCGCGGAACGCCCGCAACGGCTGCCTGTTCACCTCCGCGGGCCGCGTGATCATCAAACACGCCCGCTACAAGGACGACCAGCGGCCCCTCGACGAGCGCTGCGATTGCTATACTTGTATCCGATACTCCCGAGCGTACCTTCGGCATCTGTTTCTTTCGGGGGAGATCCTGTTTGCGGCGCTGGCGACACGCCACAACATTCGCCGGTATCTTGACATCATGCGTGAGATCAGGCACGCTATAATATCGTTGTCATTTCCAGAATACTTGAGGTGTGCGCGCTCGGCTTCGCTTGAAGCCGGGTGATCTCCATTTGGTTAAAACGTGGTTCTGAACCTGTACTTGCAGTCGGCGCCGTCCAGCTCCCTACTGGGATTCTTGCCCATCCTTCTGATCTTTGGTATTTTCTATTTCCTGCTGTTCCTGCCCATGCAGCGCCAGCGCAAACAGACCCAGAAAATGCTGGCGGGCCTGCAAAACGGCAACACGGTCGCGACCAGCGGCGGCATCATAGGGACCATTGTCGCCATCGAGGATGATACCCTGGTGTTGCGCGTGAAACCGGACAACATCAAGATCCAGGTGGCGCGAAGCTCGGTCTCGAGCATGATTTCAGGGGAAGGCAAGAAGTAGCGGCAATTCTAGAAACAGGCGTTACACTCCCATGCGAACGAATCTAAGGGCGCGAACCGTGGTAATTGTGGCCACGATTCTGATTTGCGTGTTCGGCATTATCGGTTTCCCCAAGTCGGCGGCCGACCTGGTGCAGAACGTGAAGCACAACATCCAGCTTGGCCTGGACCTCAAGGGCGGCAGCCACCTGGTGCTGCAAGTCCAGGTACAGGACGCCGTCAAAGCGGATGCCGACCAGACCATGGAGCGGCTCAAGGAGGATCTCCGCAAGCAAAGCATCACCTGGGCCAGCATGGACCGCAACGACCCCCAGCGGGTTGAGGATGCCGACGATGTCGAAATCTACATCAAGGGCGTCCCCGCCACCCAGTCCAGCTCCTTCCGCGGCATCATCAATGAGCGGTATGCCACCTATGTGCTGACGGCGGAGAACTCCACCGACTATTCCATGCGGCTCAAGCCCTCCGAGTTGGTGGCGCTCAAGCGCGACACCGTGGAACGAACCATCCAGACCATCGGCAACCGCATTAATGAGCTCGGGCTGACGGAGCCATCGGTGCAACAATACGGGCGGGCGGGCGATCAGTACCAGGTACTGGTGCAGTTGCCGGGCGTGGACGATCCGGCGCGGGTCCAGGAATTGATCAGGACCGCAGCCGTTCTGGAAATCACCGAAGTCAAGGACGGACCCTTTGCCAGCCGCGAAGCGGCCCTCTCTCAGAAGGGCGGCGTGCTGCCGCTGAATACCAAGTTGGTGAAAGCCAAGCCGCGTGGCGCCCAGCAAGGCGAGGAGTGGTACCTGGTGGGTAAAACCCCGGTGATCACCGGCCGTGAAATGCGCAATGCGCGGGCGAGCCAAGGCGACATGCGCAAGTGGGAAACCAATTTCACCCTGTCGCCGGACGGCGGTAAGCGCTTTGGCCGCTTCACGGAAGCCAATATCGGCAACAAGCTGGCCGTGGTATTGGACAACAATATTGTGAGCGTGGCCGTAATTGAAAATAGAATCGAAGATGCCGGCCGCATCACCAACCTGACCAGCGAAGATGAGGCCGTGGACCTGTCGCGCTACCTCCGGTCGGGTTCCCTGCCGGCCGGCGTACAGTACCTGGAGGAGCGCTCCATCGGGCCTTCCCTCGGCGCCGATTCCATCCACGAGGGCCTGGTGGCGGGTATTATCGGGCTGCTGGCCGTAATCGTTGTCATGCTGGTCTACTATAAACGTAGTGGCGTGAATGCGGTTTTGGCGCTGGCGCTCAACACGGTGGTGCTCATGGCGGCGCTCTCCTACTTCCACGCGGTGCTGACGCTGCCGGGAATCGCCGGAGTGATTCTGACCATCGGCATGGCGGTGGACTCGAACGTGCTGATTTTCGAGCGTATCCGCGAGGAGTTGCGCTCGGGCAAGGCAGTCATCGCGGCCGTGGATACGGGTTTCAACAAAGCGTGGTGGACCATTGTCGACACCCACGTGACCACCGTGGTTTCGTGCGCCTTCCTGTTCCTGTTCGGAGAAGGGCCGGTGAAGGGATTTGCGGTAACGTTGGTCATAGGGCTGATCGCAAACGTGTTTACGGCGGTTTTCGTTTCCCGGACGATTTTCGACTACGAGTTATCCGGACATCGCCGGATGGAGGCATTAAGTATTTGAAGGGCAATGGCTTACGAGGATTGGGACAGAGCCGCGACCGCCAGGGAGCGGGGGGGCACGCTTATTTCGTGGCGAGCTCTGACAGCGGGAACAAACGGTAAAGGGCTGGTGTCAAACGTAATGAAGCGCACCAGCACGGCATGTGTCGATGGAATTATTCAAGCACACTGACTTTGACTTTCTGGGCAAGAAGTGGCCCTTCATCATCGCTTCGCTGGTGCTGACGGCGGCGGGGTTTACGAGTATCGGCTTGAAACACGGGATCAAGTACGGCATCGATTTCAAAGAGGGCGTCCTGATGACCGTCAAGTTCGCCTATCCGCCGCCGCTCGACCAGATCCGCGCCGCCATGGGGCATTCGCAGAAGATCAAGGGCGAGGTGAGCGTACAGAACATCACCGGCAGCGGCGCGGAAAACGAGGTCGAAATCGGGACCGAAGCGCAGGAAGAGGGCCAGTTGAACGTCAACCGCCAGGACATGCAGGAGGTCCTGAATGCCAGGTGGGGGCAGACCGGCGGCAAGCTCGATCTCAACAATGTCAGCCAGCAGGTGCTGGCCGAGCGTTTGCGCGATCCCCTGGCTCGCGCGGGCGTCGCCATGAGCGAGGTGCAGTTGCAGAAGCTGGCCCAAGACGTGCTTGATTTCCGCGATACTCCGCCGCGCTCCGGATTGATTGCAAAATTTTCCGATTTGACCTCCGTTCCTGGCATAAATGCTGGTACTATGAACACTCTTCAGCAGGAGTGTTATCTGGCGCCGTTTCATATTTTGAAGGTGGAGATGGTGGGACCGAAAGTGGGCGCGCAGTTGAGGAACAAGGCCGTGCTGGCCACGCTATACGCGCTCGCCGGGATGCTGGCGTACATCTGGTTCCGGTTCGAGTGGATTTACGGCCTGGGGGCCGTGATTGCGTGCTTCCACGACACCCTCATCACTATCGGGCTGTTCTCCATTTTCAACAAAGAGATCTCCATGACGGTCATCGCAGCCCTGTTGACTCTGGTGGGCTATTCGATGAACGATACCATCGTGATTTTCGACCGCATCCGGGAGAACCTGAAGATCTCGCGGCGCGAACCGCTGGAAAGGGTCATGAACAGGGCCGTCAACCAGACGCTCAGCCGTACCGTCATGACCTCGGGACTCACGTTCCTGACGGTGATCGCGCTGTTCATCTGGGGCGGTCCGGTGCTGCACGGATTCTCGTTCGCGCTGGTTTGCGGAATTATTGTGGGCACGTATTCTTCGGTTTTCATCGCCAGCCCGATCGTTTTGTTCTGGCATAATTACACTGATCGGCGGAAGCGGAGGCCGGGGCCTCCGCTGGCGACAGCGCCGCGACCTGAAGCGGTCCGGAAGAGCCCTGCAAGGGCTGTTAAGTAGCGGCCGGGCATACCCGGTCAAGTAGGGGCCGGGCACGCCCGGCCCACTAGGGCCGTCGCGCCGGACCCCGGGGGATCCCGGGAGCGCAGCCCGGCGGCCACTAGGGAAAGGAAGCTTGTATGTTTGAGCAGACGTTTGTAGATGGTGTGGGAAAAACAAACAAGAGCTGGACGGTGCTGCTTTCATTCGTGGTGCAGATCCTCCTGCTGGTGATCGCGGTGATCCTCCCGATGATCTACTTCGATGTGCTTCCCAAGACTCAGTTGACCAGTTTCCTGGTGGCGCCGCCGCCTCCGCCTCCGCCTCCGCCGCCTCCCGCCGCGGCCGCTCCCGTGGTAAAGGTGAGGGTTATTCCGCGCCAGTTCGACGCCGGCAGGCTGATGGCGCCCAAGAGCATCCCCAAAGAGATCGCGCAGATTAAAGAAGAAGAGCTTCCGCCGCCGTCCTCGGGCGTGGGCGGCGTTGTCGGCGGTGTCGCGGGCGGCGTGGCCGGGGGCACCCCCGGTGGCGTTCTCGGCGGCATCATCGGCGCGGTCCCGACGGCGGTTCTGCCACCGCCTCCGCCTCCCAAGAAGGAAGTCACTCCGCAGCGCATCCGGGTTGGCGGTAACGTGCAGCAGGCCAAGCTGGTTCGCCAGCCGCATCCGGTCTATCCGCCGCTGGCCAAGCAGGCGCGCATTCAGGGCGTCGTGAAGCTCAGCGCCATTATCGCCAAGGACGGCACCATCCAGCATCTCGAGGTCATCAGCGGCCACCCGTTGCTGATCCCCTCCGCTCTGGAAGCCGTGAAACAGTGGGTGTACCAACCGACGCTCTTGAACGGAGAGCCGGTGGAGGTTGTAACTCAGATCGACGTGAACTTCACGTTAAGTCAGTAACCGGCCCCGGTGCGGGCCGGCCAGAAATTGAATTCAACTCGCAGGAGAGAGAAAAAACAATGTTCTTGCAATTGCAGGTTTGGTCGCTTTATTTGCTGCAGGGAACCGGCACGGTAGGTTGGGATGTGCGTTCCCTGTGGAATCAGATGGGGACGTTGGCAAAGTGCGTCGTGTTCCTTCTGTTCATCATGTCGGCGTATTCCATCGGCATCATGATCGACCGGTTCATGGCGTACAGCGCGGCGCGCAAGCAGTCGCGGCTGTTTGCTCCAGCCGTGGCCGGCGCGCTCCGCGAAGGCAAGCTGGACGAGGCGGTGAAGATTGGCGACCGCTTCAAGAAGAGCCATCTGGCTAAAGTCGTGGTGGCGGGCCTTCAGGAATTTCAGGCCCACCAGATCAGCTCCGAAATCCCGGGTGAGGAAATTGAGGCTTCCAAGCGCGCTTTGGAGCGCTCCGAGGCGATCGTCCACGCGGAGCTGAAGCGCGGCGTCAGCGGTCTCGCGACCATCGGTTCCACTGCCCCCTTCGTGGGTCTGTTCGGAACGGTGGTCGGCATCATCAACGCGTTCACCGGGATTTCCACCGAGAAGTCGACTGGATTGGGCGCTGTGGCCGGCGGTATTTCCGAAGCCCTCGTGACCACCGCTTTCGGGTTGTTTGTGGCCATTCCGGCCGTCTGGGCGTTCAACTACTTCACGGGGAAAATCGAAGCTTTCGACGTGGAAATGGGGAACTCCAGCTCGGAACTGATCGACTACTTCCTGAAGCGTTCGCAGCGTGGCTCCGGCGCACGCAAGTAGCACGATGGTCTGGAAGGGCCGCGCGCGACGGTTGTGGGTCGCGCGGTTCGTAACTGGGAGTCCGGCGAGTTGATTCGGGGGAGCTCCGATGGCGGAGCTCCCCGGCCTCCTGCCGAACTCCGGGGAGAGAGACGATGGCGAAAGAAGAAGCTGCAAATGTTATCATGAAGCACGGGGCCCTGCCGCCGGTGTCCGACATCAACGTCACCCCCATGGTAGACGTGATGCTCGTGATGCTCATCATTTTCATGGTCATCACGCCCATGTTGTCCAAGGGCGTCAGTGTGGACCTGGTGAAGACCAAGAACCCTATCCCCATGCAGGCGGCCGACAAGAGCGACGCCATTGTGGTCGCTGTGACGCGCGACGGGAAGACCTACCTGAATACCACCCAGATGGTTCCAGCGGATTTGCCTCCCAAGGTGAAAGACCTGCTGCTGAACCGGCTGGACAAGACGGTTTTCGTCAAGGCCGATTCGCGGGCGCGCTATGAGAAGGTGGTTGAGGTGGTGGACAACCTGCGTGCGGCGGGTGTGGACCAGTTGGGTCTGCTGACCGAGCAGGTACAGGAAAAGGGCAAACCCAGCGGCGCGGCTGCGCCGTCGGGGCAGTAAACAGAGACTTATAGAGGAGCAATCTTATGAGCATGGCAGTCGGCGGATCCGGTAGTGGTCCGAAATCCGATATCAACATGACGCCCATGATCGACGTGTTGCTGGTGCTGATCATCATCTTCATGGTGATCACGCCGCTTACGCCGAAGGGGCTGGAGGCGCTCGTGCCCCAGCCGCCTCCGCCCGGTCAGAAGGAGACGCTCTCGGATCAGCGAACGGTGGTCATCTCCATTGATTCCAATCATGCCATGATGATCAACAGCGAGCCGACCGACGAAAGCCGGCTGGGGGCCCGTTTGGAAGAGATCTTCAAGACGCGAGCCGAGCGCGTGGTTTTCGTCAAGGGCGATCCGAATATCGAATTCAGTTGGGTGGCCAGGGCCATCGATACCGCGCACGGCGCCGGCATCGACAAGGTCGGTCTGATGACCGCGAAGGTGGAGGCCGGACAATAAAATGCGCAAAATGGCGTTGATTCTGGGCGTGGCCGCGTTGGCGGTCCTGAGCGTGAGTTGCAACCAGTTGAAATCGCGCGATCAGCTCAACCAGGGCGTGCAGGCTTTCAAGAACGCCCAATATCCGGAAGCCGTGGAGCACTTCAAAACCGCCGTCGAACTGGATCCGAGTTTCTCCACGGCGCGGCTGTACCTGGCGACGGCCTACATGCAGCAATACATCCCGGGCGCCGAATCTCCCGAGAACACGCAGATGGCCAAGGCCGCCTATGACCAGTTCATGAAGGTGCTGGAACAGGACCCGAAGAACACCGTCGCGATCGCCTCGATAGCTTCCTTGTATCTGAACCAGAAGAAGTGGGACGATGCCCAGCAGTGGTACGAAAAGCTGACGGCGGTAGACCCCAGCAATGCCGACGCTTACTACAGCCTCGGTTTTATCGCCTGGTCGAAGTGGTACCCGGCCTACGGGACAGCCCGCGCGAATTTGGGTATGAGGCAGGAAGATCCCGGCCCGATTAAGGATAAGAAGGTCAAAGAAGAGCTCAAGGCACAGTACGGGCAGGTGATCGAGGGCGGTTTGCAGGCGCTCGACAAGGCGCTTCAGATCAACCCCGACTATGACGATGCCATGGCCTACGAGAACCTGCTGACTCGCGAGCGCGCGGACCTCGCCGACACCAAGGAAGAGTACAACGCGCAGATGAAGATCGCCGAAGATTGGTTCCAGAAAGCGATGGCCACCAAGAAGCGCAAGGCCGAGGAGAAAGCTCACGCCACCGGCGGTGGCGGCCTGACAACCGAGCCGGCGAAATAGATCCGCGGCACGACCCCCGATGGTCGGAGCAAAGCGCCGGGATTTCCGCTTTGCGGACCCGTCCCGGGCGTCTCGGCGCTCCTGGCGTTGAGGCCTGGGATCAGTTCTGGGACCTCAGGTCCCTGATCAGATCGGCCACCTTCGAGTCCGTGCCGACTGGCTCCACAAGCAGAATCTGGCTGGGGTTGAGGTACATGCGGTCCGGTGCGTGCCACTCTTTGCCGCGTCTCGTCAGAATATTGGTCTGCTCATGCGTCTGCGGGTTGACACTGGACTGAATGTAGTAGACCTCGCGGAGCACCGGGTGATCCGTTCCATAGCCGTCGAGACGGCCGTAATACACCTGGCCATTGCTCAATAGCACAGCCTGGTAGGGCTTGTCGAACTGCACGACGTGGTTACGCGTGCCGATCCAAGTCGCAAGCAGTATCGACAGCGCGACGATAATGGCCGCCACAATCACGGGCGGAACTGCCGTGACGGGCTTCCTCTCGACACTCTTTTCGACTGCCGCCGGGGTACCTGTCCCTGTCTCCATAGGTCAAACCAATCCTTGGGTGGGAATGCACACTCTGATTTGTGATTATACGCTGCCGCTCCAGGGTTTCGGAAGGGGGCACCTGGACACCCCAACGCCGCCTCAGCCTCACGCTGTTTGGGTCTAGACTCTTACACCGCGATCCGGCTGCGCCGGCGGCGGATCAAGCCCAAGGCGACGATTGCGCCGCCAATCAGCAAGTAAGGAGCGGGCTCCGGAGTTTTTTCCAGATCCACCTGGTTCTCGTTGTACACAACTGACCAGTACTCGGGCAGTGTGCTCAGCAGGTTGAACCTGTCGCTGGGGTTTGCCACGCCGAGATCTCCGCCCGGGCCGGCCACGATCAAGGGAATCGTCGTATATGTCGGATCCGCTAACATCTGATCCCACAGTGCTCCGCCGACCCCGCCCAAGATATTGAGTGTCAGGTTGCCTCCCGGAGTCACTGTCCCGTTCACATTGATCTGGTCGTGGGTGCCCGAAGTTTCACCGTTAATATCGAAGACCAGCGTTCCGGCGGTTGTCTGGGAATAGTTGGCAAGGTTCCAGGTTCCCACGTTGCCATCGCCAGCCACATACAGCGTGACGCCCGTGGTGCTGCCAGTTCCGTTGTTCACCGTGGTGGTGGTGGTCCCGAGGTTGTTGGTGCCGAGGTCGCCGGTTCCACTAACAGCGCCGCCCAGCAGGTTCGCCACGCTCACGTCCAGCGTGCCGTTTAGACTCAGCGTGCCGGCGGTCTGTGTGTAGTCCGTCGAATCGACTTCGCCGCCGGAACCATCGACTGCCAGCGTGCCACCGGTGTTGTTGATGTTGCCGGCGACGTTCAGCGTGGCGCCGCTCTCCACGTGGGTGGTGTCGCCAACGCCGATGTTCCAATCGCCGTTGCTGCTGGTGGTGCCGCCAGTCACAGTCAGGTCGAAGCCGCCCGGGTCACTCAGCCCCAACAACTGAACAGTCCCTTGGGACGAGGCGGTGCCGGTGATGGACCCGCCGCTGATTGTCGCGCCACTCAGCACCAGAAGCCCGCCGGCGACGGCGAACGTCGAGCCGGTATTCGTAATTGTGCCGCTCAGGGTGGTTGTCCCGCTGTTGATGGTCGTCGTGCCACTGTTGATGAGGCCGTTCAACGTGTTCAAATTGATCGCGGTGGCGCCGGACAATGTGCCGCCCGTCAAGTTCACGCCGGTGAGCGTAACGCCGTTCAAGGTGCCCGAGGACCCGATGGGTCCCGACACGGTGCCGCCGGTCACGGTGGCGCCGCTGGCAACGGTCAAGGTGCCGCCACCGCCATTGACTGTGCCGTTCGTGTTCGTCAGGCTGCCGGCGATCGAAAGTGTGCCCCCGAACGCCGTCGTCAGCGTCCCGCTGTTGGTGCCGCCAGTCCACGTGCTGGTGCCGCCAGTACCCGTGAATGTGCTGCCGGCGCTGTTCCAGCCATTCGTGACATTGCCGGAATTCGCCGACGTAAGACCGCTGATTGTTCCGCCCGTCACGGTCGTGGGAGTGCTGCCGTCGCCGATGGTCGTCTGGTGCAATTCGCCGTTGTTGGTGACGATGCCGGATACGTTGCCGAAATTCACCAGGCCACCGGAGGCGATTGACACGGTGCCGCCAGCGCCGCTGACGATACCGCCGGTGTTGGCCAGTGTGTTCTGAATCGTCAGCGTGCCGCCGCCGGACGTCAACAGCGTCCCGCTGTTGGTCCCGCCGCTCCACGTGCTGGCGCTCGTCACCGTCAGCGTTCCGGCGCCGTTGGTCGCGTTGCTCACGCTGGACCCGCTCAGCGTGCCGCCGACGATCGTACCGCCGCTAATCGTCGCTAACGAGAGGGTCGCCCCGCTCAAGGTCCCGGTGTTGTTGATTGTCCCCAGCACCGTGCCTTGGCTGATTGTCCCGGTGTTATTCAGGGTGCCCGACGATGATTGCGAGATCGTGCCGGTATTGTTGTTGAAACTCGACGCCAAAGTCAGGGTGCCACCGCTGGCGCTGATTGTCCCCGTGTTAATCCAGCCCGGCGCGCCGGACAGGGTTGCCGTTCCTCCCGAAACCAGAATCTTTCCCCCCGCGTTGTTCCACCCCGCCGTGCCGGTGCTGCTCAGGGTTGCCACTCCTCCCGAAACCGAAATAGTGCCGCCGCTGAGAGTCCCCCCCTGGTTCCCTACGTCGAAGCTCAATGTGCCCGCGCTGACGCTGATTGTGCCCTGAATGGTATTGTCGTAGGTTGAACCATCCGACTGGTGGCCGCTGGTGCTACCGGAGGCGATGGTCAGTGATCTGTTGCTGCTGCTCTCCGTCACCGAATTGGCGGCGCCGATCAATGTCAAGGTGTTGAAGGCGGAGTTAAGGGTGCCGACGGCTGGTTGTTTGGTGTACGGGTGGACGCTCGGGTCAATCACCACATAGTCGGTAGTACCCGGAAGTGAGGTAGTACCATACCAGGCTCCGCCCGTGCTCATAGTATTGGTTCCTGTGCCAGCCCAATAGAAGATCGAGCTTGCCTGGAGTTGCAGGTTCCACACCAGCAGCAGAATTGCAAACATGCGGACCGGAACCGACAACCTCCGCGGTATCCTCTGTTTTCGACAATCAAACGTCGGCATGTTCACCTATCCGCCATCGCCCATACTTCCGAGACGCACCTTCGCCCCCGCGGATAGACAGTACCCTTCCCAGATACTAAAGCTTCACGATGCAAGTGTATGAAATTGCGCCACCTTTGTAAAGGACTTTCTCCGTAGTCCGGTAATGGTACTGCGCGCGATTTGGTGAGACTCAAGCGCAAGTCACCGCCCCGGGCTTGACCCCGCGCTCGCAACCGAACGCCTAAGTGATTATGTGACAACCTATTACTAGGATAAAGAACTCCCCGTAGCAATCCTCAACTAAGAGAGGACTATCATACGGTCCTGGTACTGTTTTAAATACGGTTGGAGCGGAGCTTCTATCGGCCAGTTCCCGCGCCACGGACCATGGCTTGGAAAGTGGGGTAAGCCTCGGGACCGTTGGCTTCCATCGATTTGATGAAAGCGTTGCCGACAGCCTCCAGGTTTCGCCAGGAGTGGGGATTCTTCGACATTCCCCGGAAGGCCGGAAGCAACTCGCGCACCCGCTCCCAGACGAAGAGCAGTTCGCCGTTGGTCTGAAAGAAGAGATCCTGGTTCAGGACCCCCGCGGTCACCAGCGCGGCCACCATTTCCCAGTAGCTCACCACCATGCGAAAGTAGGCGTTCTCCTGGCTGCCGGGAGGGGCGATCCGTTGCATGTCCTCCAGGGAGGCCGCATGGAAGTTCGCGGCGAACCATTCGCGGGCCTTCCGCAGTTTCTCTTCCCGCCGCAATTCGTAGAGCCGCAGGATCAGGTTGGCATCGTCGTAGGTAGCTTGAGTAGGCATGAGACGATTATCGCTCAAGAACGCAGAATTCGGGCACACCGATGCGTCCGCGCGGCACAAAAAACGTGCCTTGGGACACATTGGTCGGTCCCCGGCGCTACAATACTCACAGATCCTCCTGTCGGAAAGCATATGGAAACGCTGGCCGAACAGCTTGCCCGCCAGACCCGGGAGGCGGTCCTCTACCGCCCCCTGGACCGTAACCGGGTGGAGTGCTTCGCCTGCGGCCACCGCTGCCCCATCCCGGCGGGTTTCGCGGGGGTGTGCAAGGTCCGTTTCAACCGCGGCGGAAAGCTGTACGCCCCGTACGGCTATGTCAACGCGGTCCACTGCGATCCCATCGAAAAGAAGCCGTTCTTCCACGCACTTCCGGGAACTCGCGCGCTGAGCTTCGGCATGTTGGGCTGCGACCTGCATTGCGGCTACTGCCAGAACTGGGTCTCTTCCCAGGCGCTGCGGGACATCCGTTCGACGCTGGATTTTCAGGCAGTGACGCCGCCAGAACTGGTGAACCTGGCGCTGCGCTCCGGCGCGGTGAGCATGGTGAGCACCTACAACGAGCCTCTGATCACCGCCGAGTGGGCCGTGGCGATTTTCCGGGAGGCCAGGGCCGCGGGTCTGGCCACCGGCTTTGTCTCCAATGGCAACGCCACACCGGAGGTGCTGGAATACATCCGCCCGTGGGTAGATCTGTACAAAGTGGACCTCAAGAGCTTCGACGACCGGCGCTATCACGAGTTGGGAGGCCGCGTCGGGCCGATTCTCGACTCCATCGGCCGCATCCACAAGCTGGGCTTTTGGCTGGAAGTCGTCACCC
>Ga0326728_10020432_pt1 | contig 12625 bp, 6 predicted proteins | sample MB3enrmetagenome_FD_207602 | JGI IMG/M metagenome (GOLD analysis project Ga0326728, IMG submission 207602) | Lab enriched peat soil microbial communities from McLean, Ithaca, NY, United States - MB31MN | ecosystem: Environmental > Terrestrial > Soil > Wetlands > Peat | place: USA: New York...
AAACCGAATCGGCGCCGGGGACTTACCCGCTCACCGGGGCGGATTATCTCGATTGGCAGGAACAAAACCAGACCTTGGAAGGAACCAGCCTGTTCGCCTGGGGGGAAAGCTTCAACGCCAGCGGCGCGGGCGAGCCCGAGCAAGCCTATGTGGTTCGAACCCAGGCTAACTTCTTCTCCCTGCTCGGCGTCGAACCCCTGCTTGGCCGCACCTTCCTCGCGGGCGAAGATCAGGCCGGGCGAAATTCCGTTGCCATCCTCAGTTACGGTTTCTGGCAGCAGCACTTGGGCGGCCGGAAGGACGCCGTGGGAAAGAACCTCGATCTCGACGACGAGAAATACGCCGTCGTGGGTGTCATGCCGGCGTGGTTTGGTGTCCTGGGAGGAGCGGACATCTGGATTCCCATGGATATGAGCCGGAAGAATCTGGGCCCCAGAGGCCAGCATCAGTATCGGGCCATTGGCCGATTGAAGCGCGGCGTCCCGGTGGCGCAAGCCCGAGCCGAACTTCAGACCATCGCGCAACGCCTCGAAAAGCAGTATCCCGATACGAACTCGAAGGTTGGCGCCGAAGTGATCCCCCTGAAGGACCAACTTGTCGGCGGTTCCCGGGCTGAGCTCCTGATCATGCTGGGCGCCGTGGGGCTGGTTCTTCTGATCGCCTGTGCGAACGTGGCCAATCTCTCGTTGGTTCGCGCCACCGGACGCCATCGGGAGATCGCCGTTCGGAGGGCCATCGGCGCCGGTCGCGGCCGCGTCGTCCGGCAATTGTTAACGGAGAGCGTCCTGCTTTCTTTGCTGGGCGCGGCCTTTGGGCTCCTCATCGGTTGGGGCTGCTTGCAGTCTCTGGCCGGCGCTGAAACCCTGCCCGTTCCGCGGGCGAATCCCATCACCCTGAATGGGGCGGTATTGGCGTTCACCCTTGGGGTTGGCCTTCTGGTGGGAGTCCTGGTGGGGCTCGCGCCCACGCTTCAGGTTTCACAACTCCGGCTCAACGAAGAACTCAAGACCACCGTGCAGGCGGTCCTGGGGCCGTCTGGTCGGGGACGCCTTTTGCGCGATGCGCTGGTAGCGGGAGAAATCGCGATTTCCCTGGCGTTGCTGATTGGCGCCGGCCTTCTCTTGCGAAGCTTTGCCAAGCTGCGTGAAGTTGACATCGGTATCCATCCGCAAGGCGTACTGACCGCGCAGATCGCCCTGCCCCCCAAGAAATACACCACCCTGGAACAGGGCATAGCATTCTTTGACCAGTTGCTCGATGGCCTGAAAGGCGCTCCCGGAGTCAAAGCGGCGGCGGTCGGAAGTCAACTGCCGCTCCGGGGAGGGAGCAACGGCACCATCACCATCGAGGGGCAGGAAAGCTCGGCGTTCAATGAAATCCTTGTTGAACAGAACGAGGTAACTCCGGACTATTTCCGAGTCTTCGGGATCCCCTTCCTTAAGGGGCGCAACTTTGCCCCGCAAGATTTCCAGGACACCGCGGAGGTCATCCGGCAACTCATCCCCATGTGGCAATCCGGCAAGATGCAGGCCTCCCCTAACCTCAGATTGGTGGCGGTGATCAATCAAACCATGGCCCACCAATTCTGGCGGAACCAGGATCCGTTGGGCAGGCGCTTCCAGCTTTGGGGGATGCTTCAGGTCACGGTCATCGGTGTTGTCGGCGATGTGAAGGAATGGGGCATCCGCGAGCCGGTGATTCCGCAAGCCTACTATCCGCTTCCTCTCGCGCTCGCGCCACCCGTCGGCGCCTTGTCCATTGTCGTAAAGGGCGACGGAGGGACTAAGGGATTGCCCGCCACGGTCCGCAGCCAGGTCCGTTCGCTCGATAGCAGCCTGGCCTTGTTCAAGGTTCTCACCATGCAGGAAGTCATTTCTCAGTCGATGACCGATACCAGCTACCAGTCGGTCCTGCTCTCCTCATTTGCTCTGCTTGCTCTCCTACTCACGGCCGTGGGGATTTATGGGGTGATGGCTTACACGGTGACGCAGCGGACCCATGAAATCGGCATCCGCCTGGCGCTGGGGGCGCACCGTCGCGAGATCCTGGGGTTAATCCTGCGCCAGGGAGCGCAACTCACCCTCGTCGGTGTGGCCGTTGGTGTTGCCGGGGCTCTGGTTTTGACCCGCTTCCTGTCCAGCTTGTTGTTTGGAATTCAGTCCCGAGATCCGTTCACCTTTGTCGTTGTCGCGACGGCATTGGCTGCCATTGCTCTGCTGGCCAGCTACATCCCCGCCCGCCGGGCGACGAAGGTTGATCCCATGGTGGCGCTGAGGTATGAGTAATTGCCGATTGATGATTGTCGATTGACGATTGAAAGGCGGTCGCTTCCGGGGCTGGGTGTTGCAATCGACAATCGGCAATCGAAAATCGGCAATTTGGAGACAGACCATGTCGATCTTGCGAAATCTAACCAGCGGGCTGCGGACGCTGTTCCATAAGGAAGAAGTGGAACAGGAGATGGATGAGGAGCTGCGCGGTTTTCTGGACGCTGCGGTGAAAGACAAAATGCGCTCGGGGATGAGCCAGGACGAAGCCCGGCGCGCCGCACGCGTAGAGATGGGCAGCGTGGACGCGGTGAAGGAAGAAATCCGCAGCAGCGGGTGGGAATCGACCCTGGAAACGCTGTGGCAGGACGTTCGCTATGGCGCGCGCCAACTCAGGCGGAATCCCGGTTTCACGGCTGTGGCGGTCATAACCCTGGCCCTCGGCATCGGCGCTACGACGGCCATCTTTACGGTTGTCAATGCGGTGCTTCTTCGCCCCCTGCCCTATCCGCATCCCGAACAACTGGTGTATGTCCAAGAGGTCCCCGTAGAGAGGTTCGCAAGGTTCGGGATCATTGATTTCGTCGGCAACGGCGAGTTTGCTGCCTGGAGGAGCCAAAGCCACACGCTGAGTGAGATTGCCGCTTACATCAGCAGCTATTTCAACCTGACGGGAGGTGGCGAACCGGAGCGAGTCAACGCCGGCACGGCCACCGCTTCGTTATTCACCCTCCTGGGCGTTCGTCCCGTTGTCGGGCGGCTCTTTCTGCCGGAGGAAGACCGCCCGGGCGCGCCGCCCGTGGCGATGCTGGGTGAGTCGCTGTGGAGGCGTCGTTATGGCGGCGATCCGGCCGTGCTCGGCAGGGGAATCACCCTGGATGGGACCACCTACACCGTGGTGGGAGTGGTTCCCGCCACGCTGGTCATTCCCGATCAGCGCAAGTTCGAGTTCGCCCTTTGGGTGCCGCTCGCCGTGAGCAATAGCGGGACGGGGCCCTTTCGCGCCGTTGAAGTCGTCGGCCGGCTGCGAACCGGAACGAGTCTGGAAACCGCGCGCGCGGAGCTGAGCGCCATCGTGAAAACCACACGCGCCGGCGGGCCCGAGGGCTGGGTGAAGAGCGTGGTACTTTCGCCTTGGCAAGACCAAATTACCGCGCAATCCCGGCTCTCGTTGCTGCTCTTTCTGGCCGCGGTGGGTTTTCTCCTCCTCATCGCCTGCGCCAATGTTGCTAACCTGCTGCTCTCCCGCGCCGCTACCCGGCAAAAAGAAATGACGGTTCGCCTGACCGTGGGTGCGGGCAGAACCCGGATTGTCCGCCAGTTGCTCACGGAAAGTACGCTGCTGGCGTTGCTCGGCGGACTGATCGGCTTGCTTCTGGCGCGCTGGGGAAAGGACCTGTTGGTTGCGTTCATCTCACCCAACCTCCCGGCTCTCGAGCCCATCACCCTTGATTACCACGTCTTGGGTTTCAGCATGGCTTTGGCGGTACTCACCGGATTGGCCTTCGGCATGGTCCCGGCGCTACAAGCCTCCCAGGTTTCACTGATGGAGGTGCTCAAGGAGGCCAGCCGTAGCGTCTCGGAGTCTCGCTCGGGCTTGCTCTTTCGCAACCTGCTGATCATCGGTGAGACCGCTCTGGCCGTGGTCCTGCTGGTGGGCGCGGGCCTGCTTTTCCGAAGCTTCCTGCGGGTGCGCGGAATCGATATGGGATTCAAGTCAGGGAACATCTTGTGCACGTCGATCGACCTCACGCCCACCAAATATCCCACGGCGAAGGTCCAAGCTGCGTTTTTCGAGCAAGTGCTTGAGAAGATCAATGGCCTCGAAGGCGTTCAGGCGGTGGCGGGCAGTACTTGCCCTCCCCTGGGAAGTCTCGTGACCACCGTGACGACAGGACTGGGAATTGAAGGGCAGAGCATCGAAATTCCGGATGCTTCGTTTGCGGCAGTCACGACGGGTTATTTCCACACAATGGGATTTCCCCTCGTCCATGGCCGCTTATTCACGGAGGCTGATCGCGAGGGCGCACCGAGCGTCGCCATTGTCGACCAGGCATTCGCGCACCGCTATTGCCCTGGTGAAAATTGCCTGGGGGGAAGAATGGCGAGTTGGGTTCGCCGGAAAGATAAGTTGACCATCGTGGGGGTGGTGGGCAATGCCCGCGAAGTCGGCGATAAGGTGCCCCGGCCGAGAATCTACCTTCCCTATGCGCAGACCAGCGGAGCTTATATGACGCTGCTGGTGCATACGGCCGGCGACCCTCGGAACTGGGTGGCGGCGGTGCGCGCCCAGGTTGCGAGCGTCGATAAGGATCAACCTCCTCACGACCTCATGACCCTGGAAGAGTTGCGGTCGAAATCACTCACGCCGCGCCGCGTCAATATGCTTCTGGTCGGCGCCTTCGCAGCCCTGGGCCTGATCCTCGCTTCGGTGGGTATCTACGGCGTGGTGTCCTATTCCGTAAGCCAGCGTACACATGAAATCGGCGTCCGCATGGCTTTGGGCGCCGAACGCGACGATGTCCTGAAGGCCATGCTCTGGCAAGGACTTCGCTCCGTGTTAATCGGTACGGCAACCGGCGTGGCGGCGTCGCTCGCGGTGACTCGCTTCCTGCAAACCCTGCTCTATGACGTCAAGCCCACCGACCCGGCCACTTTTGTCGCGGTAGGACTCCTGCTCGCGGGGGTTGCGCTCCTGGCATGCTACATTCCCGCCCGCCGGGCGACGAAGGTCGATCCCATGGCGGCGCTGAGGTATGAGTAAAGCAGTGATTAGTGGATAGTGGTTAGTGGACAGGGGTTAGTGGTGAGCCGAATCGCAACTTTCCCACGCCTCTCGGAGGAGAGCCAAGGGGTGCTACCGTCGTGACCTCCTGGGCGGGCATAGAAGCGGGATCGTCTCACGGCTGTTCCGGCGATAGATACGGAAATCTTCCTCGTCCACGGTAATCACGGTGTGCTGGGGAAACAACTCGCTCATGCGGATGAGGCACAGATCAGCCAGGTCGGGGTGGCGGTCTTGGTATCGTTCCGCCAATTCTGCCAGGCGCTTTTGGTGCTTGGGTATCTCGAACGAGACTTGCAACATTCCGTCCTCGACCAGGGACAGAACGTACGTTACTGAGCGAAGATGGAAAGCTGCCTCCGCCAAGACCGCTTCGCAGGTCCGCAGCGGTTCGGTAATGTTCCCGGCGATTTCCACCGCCCATGAATGAAAACGGTCGGTGCGATTGCCAAAGGCCACGATCAGGCCGGTGTCGGCAATGGCTTTCATGAACGCGCAAATCCCTTCCGGGAGGAGAGATCTTGGGGGCCAGTGAATTTTCCCGCGTGGCGAAGGAAACGCTGGTTTCCAGCTTCGGTCCGGGCACGCTCCAGTTGGTGGCGGATAATCCGGCCGGCGGGCAAACCCGTCCGCCGACTCTTTTCCTGGAGCCACTCGGCGAGTTCCGGTGTAAGACGGACGGTTATTGTGTGACTCATATGGCAAAAATGTAGCACAAACGGATATTACCGTCAACGCCGGCGGGCGACCAAGGTCGATCCCATAGTGGCGCGGCGGTACGAGTAAGGCAGTGGTTAGTGGATAGTAGTCAGTGGCGAGCGGTGGCACAGGCACTCCTGTCTGTGTGCTATGCATAGGAAGCATAAGCTTTCAGCACAGGCAGGAGTGCCTGTGCCACTACGAGGTCGGACAATGCGCATTAATCGAATAAATTTGACGGCGTTATTTCTTATGGCCGCATGGATTTGCCCGGGCGTAGTTCCGGATGCTTCTCCTGCTCCCAAGACGCAGGCCTTGGTGGTGGGAACCATTCACCAGCGGCATGCGACGAATGAAAATTACTCCTACGCCGATGTGGTGCATATTCTCGCGGCCTACGGGCCTGATTTGATCTGTGTGGAGATTGGTCCCCAGGATTTCCGGCGCGAGCCCTACTTGAAGGAGATGATGCTAGCGACGGTATGGGGGCTCTCCCACGGGAAGAAAGTTGCTCCCATTGACTGGTGGAATGATGCCCCCAATGACCGGCAAATCCGTGCGGGGTTGGTTAAACAGCCCGAGTACGTTGAAAAGGAGAAACAGCTCCAGCTCCTGCGCGCCCAAAGCGCGGTTATCGCTCGCTACGAAAAGCTCTATGGGCCGGAAGACAAGGAGGATCAATGGGGAGCGCACCTGGGCTATCGATTCTGGAATGGCAAAGATTACAACGATATGTGCGCGGAGGAATATCGCCTCTCCCTGCAAGTCTACGGTGATAGCGCCATCAACCTGCACTATCTGACCCGCAACAATCACATGATGGAATTGATTGGGAAGGCGATTCGGGATAATTCCAGCCACCGAGTGATCGTCTTGACGGGCAGCGAGCACAAGCATTTTTTCGATCGGGAATTCCAGAAAAACCCCGAGGTAGAAACGCTCGATATAGAAGGCCTTTTGCCCCTCCAAGCGGGGCCGCTCGAACCCGTGATGGCAAAATTCCTGGAGGAGGATGACGACTTGGCGTATTTCGAACCGGGGTTCCCCAGGGATCTGGATACTTACTACGGAGATAAACTCGTTCCCCTCGTGCATGGGCCGGATATGGACGTCTTCCCGGGCACGATTCCCGCAGCTAACATCGAGCGGGCAGGGAAAGTCCTCGAACGGTGGAGAAGCTCGCGGCCGGAATCCGACCAACAAACTCACGAACGGGCTTGGTATGAATTTCTAGGTGGAGATTACGCCGAGGCCATCAAACTCTATCGCCAGCTTACCGAGCGGATTGATGCGGGGAAGGTGGCCGATCCCTGGGTGGGCTTCGACACTTACCTGAATCTCGGCCGCAGTTACGATATGCTGAACCAGCGCGGCGAAGCTCTGGCCTGCTATCGCCGCGTCGAAACACTCTTGCCGGGGACGCGCTGGGAATCCGCGAAGGGTTACATCCTGCAAGACTACGAAACGGTTCCCTTTCACTTCACCCGAGCCCATTAGCAGGGGGCCGGTGGAGAGGCGGCAGAGCCGACGGCCAATCCCCCTGCATGATACACTTCCCCGGATCGCTTATTGGCTGTTCCCGGTGGGAAATGAATCCATACGCCGACTTCGACAATCGCAAATCACAAATCGACAATCCAAAATGACCCGATGGCCCAATGATTCAATCACTGAGCGCTCGATCACACGACAAGCCGCAGCCCTCCTTGGTTTCCGCCGCGCCCCGCGGGGGAGAGCAGGTTCAGCGCGCAAGTTCTCAGGGCACGACCTGGCCACTGGAGGTTCCACTTGAATAGATCATCCGCCAAGGCGATATTGACTGACGGCCACTTCTGGATCCCCCTTTCCGTACTCGTGCTGGGAGTGCTGTTGCTGATTTACGTCCACTGAAGAGGTAACCCTCTTGGAAGCCCAAACCCGTTCAACGCCCACTCCTCGGTCCCTTCACGTGCTAGGAGTCGTGTGCGGATTGGCGGCGGGCGCCTGGCTGGGTGGAGCGGAAGCGCCCACCAAGCTGGTAACCCTCGGGCTCTCGCCCTTCCTGATTTCGCTTTGCATGGTGAGCGGCGTGTTCGTAGCCCGCTGGACCCTTCCCGTAGTCCTGAAGGGCACCACCTACGTTTTGCTTGATCTGCGGGAGCGCGCGCACCTGATCGTTTGGGCCATTCTGGCCGGCGCGTTGTGGGCCGTGGCCAACACCCTGACTGTTTTCGCCATTCGCGATGTGGGCTTGTCCATCGCCTTTCCCCTTTGGAACACGAATTCCCTGGTGGGCATCTTCTGGGGCTGGTTTCTGTTTCGGGAACTGCGCGGCCACGCTTGGAAGACCGCGGCCAAGGTGCTGGGCGGCGCTGGAGCGGTGGTTTTCGGCGCGACGCTGCTGGGTCTGGCGTCCGCGCATCAGGCAGGGGGCCCGCCGCACCGGCTGGTGGCAGGAATTCTGGCGGCGCTCGGCGCGGGTCTGTTGTGGGGGACCATGTATATCCCTTACCGCAAGGCCTATCTGAGCGGGATGAATCCCCTTTCCTTTGTCACCGTGTTTACGGTGGGTGAGTTGGTGACCACGATCACGCTGGCCTTGGTGTTTCTGGGCGGCGTGCGACCGGTGATGGAAACCCTCGCGGCGGCGCGCCCCGTGCTCTTCTGGCTATTTCTGGGAGGATTCTGCTGGGTGGTAGGCGATCTCTTTCAGCAATACGCCGCCAAGTATATTGGCATCGGCCGGGGTATTCCCCTTTCCAACACCAACCAGCTTTGGGGATTGGCGTGGGGAGGGCTGGTGTTTGGTGAACTGGTGAGCTTCGGCAAACCCGCGCAGGCCCAGGTGATCGTGGGCTCGCTGATCATGGTGGTGGGAGCGGTGGCCATCAGCAGTGCGGTGGCTCCGGAAAGCGAGCGGGCGGCCATCCACGAAGTGGTGGCGCGGGAATGCGACCGCTATGGATTGAATCTGGAAGTGACCACCTCCGCCCAATTGGGGAAAGATCCCTTGGGAGCGGCAACGGGCGGGCGCCGCTGGTGGGACTTCTTGATTGTGGCCCTGGCTAGCGGCACTTTCGTGTGGCTGGCACGATACGCGGCGCGACCGCCCATCACCATGGCCGGCGCCTGGATTGCCGTCCTCGTAGTCTTGATGCTGGCCTTGTTAGCCGGATGCGGCTGGCTGCTTTGGAAATACACGCGGTTTTCCTGAAGGTGGCATGACCAAGGGCGATGCATTCCCTGAGGGGGTGGCAACCGCCACGTGAGGCCGGCGGGTTAGGCCCCGAGTTGGCGGTTATCATTCAAGAATCGGTGCTGGATGGCCTGCGATGCGAGGTACGCCGCGACGCCCACCAGCGCGCCGGCGTCGGCGTCGGCGGCGTAGTGGTAGCGTCCGTATATGGTGGCGAGCGCCACGCTGGCGGCGAGGAACAGGAACAGGGCGCCCAGGCGAGGCGCGTGTTTGCGGACGGCCAGCGCCACGGCGGTCACGGCCGCCACATGTCCACTGGGAAAGATGCAGGCTTGCACGCTGTAGTGGTCGAGCAGCCAGAAATTCAATTTGCGCAGGAGCGGCGCGACGTGCGGTCCCGGCACGTCACCAAACAGCACGCGCGGCGGCGTGAGCGGGAAGAAAGGATAGACGGCGTAGCAGAAGAGGGTGGCAAGCAGCACCGCGGCCCAAAAGTCGTCCATGGCGCGATTGCTCATCGTGGCGGCGGGTTCGCTGACCGCGTTCCGGCGGGTGGCAAAGTAAACCGCGGCAACCCCCAGCGGCACCAGCGGGTAGCAGAGCAGATAAGCCAGTTCCAGGTAGTGCTGAAGCCAGGGGCTTCCGGCTTGCAGGACGGCTTGAATGAAATGATTTTGCAGCAAGACGCGGTCCCATTGAATGAATATGTGATCCAAGTGGTGGGCGGGATCGGGTGTGAGCAACAACCCTGATTCTCGATAGGCGACCAGGATCAACAATGCCGGAAACAGATCCGCGGCGGCAGCAAGCCAGGGGGCACGTTGGCGGTTTCGGCGGAGCGCCGTCAGGGTGGTGACTGTTACCGCGTTAAGCGTAACAATGAGGCCGAGGTCGCGCGCGGCCAGATGGAACACGAACGCGGCTAGCGTGATGTAGACGAAGAAAGCGAGGGAGACCAGCTCGGCAATGGAAAGATGGGTTCGCATATCGAAAACCGAGGGAGTCGGGTGTGCTCTGGCCAGTCCCACGGGGATGGTTTCGCTCACGGTGTCTGCTCCCGCTCAAGAAAGGCGGCGACGGTTTAAAATCGCCTGGGCGCGCCCGGGGAGGCTTGCAGCCTGCCTGGCCTGGCGCTGCCATACAGATCTGAGCGTTTTCATTGCCAAACCATGGCGATTCCTATTCCACTGAAAGTGAACGGCTTAGACAGAGCCTTGGGTCCGGGATGGGGCTACCGAGTGTCGTCTAAACCCGCCAAGTGTCAAGAGCGGGCGGCAGATATCGTCACGCAGGTTCGGCCATCTATTAACACTATCGTAACATTTGGAGTGCTATAATCCCATCGTGCGTCAGCGTATCATCATTATTGAAGACGAACGAGACATCGTAGAACTTGTGCGGTACAACTTTCGCAAAGAAGGCTTTGAAGTCGAAAGTTTCTCCCGCGGCCGTGACGGCTTGGAATATTTGCGCCGCAATCCAGCCGACCTCGTGCTTCTTGACATTCTGCTTCCCGACGAAGATGGCTTTGAAGTTTGCAAGCGCTTGCGGGCCGATGATCGGCTGAAGGCTTTGCCTGTCATTTTTCTCACGGCGAAGGGCGAGGAGATGGACCGCGTGCTGGGGCTGGAAATCGGCGCGGATGACTACGTGGTGAAGCCCTTCAGCCCGCGCGAACTGGTGGCTCGGGTCAAAGCGGTGTTGCGCCGCCAGGAACGCGTGGCGGAAAAGCGCGAGGTGGTGGAATCGGGCGCCTTACGTCTCGACACTCGCACGCAGGAAGTGACCGTACGCGGGCGGCTGGTGGAGTTGAGCAGCCTCGAGTTCAAGCTGCTCTACTTCCTGGCTTCGCACCCGCGTCATGTTTTCGATCGCGACCGCCTGCTGGACGAAGTTTGGGGCCGTGACCGCTTTGTGACCCCGCGCACTGTGGACGTGCACATTCGCCGCCTGCGCGAGAAAATCGAAGAACTCCCCAACCGCCCGCAATTTCTCCAAACGGTACGCGGCAGCGGCTACCGCTTCTCGCCGGAAGTCCTGGAAGGAGTTGGGGCGTAGCTGAAGTACAGTGGTTAGTTGTTAGTGGCTAGCGACTGCCAACCAGTTACGCGACTGGCCGCTAGCCACTGCCCACTAACCACTAGGCACTTCCCCTGAAGATGACCTTCCGCAGCCCTATTTTTCGCAAGCTTTTGGCCAGCGCCTTCCTGCTGATTGCGGTAACCCTGGTCGTTCTGGATTTTTACGTCACGCGCTACACTTCTGCTCGAGAAGTCCAGAGCGTGGAACAGCGGTTGGAAGCGGAAGCACGAATTCTGCAAACGGAAGCCGCCCATGTTCCCCGCCCTCAACTGGAAGATTGGGCGCACCAGGCCGCGCAGCGTTCCGGCGCGCGCGTCACGATTGTCGACCCCCAGGGCGTGGCCTTGGCCGATTCCCAGCACGATCCCATGACCATGGAAAACCACGCTACCCGCCCCGAAATCATGGCGGCTTACCGGAACGGCGTGGGCAGCTCCACGCGCCACAGCGCCACGATCAATCGCGATCTCTGTTATCTGGCGTTGCGCCTGACCTACCAGGATCAACCAGGGTACATACTGCGCCTGGCGGTGCCGCTGGAGGACGTGGATTCCTCCATTGCTGCGGTACGCTGGCGAATTCTGTGGGCGTCCTTCTATGCCGCGCTGGTGGCGCTGATTTTCGCTTACTTCTTCTCTCGGTCTTTCACCCAGCGCATCGCGCGGCTGCGCGCCTTTGCGGAAGGATTGGTGGGCGCGCACTTCTCCCAAGCCCCGCTGCCGAATGCCGATGACGAGCTGGGCGCGCTGGGGCGCTCGCTCAGCACCACCGCCGTGCAACTTCGCGACCTGGTGGACCGGCTGAGTGTGGAGTCCGCACAGCGCGAAGCGATTCTGGCCAGCATGGTGGAAGGCGTGCTCGCCGTGGACAGCAGTTTGCGCATCACTTTCGCCAATCAGTCGTTTGCGCGCGCTGTGGGGGCGCCCAATCCGATTCCGGCCAAGACCCCTTTGGTGGAACTGGTGCGCGCGCCGGAATTGCGCGAGGTTCTGACGCGGGTGTTGACCGCCGGCGAATCGGTGAAGCGGCGCATGCAACTTCCCGCGGCCGAGCGCGTCTTTGAAGTGCAGGCTGCCCCGCTCACGTCGGGGACCGCGCGTGGCGCCATTGCCATCCTGCACGACATTACCGATCTCGAGCGGCTGGAGCGCATCCGCCGGGATTTTGTGGCCAACGTCTCGCATGAGCTGCGCACGCCGCTCACGGCCATCCGCGGTTACGCCGAAACGCTGCTGGAAGGGGCTCTGGAAGACCAGGAAAACAATCGTCGCTTCCTCGAAATCATCAAGGCGCACGCCATCCGCTTGAACAACATTGCCTCGGATCTGCTGACGCTTTCGGAGCTGGAAGCGGGCAAAGCGCGGCCCGAACCGGAACCCGTCTCGGTGTGCGGGGCCGTGGAATCGGCCCTGCGCACCCTGGAGGCAGAAGCGCGGCTGCGCGGCGTCTCCCTGGCCTGCGGCCGCATGGAGGACGTGCAGGTGCTCGGCGACCGCCTCCAAATTGAGCAGGCGTTAGTCAATCTGCTCGACAACGCCGTCAAGTTCAACCGGCCCTCCGGCGAGGTGCTGATGGAAGTCACTCGCACCGGCGACGGCCGCGCCAGGATCACCCTCA
>Ga0326728_10020433_pt1 | contig 12625 bp, 14 predicted proteins | sample MB3enrmetagenome_FD_207602 | JGI IMG/M metagenome (GOLD analysis project Ga0326728, IMG submission 207602) | Lab enriched peat soil microbial communities from McLean, Ithaca, NY, United States - MB31MN | ecosystem: Environmental > Terrestrial > Soil > Wetlands > Peat | place: USA: New York...
TGGCGAACGAAAACCGGCTTGCCAGAAGGGGAGCAGGCAGGGTAAAACAACTTAGTCCCGGACGGCCTCCCGTTGGCCGGTTTTGACCCGCCCACCTATGGCCGGTTTTGAAGTGACCACCGAGGGCAGGCCGTTGCTTGTTTTGCCTCTCGACCGAATTCTCAAGATTAGCCAGAACCCTGTTAGCGGGATAGATTAGAGCGGCCGTTTGGGCGGCTCTGCGGCGAGGGAGTACTTTCCACGCAGCAAGAGCGTATCTCGGGGCGCAGAAGAACGGCAGAGCGTCACCGCTATAGTTTGCAGGGCGATTTTCTAGAAGTGCATCCGCGGCCTCTAGAAGATAGGGGCACTGTGTGCGTTGGCTGCGATCACTAAGCAATGTGAGCCGGAAAGATTCTTGCCCCTCGAATCCACGCGCCCACTCACATGCGCTTTCGTCCCCGTCGAGAGCCTGAAAATGGTCTGCCGCCAAGATTAGGTCCACGTGCCCCTTGAGATTCGCAATTAGTGAAAGCTGGTCTCCGGTACAATCCTGGAACTCGTCCACGAGAATAAGGGGAAATGCGTTAGCCAGGGTCTTGGCCACTATGGAAGACGCACACAGGGATGCCGCGGAATTCATAATCTCGCCAAACGTGGCCCGGTGCCCAAGCTCGTCCTTCACGAACCCACCAACTTCTCCTGGCACGACTGGCACGATGGGGGAACTGTAACCCAAGGAAAGGCGCCACCGATTAACGAGCTGGAGGGCGAAGCTGTCCACGGTACCGACGCAAACTTTAGTGCGTGTTGCCGGCGAGGCAAGCCGCTGGCAAAGATGCTTTCTGGACGCGTGCATCTTTGTTAATGCCAAAACGGATTGGTGTTCTTTCAAAAGATTCTCTTCAAGCCACTCCACCAGGGCGTCCCCCAATCTATGTGTCTTGCCCGTACCCGCGGCACCGGTTATGTAATGAAGCGCGCTCATTATGTCGAGTTCCTTATAAAACTGGCGACATGAAGGGGGATGTTGTTCCCAGGCAAGGTTGACGACTGCCAGCCATCAAGTTGTGGATCGGCGCCAGCGCATATCCTAGCGATGTCACTCAACAAGGCTACAACACGGTCGCAGCACGCGGGGTACCCATACGCTTCCCAGGCCAAGTTCTCGTGCAGTTCCCAGTCTTCCTTGTGCCGTCTTCCTGCTCGCTCGCAGAGCTTAAGCTGCTGGCCCAGTAGCTGGGGGGTCCACGGCCTTTGCGCCTCAGCAAGGACGCCGGCCAAAACAGGGCCGGGCGACGCAAGTGCAGGCTCCATCGCCCATGCGGCAACATCCTCTACTTCGCCTCCGGGACCAAATTGGAGGACAGCCTTCGGCCTGGAGGACTCATCCAATTGTGAGATCTCTCTTAGCTTTTCACGGCCTTCGGCGTCCCCGTCAACTAGGGCGAAGACATCATTCCTAAATCGGCGCAGTTCCTTCACAAATGCCGTGACGGCGGAATCATTTGTATGCACGATTCCGAGCGCCGACGGTGACCAATAATCGGGCTGCACACCTTGTAGGGACCGCTCCTCCGCGGCGGTTGCTTCCGCTATGCGTACCCACAAACGGAGCCACTGCCAGTCCCATCTGCCTTCCGGAACCACTAGGTACTGACCTAGCAAAGCCTCGTAGAAGTTGGTCCGTTCCCTCAAGTACAGTTGTCTGACCTGATTAGGAAGGTCACTTTGCTGAATGCTGGCTGTGTAAATGATCTCTGGCTTTATCATTCCAGAATTGTTCGTGACGTGGACAACCTCAGAGGGTTTGAACATTGATGCAACATGGTGGGAGTGTGTGGTGACTATAGTTTGACTGCTATACGCACGGAGGCGGTTGATAAGGCGTCTTTGGAGAGAGGGCTGAAGGTGCAATTCCGGTTCCTCGGCCATGAATATTGTGTTCTCAGATAGCTTCTTCCGCCTTATTGCAAACTGCAAAAAGAGCAGTAACAACTGCATTGATATGAAGCCCTCGCCTTGTCGTGAGAAGGGGAGGATCGTGGCATCGATGTTTTCAACGTGTGGGACCAAGGAATCAAGAACAGAGCGGACAGACAGTTGCGTGGACCGATACACGACCTTGGAAGAGCCTGGCAAAAGTACGAACCTGCGCAATTCTGCCTCCAGTTCCTTCAAGAGCCCCTTGAGGGGTTCGGCATCCTCGATCTTTGTGTCTGGGTTGCGCATCTCGTTCTTGATGGCATTGACCTGTTCTCCAGGTACACTGTTAATTTCTCGAAGCAGCTTTAGAAATTGACCCGAGCCAAAAGATAGGAGTCGATCCCAGTGTCGGAGGCCTGGAATCAGAAAAAAACCGACTTTCGACAGTAATTTACTTGGAAAGGGCACGAACGGATCGAGTGTGAATGGGTCTGTGTCGCCATCGTAGAAGTACCTCCGGATTTCGAATTCACAGATACTGTCATCGTATCTGCCAGATAACGCAACCTCCACGGCTAATTGAGCGCCCGCGGGCGGCACCGTCTCGTATGAAACGGTTCGCTTGGATTCGTTCCACCAGGCTACTCTCGCGCCGCGTTCCGTGTTGAACCATTCAGGAAACTCGGTGGGGTCAGTGCTGGTGGGGTGAAGCCCAGTCAAAGTGCCTATTATGTTGAAACGTGACTCGGGGCTTGGGTCAGCGCCATAGAAATCGTGCTCAGAGATGTTCAGATACGAGCGGTCCCGTCCAAAGAGCATGGCGAGAGCATTTGCAATTGTTGTTTTTCCGCAGTTGTTGGGTCCTAAGAATGCGCAATGCGACGGGATCGGTATTTCTGCACTCTTAATGCCTCTGAAGTTCTCGATCCGTAGGAAGCATATTCTCATGGCGTAATCCCCAGAAAAGACAAGATGGCAGCCACGCCCAGCCCCATGCTGGTCGTGGGCTTTTCTCACTGCGATAATCCTCTCCAGGTCGGACGAAGTCAATCGCGATCAGGGCCAGCCCTCCTGGGCTCATGGGGCGATGGCGGGCCGGCGCAGACATTGGGTTTGATTTCTGCGTCCCCAGCCTCGCGTTGCGACCTCTCGCGCTCAAATGTTCACGGCAGGCGAGGTGAAGAGCAGGTGTCAGAAAGGCCGGGACACGGGATTCGGGGTTAGGGATTAGGGGTTGGGGGCGCTACGAATTCAAGTGGCAAGGGAAACTGGCCCCGAGGCCAATTCCCCGCTTGACACGGACTTCGCAGAATGCGAAGATTGCCCATGCGGATCGTCAGCCGCAAGGCCATTCGGGAAGCGACCGCCAAGCACAGCGAGTGGGCTGCATCCCTGAATGCATGGTACAAGGTAACCAAGAACGCAGACTGGAAGAACTTTGCCGACGTTCGGATGACATGGAAAAATTCCGATGTAGTCGGACGCTATGTGGTATTTGACATCAGCCACAACCGCTGCCGGTTAATCGCGACGATCAAATACTCGTGGAGAATGGTCTATATCCGACGCATTTTGAGCCACGTTGAATACGACGGGAAGGAGTGGCAACGATCATGATCGCCGTATCCGAAAAATACGCGCTGGGGGTGAGCGCGCCCATGCCGATTACATCCCAGCGCCAGCACCAGGAGTACCTGTCCGTTCTGGATGCGCTGGCCAGCAAAGATCGCCCCACGAGGGAAGAAGAGAAGTATGCAGAAGTCCTGATAGCGTTAATTGAAGCTTACGAAGAAGAGCATGATTCCATTCCTGACGCCGCCGCCGTAGACGTCCTTCGAACCTTAATGGAAGCCAACGACCTCCGTCAGAAGGACCTGGCCCCAATCTTTGGGTCGGAAAGTATCGTATCTGAAATCCTGCACAAAAAACGCGACCTCAACAAAGACCACATCGAGAAATTGAGCAAACGATTCGCCGTTTCTCCCGCGGTGTTTTTCCCCGGATCAGAATAGCAGGTTGAACTTAAGAACTACCCGCGGCGAGTCCGATGCGCCAGCGTCGCCGGCGTGGGGACCTGACTTGGTAAACGATCAGCTTCCTCCGGCTCTACGTCCGGGACTTCCGCCAGAACTTTTTCGAAGAGCTGCCGCTTTCCACGGCGCGCCCGGTCTTGTAAACAGGCAAGCGTCTTCAGCGAGGCAATCTCCTCGCCCACCGCGGAACTGATCACTTGATTGACCGACACGCCTTCACGGTGTTTTGGCATGGCCCGGACGCAGAGCGGCGGAGCCGCAACCAACGCGTCTCGTAGGGGCTGGGCTTGCCCTGCCCCCGTTCCACCCCACGGACAAACTACCGGGGCAGGGCAAGCCCAGCCCCTACGAGACGCGCGAACTGGTTTCATCCCGCCAACAATCCGACACGCCCATCGCGAAAAACCATGAAAATCTTCTTGAAGTCTGTCGCCCTACGCAACTGCGAATAGATGGAGCGATATGCCTCCAAGCATGAAATTCCTCTGGCGCTGATCACCACGAGCCAACGGTCGCCGGACAGCTTTGGCGCCCGCTTGCCCGCCTGGGCGCTGATAAGCTCAAGCAATTCACGTGTCATGTTCAAAAGGAGAAGTGGGTCGGAATCGGGATTGTGCACGAATCCCATCATTTTTGGGGCTCGCTCCGATTCGTTTCTCAAAAGTCGAATTCGCACACGATTGCCGTGAATCGTGTCTTTCTCATTTTGACCCCGTGATCCCCGCCCGAGAAGAATTTGTATTTTGTCTTCCAGCGCGGCAGCGGTTTTCGAGGGCAAACGGAGGGGAGCGGTAATAGTTAGCAAGACGGTCATGCCGTCCGGCACGGTTTCGCCCAGGGTGGCTTGCAAACGTTCGAGGAGCCGGGTGGCAACCTTATCGAACCTCAAACCGGGCGGGGCGGCGCTACCTTGGCCAGTGCCGCGCCGCTGGAGGGTTGCGATGTCAACAGCCACCCGTTTCCCAGCGACCATGATGTAGGCGTCGGGTGGATCACTACCCTTTTCCCACGTTGCCGAGAACTGTTTGGCCACGGCTTCGATGGCGGCTTCCTCCTGCTTGTTCCAATCCCTCATGCGTCCCTACCTCCGCGGCGCGAGCAAACGCGATTATACTTGCCCAAACTCCTCCCGCAGCAGATATAATCGCTGATCATTCATGGCACTGCATTTTCCTGAAAATTGGGGTCTATGGAAGCTCCTTCATCCGACAACTCAGCTCCTGCCTCCCCGGGCGTCCGCCGTCGCGGTGAGCCCTGGGCGCTGGGTTCCGTGCTGGGCTACGCTTCGGCCAATATTTTCGACCGCGCGGCGGTGGTGCAGGCCGATCCGCTGATCGGTCCGGTGTTGCGCGGATTGCCGAGCCTGGCGCTGGGCATCATTCTGATGGGGAAGCACCGCACGCTGGACCAATTGCGTCCGCGTTCCCCGCGCTACATCGGCATGCGCCCCATACTGGCTTTCGTGGCGGCGGGGTTGATCTCGACGTTCGGGCTCTTCCTCTACTACCTCGCCATGAGTTTCGGGGGCGTGACCATTACCATCCCCGTGCAGGAGACTTACGTGATCTGGGGCACGCTGATTGCCTGGATCTTTCTCCACGAGCGGATTCACCGCTACGCTCTCGTCGGCGTGCTGCTGATCTTTGTGGGCTTGGTGGGACTTTCGCTTGGCCAGTCGCGTGGACAGCCGATTTCCCCGCACTGGTATTGGGCCATACCGCTGGGACTCACCACGGCGTTGACCTACGGAATCGCCGGGGTGCTGTGGCGCGATGGCCAACTGCGCGGCGCGCATCAATCGGTGGCCATCTTCCTGCAATTCGTCACCAGCGTGGCCGTGGGGTTCGTGGGCTTGCTGGTGGCCGGGCGCCTTCCTGCTTTGCAGGCGGCAACGTGGCGCTCGCTGGTGGCTCTGCTTTCGAGCGGCGTGCTTTCCGGCGTGCTGGCCATCTACTGCATGTTCACCGCGCTGCGCCTGATGGCGGTGGCGCGCGTGTACGCGTTCTCCTCGCTGACGCCTTTGGTGGCGACGCTGTTTGCGCACTTCTTCCTGCACGAATTCCTGAATTGGCAGATGCTCGCGGGGATCGTCCTGGTGTCCATCGGGGTGATCCTGACGCAGATCTTTCGTCCCAAAGACGAACGCCAGGCATAAAATTGCTTTACAACCTATTGAAAGGAATGATTGTGGATATTCCGCAAATTCGCGCGACTGGACGCAAAAAAGCGCTTGACATCGGGCAGTGAATTCAGTATATTCTGTACTGACAGAATTGAGTGACGGACATTATGGCTACTTTGGATTCGGTCACCGAGAAATTCATCCTCCACTGGGGCGAGATGGGCACGCGCTGGGGCGTGAACCGCACCGTGGCGCAGATCCACGCGCTGCTCTATCTTTCGCCGCAGCCCCTGAACGCCGAGGAGATCGCCACCACGCTGTCGATTGCGCGGTCCAACGTCAGCACTAGCCTCCGGGAACTGGAAAGCTGGGGAATTGTGCGGGCCATCCACCTCCTGGGCGACCGCCGCGAGCACTATCAGGCCACCAAAGACGTTTGGGAAATGGCGCGCGTCATTTTGGACGAGCGCAAGCGCCGGGAGATCGACCCCACCGTAACCGTTTTGCGCGAATGCCTGCACGAATTGGACGCCAAGGGCCAACCCAGCCCCGACATGCGCGAGCGCCTTACCGCCATGCTGGGCTTCGTCGAAATGGTCACCTCGCTTTACGACCAGGTTTCGCGGCTGCCCACCGGCAGCGTGCGGAATCTGCTGACGGTGCAGGGAAAGGTTCGAAAGCTGTTTTCCGGAGGCAAGACCGAAGACGCCTCGTCCAAAGACGCCTCGCCCAAGGTCGCTGCGTCCGAAGGCACCTTGTCCAAAGACGCCTTGTCCGAAGACGCCAAGGGGGAGTGAATTTTTTTGCTTGGAGATTTCAGTGTGTACAGAACTAACTGACGCGCGCGATACCCCCAAACGGTGCCGGGCGCGTTATTGGCCCTCAGGGCGCGTTGGGTCGCGTCGTTATCGGCAAAAACGGACGGCGTCCCACTTGGCCCGTGGGCCTGGAGTAGGGCGCTAGCGTCGGAAAAATTGTCAGGGCACAAACACCCAGAAGGAGGGAATGTCATGAGCGCCATGGTTCCGTTCGTGTGGGCTGCCGGTGGAACACATCTGGCCATCGCCATTTCGAACTTTTGGGTACCGGGGATCCTTCACTATCGCGAAAACCTGGAAAAAGTCTCGCCCATAGTCCGCCAGGTATTCGTGGTTCACTCCCTCTACATGGTTCTGGTGCTTCTGGGATTCAGCGCGCTGTGTTTTTTCTTTGCCCCGGAACTGACCAGCGGCGCGCCCTTGGGCCGGTCCCTGAGCGCGTTCCTGGCGATCTTCTGGCTGCTGCGCGTGGTGCTGCAACTGGCTTATTACGACCGGGAGGTGCGCGCGAAATACCGCCTGGGCGACGTTGCCTACACGCTGGCGGTGTCCAGCCTGGGAGCGGTTTTCGCTATGGTGGCGCTGGGGGTGGTGAAATGAGCAGCCTCACTGCAAGCTCACCCATCTCACTTGGAAATCCGACGCAACGTGGCTTACCGTGGCGATGGAACACATGGGGCACGGCGGTGGGCTCCCTGGTTTGGATCGTGTGCATCGCTGCGGCGGCATTGGGCCGGATGCGTTTGGGCCCGGCGGAGTCCCTTTTCTTGCTCGCCCCCCTGGTGACCATACCTCTGGGTCTTCGCCTGGTAGTGGACACGCCGGGGCAGGGAACTGCGAGCTCGATATTTCGCCTCACGCTGATTCTCCAGCCCGTGGGCGCGTTGTTGGCGGTGGCGGCGCTGGCGCTCCCGGTTGGTCGATGGGCGGGCGCACTGGCCGCGGGCTGGCTGGGAGTAACGGCCTGCATCGGATTGTGTGGCTTGGTCGGATGGGTTCAAAGCACGCTTCCGCTTTGGGAGCGGACCTGCCTCAATCTGGGCCTGGTCTATCTTCCTTTCGGCGGCTTCTGGCTTGTCGCTTCTCGCCTGGGATTGCGCCCCGCAGGCTTTCAGGAGCCCATCGTCTTCTTCACCGCCGTTCATTTCCACTATGCAGCGTTTGCCGCGCCGCTGCTGGCGGCGATTACGGGGATTGCCCTGCGAGCGGCGTCGGGCTCCGGGCACAGACTTTTTCCCGCCGTCGCCTTAAGCGTGATGGCCGCCCCGGCCCTGCTGGCCGCCGGATGGGCCCTGGGTTCGCCGCTCCTCAAGGTGGCAGCGGCATTTCTGCTGGCTCTGGGACTGCTGGGCGTAGTGGCCCTGTCGCTTCTGGTCATTCGCCACTTCCGCAGCGCCCTCGCCGGAGCGCTGCTGGTCTTATCCGGGCTGTCGATCCTGGCCGGCATGTGCCTGGTTTGTGTTTACGCCGGAGGCGAGTTCGTGGGCACGAAGTTCATTACTATCCCGCAGATGACGGTTTCGCACGGAATCCTCAACAGTCTGGGGTTTACGCTCTGCGGGATGTTGGCCTGGACTATGGAGGGAAATCAACAATGAAAATCGCCATCACAGGTGGCACAGGATTTGTGGGTGGGCATCTGGCGCGGCACCTCACCCGCGCCGGGCACGAGGTGGTTCTGATTGCGCGGGGAGAAGACAGCCGCGACGAAAGCCTGCGCAGCCTTCCGGGCGTGACCTTCGTCCCCTGCGGTTTGGGGAGCCCGTGCGCCCTCGCGGAGGCCTTTGCCGGATGCGATGCCGTGGCCCACTGCGCGGGCATCAACCGCGAGATGGCGGACCAAACCTACCAGCGCGTTCACATCCAGGGCACACGCAACGTGGTGAACGCTGCCCAAGCCGCGGATTTAAAGAAAATCCTCCTACTGAGTTTCCTGCGCGCGCGCCCCGCCTGCGGTTCCGGTTATCACGAGTCCAAGTGGGCGGCGGAAGAGATCGTTCGCGCGAGCGGCATGGATTACACGGTGCTCAAAGCGGCCATGATTTACGGCAAGGGCGACCACATGCTGGACCACCTCAGCCACGCCTTGCACACCTTTCCCGTGTTTGCGCTGGTGGGAATGAAGGATCGGCCCGCCCGGCCGGTGTCGATTGACGATGTGGTGCGCATCGCCTTGGCGAGTTTGCTTAAGGGCCGGCTTTCCCGGCAGACGGTGGCCGTGGCGGGGCCGGAGGAATTACTGCTGGGCGAAGCCGTGCAGCGCGTGGCGCGCGTCCTGGGCAAGCACCCCTTGATGTTTCCGCTGCCGGTGTTCGTCCATTACGCCCTCGGATGGCTCCTGGAGCGGGTCATGACCGTCCCACTCGTCTCCGTATCTCAAGTTCGAATCCTCGCCGAAGGCGTGGTGAAAGCAATTCCCCCTTGTAACGCTCTCCCCAGGGACCTCGTGCCCTCCCGGTATTTTTCGGAAGAGCAGATCATCAAGGGATTGCCGGCGCACGTCAGCTTCGGTCTCAGGGACTTTCGGATTCCGTGGGCGGCGGCCACAAAAAACGTGCCCTTGCCCGCGGCTGCTCATGGCCACCCCCTGCGGGGTTCGAACCACGGCGGGTAGGAAATTGTGGCGTCGGGCGGTAGACAAGCCGGTCCACAAGGGTGAGTGAGCGAAGATGGCATCCATAGAAACAATGCGCCTGGAGTCAAAAAAGGCAGGGCAAAGCCTCCCCGGGATTGGCTACATCGCCATCGTGATTCTGCCGACCGGCGTCTTCGCATGCCGAGACCTGCTGCCGCCCTGGGTGTTCATGTGGGGTTTGTGCTTCGCCATTTTCGCGGGGCTGAAGTGGCTGACCTGGTGGAAGGCGCGAGGACGTGTGGCCCACGCCCCATGGCGCTCGGTGGCCTATCTTCTGGCTTGGCCGGGAATGGATGCCGAGGCCTTTCTGGGCCAAAGCCTCCCTCACCGAGCGCCCGCCTGGCAGGCCTGCCTTGGGGCTCTCCTCAAGACCGCCCTCGGCGCCGCCCTAATCTGGATCGTCGCTCGACGGGTTCCGGCGCATCAACTCCTGGCCCGAGGCTGGGTCGGCATGTTGGGCCTGATCCTGCTGCTCCACTTTGGCAGCTTCGAGGTGGTGGCCCTTTTCTGGCAGCGCCTTGGGGTTAACGCCACACCCATCATGTCCGCTCCCCTGCGCTCCACCTCGCTCGGTGAGTTTTGGGGAAACCGTTGGAATCTCGGGTTCCGCCAGTTCTCACATGATTTGATCTTCCGCCCTCTGCAAAGAAGTTTGGGCGCAGGCGCCGCCGGCTTTCTGGTTTTTATCGTGTCCGGCTTGATTCACGAATTGGTCATCTCCTTGCCGGCGCGCGGCGGCTACGGGCTTCCCACATCCTACTTTGTGCTCCAGGGCGCGGGCGTCACCCTGGAGCGTTCCGCCCTCGGCAAACGTCTGGCGCTTCGCCAGGGGTGGCGCGGCTGGTTGTTCACCGCAGCTTTCACGGCGGGGCCGGTCTTCGTGCTTTTTCATCCCTGGTTTGTTCAGCGGGTCATCATCCCCTTTTTGGAGGCGATTCGCGCCCTATGAACTCCTCAAGCATAGAGCGTCTATTCGATATCGGCCTCTGGCTCGCCGGGGCGGGGCATTTCGTGATCCTGATTGCCAGCTTCCAGGTGCCGTACCGATTGAATTGGAAAGAAGACTTGAAAAGTCTGACGCCGTTCAACCGCAAATTGCTGTGGGTGCAGGCTGGGTTCACCGTGCTGACCATTATGGCCTTTGGAACGCTCACTCTGGCCCTGCATTCCGAATTGCTGCGGGGTGACCGGGCGGCCCTTGGCCTCGCCTGTTTCATCGGAATTTATTGGACGGCTCGCATCGTGGTGGATGCGTTTTACTTCTCACACCGCGACTGGCCCCAGGGAAGGCAGTTTGTAGCCGGGCACATTTTGCTGACTTGTCTGTTTTGCCTGCTGGCAGCTTGCTACTGGGGCCTGCTTTTGTGGCACGCGTGGGCGGGGATGCAAGTTTAATGAGGTGAGCCATGCAGGGCAGGGAATTCGACGTTGTGCCGCCCGATTGCCGGATTCCCCCCCTCGGATTGCGCCCCGATGCATCGGGGCGGTTGGGGCTTCGCTGCGGATTCGCGGCCAACGATTCGCAGAGCTTCGCTCTGAGCTTGTGACTTTTTTAGTTTTCGGGCCTTTTCGAGCCACTTAACTCTTTTGTTATCACTATCGCTCTGAGCGAAATTTCAATAAAGTCACAAGCTCTCTGCGCAATCCGAAATCCATCCGGATCGACAATCCGCAATGAATTCGCGGAGGGTCGCCGACAGCGCCAACTGGGAGGTGCGCTATGCAGGGCAGGGAATTCGACGTCGTGACCGGGGCATTTGGCTATACCGGCAAGTACATAACCCGGCGGCTCCTGGCGATGGGCAGGGGCGTCAAAACGCTTACCGGGCATCCGGAGCGCGGGGCGGCCTTCAACGGCAACATCAAGGTAGCGCCGCTCCAATTTGACCGTCCGGCCGAATTGGTGGAGAGTCTGCGCGGCGCCGCGACGCTTTACAATACTTACTGGGTGCGTTTTCCCCACGGCGACACGACCTATGAAAAGGCCGTGGACAACACCGGATTCCTCGTGGCCGCGGCGCGGGAGGCGGGGGTGCGGCGGATCGTCCACCTCAGCATCACCCACCCTTCGGCAGACTCAAAGCTAGGCTACTTTCGGGGGAAAGCGGCCGCCGAGCGCCTGGTGGCCGGCTCGGGACTCCCTTACGCCATCCTGCGGCCGACGCTCGTTTTCGGCGTGGAAGACATATTGATCAACAACATCGCCTGGCTGCTGCGCCATTTGCCGGTGTTTGCCATCCCGGGGGCGGGCGACTACCGGGTGCAGCCGGTTTTTGTGGTGGACGTGGCCGAATTGGCGGTGGCCGCCGGCAGGGAAAGCGGGAATAAAGTAATGGACGCCGTGGGGCCGGAAATCTACACCTTCCAGGAGCTCGTGCAGCTCATCGCCGGCAAGGTGGGCAGCCACGCCAGAATCCTCCACTTGCCGCCGGCCCTGGCGCTATTCCTCTCGCGCCTGGTGGGCCGGGTCGTGCACGACGTGGTTCTGACCCATGAGGAAGTCGAGGGGCTGATGGCGGGCTTGCTGGTTTCTCAGCATGAGCCCACGGGCCGTACTCGCCTGAGCGAGTGGGCCAGCCGCCACGCGCACCTTTTGGGAAGGCATTATGCCTCCGAGCTCAACCGCCACTTCCAGGAACCCGGCAGGGCTCGCGTTGCGAATAGGTGACGTAAAAAGCAAAGGCCAGAAACGCCTTCGCGCTTCTGGCCGAAACTTTGGGCACCAAAAGAAGCCCCGGGAAGCTAGCTGAATAGGGCGCGCCGCTTGGGGAAGAGCCATCCGAGCGCGATCAAACCACAGGCAAGGAGGGAAAGCGAGCTTGACTCAGGAACGGAGGTATAAGTGACATCGAACGAATCGATGTTGTCGCCATAGCCGCCGGTGGGGGAGCCGTTGTAACCGCCCGCATCACTGATGCCCAGATAAAGGTCGGTGGCACCAGCCGGAACGTAAAAGACCTGGGTCGCGCCGGTGCCATCACCGGTGAGGCCGTCACCGATGAAGAACACCTGATCGAGGAGGGGAGAAAGCGACGTGAAGGAAGTGTTGCCGATAAAGTCGAGCGAAGCCGGCGCCGGTCCCGACGGCCCGCCCGGACCGATGAACACACCG
>Ga0326728_10020434_pt1 | contig 12625 bp, 12 predicted proteins | sample MB3enrmetagenome_FD_207602 | JGI IMG/M metagenome (GOLD analysis project Ga0326728, IMG submission 207602) | Lab enriched peat soil microbial communities from McLean, Ithaca, NY, United States - MB31MN | ecosystem: Environmental > Terrestrial > Soil > Wetlands > Peat | place: USA: New York...
GGCGAAAAAAGCGGAGCCTTCCGCGGCCTTCCTGACGCTGCGGTACACTTCCACCGGATCGCGCCAGATCAGGATGAACGAGGCGTTGGGATAGCGTGCGGCGATGCGGCGCAGGCGCGCGGAATAAACCGGCGATTTCTCGCCCCAAACGGCCGCCCCCTGGTTTTCGCTGTGACAGCGGTAAAGATCATCCGGCGTGCGGATGTTTTCCAGGCCGCGCAATTTTTCGCCGAACGTCAGGCGATGCCGGGACAATGCCTGGTTGTAAAATTCCTGCCGCGCCAGCCAGTCGCCCGAAAAGCGCCAGCCGCTGAACGGGGCGGGAAAATCCCAGACATCGCACTCATACATCAGGGCGATCTGCGGGTGCTGGTTGAGCAGGGAATAAAAGAGCGACGTGCCGGAGCGGAAGACGCCGACAACAAAAACCGGACTCACGGATGACGATTTGCTGGACCTCACAAGGCACAGAGTTAAATCCTTTCGGACAGTTCCATTATCCGCAGACGCGGGTGGCGCTCAAGAAATTTCAGCGAAAAAAATTTCGCGTTTTTTTAAGGGCAAATTATGGCTTCCCATCCGGGGAAACTGGAACTATGGCGCAAAGCCGCTTGCCTTCGGGCGGGTCAATGGCAACTTGTGGCTTGATGCTTTCGCAAGACACAGTGCTGAACGCCCTCAAGGCGGTAAAATATCCGGGCTTTTCGCGCGACATCGTCTCGTTTGGCCTGGTCAAGGACATCTCGGCGGCCAACGGCGCCGTGAGCGTGGCCCTGCAATTGACCACCGCCAATCCGGACGCCGCGCGTCAAATCAAGGCCGAGGCGGAACTTGCCCTGAAACAGCTTCCGGGTGTGAAACACGTCATCGTGGACGTGCGCCAGCCCGCGGCCGGGCAGGCCCCTGCGGGCGGCGCGGTCGCCGGTCAAACCAAGATTTCCGGCGTCAGGCATGTGATTGCCGTGGCCAGCGGGAAAGGCGGCGTGGGCAAATCAACCTGCTCGGCGAACCTTGCGTGCGCGCTGCGGCATTTGGGCGCGCGGGTGGGGCTTCTGGACTGCGACATTTACGGCCCGAGCATTCCGCTGATGATGGGGGTCTATGAGCGGCCCACCGTCAGCGCCGATGAACATCTGGTGCCCCCGGTGGCGCATGGCGTGAAAGTCATGAGCATCGGGCTGCTGCTCAATGACGATCAGCCGGTGATTTGGCGCGGGCCGATGATTACCAAGACCATTCAACAGTTTCTGCTGGCCGTGGAATGGGGCCCGCTGGATTATCTGCTGATTGACCTGCCACCGGGCACCGGCGACGCGCAACTCTCGCTGTGCCAAACGGTTCCACTGGACGGCGGGGTGATTATCAGCACGCCGCAGGAGGCCTCGCTGGGGGTGGTGCGCAAGGGCATTGCGATGTTCCGCAAGGTGAATGTGCCCATCCTCGGCCTGGTGGAGAACATGAGCTATTTTACCGCGCCCAACGGCGAGCGCGTTGAGATTTTCGGGCATGGCGGCGGCAAAGAGGAGGCGGCCCGGCAAAAGGCTCCGTTTCTGGGCGAGGTGCCCCTGTTTACTGAAATCCGCGAAGGCGGCGACCGGGGCACGCCGGTCGTGGTCTCGGCCCCCAATCATCCGGCCAGCAAGGCGTTTATTCAGATTGCCGAGGCGTTGAAAAACACAATGAAGAAGTAAGAATGATGAATGAAGAGTGGGATAACTGTCGCGGTTATGTCTTTACAAATTAACGCCGATTCCCCCATGCGCGCCGTCCTGGAAAAATATCCCGGCGCGCAAAGGGCCTTGTTCCGGAAATATCACATTGGCGGCTGCAGCAGTTGCGGTTTCAGCCCGGACGAAACGCTCGCGCAAGTCTGCGCCCGAAACGGCGGCTTGAACGTGGGCGAAGTCCTGGCGCATATCGAGTCCAGCCACGAAGAGGATGCCCGGATTCTCATCGCGCCCGGTGAACTGGCGGAATGGCTCAAGACCGATAAAACGGTGAAGCTGGTGGACGTGCGCTCACGCGAGGAGTTCGAGGCGGTGCATATCGCAGGCTCGGTGCTGCTTTCCCAGGATGTCATGCGGGAACTGATGGCCAGCGGCTCGAACCAGCTTCCGATTGTGGTCATTGATCACCAGGGCAAAAACGGACTGGATGCCGCCGCATATTTCATGGGACACGGTTTGCAATCCGTCCGCTGCCTGCGCGGCGGCATTGACGCGTGGGCGCAGACCGTTGACACCACCCTGCGCAGATACAAGCTGGAGCCTACACGTTGAACTTAAACAGCAGGACGTCGCCGTCTTTGACCACGTATTCCTTGCCTTCCATGCGGTAGAGGCCTTTTTCGCGGGCGGCGGCCACTGAGCCGCAATTCACCAAATCCTGATAGGCCACGGTTTCAGCCTTGATGAAGCCGCGCTCGAAATCGGAATGAATCACGCCGGCCGCCTTGGGCGCGGTGTCCCCGGCATGAATGGTCCAGGCGCGCACTTCCTTTTCGCCGGCGGTAAAATAAGTGCGCAGGCCGAGCAAATGGTACGTGGCCCGGATAAGCGCGCCCACGCCGGATTCGTTCACGCCCAGTTCCTTCAAAAAATCCCTCGCTTCATCTTCGGAAAGGTCAATCAAGTCGCTCTCGATTTGGGCGCTGATGACCACGGCTTCGCAGGCAAAATGATGCCCGGCATAGTCCCGCACCTTGAGCACATAGGGATTTGTTTCGGCGCCGGCGAGGTCGCCTTCCTTGACGTTGCAGGCGAAGATGGTGGGCTTGTCGGTCATGAGCCAGAGGAGGCGCGAGATGGCTTTTTCTTCCGGCGCAAGTTCCAGGGTGAGCGCGGGTTTGCCGAGGTTGAGGTGCGGCTCGAGTTTTTTGAGCACGGCTTCCTGGGCGATGGCCTCCTTGTCGCCGCGCTTGGCGTCTTTGGCCACGCTGGCGAGCTTTTTCTGGACGGCCTCGAGGTCGGCCAGGACCAGCTCGGTCGTGACGGTCTCAATGTCCCGCACCGGGTCCACCGCGCCGGCCACATGATGAATGTCCGGGTCCTCGAAACAGCGGACGACCTGCACAATGGCGTCCACTTCGCGGATGTGGGAAAGGAACTTGTTGCCAAGGCCTTCGCCCTGGGCCGCGCCCTTGACCAGGCCGGCAATGTCCACAAATTCAATCGCCGCGGGGATGACCACGTTGGTTTTGGCAATTTTTTGCAAAACGCCCAGGCGCGCGTCAGGCACGGTGACAATGCCCACATTGGGATCAATGGTGCAGAAGGGGTAGTTGGCCGCCTCGGCCTTGCGCGTGCGCGTGACAGCGTTGAAGAGGGTGGATTTGCCCACGTTGGGCAGCCCGACGATTCCAGCTTTAAGCATATATAAAGAACGAATCTTACTGGAACATTCCGTCAATGCCGAATCATTTTCTGAAACGCTGAAAAACGAGGGAAGCGGAGGTTGACACTGGCCATGTAGCGCAGCCGTCCCGACCGGGGGGGCGCAGTTGCAACCGCGAATAAACGCAAATGAACGCCAATCCTCTCCGCGGAGGGGGGCGGCGCGCACGGAGTGACGCGCCCTACCGCCTCGTCTTCATCTGTGTTTCATCTGTGTCCATCTGTGTCCATCTGTGGCAAAAAAGGGAGGTGGGCTCGCCAAAGCCGCAGTTGAACTCGCGCCGGGCATCAGGTAGTTTGATGATCTATGACGTTGACTGAAAAGCTCCTCGCCCGCGCGGCCGGCAAAGCCACCGTGCAGGCCGGGGACAATATCTGGGTAAATGCGGACGTGCTCATGACCCACGACGTTTGCGGCCCGGGCACCATCGGGGTGTTCAAACGCGAGTTTGGCCAGAGCGCCAAGGTCTGGGACAAAGAGAAAATTGTCATCATCCCCGACCACTACATTTTTACCGCCGATTCCAAGTCCAACCGTAACGTGGACATTCTCCGCGATTTCGCCCAGGAACAGGCCCTGCCGTATTTTTATGACGTGATTGACGACCCCAAGGGCCACTGGGTCTTTGACCCGGCCAAGGGCAACCTGAAGCGTCAATACGGCGCGCGCTATGCCGGCGTGTGCCACACGGCGCTGCCGGCCAAGGGCCACACCCGCCCCGGCGAAGTTCTTTTTGGCACCGACTCGCACACGTGCATGGCCGGCGCGTTCAACCAGTTTGCCACCGGCATCGGCAACACGGACGCGGGATTCATCCTGGGCACCGGCAAGCTGTTGATCAAGGTCCCCGAGACCATGCATTTCCGCCTCGAAGGCAGGCTTCAGCCCGGCGTCATGGCCAAGGACATCATCCTCCATTGCATCGGCGAAATCGGCTTTGACGGCGCGACCTATCGCGCCATGCAGTTCGATGGCCCCGGCGCGGCCGGCCTGAGCATGGACGACCGCATGACCATTGCGAACATGGCCATCGAGGCGGGCGGCAAGAACGCCATTTTTGAATTCGATTCACGCACCGCCGAATATGTGGACGCCCGCGTCAAGTTGAATGGAACCAAGTCCTCGTATCAGCCCGTCGAGCGCGACAGCCACGAGAAGTTTGTCTATGAACTCGTCGTGGACTTGAGCCGGCTCGAACCCACGGTGGCGTGTCATCCCGACCCGGGCCAGCGCAAAAAGGCGAAGGATATGGACATGAAGCTCGACCGCGCCTATGTGGGCTCCTGCACCGGCGGCAAGACCAGCGATTTCGTGGAATTCGCGCGCGTGCTGCGCGGGCGCAAGGTGGTGATTGACACCTTCGGCGTGCCGGCCACGCCCGACATCGTGCGCGATTTGCAAACGACCTATTGGGGCAACCAAACCATTTGGGAAGTCATCGTCAGCGCCGGTGTGCAAATGACGGAGAACGCCGGGTGCGCCGCCTGTTTGGGCGGGCCGGTGGACACCTTTGGCCGCATCAATAAATCCGGCATCAAGTGCATCAGCGCCACCAACCGCAATTTCCCCGGCCGCATGGGCGACAAGGAATCGCAGGTGTTTCTGGCCTCGCCCGCCACCGTGGCGGCCAGCGCGCTGACCGGGAAAATCACTGATCCACGGGAGTTTTTAGGGAATTGAAAGTACGCGCCTCGCGACGGGACAACGTCGCGCGGCAAAATCCCGTCGGCGGAGAGGCCTCAGCGGGTTGGCGGCGCGTTCTTCAGTTGCAGTTCGGTCATTAAATCATGTGCCTCGCCAAAATCGGGCCGCAGCCGCAGGGCTTCCCGCAATTCGCTGATGGCGTCCCCCACCTGTCCCTTTTGGTCAAGAGCCTTGCCGAGGTTGTAATGAGTCACCGGATCATCCGGTTCCAGGCGGATGGCCTCGCGAAACTGGCCGATGGCTTCGTCGGCATTCCCCTGCATGTTCGCGGCAATGCCAAGCATGTTGTGAAAGACGGCGCTCCCCGGTTCCAGCCGGACTGCGGCCTGAAATTCCGAAACCGCTTCGGCCAGGTTTCCCTGTTTACCAAGAACCACCCCGAGGTTGAAATGCCATTCGGCCACGTTCGGACGCAACCGAACCGCCTCCCGAAATGCGCGGGCCGCCCCTTCCGAATCGCCTTTGCTTCGGAGGGCGCCGCCGAGGTTGTTGTAACCGTTCGCGAAACCGGGGTTCGCGCTGACGGCCTCCTCAAACTGGCGGATGGCGTCATCAAACCGGTTTTGCATCAGGACAGCATTTCCCAGGTTATAGTGCGCGTAAAAATTATTCTTGGTGACCTCGACCGCGCGCCCAAAGAGAATTTCACTGTTTTGCCAGTAACCGATCTGGTGGAGGGTCAACGCCGCGCAGGCCGCCGCGCAAGCCGCCCCGGCGGTCACAAGGGGAATTTTCAGCGGGCGGAGACGGGCGACGATTTCGCCCGCGCCCCATGCCAGCAGGATCAGCAGGCCCAGCGATGGAATATAAGTGTACCGATCCGCGATGGATTGGACCCCGACCTGGACGAGTCCGATCACCGGCAGCAGCGTGCCGCAGAACCAAAGCCAGCCCATGAGCAAAAAGGGCTGCCGCCGTCTCAGGCACCAGGCCGCCGCCGAAATCCCGGCGATCAAACCCGACGCTGAAACAACCGCCCACACGGGCCAGCTTCCGGGATGCGGATAGGGAAGGACCAGATCCGTTGGAAAGAGCATCTTTCCGATATAGCGGGCGTAGGAGACCACGGCATTTTCGCAGCGGGCGCCAAACGAAAGGTTTTCCATGACCATGGCGCCGTGATGTTTTTGCACCACGAGAGTCACCACGCTCATCACCGCCGCCAAGGCAAAGAACGGGATTTTCTCGCGCAACAATGCTGGAAGGCGTCCGCTCGTCAGGCGTTGCAACGGCCAGTAGTCCAACAACAACATCACAAACGGCCAGGTCACCAGCATCGGCTTGCTCAGCAGACCCAGAATCAAAAAGCCTCCAGCAAACGCGTAACTCCAGGCTGCCCGTCTGGAAGCAACTGGCGCGGCTTTCGCCCCGGAGGATGCCCCGGTGGCGGGCGCTTGGTTTTGGGCGTACCGGACGTAAAAAATCAACGAGAGAAGCCCCAGGCAGGTGCTGAGCACGTCCTTTCTCTCCGCCACCCAGGCAACCGATTCGACGCGCAGCGGGTGCAGCCCGAACAGGGCCGCCACAAACAGGCTGCGCCACAGGCTTCCCGTCATCTGCCGCAACCATCCGAACACCAGCACCGTATTCAACACATGCCACAAAACATTGGTCAGATGATGTCCCCACGGGTTCAAACCATAAATCTGACAGTCCAGCGCGTGCGACAGCATCGTGAGCGGATGCCAGTTGGCGGAGATAATATCGGTAAAAGCCGACTGAATGCTTTCCGGGGTCAGGCCCTTCTGAATGTGTGCGTTGGCTGTGACGTAATCCGGGTCATCGAAATTGATGAAATCGCAGCGGGTCGCGGGCCAAAACACGGCCAACGTGGCCAGTGCCAAAAGCGCCGCCGCCACCCACGCCTGATACGGTGGCCTGGACGATTGAGGACCGGGGGCTTTCCCGGACGTGGACATTGGTTTCCGCACGCGACGGTTTAATTGCCACACTGACCGCTGGCAAGGTCTAAAAACCGGTCCTTCAGACCACCACGACAATGCCAACGGGATTGAATCATCCAGCCCGGCGTTGACGCGACGCCGGAGCGCCTGCGCCGGGGCAATTTGGGGCTCTTAAACCGGTAGGGTTACACCCCATGGCGAAGAACGGGCGCTTACGCCAGTGTGTATCCCGTGTTAATAACAAACAACCAAACACCCGAAAGAAATTATATGAAATCCATGTTCCCATTAACGCTCGCCGCCGTGGTGAGCGCCATGTTGCTCACCGGTTCGTCCGCGCGCGCGGCGGACACGGACAGCCGCATTGAATCGTCCGCCACGAAGTCCTACATCTTCAAAACCACCCTCAAGGATGATTCCATCAAAACGGAGTCCAAGGACGGCGTCGTCACCTTGACCGGCACGGTGGCGGAAGCCTCCCATAAATCACTGGCCGAAGACACCGTGGCCAGCCTGCCCGGCGTCAAGAGCGTGGACAACCAGTTGGTGGTCAACGGCGAACAGCCGGCGGAACATTCCGACACCTGGATCAGCATGAAAGTGAAAACCGCGCTGTTGTTTCATCGCAACGTGAGCGGCTTCGCCACCGACGTGAACGTGAAAGACGGCGTCGTCATCCTGACCGGTGAAGCCAGCAGCCTGGCGCAGAAGGAACTGACCACCGAATATGCCAAGGACATTGACCATGTCAAAGCGGTCGTGAACAACATGACGATTGCTGTCACCCCGGCGGCGCCCGAAGCCACCACCGGCGACAAAATTGACGACGCGTCCATTACCGCAGAAGTCAAGTCGTCGTTGCTGTCGCATCGCTCGACCAGCGCCTTGCATACCACCGTTTCAACCACGGACGGAGTCGTCACGGTAGGTGGCGTTGCCAAAAACGAGGCGGAAAAGAGCCTCGTCACCAAGCTGGCGACCGACATCAACGGTGTGAGCAGCGTGATCAATAACATGACCATCGGCGCGCCTGTGGCCGCAGAATAAGCAGCTATTTACCGCCGGCTGGCGCGCTTTCGCGCCAGCCGGCAAATCCGCTGAAAGAACTCTATTATGTTATATACCATTGCAGTTATCCTGATTGTCTTGTGGCTGCTGGGAATGGTGACCGGCACCGCCGGCGGCTTGATTCACATCCTGCTGCTCCTGGCCGTCGTGGCGATATTGCTCCGCCTCATCTCCGGTCGCAAGCCGGTGCTTTGAGCAAACCTCCGCACCAAAACACATAAAATCCAAGCCAAAATGAAAACCATCGTTTCCATCCTCCTCATCACGCTCGGCATAGTGGTGCTGGCCTATTCGGGCCTGAGTTTCACCACACCGGGCAAGCCCATCGAGTTCCTGGGCCTGCACATAGCAACCTCGGACAATCATTTCATCCCGCCGGCAGTTGGCGCGCTCATGCTCGTGGGCGGTCTTGTGCTGCTGTTTGTCAAACCCAGGAGTGTCTGAATCGTCTTTCCACAAACCTGACCCCAAAATGAATGCAAAACCTGTCATCGCCGTCACGCTGGTCGCAGTGGGCGCGGTGGTGCTGGCGTCTTTGGGCCTGGGCCAGTTGACGCCCGATAAACCGGTCGAATTCCTGGGGATGAACATAGCGAAGGGAGACGGCGAATTTATCCCGCCGCTCGCCGGCGGACTGGTGTTCGCGGGCGGAATCCTCTGGCTGTTGGTCAAATCCAAACGCGCCTGATGAACGAAAACGATCCACCCGCAATCAGCCCCCTTCCGGGGCGCTTGCGCCCTTTGAAATGGAATGAGTTGGTGCGCCGTGGCGACTTCATCAAAGACGGGCGCGAAGGTTTTCAACCCTGGGAAGGGCCCAACGGATTCCGCGCCGACGCGTTTATAAAGCAAATTTACCGGCGGCTGGGGCCCGGGTCCGCCCGGACCAAGAAACCGTGAAGACACTAAAACTCATCGGCCTGACCCTCGTGCAACTGGCCAAACAGGCCTGGGCGCTTCCGCAAAGCATCTCGACCGCGCTAAAACAAAGACAGCGGCGGACACTCCTTCACGAACTTGAAGCCGAACGGCTCGACCGCATCCGCAACCCGTCAAAATATATCGGAAAGTAAGCGGAAAACAGATTCATCAGTTGATTGCGCCGGTTGCTTGTGAGTTATGACTCCAGCACCCGGCAGGTTTTGCGGAAATGATGGCCAAAGATGGAAAGAGTCACGGCCAGCGGAAACAGGTTGGGGCGGTGAAAGAATGTCCAGACGAGCAGTCGCCAGTATTCAAAGCGTTCCCGGCCAAAAACGCCAAGCCGGACGTTGGCGCGGAGAAACGCCAGCATATACCGCCAGTTCACCGGGTTGGAGATTTTGGGACGCCGATATTCGCGCAGGAACGTGCGGATTCGCCGGTAATACGGTCCCGGCGAGTATATGTGGCCCATGAGGTTCTTGTAGCCTTCACGCAGGGTCTCGCGGTTCATCCGGGGAATAAAATTGGTGGTGCCATCCAGGTTGTTGCCGGTGGTCTGGCCGGTCAGGCGACCCTGTGCGTCCAACCGGCGGTGCAGCTTCGTGCCGGGAATGGCTTGCAACAGGCCCACCATGGCCGTGACGATTCCGCTTTGCTGGATGAACTCGATCTGGCGCGTAAAAATCGAGGCCGTGTCGCTGTCGAACCCGACGATGAAACCGCCCTGCACCTCCAGCCCGGCGCGCTGGATGCGTTTCACATCGGCGACGAGGTCGCGTTGCTGGTTCTGGCGTTTGTTGCATTCGGCCAGTCCCGCCGCCTCCGGGGTCTCGATGCCGATAAACACCTGGTTGAATCCCGCCTCGACCATCATCCGCATCAATTCCTCATCGTCGGCCAGATTGATGGACGCCTCGGTAAAGAAGGGCGTGCCGCGCCGGCCCCGCTGCCACCGGGCCAGCGCCGGCAGCAAGTCCTCCTTGAGTGCGCGTTTGTTGCCGATGAAATTGTCGTCCACGAAAAAGACCGTCCCGCGCCAGCCCGCCTGGCGGAGGCCGTCCAGTTCGGCGATGATCTGCGCCGTGGTCTTGGTGCGCGGCCGATGACCGAACATCGCGGTGATATTGCAGAATTCGCAGTCAAACGGGCAGCCGCGCGAGAATTGCACGCTCATGGAGGCATAACGTTTCAGTTCCGCCAGTTCCCACAGCGGCGCGGGGGTCTGGCGGAGGTCGGGAAATTCAGGCGAGGCATACACCCGCCGGGCCGCGCCCTGGGCGAAATCGCGTAAAAATTCCGGCAGCGTCACTTCCGCCTCGTTCAGCACAAAATGGTCAACCTCGGGAAATTCTTCGTGGCCGAGCGTGAACAGCGGGCCGCCCGCGACGATGGTCCTGCCCGCCGCGCGGCACCGGGCGATGAGCTCGCGCGCAGAATCCCGTTGGGCAATCATCCCGCTGATGAACACGACATCCGCCCAGGCCAGATCCTGGGCGCGCAGCTTCCGCACGTTGACGTCCACGAGGCGCTTGGACCATTCCACCGGCAACAGCGCGGCCACGGTCAGCAGGCCCAGCGGCGGCAGCGAAGCTTTTTTGCCAATGAATTTCAGGGCGTGCTTGAAACTCCAGAAAGTATCCGGAAACTCCGGGTATAGCAGCAGCACTTTCATCGCTTAAAAAATAGGCCGGGCAGGCGAATGGCGCGATGGGGTGTTCACCCCATATACAGATTGACGCAAATATCCGATGTTTGTCTCAGCCTGCGGTCCGGCATCAAGAATAATAGCATGCCAGACGGCCCGCCGCCATCAGCCATGCCCCTATGAAGCAAAATCTAAACCGGCTGTCACAAGAATATGTGGCCACGCTGGAAAAGCACCTCAAACAGGGGCCGCGCGCCAGTTTGTTGCCGGCCTTGAACCTGGGCCGCCAGGCGGTCGCCCTCGGTTTGGAGACCCTGGACCTGGCACGGATGCACGAGGGGGCGCTGGTCATACTCGAATTGTCCAACACCAAAAATGCCTTTACCAAGCTCGCCGGGATTTTTTTTACGGAAGCCAACACAGCCATCGAGGAGACGCATCGGGCCGCCCGGCAGACCAGGAAGGAACTGGGCAGGCTGATGACCACGCTGGGTCTGCGCACGGAGGAACTGGCCGTTTCCCACCACAAATTGCAACAGGGCGCGGTCCGGCGCAAAGTCATGGAGAAGGACTTCGCCAAACGAGGCCGGCATCACCAGAAAAGCCTGGAGGAATCGCTTGACCTGCAAAAACGTCTGCGGCAACTGACGCATCAGGTGCTGTCGGCGCAGGAGGATGAACGGAAGAAAATCAGCCGCGAACTGCAGGATGAAATCGCCCAGACACTGCTGGGCATCAATGTGCGGCTGCTCTCCTTGAAACAGGAGGCGCGGAACAACACCAACGGTTTCAAGAATACCATCGCCAACACCCAGCGCCTGGTGGCAAACTCGGCGCGATCGGTGCGGCAGGTTGGCCGCAAGATTGGCGGCCTATGAAAGCGAAGTTCCTCAAACTGTCACAGCGTTACCGGGCGGCCCTGCGGGCGCACTTGCGGCAGGGCCGCCAGGCCAGCCTGGAGCCGGCGCGCGGCCTGGGCGGCGAGGCGCTGGCCGCCGGGCTGGAAACGCTGGACCTGGCCAAGCTGCACGAACAGATTCTGGTCACCGAGGTGTTGCCGGGCTGCCCGCCCCGCAAACGCGCCGCGCTCATCAAGCAGGCGGGGATTTTCTTTGCCGTGGCGATCACGCCCATCGAAAAAACGCACCGCAATGCGCGGGAGGCCGCCGTCCAGTTGAAAAAATTCATCGAGACGCTGAGCCAGCGCACGGTGGAACTGGCGGCCTCGAACCTGGAACTGAGCCTGGAGATAGCCCAGCGCAAGGCGGCGGAGGCGGCGCTGCAAAAGAGCGAGCATCATTACTCGGAGCTGCTCAAGCAGTCAGACAGCCTGCAGGAACAATTGCGGCGGCTGTCCCGCCAGATCCTTTCGGCCCAGGAAGAGGAGCGGCGGCGCATCAGCCGCGAATTGCATGATGTCATCGCCCAGACCCTGACGGGCATCAACATCCGGCTGGCGACCTTGAAGAAGGAGGCGTCGGCCGGCACCAACGGCCTCGCCCGCAACATTGCCCGCACCCAGCGGCTGGTGGAAAAGTCGGTGAACATCGTGCATGAGTTCGCCCGCGAACTGCGTCCGGCGGTGCTGGACGACCTGGGCCTGATTCCCGCGCTGCATTCCTTTGTGAAGCTTTTTTCCAAGCGGACCCGCATCCATGTTCATCTGAAACTCTTTGCCGGCGTCGAACAGTTGGACGGCAACCAGCGCACCATCCTTTACCGCGTGGCGCAGGAAGCGCTCACCAACGTGTCCCGCCATGCCCAGGCCAGCCGTGTGGAGGTGGGCATCCAGAAAGTGGCGGACGGAGTTTGCATGACGATAAACGACAACGGCAAATCCTTTGAAGTGGAACGGGCGCTGAACGCACGGGGCCAAAAGCGCCTCGGCCTGCTCGGCATGAGGGAGCGCTTGGAGATGGTCGGCGGCCGTTTTGACATCGCGTCTGTTGCCGGCAAAGGCACCACCATCACGGCAAAAATCCCTACG
>Ga0326728_10020437_pt1 | contig 12624 bp, 8 predicted proteins | sample MB3enrmetagenome_FD_207602 | JGI IMG/M metagenome (GOLD analysis project Ga0326728, IMG submission 207602) | Lab enriched peat soil microbial communities from McLean, Ithaca, NY, United States - MB31MN | ecosystem: Environmental > Terrestrial > Soil > Wetlands > Peat | place: USA: New York...
CAATGAATCCATACGCTAGGTTGCCTCCGAAGGATTTCATCCAGACAGGTATATCCACAATCGACGGGACTAATACCCTGGTTCGTGGGCAAAAACTGCCTCTTTTTTCAGGATCAGGTCTCCCACATAATGAAATTGCACTGCAGATCGCAAGGCAGGCTTCTGTGCCAGGGTCTGAAGGAGCGTTCGCAGTAGTTTTCGCTGCAATGGGTATCACCAACGAAGAGGCTCAGTATTTCATGAGTGACTTCGAAAAGACAGGAGCTTTGGAAAGGGCAGTTGTGTTCCTTAACCTTGCAGATGACCCTGCTGTCGAGCGTCTTATTACCCCGCGTATGGCCTTGACAGCAGCCGAGTACCTGGCATACGAGCATGGAATGCACGTTCTCGTCATCCTGACTGACATTACTAACTATGCAGAAGCTCTCCGTCAAATGGGTGCCGCCCGTAATGAAGTACCTGGTCGTCGTGGATATCCTGGTTACATGTATACTGACCTTGCAACTCTCTATGAGCGTGCTGGTATTGTTAAAGGTGCCAAGGGATCAGTTACTCAGATTCCAATTCTTTCAATGCCTGGTGACGACGTTACCCACCCGATCCCTGATCTTTCTGGGTATATTACTGAAGGCCAGATATTGGTTGCCAGGGAACTGCACACGAAAGGTATCTATCCGCCAATCAATGTGCTGCCTTCTCTGTCAAGGTTGATGAACTCAGGTATAGGAGCAGACAAGACAAGGGAAGATCACAAGGCTGTTTCTGACCAAATGTTTGCTGGTTATGCAGAAGGGCGTGATCTGAGAGGTCTGGTAGCTATTGTAGGTAAAGAAGCTCTATCAGAGAGAGACACGAAGTTACTTGAGTTTGCTGACCTTTTCGAACAAAATTTCGTCCGCCAGGGCAGAAACGAAAACAGAACCATTGCAGAGACCCTGGATATTGGCTGGAAGATTCTCGCACATCTGCCAATAAACCAGTTGGGTAGGATTGACAACAAATATATCCAGAAATACCATCCTGCACACAGAAAGGCTCAGTGATTACCATGGCTCAAGACGTAAAACCAACTCGGTCGGAGTTAATTCAGCTCAAGAAGAAAATCAAACTCTCTCAAAGTGGGCACAAGCTCCTCAAAATGAAAAGAGACGGTCTTATTCTTGAGTTCTTTAAGATCCTTAAAGAGGCAAGGAATGTCAGAACCGAGCTGGACATTGCTTTCTCAAAAGCTGTGGGAAAAATCAATCTCGCTTCTGCAGTGGATGGAATGGTTACTGTCAGATCAACAGCCTTCACGGCGAAGGAATCTCCTGAAATATTGCTTTCTGGGCACAATATAATGGGTGTTAAGGTGCCAAAGATCAGCTCTACTGCGGTCCGCAAATCCCTCACTGAGAGGGGTTACGGTATCATCGGGACAGACACGTACATCGATGAGACTGCAGATGCGTATGAGGATTTGGTAGAAAAGATTATCAAGGCAGCAGAGCTGGAAACTACAATGAAAAGGCTTCTTAATGAAATCGAGAAGACAAAGAGGCGTGTGAACGCTCTCGAATTCAAAGTTATTCCAGAGCAAATTGCAACCATGAAGTACATCCGTTTTGTCCTTGAGGAGATGGAAAGGGAGAATACATTCCGGCTGAAGAGAATCAAGGCAAGAATGAAATAATCAAGCTGAATTCCATATGGCGACTTGTGAGGATCGACCGAACTTGGTTGAAAGAGCAATACTCAAACTTGGTGAACCCGAAAACCAGGCTCGTCTGATTCAGGCAGCCTGGAAAATTTCCCTTTTGATGATGATTTTGGGAATCTTTGTTGCCATAAAAATGGTTTCACCAAATTTTATGTGATCTGGACTTCAGAATGATTGTTTCTACTAAGTCCAATCACTACTTTTTTCGATTTAACCTTTATTTTTTGATGTCATCTTTAGTTCTTCATTCAAATGTTTTCAAATTTTTTCCTTTATTTTTGCTTTTAAATTAGAAAGCTATTTTAACGACAACCTCAATCCTAATCTCATATGCAAAATGAAGCCAGACTTCTCCATGTAACCGGTACGGTGCAAGGTGTTGGTTTTCGTCCTTTTGTCTATCAACTCGCAAAAGTCCATGGACTTTTCGGATTCGTGAAGAATCAAGGAAATTACGTGGAGATTCTTATAGAGGGAAATTGGGAAAATCTTGAAAATTTTATTCAAGATCTGCCTGAAAAAAAGCCTGCCCTTGCTAAAATTGCCGAAATCAAATCAAAGAATGTTCCTTTCTCAGCTTACTCTAAATTTATTATTGTACCTAGTGAACCTGGAGTTTTTGAAAATTCTATAATCCCTCCAGATACTGCTATTTGTGAGGATTGCAGGTCTGAGATCTTTGATTCTTCATCTAGGTATTATCATTATCCTTTTACAGTCTGCACTAACTGCGGTCCTAGATATACAACAGTCCGAACCCTTCCTTACGACCGGGAAAATACAACAATGGCAGATTTTCCTCTCTGTGCAAAGTGCAAATCAGAGTATAATGATCCTCTTAATCGAAGATATCATGCTCAACCTGTTTGCTGCCAGAAATGCGGACCACAGATCTGGCTTTCAGATCCTGCAGGAAATGTACTATCCAAGGGTTATGAAGCAATTGCAGATGCTTCGGACTTTATCCAACAGGGTTCAATTCTTTCCATCAAGGGGTTCGGAGGGTTCCATATTGCCTGTAATGCCCGAGAGGAGAAGTATGTGAAGGAGCTTCGACGGCGTTTGAAGCGTCCAGAGCAACCTTTCGCAGTTATGGCAAAAAATATTGATGTTGTGGAATCCTTTGCAGAGCTTGGAGGTAGAGACATAGAATATCTCACATCCCGTCGTCGCCCTATAGCCGTGCTCCTGAAGTCAAAGGAATTTAACCTGGCTGAATCTACTTCCCCTGGCCTACATAATATAGGGGTTATGCTTCCCTACACAGGCACGCAAAATCTGCTTTTTGACCTTGAGCCTAATTCCGTATATGTTATGACTTCGGCAAACATTCCAGGAATGCCAATGGTTATCGAAAATAATGAATCACTTGGCAAATTTAATGGAATTGTAGATTTTCATCTGCTTCATGATAGGATTATTGCAAACAGGAATGATGATACGGTTATCCGGAGTGTCAATGGAAAGGCAGCCTTTATCCGGCGTTCCAGGGGTTTTGTGCCCGAGCCTATAGAGCTACCTTTTGAAATAGAAGCTTCTATTGGGGTAGGAGCTGAAATGAATTCCACGATAACTATGGCAAAAGGGAAACTGGCCTATATATCTCAGTACATAGGGGATACCAATAATTTAGAGACCTTCAGGTATCATTTCGAAGTTTTCCAGCATCTTATCCAGCTTACAGGAATCGAGCTTCTTCACTGGGGTTGCGATCTGCATCCGGCTTTTAATACAACACGTTTTGCAATGAGTATGGGCAGGGAAAATACACTTCATGTCCAGCATCATCATGCTCACATGCTGGCACTCATGGCTGATAATTCCCTGTCACAGGATTCAAGAATGCTGGGAATTGCTCTTGATGGGGTTGGATATGGCACTGACGGCACAGTTTGGGGAGGTGAATTATTTGAATCTTCTTACTTTGGGTATGAGCGCCTTGGCCATCTACTCTCTCAGCCAATGCCGGGTGGAGACCTTGCATCGAAGGTACCTTCAAGGATGGTTCTGGGTATCCTTTTCAAAAGACTTGAAAGGGCAGAACTGGAAAAGCTTCCTCTGAGTTTTTCAAAGGGAACTCAAGAATTCTCATCGGTTGTGAAACAGCTTGAAAAGGAAGTAAATGTTTTTCAAAGTAGCAGTACAGGAAGAGTACTTGATGCCGCAGCTGCAATGCTTGGAATTTGCGGAATAAGAACTTATGAAGGGGAGCCTGCAATGAAATTAGAATCTGTTGCAAAGAAAAGTACTCACATGGTAGATCTTCCTATAGTTTTCACGAAAGGAGATAAGTCAGGACTTCCCGTGCTTGATACGACTGAGCTTCTTTTGGGAGTTTATGAACTTTTTGGAAATTACTCTTATGCTGATCTGGCTTTTGGAGTTGAGGAAAACCTTGCAAAGGGGATTTCGGAACTTGCTGTTTCTCTTGCCTCAAAAAGAGGTCTTGAAAAGATAGGTTTGAGTGGTGGGGTTGCTTACAATGATCATATTACTTCGTGTATTGCAAGAAATGTTAAAGAAGCAGGTTTTGAATTTTTAACCCACAATCAGGTTCCCTGTGGAGATGGGTGTATTTCTTTCGGGCAGGCCCTTGCAGCATTTATGAAAACAAAGCCTGAAATAACGTCCTGATTCATTGATACTCCAGCCTTGAGAAGAAAAGTAAGCGTTAGCTCCTTCTGGACAGATTTCAAATTTTCGGTTCATATGTTCTCATTTTTGTCCCATGTCAGAGGTGTGACCATATCGCTCTGATCGAGATGTTATGTTTCATTGGGATTAAACAGCTTTAGTTATGGTTATGGTAACATTACCTACTACATAGTTTGGTGCCTAAGTATGGATACAAAAATATAGAATTTCGATAAACTCCTAGGCATTATGAGTATTGAATAGGTAAAATCTTTTAATAATAATTTTTACCCATGAAAACTTTTACTGATTTTGCTCTTAAGGAAGAACACAAACTTCTTCAGTCTGGTGGAGACAAACTTGCTGAAATTGATGCCTAAATTGATTGGAAATTTTTTCGCATCATTTTTGAGTCTATATATTTTAACAAAACAGTTTATTGAGGCAGATCTGAAGCTGAATTAATCATTATATTTAAAATACTTTTTTTACAGCAATTACCTGGTCTTTCCGACTTCGAACTTGAGAAACAATTTATTGATCGAATTTCTTTCAGATTTTTTTTGGTTTTTCTGGTCACGCCAGAAAGAACTCCAGTCTGAGCATTCATAAAAAAATAATTATTGATACTGCAATTTCATCCAAGCAACCCTCTATCAGAGGTAGTTCAATGCTTAAAAAAAGTTAATTGTTACAGATTTTTCAGGCTTCATCATTAACTGATAAAACGATAATTTGATGGGAGTATATGTTCAAGTTTCAAGATGTATTGATTTGTTGGAAATATGGCAGATGACACAATAAATCCCTGTATATAGGAATCGTAGAGAAAGCTGAAACCAGAGTTTGAATCATTTGATTAAATAAATGTTGTCAACCAAGAATCGATGATTTCTGAGGTCTGACAAACAGAGTGATGGCCTGAAGCGCCCCCCATCTTTTAGGTTGGGGTGGTTGCACTCAATTTCATTTTTTCATCCTTTTTTGAGTAACAATTTTGTCATTGTACTGAAATATGATCAGGAAGATGAAATACAAAAATTAAATAAATGATCCGTGCTTAGATAAGAGTGGGAGCATAAAATGGGGTCAAGTAGTATACGTATTAGAGTTGTAACAAGTAGGGATGAAATTCTCGGCTTGGAAACTGAAGAGAAGGCAGTACATCTTGCTTTTAGACCTTCGGATAGGGATCTGTTTAATTTGGTCAAGACTTGCCCTGGGATCGAATTGCTCCAGCTTCCTGCATCTTCTTATGATGCACTATCTAAATTTATTAAAATGTACATTGCTTCTTCAGGAATTCAGCTGGTAAAAGGAGATGTCAGTGGACATTGGCATGACCTTAATAATTATTTTGTAATACCAGCCCATGTGCTTGAAAAGATAAAAGAATTTGAAGTTCAGGGAAGAACCGAGGAAGAAATAATCGATGAGATTACAAGTCTAAGAAAAATCAGCCCTGATATGATTCTTCACCTGCTTCATAGCTCGTTTCTGACTTCAAGTCCAGAGAGGCCACGAATGAATAAAGTTTAATAGGAAGCAGTCTCTTGATTCTAATTATAAGCGTTCTCACTGATTTTTTGAAACTTTCTGTTCTTCATCTGCCTATCCAATCTGATTATTTGCTGAGGTTTATTTTTTGTTTTCTTAATTAAGCCTGGAAAATTCCTATTCTTTGCAAAGAAGTGTTTCTTTCAATTGCTTTATCATCTCTTTTTTCCTCCAAGTTGGACTGCCAACTTTTCTTCGTTTATGTGGCTTGAAAGTTGCTTTTTAATTTCAATGGATTTTTTTTAATTGTAGCGAGCATAACTTCTGAGATGTTTATTACTTATGAAGTGCTTAGGATCATGAATGCTCTGTCTTTTAGGTCGTAGATGAAGTGAATTCTTACTTTTTTTTGCTTTCGTTTAGATCTCTGAATCATCGAACAGTTGTAAAATGAGTTCAATTCTTACCACCATGATCAGAGATGGTATCACTCCTATCTGATCGAATTGTGATAATCATATTGGAATTAAACAGTTTTATTTATGGCCACAGTCAGATTACCTCCCACAGAGCGTTGATGCATAAGTATCGATAAAATATTATTCTACAATATTCTACAATAAGCAAATTAAAAAGAATTGTGTGTCTATTTTTATAACTATTTACACTGAGCAAGCTACTAAATTTATGCTATGGAAGTAATGAAATATAAAGTTCATTTATTTTTGGAATCCCATTCAAGCAACTTTATATTAGAGGTAGTTAGATACTTGAAAGGAAATTGTTCTTACAGATTTTTTAGGTTTCATTCTTATAACTGGAAAACGATATTATGATGCGAGTTAATGGTCAAGTGTCAAGTTTTATCAATCCGTAGGAAATGTGGCAGTTGGCACAATAAAAAAATATGTTCAGGAATCTTAAAGGAAGCCGAAAACAGAGTTCAACTAGTCCAGATTAATGAAATCTCTTAAAAAATAATTACATGTGTTTAAGCTTCGACAAACATATCAGGCAGCATAAGTCGTCTCCAATTCTCTAGGTTGGGGTGATAGCACTCGATCTGATTAATAATTGCTTTATTTGGACAGTAGGATCACCTTATATGGGCCTCATGATAATCTTAGTTAGTGGAATATAAATTCTCCAAACTAAATATGAAGAACTCGAATTATTAAAGCATAAATCCCGTGAGTTTCACGTTGAAACAGATTTATTTGAGAAGTGTTCGATAGTTGAAAAGATCATCTTAACTGCTGCAGCTGGATTTTACCTGAAAGGTGTCTAATATGCTTGAAGGATGAAAAAGATCATGAATGCTTAAGGAATTGGTAAAATTTCAGCTTCTTCTGTTTCTATGGTGCTGAAGAACTTGATAAGAAGGTTTTAAGGATTTCTTTCAAAATGAATATAAAGAGAAATTTCTTGCTTGATTATAGTTGCTACTCATTTCGAGGTAATAGGTGGGTTTCATTATGAAAACAAGGCTTTTTATGATTGCTTTGTTGCTGTTTTTCTCTTGATATACTGAGGATAATAGCAATGAAAACACTTTTATGAATGTCTAAACCATAAAAATTGTTACTATTTCTGACAATTTGGACTATAATATTTATTTTGGTAGTTGAATAGCCTAAAAGGACAATTTGGTATCCATGATCAAAGTCAAACTTGAGTTTTTGATGGCAATCCACAGATTTTTTTTCAAACTATTTTTAAAAATCAAATATAGGATAGCCTTACTAGCTAAGATAATGATGAAATCAATAGTCGAAAAGGTAAGTTGAGAAGCACTTTATTTGTTTATGCCTGTTATTCGAAGAATTTTATGTTATTTTTGGATTAATTATTTATGTTTAAGCTATCTGGCTTTGTATAACCAGGAAAGATACGGCAGAAGGGATGAAAATTGGAAGCTTTTCTTTTCACTTTTTCAGTACTTTTCTTGTTCAACTTTGTATTATGGTTAATAGAGATATATGCACTTGACGATAAATCATTTTTTCTATGCTTTTAAAGTTTTAATTTTACTGCGAGGACTATATCCTAAATTTGTTTATGTATGTGAGTTATTGAAACCTTGAGAACCTGCCTCTTTATACATTTCTGTAAGTTTATGAAATGTAATCTTTTTTATAATTGGTTGATTATTTAAGTACAAGATCTAAAATCTAATGATCTTAATATTTTTTTCTATTTAGGTAATTAAAAGATGAAGTTTATTAAGATGATAGGTTATAAAACAATAGACTTTTTATTATTTGTTGATTTTTTTGATTTGTTGCAGGATGTTGGAGTTAATGATGAATTTTTACGATATCATGCGATCTTAAAAGATCTCCATGATGCTCTAACCTCAAAAAAGAGTAATCCCTATCAAATTTTGGTTGTTTATCCTTTTATTAATCATTATTTTCGGGAAGTTTTTTTAATTTATCCTCATATTTTATTTAAAATACTGCTATACATGCTATTTTTGTTATTCGTGGTGGAATTCTCCTAAAAGAAAAGAAAGAATTAAATACCAGTTCTGTCTAAATAATTAATGTTGTTATGGAAAAATATTTAAAGGAGGATATTTTTCTATCACACGAAAAAAAAAGTAGATCTGGAGGATTAACTTTGAAAATAAGGGTTGTAAGTTCGCGAGAAGAAATTTTTACATTGAATCCAAACGAAAGGATCGTGCACCTGGCTTTCAGGCCTTCAAACAAGGATATTTTTTCATTGGTCGAGAACTGTCCAAAGGTTGAGGTCATACAGCTTCCAAAATCTTACAGGCGAACGGTCTCAAAATCAATTGAAATGTTCCTTGAAATGCAGCGTATCCAGCTTATCGAAGGAGATGTCTGGGGACACAGGAAGGATATAAACGAGTACTATCGCATTCCTTCGTCAATAATTGAGGAAATAAAAGAACTGAAATTTGAAGGTAAATCTACTGAAGCTATTGAGGAAAAAGTCTCAAGGGATAGTAAACTTAATCCTGAGATGGTTGCTTACATCCTGAGAAAGGATGTTATTGCCTAAGTTGCTGAAACTCTAAGTTTAAGCTCTTCTTAGCTTTTTTCTTCAATTTTATTTTTTATTTTTTTATTGAAAATTTTTATAAACCGCCGTTTCAACAAGTTACTTACATGGGTTCCATAAACTATCAGCCAAAAATTTGTTGACCACAATATTACTTCTTAATTTCTCTAAAACATGAAAATTTCCTTTCAGCATAAAGATCAGACTACCAAATTAGGGTTATATAATAGAGGATTTTGATAAATCTCTAATTTTTACGAGTCATCTATATATCATTTATAAGCATATGACAAAATTGAGGGCTTATCAAAATCCTGAATCGTTTAAGCGATTAAAAGGCTCATGCTATCAGATTCACGACTTTTTCTATCTGGGAAACCAGAGGTTTCTCGGTCTTCACATATACGTAGGCAGGAAGTCCTGATCTGGAAAAATTCTGGAAAAATTTCATTGCTAAACTGTTAATTCTAGGAAAATCTCTCATTTTCTCGTTTGCAATGATACTTATTATTCTGTCAAAGCTACATACATTCGTAGTGAAATTAATTTCATTCCCTGCATTTCTGTCCATTGAAAAAACAAGCTCAATCCATGAATTTAGTTCTTTTGTGAGGTGTCTTCTGGTTCCTCCTTCAACTACAATATATGATTTCCCTCGTTTGATATTCTCAAAGAATTCTCTGAATGTTTCCCCTTTTGCAATTGTATAGACAGCTCCCATGCCTCCTGTGTGGCTGTCTGTGGTCGCAACAACCCTTTTCCCATATTTCCTCGCAAGTGTCATAATTATGAGATTTTTTTCCGTTAGGTCCTGCATATTATATTCAATAACAGGAAACTGTTTTATAAGTTCTGGCACAGCCCATAAATTAGGGTGGTCTCCAGTAGCAAACCAATAGGGATGATTATATATGTGCGGGAGATCGTGAGTTCTGAGGTAACGGATAAAGCTGTTGAAGTTATATTCCTGGTTTGCAATCGCCTCAAGTTCTTCGAATTCTTCTGAATCAAGCTCAAAAACGTTAACATGCAGAGTATGTCCTATTTTATCAGGATCTCTGATTGCAATTTCAACTCCTGGAATCAGTCCTTCTCTGTCCCAGCCAAGTAGGTCATAAGCTTTGACTGTGTCATGGTCTGTAAAAGTCACAAAATCAAGCTTCTGAGCCCTTGCTTTTCTAAAAAGAACCTCCGGATTCATTGCTTTTGCGGGAGGCACATCATAAGAGCAGGAAGAATGTACGTGCATATCCATCTTTTTCCATCCCTCCTGAAGCAGAGTTTCTGCAATTTCAGAGTATATCGTTGTTTTAGTACGATTTCCAAGTTTTCCTGGCATAAACAAGCACGACCAATTAGTAAGATTTTGGATATGAATATAATAAATGGAAATTTGTGTATAATTTAAGAAATAATGAGATGTTATAAATATATTTTGCCATTAAAATATATTTTTGAGAAAAACATATATACTAAATAAAAAATTGGCATAAAAAATACAAAGGATGCGGATGGCAAAATCTCGATGAAGCTAAAACATATGTACTAAAGAGGATTTTGATTGACCTCTGGTTTTCACGAGTTATTTATATACCAGTTATAAGCATAAATGACATTTAGGGTTTTATCGAAATCTTTTAAAAGGAGAAAGTATATGAAGATTACTGATAATTTAAATAACGAGATAGAGGACTTTATATTGGTTTTTTAAAGTCCTGATATAATTTCAGTACTTCACTAATTTTCACTTTCCCCTAAGATATGCTTTCATATACCTTAATATGCGGTACAAACGCTTGCATATTTCCTCTATATCCTCTTGTCTGAATATAGTTCTAAAATATAATTAAGGTTAAAAGAATATATTCATTCTACATTATAACCTTTTATGGACTATGTAGTTATCAAGATCAATGGTTCTCTTAAGGAAATAGGCTGAAAAACTGTCCCCTTATTTCTTTTTTTCATATTCTTCTTTTTTTACATGGTTCAACTTTGCATTTAAATTTAGTAGAAATATTTGTTCTTGAATATAACTCAATTTTTATAATTCTATAATATTGAATCTCGTTAATTCCAAGATCATTCATGCAAATAAGAATAACATCAAAAAAATTATTTCTGGTAATTGAGTTATTGTTTATGACAAAGAAAGATTTCGATAAACCTATGATTTTATGTTAGATATCCTCAGTTTATCCAATTTTTGTGATCAGTGTGGAGTTTCCCAGCCAGCAATTCTTACTATCTCTCTAATTCATAAATTTTTTGGAATATAAGTTAGTATAATTACAGGAAAATTTAGAAACTGTGTTCAGATTTTAGTTGTTGGTATCCTCTCTGTTCTATGTTTGTCAGCTTGCACCCAGGGGATTCTAGTACAATACCCTTTTTATACTCTGTGCATTCTCCTATAAAAGCTAAGTTGCATATGTTTTGTACTTTTTTGATCTGCTGCGGGTCAATTGTAATAAGAAGCTCGAAATCTCCACCTGTGTAAAGGCAAAGTTCCATCAATTCTTCAAAACTTGAGACGAATTCTCTTACTTCCCTGAGTATGGGAAGGTTATTTTCCAGAATTCTAAAGCCCACGTGGCTTTCCCTTGCAAGGTCGTAAAGGGACATGGCAAGGCCATCACTCGTATCTATCATGGACGTAACTGCTCCGGACTGAGCCAATATCCGGGCTTCTGAAGTGCGGGGTAAGGGCTCGAAAAGAGTCTTGAGGATAGTTTCACTTACTGGTTTATTAGACTGAATAGCCCTAAGAGCGGCTCCTGCAGAACCTGTATTTCCTGTAACACATACAAGATTCCCTGGTTTTGCTCCACGACGAAGAAGAAGCTGGCTTTTTTTCACCCTGCCAAGTGCTGTTCCTGTAATTGTCAGTTCTGTGTGTGTATCAAGGTCACCTCCGATGATTGCAGTTCCACAAAATTTGGCACATGCTTGCATGCCTTTTGCAAGTTCTTCGACGAAAGCAATTTCAGTATCATCAGGCATACCAATTGCCATAAGGAGACAAGTGGGTTCTGCACCCATGGCCGCAATATCGCTCAGGTTTACGGCTGCAGACATCCATCCCATCTGCCAGGGAGTCATTTCCTCAGGAAAATCTGTGGTCCTGTGCAGCATGTCTATGGTAAAAACAAGACAGTCTTCTCCTTTTAAATCAAGGACTGCACAGTCATCTGAACCTGCATCTATTAGTATTCCTTTCTGTTCTCTCTCCTTGCTTTCTGGGACTTTGAAAATCTCAGATAGGCGAAAGATTAAAGCGCGCTCTCCGATTGAAGATACTTTTTTTCCGTTCATGGTTTTTTCTGGAAGTGATAATTTTTGCTCTCATCTGTTATAGATATCTATTTTTGGTAGTATCAAATGGAGGAGTTTACAGTATTCTTCAAAAGTATTTAGGAAAGTTCTGGTATATATTCATATATATTAAGTAAATAAATTCCCATTCTTATTTTAACCTGTTTCTGTAACTATTCAACCCACAGGAAATCAGTTTACAAATATCTATTTTGATGTAATATATCATTATTATTACTACTGATGGAAAAATAAAAAATATTATCGATAGCCGACAGTTAAATAAAAATTTTGGCTGCTTACCCCGCTGTAATCAACTGTATATGCTCTTGCCCTTGCTTTGGATAAGTACTTGTTCAAAGTCAAATATTGTCATTTGCTTATATATTTCTTTTTTCCCTAGTTTCTCTATTTTCAACATCTTTTCTCAGCACATCGAAAGTTATATA
>Ga0326728_10020439_pt1 | contig 12624 bp, 8 predicted proteins | sample MB3enrmetagenome_FD_207602 | JGI IMG/M metagenome (GOLD analysis project Ga0326728, IMG submission 207602) | Lab enriched peat soil microbial communities from McLean, Ithaca, NY, United States - MB31MN | ecosystem: Environmental > Terrestrial > Soil > Wetlands > Peat | place: USA: New York...
TAGCTTCAACCTGCCATTCAGACGATTTAAGGATCCCCATGCTCTCCAAGCTCTCCCCAGCTGCGAAGCGCGCCCTGCTCTGCCACGTGCTGTGGACCTTTGGCCTGGCCGTGGCCGATGCCTTCGTCAATGTCTACATCTACCGCCTGAGCAAGGGCTACCACCAGGTGGCCTATTTCCAGATCTGGCGCAACCTGATGGTGCCCATCGGCTTCGCCCTGGCCACCTGGCTGGCCCGCCGCAGCAGCACCAGCTGGGCCTTCAGGGCCGGCATCTTGTCCTATGAGCTCTTCTACCTGGTGGTGCTGCTGCTGGGCGCGCAGAGCCTGCAGGTGCTGCCAGCCCTGGGCTGCCTGCTGGGCCTGGCCATGGGCGTCTACTGGCTGGGCTGGCAGGTGCTCATCCTGGATTTGAGCCAGGACCATCAGCGCGATGCCTTCTTCAGCCTGAGCAACTTAGGATGCGCCCTGGTGACCATGCTGGGCGGCCCGCTGGCCGGCTGGTTCCTCTCCCGCATGCCGGGCGTGGAGGGCTACCGCTTCGCCTTTGGCGCCGCCAGCCTCATCTTCCTGGCCGCGGCCTGGGTCAGCATGCCCCTGTCCACCCCGGCCCTGCCCAAGGCCGGCGGGCTCAGGCGGCTGTGGCAGGTGACGGACCGCGGCCTGTGGCGGCGCTCGCTCATCGCCTCCGGCTTCCGCGGCCTGCGCGATGGCGCCCTCATCTTTTTGGTGGGTGTGCTGGTGTATGAGGTCACCGGCAGCGAGGCCAACCTGGGCAGCTACACGGCCCTGGTCTCGGCCCTGGGCCTGGGCGGCAGCTACCTGGCGGGCCGGCTCACCACGCCCAGCACCCGGCGCCGCAACCTACTGCTGGGCGCCTGCGCCGTGGGCGCGGGCATCCTGGTGCTGGCCCTGCGCGTGGACTACACCACCCTGCTCATCTATGGCTGCATCACAGCCCTCATGCAGCCCTTCTTCGACATCCCTTACAGCAGCGTGCAGTTCATGGTCTTTGGCACCAGCAAGCGCCTGGAGCGGCGGCGGGCCGACTCGCTCACCCTGCGCGAGGTGCCCATGGCCATCGGCCGCATCCTGGGCAACGGCTTCCTCTTCTTCTTTGTCAGCGCCGCCAACACGCCCGCGCTCAAGGCCTTCATGGTGGTGGTGGGGCTGGTGCCCCTGGTCGTGTACCTCATCATCAAGCCGCTCTTCGCCGTGGGCGAGCGCGCTGCCGGGTCAGCGGACAGGGCTTTTTGAGCTGCGGATCGAGCAAGGCGCGTGAAATTTTTCACAAGGACGCTCAAGCTCTGATATGACCAAGAACGCAGATCTTGGATAATCTGCTGCGCGAGAGCGCCTTTCTTTTAAGTATACTTTTTAGTCAAAGATAGATATTCTTATATCTATCTTCTTGACCTGAACCGGCCCCCGGGTGTATAGATATATCAACATCGATATATAAAGAGCTATACCCGGGGGCCAGCACAATGAGGTGGTGATGACCGAGCCGTCTGACAAGCTGCCCAGCCTGGCCTCCATCAAGCGCATGCCCATGTACCTGCGGGTGCTCAAGCGCATGTCGGAGGGCACGGATTTCGCCTCTGCCACCAAGGTGGCGGAGGAGCTGGGCCTGGAGCCCATCGTGGTCCGCAAGGACATGGAGCTGGCCAGCGTGATCGGCCGCCCCGGGGTGGGCTACCCCATCAAGGACCTGATCGGCGGCATCGAGAACCTGCTGGGCTGGAACAACCTCTCGGACGCCGTGCTGGTGGGCGCGGGCAGCCTGGGCACCGCCATCCTGGGGTATCCGGGCTTCGCCAACTACGGCATGAACGTGGTCTGCGCCTTTGACACGGATGCCAGCAAGGTGGGCAAGACCATCCACAACAAGAAGGTGCTGGCCCTTTCAAAGATGGCGGGCCTGGTCGAGCGCATGCATGTGCAGATGGGCATCATCACCGTGCCCAAGGAAGCGGCGCAGGAGATCGCGGACCTGATGGTGGCCGCGGGCATCCGCGCCATATGGAACTTCACCCCGGTCAAGCTGGCCGTGCCCGAGCAGGTGGATGTGCAGAACGAGGACCTGGCCGAGGGCTTGGCCGCCCTTTCCGTGAAATTGACCCACAAGAACAAGCGCTAGGCTGCGCCGCAAGCAGGGGGCGACCCAACAAGGAGGAAGCCATGCCGCGAGAATTGGACGATAGTATAACTAAAGAGAGCCCCACCCCGGCCCAAGCTGCCTTGGAGGCTCTGATCGCCAAGGCCAAGCAGGCCCAGCAGGCCTATGCCAGCTTCAGCCAGGAGCAGGTGGATGAGATCTTTCGCAGGGCCAGCCTGGCCGCGGTGCAGGCGCGCATCCCCTTGGCCCGGCTGGCGGTGGAAGAGACCGGCATGGGCGTGCTGGAAGACAAGGTCATCAAGAATCATTTCGCGGCCGAGACCATCTACAACAAATACCGCGGCACCCGCACCTGCGGGGTGGTCGAGCGCGACGCCCAGGCCGGCATCACCGTCATCGCCGAGCCGGTGGGCCTCATCGCCGGGGTGGTGCCGGTCACCAACCCCACCAGCACCACCCTCTTCAAGGCCCTGCTGGCCTTGAAGACCCGCAACGCCATCCTCTTCTCGCCGCACCCCAAGGCCAAGCGCTGCACCGCCGCGGCCGCGGCCCTGGTGGCCAAGGCCGCGGAGCTGGCCGGCGCGCCCGCGGGCCTCATCGCCACCCTGGCCGAGCCCAGCCTGGAGCTCTCCGAGCGCCTGATGCGCCACCCCAGCGTGGACCTGATCCTGGCCACGGGCGGGCCGGGCATGGTGCGGGCCGCCTACAGCTCGGGCAAGCCGGCCATCGGCGTGGGCGCCGGCAACACCCCGGCCCTCATCGATGAGAGCGCTGACATCCAGCAGGCGGTCAGCTCCATCTTGCTCTCCAAGACCTTCGACAACGGCATGATCTGCGCCTCGGAGCAGTCGCTGGTGGTGGTGGAGGAGGCCTATGAGCGCGTGCGCCAGGAGCTGGCCCTGCGCGGTGCCCATTTGTGCAGCCCGGCGGAGCGCGCCAAGCTCTCGGCCCTCCTGTTGAAGGAGGGCAAGCTCAACGCGGCGGTGGTGGGCCAGACGGCCCCAACCATCGCCCGCCTGGCGGGCTTCGCGGTGCCGGCCGGGGCCAAGGTGCTGGTGGCCGAGGCCGAGCGGGTGGACAAGGGCGAGCCCCTGGCCTACGAGAAGCTCTCGCCGGTGCTGGCGCTCTACAAGGCCCGCGACTTCGCGGCCGGGGCGGAGGTCGCGGCGGCCCTGGTGGCCTTCGGCGGCCTGGGCCACACCTCGGTGCTCTACACCGACCCCGGCAACGTGGACCGGGTGCAGGCCTTCAGCGCGCGCATGCGGACCTGCCGCGTGCTGCTCAACATGCCCAGCTCGCAGGGCGCCATCGGCGACCTCTACAACTTCCGCCTGGAGCCCTCGCTGACCCTGGGCTGCGGCAGCTGGGGCGGCAACAGCGTCAGCGAGAACGTGGGGCCCAAGCACCTGCTCAATTTGAAGACCGTGGCCGAGCGCCGCGAGAACATGCTGTGGTTCCGCGTGCCGCCCAAGATCTACTTCAAGGCCGGCTGCCTGCCCGAGGCCCTGGGGGACCTGGCCGGGCGCAAGCGCGCCTTTTTGGTCAGCGACCCCCAGCTGGCCAAGATGGGCCTGCTCAAGCGCACGGCCGAGATCCTGCGCGCCCTGGGCATAGAGAGCGAGAGCTTCACCGGGGTCAATCCGGACCCGGACATGGACGCCGTGGCGCGGGGCCTGCAGGCCATCCAGCGCTTCCAGCCCGATGTCATCATCGCCCTGGGCGGCGGCTCGCCCATCGACGCGGCCAAGGTCATGGCCCTGCTCTATGAGCAGCCCGAGGCCCGCTTCAGCGACCTGGCCACCCGCTTCATGGACATCCGCAAGCGAGTGGTGCGCTTCCCCCAGCTGGGGCGCAAGGCCCTGCTGGTGGCGGTGCCCACCACCTCCGGCACGGGCAGCGAGGTGACCCCCTTCGCGGTCATCACCGATGCCGCGCAGGGGGTCAAATACCCCATCGCCGACTACGCCCTCACCCCGGACATGGCCATCATCGACCCGCAGCTGGCGCTGGGCATGCCCCAGGGCCTGACCGCGGCCTCGGGCATGGACGCCGTGACCCATGCCCTGGAGGCGCTGGTGGCCGTCACCTCCAGCGAGTACACCGACGCCCTGGCCCTGGAGGCGCTGCGCCTGCTCTTCAAGCACCTGCCGGCGGCCTACGACGAGGGGGCCAACGACCCGCTGGCGCGCGAGAAGGTGCACACCGCCGCCACCATGGCGGGCATGGCCTTTGGCAACGCCTTCCTGGGCGTGTGCCACAGCATGGCCCACAAGCTGGGATCCAGCTTCCATATCCCCCACGGCGTGGCCAACGCCATCCTGCTGCCGCACGTCATCCGCTACAACGCCACGGACGCGCCGGCCAAGCAGGCCGCCTTCTCCCAATACACCCACCCCATGGCGCTGGAGCGCTATGCCCGCGCGGCCGAGGCCCTGGGCCTGGGCGGCGGCACGGAGGCCGACAAGGCCGAGCGCCTGGCCCAAGCCGTGGCGGCCCTGTCCGCCCGCGTGGGGCTGCCCGCCACCTTGGCCCAGGCCGGCATCGACCCGGCGGCCTTCCTGGCCCGGGTGGATGCCCTGAGCGAGCAGGCCTTTGACGACCAGTGCACGGGCTGCAACCCGCGCTACCCCCTCATCAGCGAGATCCGCTCCCTGTACCTGGCCAGCTATGGCGCCAGCGCCCCGGCTGTTCCGCCGGCCCGGGCGGGCGAGAGCGACATGAAGAGCCTCCGTTAGCCCATCATCACCCCAGCAGGAGCAGTCCCAATGCCAACCGTAGAATTGCGCAAGTTCGAGAAGGTCTGCGAGATCGTGGAGAAGCACGGCAAGCAGGCCTCCAAGCTCATCCCCATCCTGCAAGAGGTGCAGGAGGAATACCGCTACCTGCCCGAGGAGGTGATGACCTTTGTCGCCACCTCGCTGGGGCTGTCGCCGGCCAAGGTCTTTGGCGTGGCCAGCTTCTACGCCCATTTCGCGCTGCAGGCCAAGGGCAAGTATGTGCTCAGGCTCTGTGACGGCACCGCCTGCCATGTGAAGGGCAGCGAGCCCATCCTGGACGCGCTCTACGAGAAGCTGGGCCTGTCGGCCAAGAAGCCCACCAGCGCCGACATGCTCTTCACCATCGAGACGGTGTCCTGCCTGGGCGCCTGCGGCCTGGCCCCGGTGATGCTGGTGAACGAGAAGGTCTACGGCCAGGTCAGCAAGGAGAAGGCCCTGGAGATCGTGGACCAGATCAAGCAGAAGGAGGATGGCAATGCCAGCGCTTAAGAGCCCCCTGGAAGTGGCCTTCAAGGGCCGCGAAGGCATGCGCAAGATCGTCATCTGCACCGGCACCGGCTGCATCGCCAACGGCGCCCTGGAGGTCAAGGAAGCCTTCGAGCGCGAGCTCAAGGCCGCCGGCTTCGACACCATCGAGGCCTTTGAGGGCCTGGAGGCGGTGAAGGAGCCCAAGCAAGCCGCCTACCTGAGCAAGAGCGGCTGCCAGGGCTTCTGCCAGATGGGCCCGCTGGTCAGCATCATGCCCGAGGACATCCTCTACACCAAGGTCAAGCCCGAGAACGTCCAGGCCATCGTCGCGCGCACGCTCAAGGCCGGCGAGGTCATCCCCGAGCTGCTGTATGTGGACCCCGGCACCAAGGCCCGCTGCCGCTCGCAGCACACCATCCCCTTCTACCAGCGCCAGTCGCGCTTTGTGCTCAAGCAGTGCGGCGACCTGGACCCCGAGAACCTGGGCGAGTACCTGGCCATCGGCGGCTACCAGGCCGCCAAGGGCTGCTGGCAGGACCGCACGCCCGAGCAGGTCTGCAAGGAGATGCTGGAATCCGGGCTGCGCGGCCGCGGGGGCGGCGGCTTCCCCACGGGCAAGAAGTGGGAGCTGACCCGCGTGCAGAAGAGCGCCAAGAAGTACGTCATCTGCAACGGCGACGAGGGCGACCCCGGGGCCTTCATGGACCGCTCGGTGATGGAGGGCAACCCCCACAGCGTGATCGAGGGCATGATGATCGCCGCCCGCGCCATCGGCGCGGATGAGGGCGTGGTCTATGTGCGCGCCGAGTACCCCCTGGCCGTGAAGCGGGTGCGCAAGGCCTGCGCCGATGCGCGCAAGGCCGGCATCCTGGGGCAGGATGTCTTCGGCACCGGGCGGGCCTTTGACGTGAACGTGATGGAGGGCGCGGGAGCCTTCGTCTGCGGCGAGGAGACGGCCCTGATGGCCTCGGTGGAGGGCGAGCGCGGCATGCCCTCGCCCAAGCCGCCCTTCCCGGCCCAGAGCGGGCTGTGGGAGAAGCCCACGGTGATCAACAACGTGGAGACCCTGGCCACCGTGCCGCTCATCATGTCCATGGGCGCGGCCGAGTTCCGCAAGATGGGCACGGCCACCTCGCCCGGCACCAAGACCTTCGCCCTCTCCGGGCACGTGCGCAACACCGGGCTCATCGAGGTGCCCTTTGGCCTCACCCTCAAGGAGGTGGTGCACGAGATCGGCGGCGGGGTCACCAACCGCAAGGGCAAGCTCGAGCCGCTGGGCTTCAAGGCCGTGCAGATCGGCGGGCCCTCGGGCGGCTGCCTCACCAAGGACCACCTGGACCTGCCGCTGGACTTCGACAGCCTGCGCAGCATCGGCGCCATGGTGGGCTCGGGCGGCCTGGTGGTGATGAACCAGGGCACCTGCATGGTGAGCATCGCCAAGTACTTCATGCGCTTCACCCAGAACGAGAGCTGCGGCAAGTGCGTGCTGTGCCGCGAGGGGACCAAGCAGATGCTGCACCTGCTGGAGGACATCACCGAGGGCCGCGCCACCCTGGAGACCCTGGACACCCTGCAGGAGCTGGCGCAGGCGGTGCAGCGCGGCTCGCTGTGCGGCCTGGGCAAGACCGCGCCCAACCCGGTGCTCTCCACGCTCAAGCATTTCAAGGACGAGTACCTGGCGCATGTGGTGGACAAGCGCTGCCCCACCGGGGAGTGCAAGGCCCTGGCCCGCCCGGAGATCATCGCTGAGAAGTGCAAGGGCTGCACCGCTTGCGCGCGCAAGTGCCCGGTGGGAGCCATCACCGGGGAGGCCAAAAAGCCGCACGCCATCAGCCAGGAGCTGTGCATCAAGTGCGGCGCCTGCGCGGTGGCCTGCCAATTCAACGCTGTCGTGGGGGTCTAGGCCATGGAGAATGTGAGCACCGTCACCATCGATGGGCGGGAGATCCCCCTGGAGGGGGAGAAGAACCTGCTGGAGGTCATCCGCAAGGCGGGCATCGACATCCCCACCTTCTGCTACGTGTCCGAGCTCTCGGTCTACGGCGCCTGCCGCATGTGCACCGTGGACATCGAGGGCCGGGGCCTGCAGACCAGCTGCAGCACCCCGCCCGAGCCGGGCATGAAGGTGCGCACCAGCACCGAGCCGGTGCGCCAGATCCGCAAGGTGGCCCTGGAGCTGTTCCTGGCCAACCATGAGCGGGAATGCACCACCTGCTCCAAGAGCCTGGCCTGCAAGCTGCAGGACCTGAGCAAGAAGCTGGGCGTGGGCAAGGTGCGCTTCCGCTCGGTGCAGAAGTCGCAGCCCATCAACGAGTCGGTCTCCATCGTGCGCGAGCCCAACAAGTGCATCCTGTGCGGGGACTGCGTGCGCATGTGCGGCGAGGTGCAGGGCATCGGGGCCATCGATTTCGCCTTCCGCGGCCATGACGTGCGCGTGCAGCCAGCCTTCGGCAAGAGCCTGGATGAGGTCAGCTGCGTGTTCTGCGGGCAATGCGTGCGGGTCTGCCCCACCGGCGCCCTGTCCCCCAAGAGCGAGACCGAGGCGGTGTGGAAGGACCTGCACGACCCCAAGAAGGTGGTGGTGGCCCAGATCGCCCCGGCCGTGCGCGTGGCCCTGGGCGAGGCCTTCGGCTACCAGCCCGGCGAGGTGACCACCGGCCAGATCATCGCCGCGCTCAAGATGATGGGCTTCAGCAAGGTCTATGACACCTGCTACGCCGCCGACCTGACCATCATGGAGGAGGGCAACGAGTTCATCCAGCGCGCCACCACGGGCGGCGTGCTGCCCATGTTCACCAGCTGCTGCCCGGGCTGGGTCAAGTACGTGGAGCAGCACCATCCGGACATCATCCCCCACCTCTCCACCTGCAAGTCGCCCCAGCAGATGTTCGGCGCGGTGGCCAAGGGGGTGGTGGCCCAGGAGATGGGCATCCAGCGCCAGGACATGGTGGTGGTCTCCATCATGCCCTGCACGGCCAAGAAGTTCGAGGCCAAGCGGCCCGAGTTCACGCAGGAGGGCATCGCGGAAGTGGACCACGTGATCACCACCCAGGAGCTGGTGGCCATGATCAATGAGCATGGCATCCAGTTCCGCAACCTCAAGCCCGAATCGCTGGACATGCCCCTGGGCTTCAAGACCGGGGCCGGCGTCATCTTCGGCAATTCCGGCGGGGTGATGGAGGCGGCCCTGCGCTACGTGGCCGAGAAGGTGGAGAACAAGGCCCTGGACAGCGTCGACTTCCACGAGGTGCGCGGCGACGCCGGCATCCGCGAGGCCGAGGTGCACCTGGCGGGCAAGACCTACAAGCTGGCGGTGGTGCATTCCCTGGGCAACGCCAAGAAACTGCTGGAGCGGGTCAAGGCCGGCAAGAGCCAGTACCATTTCATCGAGGTGATGTCCTGCCCCGGGGGCTGCATCAATGGCGGCGGGCAGCCGGTCAGCGCCCGGCCCGAGGCGCGCCAGAAGCGCACCGCCGGGCTCTACGAGGCGGACAAGGCCCTGCAGCTGCACAAGTCCCAGGAGAACCCCTACATCCTGGAGCTCTACGCCAAGAGCCTGGGCGCGGTGGGCGGGCACAAGGCCCACAGCCTGCTGCACACGCGCTACAGCTCTCGCCGGCGCATCTTGGGCGAGGCCCTGGACCTCTCGGACGGGCCGGGGGCGGGCAAGGTGGAGGTGAAGGTGTGCATGGGCACCAGCTGCTACCTGAAGGGCAGCCAGGACCTGCTGCACCGCCTGGCCCGCTATGTGTCAGAGAACAAGCTGCAGGCTGAGGTGCTGCCCAAGGCCACCTTCTGCTTTGAGGCCTGCGACCAGGGCCCCACGGTGGAGATCGGCGACCAGGTGATCCACCGCTGCAGCCTGGACCAGGCCGTGGCGGCCCTGGAGACCGCCCTGGACGCCCGCCGCCGGAGCCAGGCCGCGGTCTGAGGCCCGCCCAGGCGGGGATGGGGGGTGCGCCGTGCCGGTGCTGGAACCGAGAGCCGTGATCGACACCAACGAGGCCCGCTGCCGCGACTGCTACCGCTGCGTGCGGGTCTGCCCGGTGAAGGCCATCCGCGTGGTCCACGGCCAGGCCTCAGTGGACGCCCGGCGCTGCCTGGGCTGCGGCACCTGCGTGCGCGAGTGCCCGCAGGGGGCCAAGCGCTACCGCCGCGACCTGCCCAAGGCCGAGGCCCTGCTCAAGACCCGCAAGTTCGTGGCCGCCAGCCTGGCCCCGGCCTTTGCCGGGGCCTTCGAGCCCTGGGCCCTGCTGCGGCTGCCCGCGGCCCTGCGCCGCCTGGGCTTCCACTACGTGGCGGAGACCGCCGTGGGCGCCGCTTGGGTGGCCCAGGCCTCCGCCGGCCTGGCCCGCGAGCGCAAGGCCCCGCTCATCTGCACCGCCTGCCCGGCGGCGGTGGGCTACGTGGAGAAGTACCGGCCCGAGCTGGTTCCCCGCCTGCTGCCCCTGGTCTCGCCCATGATGGCCCACGCCCGGCATGTGAAGGCCCGCTTCGGCGCCGAGGCCGGCTTTGTGTTCATCGGCCCCTGCGTGGCCAAGAAGGCGGAGGCGGAGCGGCCGGAGCTGGCGGGCCTGGTGGACTGCGTGCTCACCTTCGAGGAGCTGGCCGACTGGCTGCGGGACCAGGGCATCGACCTGGGCCATTGCGAGGAGAGCGCCTTTGACGAGGTGCCCAGCGGCTCGGCCCGGCTCTTCCCGGTGGAGGGCGGCTCGCTGGCCACCGCCGGCCTGGCCAGCGGCCCGCAAGACCTGGGCGCGGCCGCCTTGAGCGGCTTTGAGGCCCTGCGCGATGGGCTGGGCATGGGCCAGGAAGGGGGCGTGCAGCTCATCGAGCCCCTGATGTGCAGCCATGGCTGCATCAACGGCCCCGGCATCCGCTCGGAAGAGAACATCTTTGACCGGCGGCTCCGCGTGCTGCGCTTCAGCCAGGCCCCCAAGAGCGGGCCGGAGGCCGCCGTGACCCGCGCCGACTTGAGCGCCCGCTACCAGGCCTGCCCCCCCAGCCCGGCCGCGGCCTTCAGCGAGGAGCAGATACGCCAGGTGCTGGAGCAGACCGGCAAGGGCCGGCCGGAGAACCAGCTCAACTGCGGGGCCTGCGGCTACGCCAGCTGCCGCGACCAGGTGCTGGCGGTGCTGAGCGGCATGGCCGAGCGGGAGATGTGCATCCCCTACATGCGGCGCATGGCCGAGCAGCGCAGCAGCCTGATCATGGAGACCAGCCCCAACGGCATCGTCATCCTCGACAGGGACCTCTCCATCCTCAACGCCAACACCGCCTTCGAGAAGCTGGTGCACGCCAGCTCCCTGAGCGGGCAGCCCATCTCGCAGTATGTGGACCCCGACCCCTTTGAGCAGGTGGCCAGCGGCCAGGTGGCGCTCTACGACGCCCCCTGCCGCGACGAGGCCCGCGGCCTGAGCGCCCGCCTCATCGCCTACCCCCTGCCCAACGAGGACCGCCTGGCCGGCATCTTCGTGGCCCTGCCCGAGCCCGGTGAGGACGCTAGGCAGTTGCGCCGCCTGAAGGACGAGACGGTGCTGCAGGCCAGGGAGCTGCAGGAGCAGCAGGTGGAGATGGCCCGCCAGTTCGCCAACTACCTGGGGCAGCACACCGCCCGCGGCGAGCAGCTGGTGAAGAAGCTGATCAAGGCCGTGGAGAGCGAGGCCGGGCCTGCCGAGGGCCCGCTGGGCCGGCCATGAGCTACCAGCACATCAGCACCGAGGTGCTTCAGGAGCCCAAGCGGCCCGGCGACCCCTGCGGGGACGCCACCTGGGTGGGGCGCAGCGCCTATCACACCAGCCTGGTGCTGGCCGACGGCATCGGCAGCGGCATCCATGCCCACATCGCCGCCCAGATGAACACCGCGCGCCTGGCCGAGCTCTTGGGCGGCGGCACCTCGCTGCGCGACGCCTTCATGAGCCTGGTGGAGACCCTGAGCCGCTGGCGCGACCACAGCCAGCCCTTCGCCGCCTTCTCGCTGGCGCGGGTGCTCAATGACGGCACGGCCAGCGTGCTGGCCTATGAGATGCCGCCGCCCCTCTTCCTGGATGGCCGTGGGGCCAGCGCGCTGGATGCCGCGCCCCTGGTGGTGCCCGCCGGCCTGGCCTTTGAATACCACTTTCGCCTGCGCCCGGCCGAGGGCCTGCTGCTGGTGAGCGACGGCATCGTGCAGGCCGGCATGGGCGGCTGCCTGGAGCAGGGCTGGACCAGCGAGGCCCTGGAGGGCTTCCTCAACCACTGGCCGCGGCGGGGCCTGCCCTTCCATGTGCTGGCCCGCGATGTGATGCAGCAGGCGCGCGCCTATGACGGCGCCCTGCCTGGCGACGACAAGACCGTGCTCATCGCCCACGCCCGCAAGGGCAGCGTGGTGCGCGTGCTCACCGGGCCGCCCAAGGACCGCGGCCGGGATGCGGCCGTGGCCGAGGCCTTCATGGCGGCCGAGGACTGCAAGGTGATCTGCGGGGCCACCACGGCCGACATCGTCTCGCGCCAGGCCGGGCTGGCCCTGGAGATGGAGCAGGACCCCCGGGATTTCACCACCCCGCCCCGCAGCAGCCTGCGCGGCGTGGACCTGGTGACCGAGGGCGCGGTGACGCTGACCCAGGTGGCCAACCTGCTGGACGCGGACGTGGACCTGGCGGACGACCAGGGCGCCGCCGCCGAGCTGGCCGGGCTGCTGCGCCAGGCGGATTGCGTGGTCTTCACCCTGGGCCAGGCCATCAACCCGGCCAACGCCGACATCGCCTTCCGCAAGCAGGGCATCCTCTCCCGCTCGGTGGTGGTGCCGCTCATCGCCAGCAAGCTGGAGCGCATGGGCAAGCTGGTGACTGTGGAGAAAGTTTAAGCCAGGGATGGGGTGGGGTTCGGCGACCGCAGCAGAGCGGGAGGGGCCCCACTCTTGGGGTATCCCGGCTGCGAGGACCGCCGGGCCCCACCCCATCCCTGGCGGAGAGAGCAAATGAATCAACAGGGAGTTAGGGGTGATCACCATGGCTTCTCAATTCCGAATCGAGCATGACGCGCTGGGGGAGATGGAGGTCCCGGCCGAGGCCTACTGGGGCATCCACACCGAGCGGGCGCGCCGGACCTTTGACCTGGCGGGCCGGCGCGTGGACCTGGCGCTCATCCATGCCCTGGCGCAGGTGAAGCAGGCCGCCTGCCAGGCCAATGCCGAGCTGGGCTTCTTGGATGCCCCCCGGGCCCAAGCCCTGGAGCAGGCCTGCCAAGAGGTGGCCGCGGGGCAGTGGGACGCGGAGTTCCC
>Ga0326728_10020440_pt1 | contig 12624 bp, 13 predicted proteins | sample MB3enrmetagenome_FD_207602 | JGI IMG/M metagenome (GOLD analysis project Ga0326728, IMG submission 207602) | Lab enriched peat soil microbial communities from McLean, Ithaca, NY, United States - MB31MN | ecosystem: Environmental > Terrestrial > Soil > Wetlands > Peat | place: USA: New York...
CACAATTCCCGTCCAGCCTTCGCGGATGTGCCGGTTCAGACTCAGCGCCTTGTATTGCGTAAGGATATAGACCTTGCGCAGCCCCGAGTTGATGCAGTTGGAAAGCGTAATGTCGATAATGCGGTAGTGCCCGCCAAAGGGCACCGCAGGCTTGGCCCGGTTCCTCGTCAGTGGGAACAGCCGCTCCCCTGCTCCGCCAGCCAGCAACACGCCAAGAGTATCTCTCATGCTCGATCTCCCGCATTCCCTCCCCGTTCCGGCGTGGCCCGGCGGCTGACTTCCCCAGCCGCTGCCGGGAACGGTGGAGAATAACACACCTTCATAGGGATCTGGCAAACCCGGGGTAAAACATGAATCCGGTCCGGAAACATCGGGGGCCCGTCAGCGACGGATTCGACTGCCTGCAGCTTTGCGCCCCTCTTGCGGCGCTTCCCTCACCAACCCGATTTCCAGTTTGCCTTCTGGGTAGACCGCTTGATCGAAGTGAATTTGTACTCGATTCCCACGGAGAGGGCGAAGTTCACGTCGTACTGCGCGTATTTCTGCGCGGTGTACGGAGCGTCGTTGAACGTGTAGTGCGTCATCACCGCATCGGGTGTTACGCGGAAGACCCAGCGCGCGGAGCGATTCAGGTCGAAATGCCCGCCGATGATCCCCGCCGGGGCCAGCTGATTATAGTAAAAATCGAATCTCGCAGGGGGTTGGCCCAGCAGATCCTTTTCAAAATCGCCGTAAACACCGCCAAACATGGCGTGCGCGATAATCGCCCCGTGTTTGTTGTGCGGTCCCAGCCACTCCGCCCCACCGGTGAAGAAATACTGCTTCACCATGGGCCCCTTCAGGTCCAGGCTGTTCACCCCGGCCCCGCTCGTGCCCACATAACCGCGCCCCGAGGCTTGAATTCCCCAGTGCCTTGTCAGCCAGTAAGAACCCTCCAGGTCAAGGCCGCCAAGATTCGCACCTTCGAGCAGCGTCGGCCCGGCTTTCATGTGATCGTAGGCCATCCCGAGGGAAAGGTCATACCGGTTGTCGTACCGTACCCTCGCGAGAGGGTCGGTGGAAACGTAGGTGCCCGCGCCCGTGGTCGTCTGACCGGCGGTTTGCTGCTGGCTCCCGCTTTGCTGCGTCTGGTTGCCGGTTTGCTGGCTCCAGGCCAGGCTTGCGGCGCACATGGTCGCGGCTTCAAAAACAGCTAATGAAAGGGCAATTCGTGCTTTGAGGCGCATCACCAATCAGCTTACAGGACGCGCCCAAGCCCAGACAATGCGGCATTCTACGGTTCGCAATGCTCCGTCTGCCGCGCCCACACCAGATAGCGCGCCATTTTCAGGATTTCGATTGCCTTCTCTATCGAAGAGGTTTCTTCACCCGACCCCCGCGCCGCATGCGCCCGCCACTCGATTTCCGGAATGCGGCTCCAGATCAACCCCACCCTCGGCAGATGATCCGCGATCGAAATGACCTCCGCCGAGCGCCAGCCATTGGCTTTCATCAACCTCGCCGAATAGCAGGCGTTTTCGATGGTGTCCCGGGCCTGGGGCTCCAACAGCACCGCCGAGCGGGGAATCCCCTGCGCCTCGGCAGTCCGGGCCATCACCTGCGCCTCAACAAAGCTATTGGCCACTGTTCCTCCGGTGAAAATGATCCGCGGCGCGACTCCTCTCTCGTACTCGCGCACTGCCTCCGTCACTTCGGACAGCACCAACGGGGTCGGGTTTCCATCGACGTTGGCCGGATGCCCCAGCACCACAATGACATCGAAGCTGTCGCGATCCGTGTTTCCGCTCGGGGCCGTCTCCCGGGCCAGCAACGTCCAGCCAAGGACAGCTGCAACCAACGCCGCCGCGGCCACCGTAAGCCGCGCCTTCCAGCCGAGGCGTCTTCGGCGCCTGGCTGACGCCGGAGGCTGGCGCGCTGCCTTCCTGCCTGCAACCTGCCGCACTTGCCTGTGTGTTCGCGTGCCTGCCCCGCTCACCGTGCCTTCCCCTCGCCCTAGCCCGCTGACTTGCTGACATGCCGACTTGCTCGCTTGCTGCCCTTAGATTCCTGCCACGCCCCAGTCAGAGAAGACGATCTCCCCCAGCGCCTTTCGCGCGCGGGGCGCCGTCTCCTGCGCGATCCGCTTTTCATCGCCGAGCGCCTCCGGCTCGCCCTGGTAGCCCAACGCAATCGTCGAGCCCAATGCGTATTCCTCGGGAATTTGGAAGAGCTTTCGCGCCGCGTCGTGGTCGAAGCCCGCCATCTGGTGCGCCTTGAGCCCCAGCGCATGCGCCTGAAGCACCAGGTATGCGCTCGCCGCTCCCAGATCGTGCCTCGCGTACTCATTCGGGGAGTTGTCGTGGCTGAAGCGAGTCTTTGCCGCACCCAGAATCAGCACAGGCGCCGTCTTCGTCCAGCCTTTGTTGAACCCACCCAACGCCTCGAAGATCTTTGCATAAGTCGCGTCGCCGCGGCGCCCCAGGAGGAACCGCCAAGGCTGCTCGTTGAACGACGACGGCGCCCACCGCGCCGCCTCAAAGACCTTCTTCAGCAGCTCTTCGCCTACGGGCCGCGAATCGAACGACCGCGGGCTCCAGCGCTCGAGGATCACCGGCAGAACCCCTTCCACAGCCGGTGCTCTCTTCAAATTGTTTGTTTCCTCGCGAGACAACGCCATAAACCGCAACCTCCTTCGATGGTTCTACTGCCGCAAAATCTCAACCGTGCGCGCGATCGCTTTGTACCGCCGGCTCCCGAGCCGGCTGTGGCATGGGTCTCCTAACCCCACTCCGTGATTCCGCTTGAGGCGCGATTTCCCGCAAGCGAAATCTTGGTCTTTCCTTCGGGGCAGGGGAAGTGAAACACCCGGGCGGCCCGCCCCGCGGCAGGCCGCCTTTTGAGATCTGCGAATCAGGCGCGTAACGGAAAACTGCCGGAAGCCTCTGCGCTTACCCGAGAGCCTTCGCCGCCTTGCGCATGTCGGCGGGCTCCACGGCAAGCAGCGCACCGAAGCGGCCATTGCCCGCGGCCACGGCATGCAGCGAGACGATATTGATGCCAGCGCCCGCCAGCTTGGAGGCAATCTCGGCCATCGCGCCCGGAACGTCCTCGCCCTTCACCAGGTACGCCTTCTGCTTCGTGCCCAGCGCCAGGCCCGCCTTCTTCGCTGCCTGCGCCACACCCTTTGTCTTTTCGTCTACGCCGATGATGACTTCGGCATTTTTGGCATTCTTGCGGTAGCCAAGCAGCGCCGCCAGACTCACGCCGGCTTCTTTCAAGGCCGCCAGCACGCGAGCGCCCTCACCGGCCTTGTTCGGTATCGAGCCCACGTAATACTCCACCGTTGCGATTTCGTACGGCATCCTCGATCTCCTTTGGTTGGTTTTTCGCCAGGTCAGCGCATCCGGCTCGGCGGGCACATCTGACTTAATGGCGCAGCCCGTGGCAGAGAGCGCAATATTGCTCCCGCTGCCTATCTCGAACTTTAACCCGGCTTTGCCTTGTTGAGAAAAGAAAAACTGCTGCGGGCAAATCGCGCTGGTCAATCAGAGCGCGAACTCGTCCTGTGACCACTGGCAACTGACCACTGACCACTGACCACTGTCACGGGTACATCCGGTGCAGCATCCTCGGGAAGGGAATCGTCTCGCGCACGTGGTCGAGGCCGCAAATCCAGGCTACAGCCCGCTCGATGCCCATGCCGAAGCCCGAGTGGGGAACGGAGCCGTAGCGGCGCAGGTCGAGGTACCACTCGAAGGCCTCGCGAGGCAGTTTGTGGTGTTCGATGCGCTGGCTGAGCAACTCGTAGCTTGAGACGCGCTGCGAGCCCCCGATGATCTCGCCGTACCCTTCAGGTGCCAGCACGTCCACGCAGAGCGCGTAACGCGGGTCCTTCGGGTCCGGCTCCATGTAGAAGGCCTTCACGTCGGCCGGGTAGCGGTGCACCATCACCGGCCGGTCGTATTGCGAGCTCAGCCAGGTCTCGTCGGGCGAGCCGAAGTCGTTGCCGTACTCGAACGGCGCCTCGAGGTGGCCGTCCTTGTGCGCCTGGTTGAGCATCTCAACGGCCGCGTCGTAGCGCAGCCTCGGGAAGGGCGGGACGATCTTCGCGAGCTTCTCGGCGTCGCGGCCGATCGTCTGCACGTCGGCCGCGCGGTTTTTCAGAACGCTCTGGACAATGTGCGAAAGGAAGTTCTCGGCCAGTTCGAGCAGCCCGTCGAGATCCATGAAGGCAACCTCCGGCTCGATCATCCAGAACTCGGTCAGGTGCCGGCGGGTCTTGGATTTTTCCGCGCGGAAGGTCGGCCCAAAGCTGTAGACCTTGCCCAGCGCCAGCGCCGTGGATTCAATGTAGAGCTGCCCGCTCTGGGTCAGGTAGGCCGGGTCGCCGAAGTAGTCGACCGGGAACAGCGTCGAGGTGCCTTCGCAGGCGGCCGGCGTCAGGATCGGAGGATCGGTCCTTGTAAAACCATTCGTGTCGAAGTACTCCTGGGCGGCGCGCATGATCTCCGCCCGGATGCGCAGGATCGCCTGCTGGCGAGGACTGCGCACCCACAGGTGGCGCCGCTCCTGCAGAAAGTCCACGCCATGCTCTTTCAGCGTGATGGGGTAGGGATCGGACTCGGAGATGCGCTGCACAACCTCGAGGTTCTCCACGTCGAGCTCGAATCCCCCCGGCGCGCGCTTGTCCGCCCGCACCTTTCCGGTGACGATGAGCGACGACTCCTGCGTCAGTCCCTTGAGAGCCTCGAAGACCTCGGGCGCAACACTCTTGACGTGCGCCACTCCCTGAATCGACCCGGTGCCGTCGCGAAAGATGGGAAACAGCAGCTTGCCGCTTTCGCGCAGGTTGTAGAGCCAGCCCTTCAGCGTAACTGAATGGCCTTCGTGGAGGCCGATTGTGGCGATGGCGGCCACTGGAGGCCGTTCTGCTTCCTTCGTGAGCGTCTCGTTGGGCATTCGAACTTCCTCCTCGGCTCAACCAACTCGAATCCCTAGAATAACGCCGGCCTCCGGGGGAGTTTTTCGATTTCGTGGCATCGGAAATTTTTTTGATCTGGACAATAATTCCTGCTGGAGCGAATCTTAAGAGCAGAAGCAGGGAGGAGCAATGGACAAGCCGTCCGATGTGACCCAGGAGAAAACGCAGAAAACCCAGGCCGATTCGGCCACTGCCGAGCGCTTTATCTCCGAGAAGCGGATCGGAGAGCGCATCCGCAGGCTGCGATTGAAAAAGTCCATGGGCCTGGTGGAACTGGGCCTGCATACGGGCCTCTCGGCCAGCTTCCTCTCGCAACTTGAAACGGGCCGCGTTGTCCCCACGCTGCGGAACCTGGCGCGGATCGCCATGGTCTTCTCCAAGGACTTGTCTTATTTCTTCGAGTCAGAGCCCGCGGCCGTCTTTTGCGTGCATCGCAAACAGGACCGCGTGCGGCTTCCGCAAACCGGCGTCGAGGTGCCCGCATATTTCTTTGAAAGTCTGGGCTACCTGGTTGCCGACCGGCACATGGACCCCTATTTTGCCCAGTTCGTTCCACTTGCGGCGGGCACCGCTCCCAAGCCCCACGTTCACGCCGGCTCCGAGTTCCTCTTCGTGCTTGAGGGGGAGATGGAGATCGGGCATGGCGGCCAGATGCAGACCCTCGGCAAGGGCGATGCAGTGTACTTCGATGCTTCAACGCCTCATTCCTATCAGTGCGTGGGGGCCGTTCCGGCCGAGGCGATCATCGTCACCATGCAGGCGGCTCCCATCGCGCACGGTCATTTGAGCGCGCCTGGGCTGATAGCGCCGCGCAGGCCCGCAAACCCGCCAGTGGAAAAGCTGTGAGGCAGGGGACAAGGCGTCAGGGGTCAGGGATCAGGGATCAGGGGTCAGCCGCCCCGGTCCCCGCGGGCGGCAAATATCTCAATGCTCTATTCCAATCTTCAAGAAATCAGGGTGCCCCCGGTCCCTCGCATTTGGGGACCGGGGAGGTAGGTTGAGGAGTCGGGCCGGGATCGCGCATCCACTCGGGCACTTGCCAGCCTCTCTGCCGGGCTGTCCACTCCGATTCGATCTCAACGGTTCCACGCATACCCGTTTGATAGTGACGAAGGCTCGACCACTTCCAATCCTCTGGTTTCGTAGCCAGTCCTCGATGAACCGGGTTGCGATGGATGTAGCGCAGCTTTTCTACGAACTTCTCGTGCCCGGAGACGTTGAAATCGTAATAATGTGCCTGCCAGAAGGGCCTTTCCGGGCTCCGCATCGAAACAGACAGCTTGAGGGCCTGGATGGCTTTGGATAAAAGCACGCGCTTGGGCTCGTTGACCAGTAGATGGACGTGCTCTGGCATCACGACGTAACCGGCAACCACAAAGAGATAGCGTTGGCGTATGCGCTCGAGGGCGTCTTCAAAGAGCTCCTTGGCTGGGACCGTCGATAAGTAGGCCTAGCGGCGATAACAGCTGAAGGTGAGGAAGTGAAATTCCCCCGTTTGCTGATAACGGATGCGCCTGCCTTTCATGCACTCCGAGGATACTCCACAGACGAATGGATTGGGAAAGGAGGTGAGGCTATCCTCCCCGGTCTCCAAATGCGAGGGACCGGGGGCACCGTCAGCGGGCCAAAAGCCTCCTATTCAGGCTTCTTGTACCTCGCCTTGATGTCATCCACCATGTCTGTCTGATAGAGGAAAGCCCTCAGTGCCTTTTTGTCTTTCTCGGCAAGGCCCGTGCTCTGGCCGTTCTTTTCCGCCTGTTCTACCAGAACGCGCAGCGCATCGCCGATTCTCCCCAGCTGCCGGCCATAGGTACCCACGTCCTCCAAAATTCTCTTCTCCGCATCGGGATTCGCCGTACTCCCTACCGTGATATTGACCAGGCCAAACTGGCTGCCGATCGCACGAAACCAGGAATTGAAGAAGTCAAAGGCCTGATTGACTGGGCCGGACAACGGATAGTTAGCAATAGTCCCGTTCGCCATAAGTCCTCCTAAATGGGCCCTGTCGGTGTCCATTACGTTACGCCTGTTGCTGCATTGCAGCAAGATTTTTCTGGAGGAGAACTGTCGTGAGGTGAGTTCGTGCCCAAATCCCCTGCTCGTGGGACAACGAGCTTTCCGAAGAGGGAGGCCTCCCCCCAGCGAGCGCACCCCCCGGCAGGGGAACAAACGCCATGAATCCTGCGTATATGCCGGTATGGGATGCGCGGGTACATTAAGCTGGAGCGTGATGGGGCTGGGGTGGCCGACGGCGCGCGAACGCAGCCGCAACTCCAGCGTGGCGGGCGCAGCGGGGCGCGAGACCAGGAGATCAAGCCTGAGCGGAGCCGCCGTGTTTGCCCCGGCAGACCCGGCCGTGCGTATGCAGGAAAGAGGACTGGAGATCGATTGGTCCCAGGTCGTCCGCCGCGCCATGGACGGCGACTCCGGCGCATGGGCCGAGATGGTCCGGGCGCACCATAAGCGTGTCTACGGGCTATGCTACCGGTTTACGGGCCACCCCGCCGACGCCGAGGACCTGACCCAGGAGGTCTTTCTCAAGGTCTTCACCAGCCTGCGCAGCTTCGATGCCAGCCGCGGAAGTTTGCAGGTCTGGATCATCGCCATGACGCGAAATCTGCTCGTGGACCATTTCCGCCGCACGAAGAACCGCCGAGCGACTTCGTCGCTGGACGGCGGTTGGGACGAGAGCGGCGGGATCAGCCCGGCAGAGAGGCTGACGGCCAATGGCCCTTCGCAGCACGATCTGGCCGCTGGAAGAGAACTCGAAAAGATGGTTCAGGAGGCCCTGAAGCGGGTGCCGGCGGATCTGCGCGAGGCCGTGATCCTGCGCGACCTTCAGGATATGGATTACAAGGAGATCGCCCAGGTGGTGGGGATCCCCGAGGGAACAGTCAAGTCGCGCATCAGCCGCGGGCGGGCGGAACTCGCACGGCTGCTGGAGCGTAATCAACGGGAGGTGATGTAGCCATGCCGCAGAGCAGAGACAAAACGGAACGCGAGGCATGCGTGCGGTGGGAGGCCTTGCTGGCCGATGCCGTGGACGGCGAGCTGAGAACCAGCGATGAGGCCGAATTCGCCGCCCACATGGCCGGCTGTCCAGAGTGTGCAGCGCTGTTCGACGCTGCGCGCAAGGGACGGGAGTGGCTGGGTTTTTTGGCAAATGAACCGGAGATGCCGGCGGGGATTCTGGAGAGGATTCTGGCGCGGACGGGGCCGGGGCATGAGGCGGACTATCCGGCGGCGGTTACGGCGGGTGGCATTGGATCGGAGATGCCTGGGCCCTGGCAGCGGCCGGGACTGGGCGCGCTTCTCCGGCGCTTTGCCGAACCCCGGCTGATGCTGACGGCGGCGATGGCCTTTTTCTCGACCGCGGTGACCTTGAGTCTGTTGGCTCCGAGAGTGGCGAACCTGATGGCTCCTGCGGTGGCCACAGTGAAAATCGGCAGCCTGCGTCCGGCGTTGGTCCGGGCCTACGTGGAGCGCCAGTTGGCGACGGCCTCAGTGCCGATCGTCCGCTACTACGACCACCTGCAGCTTGTGAATCAGGTGCAATCGACAGTGAGGGAATTGAAGCGCACGCAAGAGGGCACGGGCGCAGGGGAAACCGCGTCACCATCCGCGCAGCCGGCCGGAACCGGAGCGTTGAAAGGAACCGGCAAGCCGAAAGCTGGGCCGCGGCGCATCGGCCCGGCGCAGCAGGTGGAAGTTGCGGCAACAGCCATTCCGCAAGAGAAGGCTCCCACCCTAGCGACAAATACAAAGGCGTCGCGAGGGTGGGGCACCGCCCAGGAGACTTTCCTCAAGCTCGATTCGCAGCCGGGGCAGATGGGCAGCTCCACGATGAGAAAGGAAAGGAGCAAGTCATGGATTGCGTAAACCATCCGGGAGAAAGCGCTACCGCCTATTGCCAGAACTGCGGGAAGCCGCTCTGCACAGGTTGCGTCGCTTCGAGCGCGATGCGTCCGGCCTCGCGGGGCTTGATCGTGTGCGGCAATTGCATCGACGCCTGGCAGGCGGCCAGCCCATATGCTCCGCCATTTCCGCCACCTCCTCGCCCGCACGGCGTCCCCCATCCAGGGGCCGCGGCAGTGCTGGGGCTGATTCCGGGCGTGGGCGCCATGTACAACGGCCAGTTCTTCAAGGGGCTGATCCACGTTGTGATCTTTGCGGTGCTGGTCAGCATGACAGACCATTACCCGATCTTCGGCATCTTCATCGCGGCATGGATTCTCTACCAGTCGTTCGAGGCCTACCACACGGCGAAGGCACGGATTGAGGGCCAGCAGCCTCCCGATCCGCTGGGGATCAACGAACTGGGCAGCTGGCTGAACCTTGGCTCGCGGCCGTACACTCCCGTAGCGGCAACGGAAACGGGCACGGTGAATGCGTCGGCTTCGGGCGCAGACCCGGGCTTTGCTCAGCACGGCTACCCGGGGCCGGTACCTGGTGCGCAAGCGTCGTACCCACCACCGCCCTATGGCCCGCCGCCACCCGGCTCTGCGCCGCTTCCGCCGCCTCCCCACTGCTGGCGGCGCAGGGAGCCCGTGGGCGCCATCGTACTCATCGCGCTTGGAGTCCTCTTCCTCGCCGGGCAATTCGACTGGCTCTCGGGCAGAATCTTTGACTTTACCTGGCCGGCGCTGCTGATCGGCCTGGGTGTGTGGCTGATCGTACGCCATCTGGCGCATGCGCAAGGAGGTCCGAAATGAACCGCTATTTTATGATTCGCCGATTGACGGGACCGCTCATTCTTCTGCTCCTGGGTCTGGTGGCGCTCTTGCATCAGATGCACCTGGCGCGCTGGGGAATCTTCGTCCCTCTGCTCCTGATTCTGCTGGGCGTAATGAAACTCGCCGAGCGCGCGGCCCTGGAAAGGGACGGCGCCTGGCAACAGCCTGCAGGCCAGCCGCCAACCATCAACGCGGCCCCAGGAACTGCCTCGACCGCGCAGGATTCCCCTCATGAAGGAGGCCAGTTATGAGCAGCGTGCCTCCGAGTACGCCTGGCGGTGGAGCGCCGCCTCCCTTTCCTCCCCCTTACCCGCCCTATGACCCGAAGACCCAATGGAGGGTCTACCGCGAGCAACAGAGGGCCTACTGGCGTGCCCAGCGCGATGCATGGAAAGCTCAACAGCACGCCTGGAAAGCGCATTACGCGCAAGCCTACGGACCGCGGGTGCCATCTCTGGTGGGGCCGCTGCTTCTGATTGCGATCGGCGTGGTGGGGTTGCTGCTCTATACAGGCCGCATTCCCGCCGAAACCTTCTGGACATGGTACGGCCACTGGTGGCCGCTTTTGCTGATCGGTGCGGGAGTGTTGCTGCTGGCCGAGTGGGCTCTGGACCAGCGGAGGCCTTCGCCGGTGCGGCGCGGCGGCCACTTTGTGGGGCTGATTGTGCTGCTGGCGATTCTGGGCGCCCTGGCCTCGGGATGGCACGGAATGCATCCCTGGTTCAATCAGTGGGACAATCGCAACGATTTCTTCGGCTTCGGACAGCCGGAGCACGACTTCGATCAGGCGGCGATCAGCCAGCCGGTTCCCGCCAGGGCGACCATCGACATCGAGAACCCCCGCGGCGACGTCAGCGTGACAGCGGGCACGGGAGTTGCGATCGAGGTTCAGGCCCACGAGCTGGCCTATGCCGGCTCGGACTCCGACGCGAAGAAAATCTTCGACTCGGAGGCTGCGCGCGTGAAGGTGAGCGACAGCGCCGTGCTGGTGAATTGCGAAGGCAACAGCAACGGAAAGGTGAACCTCACCGTCACCGTGCCTCCTGATGCGCAGGTAACCGTGAATGCCGGCCGCGGAGACGTGACGGCTGCGGGGCTGGGAGCAGGAATCAGCGTGAGCGCGGCGCACGGCGACACGCACTTGAACGGGATCAAAGGCCCGGTGGTGGCACACTTCGCCAATGGCAAGCAGGATTTCTCAGCCCACCAGATTGCCGGCGACCTGACGGCCAACGGCGACATAAACGACATGACGCTCTCCGACGTCACGGGACGAATCTCCATCAACGGAGAGATCTTCGGCGATGTGCACATGGAGAATGTCGCCGGCGAGGTGAAACTTCATACCTCGGTCACCGATCTGGATGTGGCCTCGCTGCCCGGCGACCTTACGCTGGACTCCGACGACCTGAGAGTGAATCAGGCGCGGGGCGCGGTTCGCGTCCAGACGCACTCCAAGGACGTGGACCTGAGCCAGATCTACGGAGATGCGAGCGTCCAGGATCGCGATGGGCGTATCGCCGTCGAGCCGGCCGGCGCCTACGCCGTGGATGCCAGAAACAGCAAAGGCGACGTGGAGATTACATTGCCGCCGGAAGCTTCGGCCACCGTGGGCGGCCACGTGCACAACGGCGATATCGTGACCGATTTCGGCCTTGCGGTCAGCGGCGAGCAAGACAAGAGCGTCAACGGGCGCATCGGAGCCGGCGCGGCGCGCATCGCGCTCGACACCAGCGACGGCGACCTGCGCATCAAGAAAGGACCGTCCTTCGGCCCGCTGCCAAATCCCGCACAGGCCGCGCAGGCCCCTTCCAAAGCGCCGAACGCGCCGGGCGTGCCTAACCAGCCCGGCGTGCCCCACCTGAAGAGTTCTCAGGCGCCGCGGGAGGTGACGCAGTAAGAATAGCGGAGTTAGCGGAGCTAGCCGCGCTGCGCGCGTGTTAGCGGAGTTGGGAAGAGGCGCCGCTAACTCCGCTTCTTACTAGTGACTGCCGAGCTTCGCCGCCACACCCGCCTCCAACTGGGGCGATCACTGGATTACGCAGGTCGATTGACGTCCAGATTTTTCGAGCAATAGACCCACAGATAAAAAACTCCAGCCGCCAACAGGATCAACGGCCCTGGCTCGAAGCGGATCATGGAAAAGACATCCTGCATTGGTCCGCCCGCAGAAATCACAAAGTGCTTTCTCAACCCGAGCCACATCGTCAGTGATACGTCTCCAGAGAACAGGATTGCCGCAGTGGTGAACAGGAACGCAAACCAACCGGCAAATCCCCGTTTCGACCACAGCATCGCGCACGCTGGAATCGTTAGCAGCAGGAGCTTTGCGTCATATCCTCGGTGATAGGTGATCAGGATCGTCGGAAAAATTGCGGCTGCGATTCCCAGCCATATCGTCGATGGCGAACCACGCATTTTGAGCGTGCGCAATCCCCAAACCAGCAGCATCGCCCCGCAAATCATGTAGCTGACCGCATTGTAGATTGCCGGATTTTTGGCAACGACAACGATTGCGGCCTGCAGATCAATCACCATATCTACCATCGAGCCGGTTGCAGAAAACGGACCCGGTTCATTCAGTCCTCCCGGCGCTGAAACGGTAGCCAGATTCAGCTTCAAGTAACTTATCCACTGCGGAGCGACATGCCAGACCCAGAGCAGCGAGACGGCCGCCACACTTGCAGTAATGCAAAGTGCTTGCAGCGCACAGCGTCTGCGCGTGCCGCCCGATAGCACAAAGAACAGCCAAAGCCAACCAACGTCGTGAGGTTTTACGGCGAGCGAAATTCCAAGGCACAGAATTCCCGCAACTTTGAATCGATCTTCGGCAATGCAATATGTCGCGACTGAGCAGAGACCAACGATAATCAACGCCGAGTTCCCGCCGATAAACACGTCTTCATTGTTTGCAAGCATCAAACCGGCAAG
>Ga0326728_10020441_pt1 | contig 12624 bp, 10 predicted proteins | sample MB3enrmetagenome_FD_207602 | JGI IMG/M metagenome (GOLD analysis project Ga0326728, IMG submission 207602) | Lab enriched peat soil microbial communities from McLean, Ithaca, NY, United States - MB31MN | ecosystem: Environmental > Terrestrial > Soil > Wetlands > Peat | place: USA: New York...
TCATGCGCCAGGTCCTCAGCCTCAGGGTCCTGCCAGCCAAGGAAATGGCCGGCGGTGCGGATGAGGCGGCCCCGATAGGCCTCATACAGGGCCTCTTGCGCCCAGGTTTCCTTGGCCCGCAAGCCCTCCAGCAATCTGGCTTCATCAGCGATCATCGCCCTCATCCCTCTAATCCGCGCCCCGGCCTTTTCTTCCATGCGGATGGAAAAAAAGCCGCCCCTTGCTGGCGGCGGCCGTTGGAATGGCCCGAAAAAACTATACCCAAGCAGGGCTTATTGGGCAATTCCATTATCAGGGCCATCCTTTGAGCAGCGAATCAAGGGCAGCCGAGCATAAAAGGAAGGCCGCCCACTTGGGCGGCCTTCCTTTTATGCTGAGGGATGCCTGCCTCGAGGTTGGCCGACTATCCTTATAGCTTCACCTGCCCATTGGCACCATTGTCCAGCCAGTCCTGGGCTTTTTTAAATTCTTGAGCCGACCAATAGCTGCCCTCTCTCCGGCCTTTCAATAAACCCATGGCCCAGGCGCAAGGGTAGTGCAGCTTCAAATGGTAGGAAAGGCTTGCCAGGTCATTCAAGAAATCCAAGTTCTCCGGATATCGCTCGCACAATTTCTGCATGGCCTTGCCGCGCACGTCCCAATAATCAGGCTTGCGATCATAGAATGCGGCGCGCCAGACCTGCGGAGGGCTGTACTCTTCGGCGCCCCTAGAATCGTCCACTTCCTCGCCAAAGCCCTTGCCTATCCCGTCATAAAAGGCAACCTTCTGCTGCAAGGCCCAAGATGATTCTTTCGAGCGGGACCAAAGCGCTTGAACAGCCCTGACCGCATCCTCTTGACGGGCTGACCAGTAGGCCCAATAGCCAAAGTCAGCCATAGCCTCCAGATCCATGGGGCAAGACTCAAGATGGCCCATGAATGCGCCTTGGATCTCTGCCCAGATCGCGGGCTGATGCCGATAGTCACGGGCTTTTTGACCCTCGTAGGCCAAGTCGGTCTGGGCATCGATCGGGAGCCTCCACTGCGCATCCTTCCAAAAGCGCGAGAAAGCGATCATTTTGTCTGCTGTGCCCCGCCATTTGGGGTTCAGCTCATTCCTTCTTGCGTCAAAGGTTGGCTTGTATTCCGGGTCGACCAACGCCGACGCCCTCAAATAATCGTCCTCTTCTGAGTCTGGGTCATCAAGCACCATGCCAGCTTTGATCAAAGACTCATATTCCGGGGCATAGCCCACCTCTTTATCGCGAGCTTCCAATGCCAGGGCTTTGGCCCGGCGCTCTGCCAGCAGCAGGAACAGAGAGCCTGGGGCGGATATGGTTTCGCTGAATCCATATCCCCGCCAGTACCAGCCCCAACCAGAGTCAGAGTTGGCTGCAGCCACCAAGACCAAGGGTGCACGGCCTGTGATGGAGAGCGCAGCATCAAACAGTGCGATGCGCTCACCCATGAAACCTATATGGAATAGGGCTCTATCCGCCATTTCAAGGATGTCCGGTTGACCAGGGTCCTGCTTCAAGAGATCCTTCATGTCATTGAGCGCCCTCTGCTTCTTCAAAATGTCGAGCTCATGCTCAGCGTAATCAAGCTTGAGCCGCCAATGCCAGGGCTCCCTTTGCAACCCAGCGGCAATAAGGTCCCAACGATCCTCCCCCTTCGCATCATCATCAAAGGTGCAATACTCCAGCAACGGCAGTGAAGGCTCGCGCTGGTACAATCGGGCGAACCATTGATCCTGCCCGAAAGTGGGGTCGTACCCCCCCAAGGCTGCGGCAAATTCCCTAAGATTGGACGGCTCATTGAAAAGGGGCCGCGCAAGGGCCTTCGCATCAGCCGGGCCAAGATGGAATCCGCTCAATGCCAGGGCCTGCATCGCAAGCCAGCCTGGGGCGCCCACCAGATGCTGGCCCAGGAAGCGCTTCTTCACCCAAGCTGAATCTGTGCCTGCTTTGGAAAGGCAGGCAGACAGCTCAATGCCCCCGGGTATCTCCCGGAGGCGGCTTCGCAAGATGGCAACTGCAGCCAGGCGCTCCTGAAGGTGGAGGCTCTTCTTGTCGGTCCACACCGCCCCTGGTACCAAGGCACCCAATTGCTCCAGGACCGGGCGCGCGCGGATGCCGCTCCACAGGGGCTGAGGGAGGTCCCCGGCCGCATCATTGGCCAGCACGGCCAGCGCGCCGCTCAGCTGCGAGAGCGTGCCGTCCGCCAGCACGGGCGGGTCAATCACCGTTGCCATGGGCAGCGGGCGGCTCGTCAGGGCCCAATCCTCAATCCAGTGCTGGAAATCGACCCTGGGCATCCTTGACCCATCGGCATCGCCCGCGACCCAGCCCTCCCAATTGGTGTCCTGGTAATGCTCTTTAGCGTCCCTATCGGACTGGGCCAAGCCTGTCATGGGCCCAGTGCCTGGCTGGATCAGCGCTGTCTTGATGGCACCGGCCAGGTCATTCATCTCCTTGCCCTTGGCAGCAGCCACCGCGCCCAGGCCCGGCCCCACCGCAGCCAGCCACGGGTCATCGGGCCGAACAGCGCCAAGGGCCTGGGCCGCAGGGCTGACCCCGTGCTCCCAAGCCTGGATCACCGCAAGCTGAGCCGCGCGGGCTCTCTCCTGTTCCTGGGGGACCGCATAGGCGAAGAGGGCCGGGAGGTGCCGCGCCAGGCAGGTCGGCTGAAAGCGGAACTCATTGAAGGCGAGCTCCTGCTCATAGCCCCAAGGCTCTGCGTTCTCCGGCAGGTCAGGGCCCCGAAAGGCCTCATTCAAGGGCTTGAAAGCATTCCCCAGGCAGTCAAAGCAGCGCTCGGCCTGCAAGGGGTCCACCACGCCCGCCGCGCAGAGCGCGGTCAAGAGCGGGCGCTGGCCCATGCTGGTGATGCGGCAGCGCTCCCCCATCCTCCGCAAGCCCTCGCCAAGGCCCGGAGCCGGATGCTTCGCGGACTGGTAATAAGCGGCCCAAGCCAGCAGCGCTGCGGCCTGGGGGTCGCGGGGCCGGCAGGCATTGGCAAAAGCGAGCTCCTGCGCAGCGGCACGGGCCGCATCCAGGGGCTGCCCCAGGCTCAGCGCGGACCGCGACCTCTGGAGCAGGGCATCACGGCCCTTGGCCAGGCGCAGCTGGACCATGGGGTTGTAGCGCCAAAGGCTGCTGGGCGCTCTGCCGTCTGAGAGCTGCTCAAGGCAGGGCCCAGCCAGGGGATCAAAGGGGACAAGCGCCCCGGCCAGCAGGCAAAGCCCGGCGATGGCGGCGACTCCGCCAAGCAGCCAGCGCCAGCGCTGCACCGCGACGCGGCCGGCATAGCCTGCGCCAGCCATCAAGTCTCCCATATCCAGCTCATTCCAGCGTTTCAAGGAGCCCTCCTTCGCCGATGATCCCCTTTGCGGGCTTCGGGACCGCCTGCAGACCGCCCTTCAATCCCCTGTGAATGCCTTTGCAAGCTTTGGGAGATTATAATCCATTCCCAGCTTTGGCGAGCGCACCTATGGGCAGACCATGGAGATTTTCCAACAGGGCTGCTGTCAGCGGCGGCCACAGCGACAGGAGAGGGCGCCATGACGACTCTTGACAACGCCTATACCTATCGGTATAATTCCTTCATGGACACCGACCTCGACAACCGGTCAAAACTGATGGCCTGCGCTTTGCGCCTGTTTGTGGCGCACGGCTACGATGGCGTGGGCGTGCAGGAGATCGTGGACGGGGTCGGGGTCACCAAGCCCACTCTCTACCACTACTTTGGCAGCAAGCTGGGCCTGTTGGAGGCGCTGCTGGGCGAGCGGATGGAGGCGCTGCTGGCCCGCTTGCGGCAAGCCGCTGACTATCACCACGACCTTCCCAAGACCTTGAATGAGGTGGCCAGGGTCTATTTTGATTTTGCCCGCGATCAGCCCATGCTGGCCCGTTTGAACATGGCCCTTTGGCTGGGGCCCTTGGAGAGCGAGGCGCGCAAGGTCACGCTGAGCTTCAATCAGCAGCAATATGCCCTGCTTGAGGGCCTGTTCAAAAAAGCGGCCCTGGATCACGGCAACATGCGCAACCGGCATCAGGCCTATGCCGTCACGTTCTTGGGCATGCTCAACAATTACATCAACATCTCGGTCAACGGCCTCACGCAGCTGGACGACAAGCTGCGTTACCAAGCCGTGCACCAGTTCATGCACGGTATCTATTCCTGAACAGAAAAAAGGGGCGGGAGCCCCTTATCTTTTGCCCAACACTATACCTACCAGTAAGGATATTGAGGAGGCTGCCATGGCACCCTGGTTCACCGAGGCCCTCTTTTACCATCTATATCCCTTGGGCCTGTGCGGGGCTCCGCTGCGCAACGACTTCAGCGCCGCTCCAAAGCCCCGGCTGGGCCAGGTCTTCGCCTGGCTGGAGCATGCGCGCGACCTGGGAGCGGGAGCCATCTACTTGGGCCCGGTCTTTGAATCGACCAGCCATGGCTACGACACCGCCGACTATCTCAAGGTGGACCGGCGATTGGGCGATGAGGACCTGCTCGCAGAGCTGGTGCGCCGGGCGCATGGCCTGGGCCTGAAGGTGGTGCTGGACGCTGTCTTTGGCCACACGGGCCGGGATTTTTGGGCCTTCAAAGACCTGCAAAAGAACGGCGCTGCCTCACCGTACAAGGATTGGTACCGGGGCATCGATTTCAGCCGTGGCTCAAGCCTGGGGGATGCTTTCAATTACGAGTGCTGGCAGCAGGCCCAAGACCTGCCGCGCCTGAGGCAGAACCATCCTGAGGTGAAGCGCCATCTCTTGCAGGCGGTCAGCCACTGGGTGCGCGCCTTTGGCATTGATGGCTTGCGCCTGGACACAGCCGACTGCCTGGACCTGGAATTCCTCACCTGCCTGCGCCGGCATTGCGATGGCCTGAAGCCCGGCTTCTATCTGCTGGGCGAGGTGATCCACGGCGACTACAACCTATGGGCCAACCCCAACCGCCTCCATTCCATCACCAACTACGAGGCCTATAAGGGCCTTTGGTCCAGCCATAATGACCACAATCTCTTTGAGATAGCCTATGCGCTGGACAGGCAATTTGGAGCCACGGGCCTCTATCGCGGCCTGCCGCTCTATAATTTTGCTGACAACCACGACGTGGACCGGGTGGCTTCCTCGCTCAAGGACCGGGCCCACCTCTTTTCCCTGTATTGCCTCTTGTTCACCATGCCAGGGGTGCCTTCCATCTATTGCGGCAGCGAATGGGGCCTCTTGGCAAAGCGCAGCCCACAAGACGACCGCATGCTGCGACCCGCCCTGGATCTGCAGAGGATGAGGCATGAGCAGCCCCAAGACCTCGCGGATGCCATTCGCCGCCTAGCCCATCTGCGCCAGCGCTGCCAGGCCTTGCGCCAAGGCAGCTATCGCCAGCTCTGCGTGGGCGCTGAATGCCTAGCCTTTGAGCGTGAAGCGGCCCATGAGCGCCTGCTGGTAGTGATCAACGCCAGCAATGCCCCGCTGCCTTTGAAGAGCCTCATCAAGGATGCGCCAGGCCAGGCCTATGCAGACCTGCTCAACAACGGCGAGAGCGTAACTTGGGCCCAGACCGCTGTGCCAGCAACCTGGGCGCGGGTGCTCAAGGCCGCTTGAGACAAGGCGGTGGACATCAGCGCACGATCGCCAGCTTGAGCATGCTGGATGCCTGGACTGCGCCCCCTTGCACCTGCGCGAATCGCACCAGGTAGACGCCCGCGGACAAGCTTTGGATGGGGATGCTGAGCCGCCCTGTCGCCGAGGAAGACTGGACCTGGCAGACACGGCTGCCGGAGAGGTCAAAGACCTGGGCGCTGGCAACGCAGCCGCTGATGGCATGGTATTCCAGCGTGACGCTGGCCGTCCCGGCGCCGGCGGGATTGGGCACCAGCGCGCCCCGCGCGCTCAGCCGGCCCGGGCCGCGCAAGAGCATCACGCTGCGCTCCACCTGCAGCGCTTCCCCGCCCGCCTGCTGGCTTTGCAGCTCCAGCAGGTAAACGCCGCTGGACACCGCGGCGCCCGAAGCATTGCGGCCATCCCAATAGGTGAGGGCCTGCTGGCCATCCGCGGCCTTCAACAAGACGCGCAGTCCCGCCCCGCCCTGGCCTTCAGCAGGGCTGACAAAGCTGGGGCCGTCCGGCAGGGTGAAGTCCACCAGCTGGCCGATGTTCCTTGCTGGGAGAGTGGCCACCCGCTCGCCCGCGGGGCTATAGACCGCCACCGATTGCGTTGACTGGGTGCGCACCACCATCACCTGGCTGGCCAGGGTGATGGCAGCCCCATTGCTGTCGCGCCAATTGATGGCGACCAGATAATCGCCGCTGGAGACCGCTTGCCCTTGGTCGTTGCTGCCATCCCAGCTCAGGGTATGCGAGAGGTTGTCCAGGTATCCCGTGAAATAGATGAGCACCGGGGCGCCGTCCATCAGCACCGTGGCAGAGAGCGAAACGCTGGCCGGCAAAGCCTGGATGCTGCCTTGATAGAGCGCCCGCACCTTCTCCCCGGCGGTGTTGTAAACCGCCACCGAAATGCTGAAAGGCTCTGGCACAGGGGTGAGGGTCACGCTAGGGGTGACCGTGACCGTGTAGGTCTGGGTGAAGGTGGGGCTGCTGGTGCAGGTGGGGGTCACGGTGCCAGTGGGCGTGTCACTGGGCGTCACGGACTGCGTCGGGCTGCAAGTGCCCGTTGCCGTGAGCGTGTAGGTGGGGGTCCTCGTGGCCGTGCCTGTGCGCGTGGCAGTGGCCGTGATGGTGCTGGTTGAAGAAGCCGTGGCCGTGGAAGTGGCAGTCAAAGTCAGCGTGGGGCTGGCGGTCTGAGTGGGGCTCTGCGTGAAAGTGGGCGTGGCGGTGGCGGTCGAAGTCTGCGTGGCGCTGGCGGTCTGGGTGGAGGTCTGCGTGAAAGTGGGCGTGGCGGTGGCGGTCGAAGTCTGCGTGGCGCTGGCCGTCTGGGTGGGGGTCTGCGTGAAAGTGGGCGTGGCGGTGGCGGTCGAGGTCTGCGTGGCGCTGGCCGTCTGAGTGCCGGTCTGGGTGGGGGTGCAAGTATCGCTGGCCGTGGGCGATGCAGTGCTGGTGGGCGTGGCGCTCGGGCTAGCCGTGGGCGTCGGCGTGGATGTGGCACTGGGCGTGGCGGTGCGGGTGGGAGTGCCCGTGCCCGTGACAGTGGATGTGGCGGTGGCCGTGGCCGTGAAAGTCTGCGTGCGTGTGGCGCTGCAGCTGGGCGTGGCCGTGGCCGAAGAAGAGGGGGTGGCGCTGGGCGTGGATGTGCTGCTGGGCGTGGCTGTGGGCGTGGAGCTTGGCGTGATCGTGCCGCTAAAGCTCGGGGTGGCCGTTGAAGAGGGCGTGCTGGTGCCGGTTGCGCTGGGGGTGGCCGTGACTGTGGGAGAATCGGTGGAGGTGCCGGTCTGGCTGCTGGTGGGGCTGACCGTGCTGGTGGGCGTGATGGTGGGCGTGCAAGTGGCCGTGGGCGCCAGCAATGCCGCGATGAAGACATTGCTGTCCATGTAGGGATCGCCCCCATCGGCGATGACCAGCTTGATGTGATTCGCGACCCCCGGCGTGACCGCTGCCTTGGAGGTGAGCACGGTGGTCATGCCATTCATGCTGCAGGCGTTCCATAGGGCCGTGCCCGCCGTCTCATTGAGCACAAAATAGGAGGGATTGGTCGAGGCATTGACCGTGTGGATGGTCACGGGCTGGCCGCTTGGCAGCAGGGCGATGTTGCTGCCATTGACGAAGAAGGCGAAGGCGTCGTTGTACTGGCCGCTCACATAGAGCTGGTATTCCTCGCTGGAGAAGACATAGTTGAAGTCCAGCTCGCTGCTGACGGGTATGACGTCAAAGGAGAGGCTGGAGGCGTCATAGGTGGTGCCGCCGGCCAGCGTGGCCAGGTCGCTGTCGCCGGCGCCTCCCATGTCATAGCTGACATTGGTGGCATTGCTGTCCGGCTGGTTGGGGCCCACCGCGGCCACCACGGCACCGGTGCCCAGCACCACCCCGCTGCTGATGCCAAGCACGCTGCCGGCGCTGAAGAGCCCGCGGCTGTAGGCAGAGCCCGTGGTGGTCACGCTGCTGGCGACCACAGTCACGCCCGGGCCAGCCAGAGTGGCGGCCATGGCGGCGGGGCTGTTGATCACGCCATTGCTGATGGTCAGCGCGGAAAGGGGCGAGGCGAGCAGGCAGGCCAAGGCCAACAGGCGCGGGCGGGAAAGCACGCGATAGAGAGGGGCATGGGTGCGCATGTAAGCAATACGCGCGACTGCCCGCCCTTCTTACAGCCCTGACGCCCGATCTTTCGGTTCAAGCCAGGCCCGGGGCAAAATCCAGGTCACCGGCCTTCCAATGGGCGCGAATCAAAATACATAGGATCCGGCCCCCTGTCGCCACCCGGGCCAGAGAGCATGAAGCCATCCGGCGGGGGCAGCATCCCCGCGCCGGGCCCGTCAAAGCCGCCGGGTGGGAAATTCCCAGGCGGTAGCATCCCCTTGGGGAGCTTTTCCTCGCCCTTCAGCTTCATCAGCAGGGGGAATAGGCCGGCCTTGCGCTTCTCTGATGCCTTGAGCAATTTTGCCAGCGCTTGCGCATCATCCGCGGCTTCGGCCTTGCGAATAGCCTTGGTGTCCTTGATCAGCTCGGCGATGAGCGCCAAGGCCTGCTGGCCGGCCGCGACCCTTTCCGTGGCCTTGCCAGCCTGCTTCCCTTGCCCAAGGGCCTTCAAATCATCCCTGACCCGCTCTTGCAGCTGGCCCAGCATGCTCTCATGCATGCGCAAGCCAAGGTCCAGCCGCTGGGCATGCGCCTGCTCCTCGAGCTGGCGTCCCCGCTGCATCAAGCTCCTTGCCGTCCCAGTGTCCCCGGCCTGCCAAGCCTGCCGCAGCTGCTCCTGCAAGCCCGCGCGCTGCGCCTGCAAGTCAGCATCTTTGCGGAAGGCCTTGGCTTGCTCCCTCAGGAATCCCGCCTGCTCCGGCCGCCCTTTCGCTTGCGCCTGCTCTGCTTCCTTTTCGGCGCTCTCTGCCATCAGGCGCTTTTCCTTGATGCGCAGGGCTTCCACCTTTGCCTCTTCTCGGAACAGATCCTTGCGCAAGGCCTTCAAGGACGGGCTCTCCCGCGGGGCGCCCGGCATGAAAGCCGGGGGAGCATCTGGCGGAAGGGGCGTTGAATCCGCGAAGGACATCACCCCAAGGGCCAAACACAAGGCCAGCACGACCTGTTGATGCCATGGACCGGGTCTAAACACCTAGGGCTCCTCCAGATGAAGGTTCAATATGCCAGGGCCAGGTCCAAGCCTTCTCCCTGGATCTCCAGGCTCTTGTAGATGCGATGCGCCTGCCGGCTCCGCTGCTCAGCCAGCACTTCATCCGCCAACTGTCCCAGGCTCGGCCCCTCAGATGCCAACGCCAGGGTCCTATCCACCGGGGCCACGCTGGGGGCGGCCGCGGCCTGGGCAGCGCGAGGCGCCCGCCAGGGGGAGCTGGGCACCAGGGCCAGCAGCAGCCCAAACAGGATGAAGGCCGCTGCCAGCGCCAGCCAGCCCCAGGCAGGGCGCGCAACAGCTGGCTTGGCATCCTCTCGGGACAAGGCCTCTGTCACCCTCATCCGCAAGCCCTCCGGCGCAGCGAGCCTGGGCAGGGCTGCCAAGCGGTCTACGAGCTCTTGGTCTTCTTCCGGGGTCATCATCGCTCCTCCTGCAAGGCAGAGCGCAATCGCTCCTTGGCTCGCTTCAGCCACACCCCCAGCGTGCCCTTGGGCACGCTCAGCGCCTGGCTGATCTCCTCATAGCTCCACTCTTCGGCATAGAACAGCAGCAGGACCAGGCGCTGCTTCTCTGGCAGGCTGGCCAGCGCGCGCTCCAGGGCCGGGTCTGCCATAGCCGGCGGGCCATAAGCAGAGCGCGGGTCAGCGCGGGCCATCTCATCCGCCCGGACCCGCGGGTCTATCCAGCGGCTTCGCCGCCACTGGTCGCGACAGGCGTTGCGCAAGATCGCCACCATCCAAGCCCGCATGGATGTGCCCGCCAAAAAGGACGCGCGAGCTCGGAAGGCCTTGAAATAGGCCTCCTGCACCAGGTCCTGCGCCAAGACGGGGTCACGGCACAAGCGGCAAGCCAGCCCATACAGGAGGTCCATCTGGGCCAAAGCCTGCTTCTCGAACTCTTCAGGGGGCAAGGTAGCCATCAATCCTCTTTGTGAATATACGCCAGACCGGGCCCTTTTCTTACAACAACCTTAAAGCTTGGCCCGGCGGCCAGAGGATTTTGCGATGGGTGGATCTCAGGCCCGTGCCTCTGCGCCAGCCTTTTGCCTGATCCTGCGAATTGCTTAAATGATCCTGCCGCATAATTCGAGACGGGACCTCGTGACCGCTACGCTGTCATGCGTCACGAAATGGTAGCGTAAAACTTTCAGCCTAGCAGGCCTTTGAGATTGCCTTACGTCAGACCTGATTTTTGCTCAAAGGAGACGCTTAACGACCAGCAAGGAGCGGCTTCTTGCTTATCTTGCGCCCAAGTTTAGAGGCCTTGCGCGGCCTTGCGGCCAGCTCCATGCCCACGCCATGGAGCATGCGCCGGAAGGTGCCCAGCGTAGGGTTGGCATTGGGCCGCAAGGCGCGGATGAGATTGGGCCGGTCCAGGCGGGCTCGGCGGGCCACTTTGCCCACGCCTTGCGCCCGCACCACGTCCCCCAGCGCCACTTCCAAAGGCACGCCTTCCTCAAGGCAAGCTTCAAGGTATCCCAGGGCGAATTCCGGATCTTGCAGGTCCTTCATCAAACCATCCTCCCATTTCACTGTCCGAGCCTTCATTGCTTGCCCCCTTCAGGATATGCCCGCCAAAAGGCATGAGCAGCTGTGATATCCTTGCGCTGGCTTGATTTGTCGCCGCCACAAAGCAGCAAGATCAGCTTGCCTTCATAGATCCCGTAATAGATGCGATAGCCGGGGCCTAAGTCGAGCTTGGCTTCATGCAAACCACTGCCCAAATGCCGGTCCTTGCCAAAGTTCCCTAAGCTCATGCGGCGGACCCTGGCTTGGACCCGCTGCTGCACGCTGCGGTCCAGACCTGCCATCCAAGCCCGGAATAGATTCCTGCCGCGTGCGTCAATGTATTCCAGCATCTCAAACTGGCCCAAGGAACCTCCTCAAGCATCAGTATCATAAACGACACAGGCTTTAATTTCAACCCTGCCCCGAGGGCCAAATTTCAATTGGCCGCTGCCCTTCCCCGCCTGTCCAGGGTGCGGTACTGGATGGCCTCGCTCAGGTGGGCCACGCCGATGGCCTCGCTGTGCTCAAGGTCGGCGATGGTGCGGGCCACCTTGAGGATGCGGTCATAGGCGCGGGCCGAGAGGCCCAGGCGCTCCACCGCGGCGCGCAGCATGCTGACGCCCTCCTTGCCCAGCTTGCAGTGGGCCTTGATGGCGCGCGGCCCCATCTGCGCGTTGCAGTGGGCCTGGCGCGGCCGGCGCGCGGCGCCCGAGCTGAAGCGCTGCTCTTGCACCCTGCGCGCGGCCTGCACCCGCTGGCGCACGGCTGCGGAGGGCTCGGCCCCCTCGCTGGCCGCCATGTCCTCAAAGGCCAGCGAGGGCACCTCGATGTGGATGTCGATGCGGTCCAAGAGCGGGCCGGAGAGCCGCGCCAGATACAGGGCCACCTGCTTGGGCGTGCACAGGCAGGGCTTGCGCGTGTCGCCCAAGTGTCCGCAGGGGCATTCCTGCGTTGCCTTTCTGTAGTGCCACCCTCAAAATAAAAAGGCCTATAAATCCAGCGTATCCTAAAACCCTTGTAACCATTGGGGATCATATCAGGAAGAGGCGGCTGGACCTTGGCCTAAAGCAAGTGCATGTTGCCCGCGCCTTGGGAGTCTCTGCGACTGCCGTTACAGGCTGGGAGAAGAACCGGCGCGAACCCAACCCCTCCTTCATACCCAAGATCATTGCTTTCTTGGGGTACACGCCGCCAGTCTTTGACAAGGAAAAGACCGTATCGCGGAACGGATGAGGCCTATTATCTGGGCCGAGACCAGAGCCAAGAGCGACTTGCCTGGCTCCCTTATGGAGGGGCTCCCCCCTTTCAAAGCTTGGGGCGGGTCACACAGAAGAAGGCCTCTAGGGCGTTCAGGTAACCCTTCTCTGGCCTGGAAAGGCCAACCCAGGCCCCTCCATAGCTTTACGATTACACAAGGGAGCCCTTGAGGGCGGACGGGACGCGGCCAATCTGGGGGCCGTTGGAACAACGGAACCCAAGTTTGGTCGCGTGAGGGCGGCGGGTGATAAATGTAAAAAGCCGGGCATGACGCCTAGCTTTGGCGTGATGCCCGGCTTTCCACTCATGATTCGGCAGGGCTTCCGACTTTCATTCAGATGCCCGCCCAAACAATCAAAATTTGGTTTTTCCAAAAAGCGCCTGTACATTCAGGCCATCTTTAGAAAGTGCAGTAAATTCATTTTCGAATTCCGTTTTACTTTTCTCAAGTTCATTGGGGCTTGTGATTTCATTAATTTGTTCTTGGATGCTATTAACGGTTCCGTATTTCAAACGTAAATCTATGTACTCCGCCAGATATGTATTCGCAGTTTTCTGATTGGCGCTTGCAAACGCTATTTCTGTGCCATCACCGGTTGTAATTGTATCCCAAAGTTTAGGAACTAACGCCAGCACAGCCG
>Ga0326728_10020444_pt1 | contig 12623 bp, 11 predicted proteins | sample MB3enrmetagenome_FD_207602 | JGI IMG/M metagenome (GOLD analysis project Ga0326728, IMG submission 207602) | Lab enriched peat soil microbial communities from McLean, Ithaca, NY, United States - MB31MN | ecosystem: Environmental > Terrestrial > Soil > Wetlands > Peat | place: USA: New York...
CGAACTTTGCCACTTGATGTATAATGAGGGCGTCAAACCTGAAGCCATTAAGCCGGACCTCTTAGCTGCTGCCGATTATATTTTAAGAGGAGAATAGGATGAAAATCTTTCTTGATTCCGCCAATGTCAAAGAGATTGAGAAATGGCTTTGCTACGGCATTGTGGACGGCGTCACCACCAATCCTTCAATAATGCTCAAAGACGGCATTTACAACATCGAGGAAGGGGTGAAAAAACTGGCTAAATTAATCTCGCCCCTGCCGCTCAGCGCCGAAGTCACCACCAACGATTTGAAAGAAATGATGGAACAGGCCAGGTGGCTGGCTTCTTTAGCACACAATGTCGTCATTAAAATTCCGGTGGAAAATGAATTCGGCGTACCCTGTTTGGGGGTTATCAGCCAGCTCGAGAAAGCCGGCATCAAGGTCAATGCCACCGCCATATTATCTTTCGGACAGTTGATGTTCGCCGCCAAAGCCGGCGCCACCTATGTCAGCCTTTTTGCCGGCCGGATTAACGACGAAGGCGGCAACGCGGCGGAAGTTATCGCCAACTCCGTGGCCTGGCTGGACGACTGGGATTTCAAAAGTGAGTTGATTGTCGGCAGCATCCGTTCCGCCGGCGATGTTATCAGCGCGGCGCTGGCCGGCGCACACATCATTACCGTGCCGCCGCAATACCTCGATAAAATCGCCGACCATAAATACTCGCGGGTCACCGTCAAGGAATTTATCGCCGACGCTCAAAGCGCCCTCAAAATGATGGATAAACCCAAAAGTTAAGGATTTCCTTTAAATAATAAATGATGATTATGGAATATTCTTACCCAGCTAAAGGTGAACAGATAGAAGCCTTAATAAATCATAAAGCCTATGATTTTACAATGAATAATGCAGGCCGTGACTCAATTGGCGAACCCCAGTATGCTAAGGTATTGAATGTAACAAAAAAAGAAATAAAAGAATATTTAAAAAATAATTATACAATACTCAATTTGCCTTTTTCTTATACACATTCAGGGATCAAGGATGGCGCTTATATTATTCATAAACCGGAAGGTTATCTGGTTTATCATCAGGAAAGAGGTCTCCCGGAAGCCCAATATCGGGAGATGGAAGAAGAACAAGTATGGGATTATTATGTTGATTTTATATTAAGAACTAGTGGCACCGGTCTAAAATGGAGTTAAGTTAATAGAAATGAGTGTTTTCCCACACACTAATCCCGAACTCTTTTAAAACTTCCGTCAAAGTAAATAACGGCAGCCCCACCACGTTGAAATAATCGCCCTCGATTTTCTCCACAATCACCGCCCCCAACCCCTGGATGCCGTAAGCCCCGGCCTTATCCAGTGGTTCACCGGTCGCTACGTATGCGTCTATTTCCGCTCGCGTCAACTTTTTAATATAAACTTTCGTGGTGACCGTTTTAGTGATTGTTTTATCCGTGGCAGTGTCTAAAACCGTCAACCCGGTAATCACCAGGTGGGCTTTGCCGCTGATTTGTGCCAGCATTTTACGGGCTTCTGCCGCCGTGTGCGGCTTGCCCAGCACCTTTTTGCCGATCACCCCGATAGTGTCCGCCGCAATAATCACGGCATTTTGATGTCGGGGTGCCACTGCTTTTGCTTTATCGATTGATATCCGGCGTACCAGCTCTTCCGGTAGGGCCGCCGGATCGATTTCTTCGGCGCAGTTGCTGGCATCGACCTCGAACTTAAGCCCGATTTTTTGCAGCAATTCCTTGCGCCGCGGCGATGCCGATGCCAGTATCAGTTTTTTCATGTCCGAACTTACCGTGGAACTGATTGTTTTTACCTATTGCGCCGGATTGATCGCTAATAATGTAATCACAAAGGTCAAATCCTGCCCGGCTAAAGGATTGCTGGCGCTGGTGGTGGTGCCATAAGCCTGGGCAGCCGGAATCATTACTGTTTTGGTTTCGCCTACGTTCATCCCGTCAACCGCCGCGTCAAAACCGGCAATGACCTGTCCCATGCCGAGTGTAAAACTAAAATGCTGGCCGGTACCCACAGTGGTCTGATAAACACTGCCGTCTGCCAGTTTCAAAGTGTAATCCACCTGGACCGTGAACCCTTCGCGGGCCAGGGACGGCTGGATTTGGTCGAGTGTTATGATAAATGTTAAATTCTGACCGGCTAACGGGTTACTGGCACTCTTTTGTGTGCCGTACGCCTGTGCCGCCGGGATGTTCACCGTTTTGGTTTGCCCGATATACATGCCTCTAACGCCTGAGTCAAAACCGGCAATTACCTGGCCGGCGCCCACTTCAAAAGAGAAAGGTTGACCGGTGCCCACTGTGGTCTGGTAAACAGTGCCGTTTGCCAGCTTTAAAGTGTAATCCACCGTAATGGTATCACCTGCTTGTACTGTCGGTGTTCCCGGCGGCAATGTGGTGGTAGGGGTGGTCGTCGTCTTTGTTTTGGAACATCCGGCCGCCATTAACAAAATACCGGCTGTCAAAACTACGGCTGCAATAACTTGCAATTTTTTCATTACTTTCTCCCGATGAAATATATTAATCGTTAAGTTCCACCTGTGTCGCCCCGGCGCCGCCGTGCTGCGGGTCGGCCGGCCGCAGCGACCTAACCAGCGGATGCCTGCTTAAATACCGCCGCATTTCCATGCGTAAAACACCGGTACCTTTCCCATGTACCACCCACACCCGGTAATGCCCGGATTGAAAAGCCCGGTAAATGAATTCTTCCAGCTCGGGCACCGCTTCATCAACGGTCAGCCCGTGGAGGTCGATTTTATCCCCCACACGTTCGGCCTTATTTTTATTCGTTATCATTTAGTAAATTATACCATGACTTTCTGAGATGAAAGGAGAATTTAGCGATTGCTTTAGCTGATGGCTATCAGCTATCAGCCTTGAACAAAATCATCTTCCGTTCATATTACTTTCATATTCTGTTCATCTATTTACTATATAATGTAGGTACAGTGAATCCTTGGATAGGAGGCGGCGATGCGTGTGCTGGTTGTGGAAGATGAAAGACGGCTGGCCGGTATCATCAAAAGGGGCCTGATTGAAGAGGGATATGCGGTGGATACCGTTTACGACGGGGAAGAAGCTCAGTATATGGCTGAAACCACCTCCTACGATATTATTATCCTGGACATCATGCTGCCCAAGAAAGACGGCATTACCGTCTGTAAGGATTTACGCGCAAAAAAGATTAATACCCCCATCCTGATGCTGACCGCGCGTGACAGCGTTGAAGACCGCGTTAAAGGCCTGGATTCCGGCGCCGACGATTATATGATTAAACCTTTCGCCTTCAGCGAACTCCTGGCACGCATCCGCGCTTTAATGCGGCGGGAATCGTTGTCTAAAACACCTAAAATGCAGGTTGGCGACCTCGTATTGGACACCTTGACCCGCGAAGCCTGGCGCGGCGATAAAAAAATCGATTTAACCACCAAGGAATACTCCATCCTGGAGTATTTTATGTCCCATCCCAATATGGTTATCACCCGGACCATGCTGGAAGAGAACGCCTGGGATTACGAATACGACAGCATGTCCAACATTATTGATGTCTATATCCGCCGACTCCGCCGTAAAATCGATGGAGATACGGACGACAGCCTGATTCAAACCGTCAGGGGCGCAGGCTACCGTCTGAAAATAACATGAAATTTTTTAAAAGTATCCGCACGCGTCTTACGCTCTGGTACCTTGGGTTTATTGTTGTCCTGCTGCTGATTTTCAGTTCCGTAGCGTACCTTATGCTGTATTACAACCTGTACAACAACCTCGATAACTCTCTGCAGGCCCGTATCGCCCAATTGAATACCCCGACCGGCATTATCCCGAAGTCCAATGAAGTAATATTGTCCTTCAATGCTAACGGCACACTGGCCGGGGAGACCGGGGGCGTTACCGTTGATACCTCCAAACTGAATGGTCTTGTGAAAGAGGTGATGGAAGGACAAAATGCCTATCTCACCACTGTGACCACTAAAAATGAGGGTGTCCGGCTGTACGCGACGGCTTTTTATAATCCCCTCAGCGGGGAACCCGCTGTGTGGGCCATCGGGCAATTAACTACTGAAATCACTGATGTGCTGCATACCTTTGTCTATGTCATTATCTTTGCGATGGTGGGGGTGATTATCCTGGCCGGTATCGGCGGGTTATTCCTGGCGGAACGTGCGTTAAAACCGGTGGAGCAAATCACCAGAACTGCCCAAAACATCGAGGGCAGCGACCTCAGTCAGCGGATTGATGTGAAAACCGACGATGAACTGGGCAGGCTGGCTGCCACTTTGAATGAAATGATCGGCCGCCTGGAAGAATCGTTCAACCGCCAGCGGCAATTCACCGCAGACGCGTCTCACGAATTGCGCACTCCGCTGGCCATCATGCAGGCAGAAGCCACCTTAGCCCTGAGTAAAGAAAGGACCCCGGACGATTACCGCAAAGCCCTGGAAACCGTTTCGCAGGAATCGGACTATATGTCCTCGGTCATCGGCAAACTGCTTTTCCTGGCGCGCAGCGATGCCGGCAAAGAACAACTGAGTTTTGAAGATGTCAATATTAAGGAACTGATTACCGGCCTGTCCGCCAATATCGAGGCCCTGGCCCAGGACAAAGGTATCAAATTCACGGTGGACGCCAAAGAAGAATTGACGGTGAACGGCGATAAGGTCAAACTGCGGCAGCTCTTCATTAATATTCTGGAAAATGCCGTCCGTTACACTCCCGCTGACGGAAATATCGCCGTTTCAATGGTGCAAAAAGATTCCAATGCGGTCATCTCCATCGCGGATACCGGCATCGGCATTCCACCCGAGCATTTGCCGCATATTTTCGAGCGTTTTTACCGGGTGGATAAAGCCCGTGCCCGCGCGGACGGCGGTGTTGGCCTCGGTTTAGCCATCGCCAAAATAATTGTTGAATCTCATCGCGGCACGATTACAGTTGCCAGCGAAGTCGGCAAAGGCACGATGTTTACCATCTCAATTCCATTGAAAGGCCCGGAAGATCCTCCGGCGAAAATCTAAAACACCGAAGGTATCGAATTATCATTTATTGTATATTTGAAATTGTTTAGTGCTTAGCTTTTAGTATTTGACACATTCATGTGTTCTTGTACTTTTCCCTCAGCTTAGGCTTTTCGATCTTTCCGGTCGGATTGCGCGGCACTTTGTCGAAGAAAATCCGGCGCGGCCGTTTGAAGTGCGCCAGGTTTTGAGCACAGAAATCCACCACTTCCGCCTCGGTTAAACTGGCCCCCGGTTTGGCATCTATTACCGCCGCCGCAATCTCCCCCAGTCTTTCATCCGGGATGCCGATTATCGCGACATCGTAAATCCCGGGATGGTTGTGCAGTATTTCCTCAAGTTCCACCGGGTAAATATTTTCGCCGCCGGTGATAATCACATCTTTTTTACGGTCGGTAATCCAGAAAAATCCGTCTTCGTCCACCCGTCCGATATCGCCGGTATATAACCAGCCGTCTTTCAGCGTGTCGGCGGTTTTCTGTTGATTCTTGAAGTATTCGCGCATCACCCCCGCGCCTTTGACGATAATCTCGCCGTTTTTGCCCTGCGGCACCTCCTGCCCCTGCGCATCGACAATCCGCGCCTGCCAGCTGTAGCCCGGTTTTCCGATTGCGCCCACTTTGTGCTCGTTCTCAATGCCGAGGTGGATGCAGCCGGGTCCGGTGGATTCGCTCAATCCGTAATTGGTATCGTATTGCATTTTAGGAAAATACCGTTTCCAGTGTTTTATCAGGCCGGGCGGCACCGGCTGCGCCCCGATGTGCATCAGCCGCCAGCAGGATAAATCATAATCTTGTAATTTCAGGTCCCCTTTATCCAGCGCCACCAAAATGTCCTGCGCCCACGGCACCAGCAGCCACACAATCGTGCCCCTTTCTTTGTGCACCGTCTCCAGAATATATTTCGGACTGATTTCGGTCAGAATCGTGGCGCGGCTCCCCGTCAGCAGGCTCCCCAGCCAGTGCATCTTGGCGCCGGTGTGGTACAGCGGCGGAATCAGGATAAAATTATCATCACGCGTCTGGTAATGGTGCTTCTGCTCCAGCACCGCGGCAAACTCCATGTTCGCGTGGGTCAAAACAATCGGCTTGGGCTCACCGGTGGTACCGGAGGTAAAATACAAACCGCAGGTATCTTCCGGGGCGATTTTTACTTTCGGAGGCTTCGGGGATGACCCTCGTATTACATCTTCCAGCGCTTCCATCCCTTCGGGTACTTTTTGCCCGGTAAAGATGTAATTCCCGATAGTTGGCAGCCGCCCGCGTAAAGGCGCCACCCTTTCGGAAAACTCCTCGCTCAGAATCATTATCCGGGCTTCTGCGATATCCGCGCAGTATTTGATTTCTGCACCGGTGAACCGGAAATTCAGCGGCACCGCCCATGCGCCCGTGCGGATAATCCCGAAATACACTGCCAGCCAGTCTATGGAGTTCATCATCAGGTGGATGACTTTGTCATCTTTCTTAATGCCGCGTTCAATCAGCGCATTCGCCACCCGGTTCGCCTTTGCATCAAATTCACCCCAGGTAATCGTTTTACGTATATTTTTACCCGGATGCAGCTCAATCAGCGTAATCTCATCCGGATACAACCGGGCATTTTGCTTCAATAAATCGGCTATCAGCATGTCTCAATTATCCTCAGAAGCACGAACCAATATCATTTTATTGCGGTTATTATAGCAGGTTTTGCGGTGTTTCATCATCTCTTTGCCAAAATAATCGAGGCGGAAATCTCCCGATTAAACTCAGGGCGGCACACCGGTCGGTAAATTCCGGGCCTTTTTCTCCCAAAATTGACACTTTTGGATATTTAGTAATCAAATTAATAAACAGTATAGTTAACAATAGTTGCCGGTATCACAATGCCTGAAATACAAGGAACATCGGCGGGCTCACCAATAAAATCAGCCGGTGAAAAGATTGCGGGGTATTTAAAAACGGGATATGGAAAAAGAAGTAAAACAGTTCAGCCAGGTTTGTGATTTGTGGGAAAACGGTATCGTAATCGAAGCGCCGGACGGCACGATTATCAGCTGGAATAAAGGCGCAGTTGACCTTTATGGCTATTCCCCTGATGAAGTCATCGGGCGCAGTCACTCTTTTCTGGTGCCTGCAGATGTTAAAGATAATATCTTACAGGTATTGGGAAAAATCAGTCAGGGCGAACCGGTCGCCCGCTGCGATGCCGTTCATTTGAGAAAAGACGGCAGCCGTATCACTATTTCTCTCACTGTTTCGCCGCTAAAAGACGAATCCGGCAAAATTACCGCCTTCTCGATTTTTATCCATAACACCGCCGACCGCGAGCAGGAGAGGGAATTATTTACTGCCCTGACGCAGAGTTCACCTATCGGTGTGTTTATCGTTCAGAACGGAAAATTTATTTACGTTAATCCCCCGTTTGAGAATATCATCGGCTATAAACTCAGTGAACTGATTCGCACTGAAACAATTAATTACATTCACCCCAGTGACCGCGGAATCGTCGGCATTTATGCCAGGATTGCATTGAAAAACGGTTTATGCCAGCCTTATGAATATCGGGTAGTGACCCGGTCCGGACAAATTAAGTGGGTAATGGAGACAATTATTTCAATCCGTTATCAGGGGAAAAGAGCGGCCCTAGGAAATTTTATGGATATTACCAAAATAAAACAGCTCACGGATGAAGCGAAACAGACCAATAAACGGCTCACTGCAGCGGTTAAAAAACTGGAAGAACAGCAGCGGCAAAACGCAATTCTGGCTGAAATGAGGGATATGCTGCAAGCCTGTTTCAAAATGGAAGAAACAGCACCCATCATTATGGGTACCATGAAAAAGTTATTCCCCTCTTCGCAGGGCGCTTTGTTTCTATTGAGCAATTCCCGCTCTGATCTCGAATCTGTAGTCACATGGGGTGATTTTCCCTCCGCCCTGGAAAATAATGTTTTTCCGCCGGATGCCTGCTGGGGATTAAGACGGGGGCGAGACCATGTAGTGGAAGATATCAGCGTTGGTCCTGTCTGCCCGCATCTGACTAAAACACTGCCGGGGCCTTATGTTTGCCTGCCGTTAATGGCTAAAGGAGATATCCTGGGCTTGCTGCATATCAAGAACGCCTTCACCCCCGGGAATCCGGAACATCATCCGGAAACCGCCGATCTGCAACAAATAGCCACCACTATGTCCGAATACCTCTCACTTTCCATTGCCAACGTGAAACTGAGCGAGAGCCTTTCCCGGCAATCTACTCAGGATTCCCTGAGCGGTTTATACAACAGACGCTTTATGGAAGAATCCCTACACCGTGAAATTTTACGCGCCGCCCGCAAACAGACCCATATCGGCATCATCATGGGTGATATTGACCACTTTAAACAGTTCAATGACCTTTACGGACGCGCCGCCGGCGACAAGATAATCGCCCAAATCGGCAGACTGTTGAAAGACAAATTCCGCGGGTCGGATATTACATGCCGCTGCGGCGGTGAAGAATTTTTGGTCATCCTCCCGGAAACCTCATTAGAAGATACTCGCGCCCGTGCAGAATCACTGCTTGAAGACATCAACAAAATGAGGACGCTTTCTGCAGGACAAGTCCCTTCCCCGATTACGATGTCTATGGGCATCGCCTCTTATCCGGAACAGGGTACCAGAATGGAAGACCTCATGCGCGCCGCCAATACAGACCTCAATCGGGCCAAGCAAGAAGGCAGGAACCGGGTCCTGACCGGATAACCTGTATTCCCCCCGCTGCGAACCTTAGCGTAAAGTGGGCGCAGCCCTTAAGCTCCCGGTATTTGTCATCCGGGGCAAAGAAAATGCAGGGCCCGGCGGGGCGGTTTGATTCTTGATTGTTGAATCTTGAATCTTGATCATTTCATTATTCGATAGTTGACACCTATTGATTGTTGTCCCTTCTGCCTTTCTCGTGATACTATTCAGATAGTATGGAAAACATCAGAAATTTTTGCATCATCGCCCACATCGACCACGGTAAATCCACTCTCGCCGACCGCATGCTGGAAATGACCGGTATGATTCACACCACCGAAAACGCCCAGGTGCTGGACAGCATGGACCTGGAACGCGAGCGCGGCATTACGATCAAGGCCAAATCCGTCCGCATGCCTTTCAAATCCCAGGACGGCAAAGACTATATCTTAAATCTTATCGACACCCCCGGCCATGTGGATTTCAATTATGAAGTTTCCCGCAGCCTCAAAGCCTGCGAAGGCGCCGTCCTCCTGGTGGATGCATCGCAAGGCGTCGAAGCCCAGACCATCGCCAACGCCTATCTGGCCATTGACGCCGGCCTGGAAATCATTCCGGTTATCAACAAAATAGACCTGCCCAACGCCATGGTTGAAGAATGCCGCCAGCAGCTGCAGGACACGCTGGGGATCCCCGGCAAATCCGCGCTGCTCGTTTCCGCCAAAGACGGCACTGGCGTCGGTGAGCTTTTCGAAGCCATCGTCACCCTCGTGCCGCCGCCCAAAGGCAGCGCCTCCGAACCCCTTAAATGTCTCATCTTCGACTCGTTTTACGATACCTACCGCGGCGTCATCCCGCACATTCGAATTTTTTCCGGCAGCCTCAAGAAAGGCGATAAAATTATGATTAAGTCCACCGGCCAGATCCACGACGTGGACGAAGTCGGTTATTTTATTCCCGAGTTGAAACCCGCCGAAATCATCACTGCCGGCGATGTGGGTTATGTCGGCGCGATTATTAAAAAAGTCGGCAGCATCCACGTCGGCGATACGATTATTTCCCCCGAGCATCCCGAAACCGAAGGCATTCCCGGCTTCCGCCACACCCAGCCGATGGTGTTCTGCGGCATCTATCCCATCAATACCAACGATTACATCAAGCTGACCGCGGCGTTGGAGAAATTCCAGCTTAACGATTCTTCCATCATCTACGAAAAAGAAAGCTCCGCCGCGCTCGGCTGGGGCTACCGCCTCGGCTTCATGGGCATGCTGCACATGGAAATCACCCTCGAGCGGCTCAAACGCGAATACGGCCAGGAACTCATCGCCACGATGCCGTCCGTCATTTATAAGGTTGTCCTGACCGACGGCACGTCCCAGATGATTGATAACCCGTCCAAATTCCCCGACCCCACGCGCATCGACCATATCGAAGAGCCGATTATCACCCTGCGGGTCTTCGTGCCCACCGAGTTCGTCGGCCCCATCATGGCCCTGTCCGACGAAAAACGTGCCAAACTCGTCGCCATGGAACATCCGGATAAAAAGCGCGCAATGTTGACCTATGAATTCCCGCTGGCGGAAATGATTACCGGCTATTATGATAAACTAAAAAGCGTCAGCCGCGGTTACGCCAGCATGGATTACGATTTCCTCGGCTACAAAGCCGGCGATTTCGTCAAAGTGGATATCCTGGTCAAGGAAAATCAGGTTGACGCCCTTTCTTTCATTTCAATCCGTGAAAGCGCTTCCACCAAATCCCGCGGCCTGATACACAAATTACGCAAACTAATTCCCCGCCAGAACTTTGAAATCCCCCTGCAGGCGGCCATAGGCGGTAAAATCATCGCCCGCGAAGACATCGTCGCCCTGCGGAAAGACGTACTCGCCAAGTGTTACGGCGGCGATATTACACGCAAACGCAAACTCCTCGAAAAACAGGCCGAAGGCAAGAAAAAAATGAAGATGGTCGGTTCCGTGGAAGTCCCCCAGGAAGCCTTCCTCCTGCTTCTTAAAATGGAAGAGTGAGGTGAAAGGCCTTTACATCCACATCCCTTTCTGCGTCCGTAAATGCAGCTACTGCGATTTCTATTCCCTCCCCGACCGTCAATCTGCTATCGCCGGCTATGTCCAGGCTGTTCTGCAGGAAGCCCGTGAGTATTCTCCCTCCTTTCTAAGTGGGGATTTAAAGGGAGAATTATCCTTCCAAACCCTCTACCTAGGCGGCGGCACCCCCAGCCTCCTCGGCCCACAAAACATCCAAACGCTCATCTCCGGCCTCTTGAGTTTAGTTCCTTCTCTTTCGATGGGAGAAGGTCAGGATAAGGGTGTACAACAAAAATGGGCAAGGTTTAAAGGGGATGGGTTACAATTGTTTGAATCCACTCTTGAAGTCAACCCCGAATCCGCCACCTCTGAATTCCTCCGAACGGCTAAAAACCTCGGCTTCAACCGACTCTCCTTCGGGATCCAGTCCCTTTCCGATGCCGAACTCCAAAGTGTCGGCCGGATTCATACCGCCGCCCAGGCCATTAATGCCATCAAACTCGCCCAACAAACCGGCTTCCAAAACATCTCCGCCGACCTCATTATCGGCCTGCCCGGCCAGAACTGGAACAGCCTCCACAGCTCGCTGGAGGCGCTCACAGGACTCGGCTTGCCGCATCTCTCTATCTACTGCCTCTCGCTGGAAACCGGCACCCCGCTGGCTTTAGATCCCCCTACCGACCTCCCCTCCGATGATGTCCAGGCGGAATTTTTCGCCCAGGCCCGCGCCTTCCTGCTGGACAAAGGTCTTATCCATTACGAAATCTCCAACTTCGCCTGCCCCGGCTTTGAATGTCTGCACAATCTTAATTACTGGCGCGGCGGCGAATATCTCGGACTCGGCCCTGCGGCCGCTTCCCACATCAACAACCGTAGGTTCAAAAACAAAAACGACCTCGATGCCTATTTACAGAATCCCACCGGCCAAATCGAATATGTCGAAGAACTGTCCCCCAAAGACAAAGCCGCCGAAGAAGCTATGCTCCGCCTTCGCCTCCTCGAAGAAGGCCTGGATACAGATGATCTCACCGTTAAATTCGGCCCGGCCAACACTTCGGAAATCATCCGCCGCCTCGACCGGATGGCGCAGGAAAGCCTGCTGCTTAAAACCGGGGTTATATACCGCCTCTGCCCCAACCATATCCTCACCTCCAACCCTATCTTCTCCCGCGTCCTCGCAGATGATATTTCATCATCACCCTGACCTTCTTTCCATCAAGGACAACGGAATTAGCCGATACTACTTAATCACGGCGGAGGGATGTTCCTGGAAGGGATGGGTGCGGAGGACTAGGGAATAGAGGAAGCGGTAGTTGGTGTGCAGGTGCTCGATGTAATCCAGCCATTCCACCACCAGGCGGCCATAAAGCCTTTCGATGTCGCCGGCAAGATGGATGAGGTCGGATTCGGGCAGGTTTTCCACCGAATTCCGGGATTCCAGTTCCTCATCCAGGTGGGTGACCGCCCAGAGCAAATCGGTGAAATGGTCGTGCTCAAGCAGGCTGGGGTTGCCCAGCAGCGTCATTAAAAATTCACGCTTCTGCGCGAAAAACACTTTGAGTTCCGCCAGATTCATGTCGTGGTGGTCAATCTCGATTTTCAGCTTATCGGCGTAATCAGCGGCAGCCTGAAATTCTTTCTTGCCCCAGCTATCCTTGAGGTCCAGGTGCCGCGAAATTTCGGCCTTGTTATCGAAGTTGTCCAGCAGGCTGTGCAGCAGGTGGTTGCCAACATCATTGAAAAAAGCGCCCAGGACCATATTGAGCTTCTGCAATTTCACTTTACGTTCGCTCTGGTCGACAATCCTTTCGATAATCAGCACGACGATGAAAATCTCCAGCGGCAGG
>Ga0326728_10020445_pt1 | contig 12623 bp, 10 predicted proteins | sample MB3enrmetagenome_FD_207602 | JGI IMG/M metagenome (GOLD analysis project Ga0326728, IMG submission 207602) | Lab enriched peat soil microbial communities from McLean, Ithaca, NY, United States - MB31MN | ecosystem: Environmental > Terrestrial > Soil > Wetlands > Peat | place: USA: New York...
TACCGCATCTATCTTTGGCTTATGTGCAAATCCGTGCACACTGCTAAGACCATTTTCTTGACCGTCGCAGTCGAGCGCCAGTAAAATTTGACCTGCAAGACTGTCTCGCCTACCCGAGGCGCAGTCCCCGCCCGTTGAGACGCACACCCACTGAGGCGAGATCATTCACACTCCCCCTCTTGGATTCGAACTCTTTGTTACTCGCGAAGGAGGACACAATGATTTACGTACGCAGTTTAGGGAAACGCTTTGGTCCCAGCCTGCTGCTGATGGCAGGGGCTCTGGGGCTTTTGATCGCTGCGACCCTGCCGGCGCAAACGCAAACTCTGACAACGCTATACAGCTTCGGAAGCCAATCCCCAGACGGGGCCTACCCATGGGGTGGTCTCGTTCTTGCCGGCGGCAAGCTGTACGGGACAACCGCCGGGGGTGGCATGGGCTGGGGCTATGGTGTGGCATTTGAGGTGAACATAAAGAAGAAGACAGAGACTCTCCTATACGAATTTGTCAACTGTCAGGAATGCGGACCGGTTTTGGGCTATCCCGGAGGTGGTTTGGTCCGCGACAGCAAGGGCAATTTTTATGGCTCAACGGGTGATAACAGTAGCGGCTACTTATATGAGATCACCGCTAGCGGCACGGTGGAGCTGCTATACACATTTACTGGGAGCCCGGACGGGATTAATCCTGAAGGTTCTTTGATCGATGCTAAGGGTAATCTCTACGGCACGACGGTCGGCGGTGGCTATTCCCCACAGGGTGGATGCCCTGGCCCGGATCAGTGTGGAACGGTGTTCGAGTGGAGCCCAACCAGCGGGGAGAAGGTTCTCTACAGCTTCAATTTCAACGGGGCCACGAACACGGACGGAATGTGGCCCGTGGCTGGTCTGGTCCGAGATAGCAAAGGCAACCTCTATGGCACCACCTATCACGGCGGGAGTGACAACTGCGGTTACGGATGCGGCACTGTCTTTGAGGTAATGCCAAAAGGGACGGAGAAAGTGCTATGGGCCTTCCAAGGCGGAAACGACGGGGCCTACCCAATCGCGGGGCTGATCCGGGATAAGGCGGGTAATCTCTACGGCACAACCTCCGGCGGCGACTGGGGCGATGGTGGCACTGTCTTCGAGTTGACCACCGGCGGCATGGAGAACGTGCTGTACGATTTCTGCGCCGTCCAGAACTGTGCGGATGGCTTTTCTCCCCAGGGCGGCTTGGTCATGGATGCAGCCGGTAACCTCTACGGCACCACCTATTATGGTGGCGCTTACGGTGGTGGCCAGTCAGGTGGCACGATATTTAAGTTGACCCCGCAGGGCGTCTATACCGTGCTCTACACCTTTTGCTCCCAACCCAACTGCACGGACGGTTCCGACCCCCGTGGCAGCTTGGTTCGCGACGCGAAGGGGAATCTCTATGGCGTAACCGCCTCCGGCGGCGCGTACGGCTTCGGCACGGTCTTCAAGCTGACGCCGTGAATGCTAGCGTGGTGCATCTTTGCCACGGCGTCTTGAACCCGCGTTGCTTCTTTTTCCTGTTCGGCTATGCTGCCTGATGTCCTAGGCAGCTTTTTCTTTGGATCGCGGCACCCCGAAGTGGTTGCCTCATGACTGACGCTATCAGGCGTGGCTGTTGAAAAACCTTCCGCGCTGCCGTCTGACCGCAGCGGCTGAAGCCGAAACCATTTTCAGCGGCTTGCGGTATGCCTGAAGGCATACCCTGATACGAAGTCGCGCCCCTGCAAAGAAACCGTTTATGAAGACACGCATCCCGCGGACTCTTCTGGGGGACGGGCGAGGACGCCCGTCGCTCCACTTATCTACTCTTCCACCGGCTGCGCATTGAGTTCCTGAGCGGGTTCGCCTGCGGCCATGCCTTGGGCGATGATTAGGCGGCGGGCTTCGATGCGCAGATGGGGCAGGGCGCGTCCGAACAAAATCGCGCCGAGGACGCAGGTCGCTCCTCCCATGGCAACCGTGATGGGGGCGCCGATGTGGTGCGCCAAGGCTCCTCCGAAGAAAGCTCCGAAGGGCGCCATGCCCATGAACATCATCGAATAAACGGACATGACGCGGCCGCGCAGCTGGTCGGGCACCATGGTCTGGATCAACGTGTTGGAGCAGGCCATCTGCAACATCATCGAGTAGCCGGCGGGCAACAGAAGCACAACTGACAACCAGAAATGAGTCGAGAACGAAAAACAGAACAGGCTGATGCCAAAGCTTCCGCAGGCGAACGCCACCCACCGCCCTAGCCCTTTTATGCCGGTCTTCGCGGCCAGGGTCAAGGCGCCGAACATCGCGCCTACGCCGGTGGCGCCCATGAGGATGCCGAGGCCGCGCGCGCCGCCATGCAGAATTTTGTCGGCGAAGACCGGCATCAGTACAACATAGGGCATGCCGACCAGGCTCACCAGGCCAAGCAGCAAGAGCAGCGTGCGAATGACCTTGGTGTGGTTGACCCAGCGAAAGCCTTCGATGATGTCTTCCATCGGCGAATGCTTGCTGGCACGCGGGGCGCAGTGGACGTGCATCAGCGACAAGCCGACGATCACGGCGATGTAGCTGATGGAATTGGCGGCGAAGCACCAGCCTTCGCCGATTTTCGCCACCAAAATTCCGGCTATGGCCGGGCCGATAACGCGCGCGCCATTGAACATCGAGGAATTCAGCGCGATGGCGTTCATCAGGTCTTCTTTGCCGACCATGTCGACGATGAAGGACTGGCGGCCGGGAATATCGAACGCGTTCACCACGCCGAGCATGGCCGCCAGCACGAAGATGTGCCACACATGAACGCGCCCGCTCAGCGTGAGGAAAGCCAGAATCCCCGCGAGGATCATGGCAGCGGTCTGGGTGGCGATCACGAGGCGCTGGCGATTGACGCGGTCGGCGGTAATGCCTCCGAAGGGAGCGATGAGAAAGACAGGAATCTGGCTGGCAAAGCCGACGCTGCCCAGCAACAGGGCGGATTTCGTCATGCGATAGACGAGCCACGCCTGGGCCACGGTCTGCATCCAGGTGCCGATGAGAGAGATCAGTTGTCCGCTGAAGAAGAGTTGAAAATTGCGATGGCGGAAGGCGCGCAGGGTCATGGCCCATTTCGGCAGGCGCGCTGCCTTCGCAGCGGCTTCTTCGGCGGTGGCAGAATTTGGCGCTTCAGACACTCTTCTAGAACTTTTTCACATCTTGGGCATGACGGCAACTTGAGACATTGAGTCATTGAATCATTGTCTCAATGCTTCCATGGTCCTCTGGGACGTGACCCACTTGGAACTTCCCCGCCGGTTCGATCCGCGATAGAGTTAAGGTCCACCGATCCGAGAGAAATGGATCCGGGAAGGATGGCCGATGAGCACAGATCCTAATCGCCTTGAACGTTGTGTAGAACGGCGAGGCGCGCAGCGTTTCGAAGTGCACTTGCCATTGGCGGTTCACTTCGAGGGACGGACTGTGCCCGGATTTACCCAAGCGTTGAGTGGCCGCGGAGTTTTTTTTTACGTCGAGGCGACGCTCCCGGAAGGGGCGGTCGTGGAATTGACTTTTACCATGCCATCGGAAATCACGCTGGCGGAAAACATGCCGGTTCGATGCCGCGGGCGGGTGTTGCGCGCCTCCGCTTCCCAGGCCGGTCAGCGAAGCGGGATCGCGGTGCAGTTCGATTCCTACGAGTACTTAGCCTCCGATAAGCCCCTCGTTCCATTCGTGCGAGTTTCGAGCGCCAGTGGCGCCGGAACCGCCTCCAGCCCGGTTTTGCCCTGAGAACTGGTGTGTCTTTTCAAGCGCTGGACTTTGCCTTACAATCAAGTAAACCAGCAGTCTGGCGGGATTTTTGCTCTGATTGAAGACCCGCTGGCGACCTGCCGCTTCGTCTGAGGTTGCTTTCGATTACGAAGGTCACTTGGCCCCGGCGCTGGAAGTTCGTAGCATGGCATTAAACACTGAGAATCGAGTCATGCCTGGGATCGCCGTCGCCATCCTTACTGAGGACCGCGAAAAATCCGTCGTGCTGCATAGCCGAGTGGAGAGCACCAACCTGGCCCGAACGGTATTGAGCCACGCCGGTTTCCCTCCTGGACCGGGTGATGCCGTTTTGCGTCAATTGCAGGATCAGCACGCTGAAGTTGTGCTGGTGGATATTGATCCCCAGAATCCGCAGCGCGCCATACGCGCCATCGAACTGATCCACGCCAGCATTCCCGAAGTCACGATTTTTGCCGTGGGCGAAATGGACCAGCCCATGAATATTGTTTCCGCCATGCGAGCCGGCGCGCGCGAGTTTCTGGATCATGCCTCCAGCCGCGAAGCCTTGATCGAAGCCTTCACCCGCTTCTCGGCCACGTTGAGCCGCGCGCAGCGCAGTTCCAGCAAGGCGCGAGTCTTCACTTTTCTGAACGCCAAGGGCGGAGCCGGCGCCACCACCACCGCGGTGAATACCGCGGTCGCGTTGCAGGAGGCCCACGGGCGCGTAGTGCTGGTGGATTTCGCCCCTATCGGCCACACTGCCCTGCAACTGAATCTGCGGCCTCAATTTACGCTGATCGACGCCTTGCAGAACCTGCATCGCATGGACGGTTCGCTGCTCGATGGCCTGATGACGCCCTATCGCAATGGCCTTCATCTTCTGGCCGGCGCTCAGCAACCGCACAACAGCATCCCGACCGCTTCGGAACTGGCTCGCCTCTTCGACCTGCTGGTAAACCAGTATCACTTCGTGGTGGTCGATGGCTCGGGGCGGATGGACAGCACGATGCAGATGATCTGCGACCTCTCGAACGCGGTGCTGCTGGTGGCGCAGACCGATGTTGTTTCCCTGTGGAGCGCGGGCCGGATTCACGCCTTCCTGCAGGAAGGAGCGGGCCGCGATCGCCTGCGGATCGTGCTCAACCGTTACAAGAAAATTCCCGGCTTCACCGACGAGGATGTGGAGAAAGCTACCAACTGTAAGGTGCTCTGGAAGGTGCCCAACAACTTCCAGGTCATCGGGCCTGCGATTGACAAGGGCAGCCCGGTAGCGGCGCAGAGCAATCACGAAATCGGCCGCTCCTATCAGGGGTTGGCCGCGGAACTCGCCGGCGCGACCACGTCCGCCGAAGGCGCCCTCTCGCTGCTCTACCAGCACGACAAGGGCGACAGCAAGAAACGAGCCGGCGCCCACCTGCTGGTCTCGCCGATGCGCGCCGGACAGTAGACCAGCTGCGAGCTTCGAGTTATGGGCTCCGAGCAAGCTCCTCCGCCACCTTCCCCCCTCGTTTCGACGCTCTCCTCTGCATTCATAACCTGTAACTCTTGGCTCGCAACTCGTAGCTCGCAGCTACTTTGTTAGAATCAGGGATTCACTGATGACGCCGAGAATCGTTGAGATCCTTTATCAGATGATCGCGTTCCTGTTTGCCATCAGCGTGCACGAGTCCGCCCATGCCTGGACCGCGTCACGCTGCGGCGATCCCACAGCTCGCATGCTGGGACGGGTATCGCTGAATCCGATTCGCCACATCGATCTGGTGGGCACGATCATAATGCCGCTGGTCGCGGCCATCAGCGGCATACCATTGCTGGGCTGGGCCAAACCCACACCAGTGGATCCCCGGAATTTTCGCCATCCCATGATGGACGATATTCTGACTTCAGTGGCGGGCCCAGTCAGCAACTTCATTGTCGCTACTGGGGCGCTTCTGCTGCTGGGGGGCATCGCGCTCTCATCGGCCTCCGGACACACTCTGGTCATGGGATTGGTGGCAGGTGGAGACGGCGCTGCTTCCGATTCGGTTTTGGCGCCCGTCGCTATGCTGCTGTTTGAACTCATGTTCATCAACATCGTTCTGGCGGTGTTTAACCTGATCCCCGTCCCGCCGCTTGATGGCAGCCACGTGCTGCGGCATTTCTTGCCGGCGCCAGTGCGAATGGTGTACGACCGTATCGGCATCTTCGCACTGCTGGCGCTGGTGTATCTGGGCGGAGGATTGCTTAGCGGTTTGATTCGCCCGTTTGTTCACTTCTACCTCTCGATTTTGGTGAAATTCTGAATGGAAACTCCTTCGACCAAGAAACGCGTGCTGAGCGGAATGCGCTCGACCGGCAAGCTGCACCTGGGAAACTACGTGGGCGCGCTCGAAAACTGGGTCCGCATGCAGGACGAGTATGACTGCTTTTTCTTTATCGCCGACTGGCACGCGCTGACCAGCGACTATGCGGACACGTCGCGCCTGAAAGAAAACTCGGTCGATGTGCTGCTGGACTGGCTGGCGGCGGGACTTGATCCGGCGAAGTGCGTGATGTTCATCCAGTCGCACGTGCCGGCGCACGCGGAATTGCACCTGCTGCTTTCGATGATCACTCCGCTGGGTTGGCTGGAGCGCGTCCCGACGTACAAAGAGCAGAAGGAAAATATCAAGGGAAAAGACCTGGACACGTACGGATTTCTTGGTTATCCCGTGCTGCAATCGGCGGATATTCTGATCTACAAGGCGGACTTCGTCCCCGTCGGCGAAGACCAGGTGGCGCACGTGGAACTGACGCGTGAAATCGCGCGACGGTTTAACGGCTTCTACGCCGGCAAACGCGAATATATTTTCCCCGAGCCAGCGGCTCTGCTGACGCCCGCCCCGCGCCTGCCCGGCACCGACGGCCGCAAGATGTCGAAGTCCTACGGCAATGCGCTGCTGCTTACCGATCCCGAGCCGGTAGTGCGGCAGAAGTTGAAGACAATGGTCACCGATCCTGCCCGCATACGGCGCACCGATCGCGGTAATCCCGACGTGTGCCCGGTGGGCGACCTGCACAAGATATTCAGCGGCCAGGAAACCATCGCGAAGGTAAACGAAGGCTGCCGGTCGGCGGGAATCGGCTGCATTGAATGCAAGAGCTGGGTCGCCGACACCATTGTAAAGATCCTCAACCCCATGCAGGAGCGCCGGAAAAAATACGAGGACAATCTGCGCCTCGCCTGGGATATTCTGGAAGCTGGCTCGGCTCGCGCTCGTGATATCGCGGGCAGCACGATGGATGAAGTCCGCAGCTCCATGGGTCTGGACTATAGTCCGAACGATCATCCGAACGACAGTTCGAAAGATGAGCCGGCGAAGGATTCCACGCAGTGACGGATTTGTCCCAACCCATATCAGAACAGGCTCCAGTCGCGGCTTCTGGGCCCGGCGCGGCTCCGGTGGTTTCGGCTGAGACGCGGCAAGCCGCGTCTCTACGGGAGAGCAAATCCGCAGCGTCCAAGCCCGGTAAGGACGATGGCAGCGATTTCCCGTTCGCCATTGCGCTCGGCGCGATCTACGAAGGCCCGCTCGACCTGCTGCTCGACCTGATCCGCAAGCAGGACATCAACATCTACGACATCCCCATCGCGAAAATCACGGCGCAGTACCTCACTTACGTCGAGCGCATACGCGAACTCGACGTGAACGTCGCTTCGGAATTTATCTACATGGCGGCGGTGCTGATTCACATCAAGTCGAAGATGTTGCTGCCCCGCGATCCGCTGGCTGCCGCCGACGCGCAGGAAGACCCTCGCAACGAGCTCGTCAACCGGCTGCTCGAGCACGAAAAATTCAAGTCCGCGGCACAAATGCTCCTGCAAAAACAGCAGATTGAAGACGCGGTGCTGAGCAATCCAGCGATCCGGGAGTTCATGGACGCCGAGGGCACCGAGCCCGAGCTGGCCGCCGATGTGATCGACCTGGTCAAAACCTTCCAGCAGATTCTGGACCGGGCGCGCACCCGGCCAATCCTCGAAGTGGACGAAGAGACGGTAACCGTCAGCCAGATGATCCAGTACCTGCACCGCCGGCTCGCGCTCGAAGATCGCCCCATTCGCCTGAAGCAGATGCTCGGCAATGTGCCGTCGCGACCGGCGCTGGTCTGCATGTTTCTGGCGTTGCTCGAACTGGTCCGGTTGCAGGCGATCCAAGTGCGGCAGGATCACGTATTCGGCGAAGTGCTGGTGCGCAAGCATTCCCACTTCGAAGAAGTGATGACCGAGCAGGCTGCGGTGCGGGATGATTGGAGATGAAAACAAGTGGTCAGTGGTCGGTGGCCAGTGGTCAGTGGATGATTACTTCCGCTGTTCTTACTGACCACTGACCACTGCCCACCGACCACTTACTTATGAGTCTTAGACCCCAACTCGAAGCCATCGTTTACGCGGCGGAAACGCCCATTTCGCTCGAACAGATTCTTTCGCTGGTGAAGGAGTCGGTGCTTGCCGAAACTCCGGGAATCGATGCCGCGGAAATCAAGTCGCGCATTCGCGCCACGCTTGAAGAACTCATCGCAGATTATTCCGGCGCCAACCACGGAATCGAGATCCGCCAAGTCGCCGGCGGATACCGTATGTCCACCAAGCCCGAGCAGCACGATGTGGTGCGCGCCTTTGCCAAGAGCCTGAAGCCGCCTTTCCGGCTATCGCTTCCAGCGCTCGAAACGCTTGCCGTCATCGCCTACAAGCAGCCGGCCACATTGCCCGAGATCAGCGAAATCCGCGGCGTCGACTCCGGCGGAGTGATCGCCACCCTGCTCGATCGCAAGCTGATCACGACCGCGGGCAGAAAGGCCGTCATCGGCCGTCCCATTCTCTACAAGACCAGCAAGGAGTTTCTGCTGCGCTTCGGGCTCAAGGACGTCAATGAACTGCCCAGCATGGAGGAATTCGAGAAACTGCTGGCGGAATCGTTCCAGAGCGACGCGATTCCCGGTGAGGGCGCGCCTGCGGAAGAGTCTCTAAGTTTGCCGTTAACTCCAGGCGACGATTCTTCGGTGGAAGATGATTCTTCTGGAACAGAAAGCGCCCCCGAAATCGCCGGTGGCGCCGAGTCCGAACTCGCGACCCCCGAACTCACGGAAGAAGAGGAAACCGAAACGCCAACCGCCACCAAACCGGAGTAGCCATCCATGCCTGCTGAACGTCTGCAAAAAATTATCGCTGCTGCCGGAGTTGCTTCCCGCCGCAAAGCCGAAGAGCTGATCACCTCCGGCCGCGTGCTGGTCAATGGCCAGGTGGTCACCGAGCTCGGCACCAAAGCTGACGCCGAGCAAGACCACATCCGCGTGGATGGCAAACTGCTGCAGGGCCCCGAACGTTTCACCTACGTCGCGCTGAACAAGCCCAAGGGATATGTGACCACGGTCAGCGATGAGAAAAAGCGTCCCACCGTGATGGACCTGGTGCAGAAGGTGAAGGGGCGCGTGTATCCCGTGGGGCGGCTGGATTGGGCAAGCGAAGGCCTGCTGCTGATGACCAACGACGGCGCGCTGGCCAACGCCTTGATGAAAGCGGCCTCCAACGTGGCGAAGGTTTACGTTGTCAAAGTCGCCGGACAGCCCGATGAGGCTAAGCTCGACAAGCTGCGCCGCGGAGTTTCGATCGCTGAAAAAGGCGGGCGCCGCGTGCGCACGGCTCCGGCAAAAATTCGCCTGATCCGCGAAGGCGATAATCCGTGGCTCGAGGTGACCATCATTGAAGGCCGCAACCGCCAGGTCCGGAAAATGTTCGAAGAAGTGGGGCACCACGTGGAGAAAATCCGGCGCGTGCAGTACGGTCCTCTCGCGCTCGACGTGCCGCCGGGAGATTGGCGCAACCTTACTCTGCTGGAAGTGGCCAAACTGAAAACGGCAGCGTCGGGACGGCATGTTGCCGCGCCGCCGAGCCCGCAGATACCGCTGCGCGCACCGAAAGCTACAACCATCAAGCCGCCGCGCATACTGAAGCCGGCAAGCTCATCGCGCCCATCGAAATTCCGGCAAGCACCTCGAGCCCCTGAAACGTCGCACCCGTCGCGCTCATCAAGACCTGGAACTTCCAGACCGTCGCGCACGCCGAAGCGCAAGCGCGATTAACGTTTGGCTTGCGCAACCATCGGCAGGCGGGCCGCGCCGTACAAGCCGGCATCGCTCCCGAGCAGCGCGCGGGTGATGATGGTCTTGTGGCCGGGACCAGCCTTCACGTGCGCGGAAGCGCCCTGGTTGGTGGCCGAAGCATCGTGCGGCGCAGTCGCGGCGTACACCAGGGAGCGCCGCCGCAACTCCTCGAAGATCGCGGGCGAAAAAACCTCCCATGCGCTCGAAACGCCCCCGCCGATCACGTAAATCGGCAGGTTCAGCGAGTTCACCATCGTTGAAAGCACAATGCCCAAACAACGGCCCACGTACCGGAAAATGCGGCGCGCGTCTTCATCGCCCTGCATCGCGAGATGGTAAATCGATTTCGCGCTGAACTCCGGATCGGAGTGCGCAGCGCGTGCCAGTGCCGACGCGCCGTTGTTCGCGATCGCTTCCCGCGCCATGCGCACCACCGCCGTCGCCGAAGCATATTGCTCCAGGCATCCTCGATTCCCGCACCCGCAAAGTTGCCCGTCGGGCTCAACCGTTGTATGCCCAAACTCCCCGGCCATACCATTCGTGCCGCGCCAGATCGCGCCGCCGAGAACCAGTCCACCGCCCACGCCCGTGCCGAGGGTCAGTATCGCCACGTCGGAATAATCCTTGGCCGCACCCAGCCACTTTTCTCCGAGCGCCGCGACATTGGCGTCGTTTTCGAGGATCACGACGGTCTTCAGCCGCTGCTCAATGAGGGCTCCAGCGGGATAGTCGACAAAGCCGGGCAGGTTGGGCGATTCGCGCACCAGGCCAGTTTGCGCGTCGATGATGCCGGGCACGCCGATGCCGATCCCCAGCAGTGGGGCAGAGTTCCTGTATTTTTTTGAGATGCGCTCAATGGCGTCGCACATGTCGCCGATCACGTGATCGGGCCCCAGGGAAATCCTGGTGTCAAGCGTGACTTTCTCGACCAGCGCGCCTTGCTCGTCCACGGCTGCGATACGCAAGTTCGTGCCGCCGAGGTCTACTCCAATTGAGAATTTATTCATGATGAATAACTCGATCGTCCATTCGAGGGAACATGCAGCAGTACCCTTTTTTTTACAGCGCGGATGTCAATCCGTCAACATATTAAATCGTTCTATTAAAGCTATTTTTGACACTTTGAACAGTAGTGACTGCTGCGTCCGGCCAGTACGACGCGCCGGATGGCGGTCCCGCACACCAGGCACGGCTCCCCCTCGCGGCCATAAACTCGATGCCGGAGCTGGAAGAATCCTTCTTCCCCATCCGCGTCCACGTAGTCGGAAATCGAAGATCCGCCCAGCGCGATCGCCTCGCGCAGCACTTCCCGCACCGCTCGATGCAGCTTGCCCAACTGCTCCCGCGTGATGGCCGCCGCCCGCCGCCGGGGACGGATGCCGGCCCGAAACAACGACTCGTCAGCATAAATGTTGCCCACACCGCGCAGTAACTTCTGGTTCAGAAGGGCGCTCTTGATCGGAGTCTTGCGCCCGCGAAAAAGCGCGACGAACCGCTCCTCGCTCACTTCCAGCGGTTCCACTCCGCCGGGATCGAAGCCGCCAGACTGAAGATGAACGCTGAGCTTGCCAAACATCCGGGGATCGATAAACCGGAGTTCGCGTCCGGAGGCCAGCTTCGCGATCAGGTGCGTGTGTTTTGCGATCTCCGCCGCAGGTTCGCAAACCACCATGCGCCCGGTCATGCCGAGATGGACGATCCATTGCTCACATTGCTGTAGGGACGCGGATTGCCGCGTCTGCATTTCAGCGGACGACGGAGACGCGGCTAGCCGCGTCCCTACGCCAACTGCGCGTTTGCCTTTCTTCTCCAGATCGAACACGATGTGCTTGCCCGCACGGTGCACTCGCGCGATCCGCTTGCCCTCAAGCGTCCGAGCGATAACGCCCGCGGGCGACTTGAGCGGCTGCGGCCTGGAACCGATCCAGACAGATTCGATCATGTCTTCGGCGACGCGCTTGTCGAGGCCGCGCGCAATGGTTTCGACTTCGGGGAGTTCGGGCACGCTGTCAGGATACAAGATCGGCGCTGGGGAAAAGGCTCTTGGCTCTCAGCTCTTGGCTCTTAGCTAAAAGCCATCGGCCAAGGGCCCCGAGCGACTTTCAGGTTTGCTCCTCCACCGCCCGATTCGGTATGCTAGAGCGTACACACCAGGTTCCGCCGATCTTCCAGGTTTTCCAGTCAAATTCAGCAGCGGCGCAACCGATGTGCGCGACCCCTGGGGCGGCTTGGCGGCCGCGCAATATTTCAATTGGAGTTCGCATTGAGCAGAGGCAGCACGAGCAGAGGCAGAACCGCGGTCATTGTCGGCGCCCAATGGGGCGACGAGGGCAAGGGCAAGATTGTCGACGTACTTACCCAGACTTTTTCGGTCGTGGCGCGCTACGCCGGCGGCCACAACGCCGGACACACCGTCATCATCAACGGAAGAAAATTCATTTTGCAGCTCGTGCCCGGCGGCATTCTGCGGCCCGAGTGCACCAGCGTCATCGGTAATGGCGTAGTGCTTGATCCGGTGGCCTTCCTGAAGGAAGTTGCTTCCCTGCGCGCTGGCGGCGTGAAAGTAGACGGCAATCTTTTTGTCTCGAACCGCGCGCAGGTCATTCTTCCCTACCATCGCATGATGGAACTGGGGTCGGAAAACGCTCCCGGCCGGGTGAAAATCGGGACCACTTCGCGCGGCATCGGCCCATCTTACGAAGACAAGATGGGGCGCCGCGGATTGCGCGTCGCCGATCTGCTCGACACCCCATTGCTGCG
>Ga0326728_10020446_pt1 | contig 12623 bp, 10 predicted proteins | sample MB3enrmetagenome_FD_207602 | JGI IMG/M metagenome (GOLD analysis project Ga0326728, IMG submission 207602) | Lab enriched peat soil microbial communities from McLean, Ithaca, NY, United States - MB31MN | ecosystem: Environmental > Terrestrial > Soil > Wetlands > Peat | place: USA: New York...
AGCGAGCGTTCTGGCCCCGAGAGAGCGACCGGGGCCGCCCCGACCGGGGCATCCCCCGATGCCTCGGGCACAGGGAGGCGAGAGGGGGACCGGATTAAGTCTTTTGGGGCCACCGGCCGCCGAGGGAGGTCCAGGTCCGCCGACCGGGAGAGGAGCGTGGAACTATGCCGGCGGTGGCCCGGGAGGACCCCCCGGCGGGGGCGAAGCAGAGGAAGGTGGGTGAGCGGTAGGCCCCGCCGCCGGTGTCCCCGAGGGCGCCGGGCCGGCCGCAGGGGGTGCCGGTCCCTGCGTCCTAGGAGGCGAAGGAGGCCGCGTGCGGCCCCGGCCGAGCACGAACCCGACGCCGCCGGCGGCTGCCATGATGAGGGCGAACCCGACCACGTTCCACGGGAACCGCTCGATCCCCACGAGCGCGGGAACGAACCCGAGGAGGTTGACCTCGAACGTCGTGGAGTTGGTCCCGTAGAACCCGTCCGTGGTCACGGAGACGAGGGCCGTTCCGTGTGCCCCGAGGAAGCAGACCGGAATCGTCACGACGAGGCTCACGAATCCGGTCGCGTTGCTCTCGAGGCTCCCCGAGTCCCAGACCCCCGCGCACGGCCCGTTCGAGGCGCTGGCCTGGACCGTGATCCCGATCGGAACGTCGGAGATCGGCGCCCCGCTCGTCCGGTTCGAGAGCTGCGCTACCATCGTCACCGTTCCGCCCGGGGCAACCGGCGATGGAGAGACGGAAACGACGAGTTGGACGAACGTCGCGGTGAGGTCCTCGTAGAGAAGGAGCGCGCGGGGCGAGCCCCATCCGGTTTCTGCGTCCCACCCTTTGGTCGCACTACCGAGGCAGGTGGAGCCGGTTGTCACGTCGGCTAGGCCGACCGCATCCTTGCCGCTTTCCTGGGCGGCTCCGACCGCGTACAGCCGAGGCGTGAGGAACCCGAGCTTGGTCCCGTACAGGGCGTCCATCTCCGCGATAAGGCCGCCCCAGAGCGGCGTCGCGAAGCTGGTGCCGGCCGCGACCGCGTTCTGGCCGTCGTAGTAGAGGAAGTTGTACGCGGAGCTCGCGGCCACGTCGGGGATCCCGCGATGGCCGTTCGCGAGGATAGGGGCGGCGGCGCTTCCGACCTCCTGCCACGAGGGCGCCGGCGTCGTCGTGGAGAACCCTCCGCCGCTGCCGCTCCAGGCCGACTCGCTCGCGAGCCCGGTGATCTGGCCCAGGAGGTTACGGGCGAGGGTGGGGTCGGTCCCCCCCACGGCGATCACCTCCGCCGAATCGGCGGGGTAATCAGTGGTGGGCCCTCCCATGCAGCCGACCCCCGAGTAACCGCCGAGGTCGCCGGTCGCGGCGAGGAGCGTGATCCCCTCCTGGGACGCCGTCGCGAGGTCGGTGGTCCACGCCGCCGCCAGCGGCGGGCTCGCCCCTTCGGGGGTCCCGAACGACATCGAGATGACCGATACACCGGGGATCCCGGTGACGGCCAGGGTGAGGGCGTCCGTCATGGCGGCGACGCTGGGGGAGTAGTTTTGATCGGCCGGACCGTCCGGGGCGTAGACCGCGTCCAGCGTCGCTCCCGGGGCCATCGAGCCGGCCCACTCCATATCGAGCGTCAGCTCCTGGGGGGACTTGCTCGGGTCGCTGAGCGCACTGGAGGAGGGCATAGGGGCCCCGTCCACGGGGTAGGGCGCGATCGTGGGCTGGGGGAAGCTGCTCGGGTAGTCGCTCGAGAAGAACGTGGAGAGGTCGCTCGGGTCGTACCCGGCCCCCCAGAGAAGGAGGGCGATCCCCTGACCCTGAGCGAACCGAGAGGCGCCGGAGACGTTGTAGAGGGGGGAAACGTCGTACACCGATCTCGCGGTCTCGGGGTAGATGAGCTGGTCCGACCCCGAGGTCGGGCTCTTCGAGGCGTTGGTGGGCCCACCGGGAAGTCCCACGGGCAGGGAGAACGTGACGAAACCGCTCGAGAGCCCGGTGACCGCCGCCACCGACGGTTCGAGTGCCGCGGGCAGGCTCGGGGGCGAGGCGGGGAACGTCACCGTCCGACCTTCGTACGTTCCGGACTCGAGCGAGGTCCCGAACGCCCGGCCGATAGCGGTCGGGGTTCCCTCGAGCGTTAGCGCGAGGCGGTCGGGGACCGCGTGGGCGATCCCAAGGCCCATCGATTCGAAGTACGATTCCGCGGACGCGTATGCGGTGGGGGAGAGGCCGTACCGGTCGGCGACCTCGGTCGCCGAGAGCGGGGGGGCACCGGGGGTTGGGGTGAAGAACGAGGGGGCGCTCGGTCGGAAGGTGACCACCACGAGCTGCGCGCCGACGGTCGGAACAGCGTCCGAGACCGAGCGGAGATTGCCGGCATCATAACCGGCGCGCGTCGCGAACGACCCCGAGTACACCGCCGAGGCATCGAGCGGCGCGATAGAGTTCGGGCCCGAGGGCGTCCCCGCTCCAAGCCGGTCCGCGGCGGCGGGGAGACTTGGAACACCCATGAGGAGGGCGACGAGCGCGACGAGCGCGAGACAGCGGAGCCGGACGGTCCGTCGCGGGAACAGCATCGCTCGTAGATGGAGCGGGACCTCGGAAAAAGGTTCCCGACCGGCTACGGGACGTCGACCGTCTACACCCGGATGGGCGTCGTGTACCCCGCGGGCCGGTGGAAGCTCTCGGTTCCGCCGAGCGGGTCGGGTCGCGGCGTCGCGCTCTCGCCTCGCTTGGCAGCGAGGTACGCGTCGATGGCGTCGGCGGCCTCCATCGCGGTGCCCATGGCGTACACGACGGAGCGGCCTCCTCCGGCGAAGATCCCGGGGACAGCGGTCTCGAACGCCTTGCCCTTCCCCTCGGGCCATCCCTGGGACGTGAGCTTGAGGTCGAGCTCGGGCCCAAAACCGGTGAGGTCGGCCTTCTGACCCACGGCGACGATCACGGTATCGCAGGGGATCGTCTCCTCCGAGCCCGGGACCGGCACCGGCGACCGTCGGCCGCTCGCATCGGGGGGACCGAGCTCCATCGTCTGGACGACGAGCCCTTCGACGTGGTGAGTCCCGACGATGCGGATTGGTGCCTTCAGGAACTGGAACCGGATCCCCTCCTGCTCGGCTCCGTGGGCTTCCTCGGCGTCGGCGGGCATCTCCTGCCGGCTACGGCGGTAGACGAGCGTCACGCGCCCACCGTGGGACTCACGGAGCGCGGTGCGCAGGGAGTCCATCGCGACGTCCCCGCCCCCGATCACGACGACCTCCTTGCCCACCGTGACCGGGATCCGGTGGTTCACGTGCTTCAGGAAGTCGAGCGCCGGGAGGACCCCGGGGAGGTTCTCTCCCGGCACGCCCAGCGCTCGGTGGCTCGGCGTCCCGATCGCGATGAAGACCGCTTGGTAGCCGTCCTCCCGGATCAGCTTGTCGAACGGGAACTGCTTACCGACCTTCGTCCCGTCCACGAACGTGACGTCCAGGTTGCGCAACCGCTTACGGTCGGTCTCGACGTCCGCGTCCGTCATGCGGTACGCGGGGATCGTCTGCATGAGGCCCCCGTACCGGTGCTCCTGTTCGAAGACCGTGACCGAGTAACCCCGAATGCCGAGCTCCCAGGCCATCATGATACCGGCCGGACCGGCGCCGACGACCGCGACCCGCTGGTGCTTCGGTTTGGAAGGGACGTAGACGAGGTCGCTCTCCCCGAGTTCGAGAGCCGCTCGCTTCAGGTGCCGGATAGCGATCGGTAGCCCCTTCTTCTTCACCACGCAGGAATCCTCGCAGTAGTGGTAGCAGACCTTGCAGAGGCACGTCGCGAGAGGGTTCTCGCGCAGCGTCACCCGGGCCGCCCCCTGGAAATCTCCGTCCGCGATCAGGCGGATGTACTCGCGGCAGTCCTGCGTGATCGGGCACGCTTCGACGCACCACGGCCGGCGGCACTGGATGCACCGCTTCGCCTCGAGGATGGCATCCTCCTTCGAGTAGGCATGCAACACCTCGCGGAAGTCCGTGGTCCGCGCGTCCACGGGCTCCTCGGCGATCGGGACCCGAACCGGGTTCAGCTTCGGCGCCACGGGCTTAGCAGGCGGGGCGGCCGCGTCAGGAGTCATGGCCTCAGCCCTTCCGAGCCTCGTAGGCTCTTAAGACGATTCCGTGGCGAGCGAAGCACTCGCACGCCGGGGCGCTTTTCGGAGCCCGCAGGTTCCCACTTATAGCCCGGCCACGTTGGGTCTTTGGGCCCCTGCGGGCCGGCCGGCACCATGGTCCTCGATTCGCTCGGAAAATCGCTTCGGGGCGTCCTCCAGAAGATCGCCCGCGGCTCCGTCGTGGATGAGGCCCTCCTCTCCGAGGTCGTCCGCGACATCCAGCGGGCGCTCCTTCAGGCGGACGTCAACGTCCAGCTCACCCTCGACCTTACGCAGCGGGTGCGTCGGCGGGCCGTCGAGGAGAAGCCGCCGGCGGGGGTCAGCCTGCGCGACTTCCTGGTCCGCATCATCTACGAGGAGGTCCGGGGCATCCTCGGCAAGGACCGACCGTTCGACCTGCGGCCCAAGAAGATCCTCCTCGCCGGCCTGTTCGGCCAGGGCAAGACGACCAGCGCGGGAAAGCTTGCACGCTACTTCCAGAAGCGGGGCATCCGCGTGGGCCTCGTTGCGGCCGACGTCCACCGGCCCGCGGCCGTCGACCAGCTCGAGCAGCTCTCGAAGAAGGTCGGGTGCGAGTTCTACGCGAATCGGTCGGAGAAGCGGGCCGAAGTGATCGTTCGCGAGGCCCTCGAGAAGTTCCCGCCGCACCTCGCGGTCCTCGTCGACACGGCGGGGCGAAGCGGGATCGACCCGGACCTGATCGAGGAGCTGAAGCGCGTCAAGGCGGCGCTCGTCCCGGACGAGGTTCTCTTGGTGCTCGACGCTGCTATGGGCCAGACGGCGGGCCGGAGCGCGGAGGCGTTCCATAAGGCGGTGGGGCTCACCGGCGTGATCCTCACCAAGCTGGACGGCTCGGCGAAGGGCGGTGGGGCGCTCTCCGCGGTGGCCGTGAGCGGCGCCCCGATCCTCTTCATCGGCACGGGCGAGCACCTGGACGAGCTCGAGCGGTTCGAACCGACGCGCTTCGTCTCTCGCCTTCTCGGGATGGGGGATATCCAAAGCCTCCTCGAGCGGATCGAGGAGCTGTCCGACAAGGACGCCGCGGAGAAGGCCGCGAAGGCGCTCATGAGCGGGCGGTTCACGTTGCGCGACATGCGCGCGCAGCTCGATTCCCTCGGGGAGATGGGTCCGTTCTCGAAGATCCTGTCCGCCTTCCCCGGGTTCGGCGCGATGAAGGTCGACGACAAGGAGCTCGAGCAGACTCAGAAGCGGCTCCGCGGGTTCCGGGTCATCCTGGATTCGATGACGGCCGAGGAGCTGGACGACCCCCAGCTCATCAAGGCCGACCGGGTCCACCGCATCGCGCGTGGGAGCGGCCACCGGCCGCAGGAGGTCCGGGCGCTCCTGAAGCACTACGAGACGACCCGCAAGGCCGCCCACGGCCTGGTCTCCAACCGAAGGCTCCGACGCCAGATGGAGAAGCAGTTCGGCGCGGGAGGCGACTCGCCCTCGTGAGCCGGGCGGCCGACCGATGACGATCGTGAGCGTCGCCGAGGGGCTCGTTGGCGGGCTCCTCCTCTTCTTCGTTCCGGGTTACGCGGTCACCAAGGCCCTCTTTCCGGAGTGGCGTGTCCGCGGCTTCGAGGGGAACCGGCGGTTGCTCGAGATCGTGACCCTCTCCTTCGTGACGAGCGTCGGGCTGACGGTCGTGGTCGGGTTCGGGATCCTCGACCTCGCCCCGGGTGGGTTCGCCGCCACATGGTCCGACCCGGTCCTGGAGGGCGCCCTCGCGGCCGTGACCCTCGTCGCGCTCGTCGTCGCGGTCTTTCGGGGGGCCTTCGCCCGGATCGCCCCGACCGGTCCTCCGACGTCCGGGGCGACGGGAGAGGAGGGAGCGTGGGAGCTTTCGCGCGAGCTCGAGCGTCTCGGACGGGACGAACGGCGGCTCCAACACGCCCTGCGCGTCTCGACGGGAAACCCGGCGGCGACCGGTCGGCTCACCGCGGAGCTCGACTCGCTGAGAGCCGAACGGGAGGCGCTTCGACAGAAGCGGGAGGACGAATATGCCTCCTAGAACAGCCCCCGGAGGCCCCGACTACAAGATGGTCCTCGTGATCCGGGGCGAGCTCCGCCTGACCGCGGGGAAGGCGGCCGTCCAGGTGGCCCACGCAGCCGTTCTGCTGACCCAGGAAGCTGTCAAACGCGCCCCGGAAGCGTTGCGCGCCTGGTCGGCGACGGGTCAGAAGAAGATCGCGCTGGTGGCATCGACCCTCGAGGAGCTCGAGACGCTCGCCCGCGAGGCGCGCGCTCGGGGGATCCTGTGGGTGCTCGTCGAGGACGCCGGGTTCACCGAGGTGCCGCCGGGCACGAAGACCTGCCTCGGGATCGGCCCGGCTTCGAGCTCCCAACTGGACCCGATCACGGGCTCGCTCCCCCTGCTCTAGACCCGGCTCGGGCCGAGGGACCGCTCCACTCGGCGGACCCGCTTGATAACCGTATAAATACAGGCATAGGCTGGACTCTTTGTGCCCGCGCGGGAGGTGGGGTAGCCCATGCGGATGTGGATCTATATCGTCCGCCGGCTCATTCTCGTAATTCCCATCGTCGTCGGCGTCATGACCATCACGTTCGCCCTGGTCAGCGCGCTCCCGATCCAGGACCGGCTGATCGCGGCGTTCGGCCCTCCGCCGAGAAACGCCCCGGGCGGTTATTCGCCGACGGTCCCCTGTTCGGAGTTACACATCAACAAGACCGGCGACTGTCCCAACCCGCTCTACGTGCATGATACCGACAAATTGGGCTTAAATGCGCCCATCTTCGTCCAGTGGGGTATCTACATCGCCAATAGTTTCACGTTCAATTGGGGTTACGTCTACAACGATAGCGGAGCGGCCCGCAATTTCCCTGGGGCCATAGCCGGGCTACCGGTCGCGACCGTCCTGGGCGAGTTCCTGCCCTATACGTTAGAGCTCGCGATCTTTTCCCTCGTCATCATCCTGATCGTGGCCATCCCGCTGGGGAACCTCGGCGCGGTGTACCGGAACCGGCCTATCGACCAGGCCTCGAGGGTGATCTCGTTCTCGGGGTACGCCCTTCCGGCGTTCCTCCTCGGCTCGTTCCTGCTGTTCGCGTTCGTGTTGGCGATAGGTCCCACGGTCAACTGGATTGACCCGTCGTGCAAGAGCGAGAGTTGGTACCAGTTCTTCTACGCTTCCTGGCCCGCCCAGACATGCTACCCCGGCAGTAGTTGGCCGAGCTGGCTCAAGAACGGGCAAGTGAGCTCTCCCACGGGCTTCCCGACCGTCGATGCCCTCTACCACGGTCAGTGGTGGCTCGCCTTGGACACCATCATCCGCATGACCCTCCCGGCCCTCGTCATTGCCTACGGCACGATCGCCGGCCTGCTTCGGTTCGTCCGCAACAGCATGCTCGAGGTCATGAACCTCGACTTCGTCCGGACCGCGCGGGCCAAGGGCGTGCCCGAGAACATCGTCATCTCGCGACATGCGGGCCGCAACTCGCTCAACGTGACCATCACCGTTCTCGGCCTCACCTTCGCGTTCTTCATCGGGGGGTTCCCGGTCGTCGAGACGATCTTCAATCTCCTCGGAGTGGGTCGTATCTTCGTCTTTGCCATCCTCTCGCCGTACGACTACGGACTGATCTTCGGTTCGACGTTACTGTTCACGTACCTCGTCGTCTTTGCGAACATCATCGTGGACGTTCTCTATGCGTACCTCGACCCGCGGGTCCGGTTGGGGTGAGGGAATGGCGATGGAAGAACCCAAAGCGGCCCTAGCCCCAACCACGCCCGTCGGACCGAAGGGCAAGAAGCCCAAGAAGGCCCGCCGCGCCCACCGGCCGAACCCCAGGATCGCCCAGATGAAGCGAACCTGGTACTTCCTGCGCCGCAACACGCTCGCGATGGTCGGGATCGGGATCCTGGTCATTTTCATCGGCATCGCGGTCTACGCGCTCTTCCAGCCGATCCCCTGGACCCAGCTCACGCAGCAGTGCTCCACCAACAACGTTGGGCCCTACCCTCCCCAAAATGGCTGCATCTGCACGTACACGCCCGGCACCCAGGACCCCGGTCCGGGCTGCTACCAGACCCCGCTGGGTAGCCCGTCCATCATCGCGCCGACGTTTGACTTTAGTCACGGGACCCTCGGCCCGCTACCGCTCGGGTCGCTTACGGTAGCTCCCACGACTCCGATCTTCTTTGACACGTATACCGGTCTACTGCGGGGGTCGGACTGGTCGCTCGGGATTTCGGTCGCTATCGTGGGGAGCGGGGCGTTGATCGGCCTGCTGGTCGGAGCGATCTCGGGCTACTTCGGCGGCTGGGTCGATGAGGCGTTGATGCGTATCGTCGACATCTTCCTGTCGATCCCCCAGATCCTGTTCGTCATCATCGTGATCGCCGTGCTCACCACGATCCCGTTCTTCCAACCCTTCACGTTACGGATCGTCCTGCTCATCATAGGGTTCGTCATCGTGTGGTGGCCGCTCTACGCGCGTATCGTCCGGTCCCAGGTCCTGGTGGTCCGCGAACAGAAGTACGTGGAGGCCGCGCGAGCGAGCGGAGCGGGCGGTGGGCGCCTAGTGATGCGCCACATCATCCCGAACAGTGTCTACCCGATCTTCGTCCAGATGTCCCTCGACGTCGGCACGGTCCCCCTCTTGGTCGGGACGCTCGTCTACCTCGGGTTCCCGCTCTTCGCGACCATCTACTTCCCAGAATGGGGCGCCATCGCGGCCCTATCGGTGTTCGGTAGCACCCTCAACAACGCGTTCCTCACGTGCCAGCTCGGGACGTGCGTGATCCCCTGGTGGCAGTTCTTGTTCCCCGGGCTCGCGCTCTTCCTCTACGCGATCAGCGTGAACTTCCTGGCGGACGGGCTTCGCGACGCCCTGGACCCCCGGCTCCGGAGGTAGAAAGGAAACGATGGCAGCCGTCTCACGTCCCGTTCAGGAAGCGCCCCTTCCGCCGGCCACATCACCGCTCGCATCGACACCCTCGGACCAGACGGTCGCGGAGCCCTCCGCCCAGTCGTCCGCCCCGAGCCCCGTGGTCCTCGACGTTCGGGACCTGAAGACGTATTTCTTCACGTACGACGGGGTCGTCCGAGCGCTCGACGGGGTCTCCTTCAAGGTTCGACGCGGCGAGACCCTGGGGCTCGTCGGAGAGACCGGGTGCGGAAAGAGCGTCACGGCGTTCTCCGTCACGCGTCTGATCCCGGACCCTCCGGGCCGCGTCATCGGCGGCAAGGTCCTCTTCCGGGGGATCGACCTCCTGTGGGGCCTCGATGCCGAGGCCAAGATCAAGATCGACCCGAAGACCGGTCGCGCGAAGGTCAAACGCTCGTTCCGTCGGATCAAGTCCGGTCTCGAGCGGATGTCCGCGGTCCGGGGCCGGGGGATCTCGATGATCTTCCAGGAGCCGACCCAGGCGATGAATCCGGTCTTCTCCGTCTCGAACCAGCTTTCGGAGGCGCTGCTCCTGCATCACGGGACGACGATCATCGACGACCTCCTGACCGCGACTCCCCTGGCCCCCGAGGTCCGACCGGCCCTCGAGGCGCTCGTCGAGGCGACACGGGGGGGCGGAGGCCCGGACGCCGCCCGCGCGGCCTCGAAGAAGGTCGGGGAGGCGGCCCATCTCCGAACGTTCGGGACCCAGTCGTTCTACCTCGTTCGGGACAGTGACCTCTCCTCCGAGGACCTGCTCCGCCGCCTCCAGAAGGGCCTTCGTCGGCTGCATCTGAGCGCCTTCGAAAAGGCGTACGTGCGCCACCGGCGCCGACAGATGCTGGTCGAAGACCAGCTCCACGAGCTGTACTTGTCCGAGATGCGCGAGGGACGGGTCGACCGGCGGCAGCGCGGGCTCCTCCGCGCCCGGCGGATCCGCCTCAAGGCCAGCGGGTTCTTCTACGGGATCTGGGGGATCCGCGGGCGCATTCAGCGCCCGCTCCGGGACGAGACGTTCTGGCGGTCGGTGCAGCTCCTGGAGGAGGTTTCGATCGCGAACCCGGTCCAGGTCGCCCGGGGATACCCGCACGAGCTCTCCGGTGGGATGCTCCAGCGGGTGATGATCACGATGGCCCTATCGGTCGACCCGACGATCCTCATCGCGGACGAACCGACCACGGCGCTCGACGTCACCATCCAAGCCCAGATCCTCGAGCTGATGCGGGGCCTGAAGACCCGGATCGGCACGGCGATCCTGCTCATCACCCACGACCTCGCGGTGATCGCCGAGGTCGCCGACCGTGTGTGCGTCATGTACGCCGGCCAGATCGTGGAGACCGCCCGCGCCGTGGACCTCTACCAGCATCCCCTGCACCCGTACACCCAGGGGCTCCTCGCGTCGATCCCCAACCTCGAACGGCCCGACAAGCGGCTGACCTCGATCCCGGGGTCCGTCCCCGACCTGATCCACCCTCCTCCGGGCTGCCGGTTCCACCCGCGCTGCCCCTACGCGATGCCGGTCTGCAAGGAGGTCCGCCCACCCACCACCGTCGAGGGGAGCGAGCACACGGTGGCGTGCCATCTCTATAAGGGCGCCGTGTCCGTGGAGTGAGTAGGGGGGATCCATCGAATGATCAACGACCAGTCCCCGATCCTGATCTCCTCGTACAACCTGCGCAAGTACTTCCCCATCCGCGGCGGGCTCCTCTCCACGCGGATCGGAGACGTCCGGGCCGTGGACGGCGTCACGCTCGAGGTCCGCGAGTCGGAAACGCTCGGGCTCGTCGGGGAATCCGGTTGCGGGAAGACGACGGTCGGCCGGCTCCTCCTCCGCCTGATCGAGCCTACGTCCGGACACACCTACTACCACCCTTCGCCCGACGTCCTGGCCCGGCTCGATTCGCTCTACTCTACGCTCCAGGGGTCGGCGGTCCCCGAAGGGAACGGCGGCACGGCGGCCGCCCAAGCGGCGCTCAAGGAGCTGGACGAGATCGCGGACCAGTACTCGCTCTACCGATTGAAGCGGTCGAAGATGAAGGAGCTCCGAGGGAAGCTCCAGATCGTCTTCCAGGACCCGTTCAGCTCGCTCAGCCCGCGGATGCTGGTACGCGACATCATCGGCGAACCGCTCGCGATCCACCACGCCGGAACCCGCTCGCAACGCTACCAGCGGGTCGCCGAGCTCGTCCAGGAGGTCGGTCTCAACCCCGAGCACCTCTGGCGGTTCCCGCACGAGTTCTCCGGCGGTCAGCGCCAGCGGATCGGGATCGCTCGCGCGCTCGCGCTGCGCCCGGAGTTCATCGTGCTGGACGAGCCGACCAGCGCGCTCGACGTTTCGGTCCAGGCCCAGATCCTCAACATCCTGAAGAAGCTCCAGTCCGAGCAGCGGCTCGCCTACATGTTCATCTCCCACCACCTGTCGGTGGTCCGGGCGATGAGCCACCATGTGGCCGTGATGTACCTCGGCCAGATCGTCGAGCGGGCGGCCACGGAGGACCTCTTCTCGCGCCCGCTCCACCCCTACACGCAGGCGCTCCTCTCCGCCATCCCCGTCCCCGACCCCACCCTGAAGCGGGAACGGATCGTGCTGAAGGGCGACGTCCCCAGCCCGGCCGCCCCACCCCCGGGATGCCGCTTCCACACCCGATGCCCCGCGGTCATGCCGATCTGCTCGCATGCCGAACCGCCCCTCATCGAGGTCCGGAAGGCCCACTGGGTCGCCTGCCACTTGTACCCCCCCTCGGGGAGCGAGCCGACCTCGAGCCCGCGTCTTACGCCCCCCATCGCGGGGGCCGGAGCGCTGGATGCAGACGCTCCGCGGGCCGCGTGAGCCCGACGACCCGTGACGTCAACCCGCGAAGCTGAAGCGACCTCGGCGGACACCGAGATACCCTGGGACCGGGACCTCGAGGGAGCTTCGCCCGAGGACCGGGTCGCTGCGGAGAAGGCCCGGGCACTGCGCGAGCCCGGACCCAGCTGGCGGACGTGGTTGCTCCAGAGCGCGTTGCGGGCGTACTACATCCTGGGCATCCTCGTCGCGGACGTCCAGGTCGTCGTGCTATGGATCGAGTTGGGGAGCGTCGTGGGGCTCGTGGTCTCCCTCATCCTCGCGATCTACCTCGAGTTCCTGCTGTACCGCTACCTGTGGTACCGCCCCCGGCCGGAGGCGCTCACCGAGAGGGTGTTCCATCGCACGTGGTACCGCCCCGTGGAATATGGACGGTGGACGGTCGAGGCGGACCTGGTCCGGGCCGGCGTCGCGATCCGCCGCGCGGAAGAGGGCCCGAACCTGAAGGAATTCCTCTGAGCGATCTCCCTCCCCGGGGACGGCACGGACCACGACGCTGAGCTCGCCGATCCGCCCCTGAGCCTACCCTCCCGCTTCGAGCGGGCAGGTTCCGATACACCGCGCGAAATGGAGGATGGTCGGCCGACCCGACCGACGGCCCGCAAGGCGAAGCGCTCACGCCGCTTGAAAAAGAAAAAGAAAAGGGAGGAAAGGGTTGGAGCGCCCCGGTCGAGCGACCGGGGCGCCGTGCGTCTCGTCCTCAGCCCGTCATCCCGTGGCCGTTGACGAGGAACCAGGTGTTGTCCCCGCCTCCGCCA
>Ga0326728_10020448_pt1 | contig 12622 bp, 11 predicted proteins | sample MB3enrmetagenome_FD_207602 | JGI IMG/M metagenome (GOLD analysis project Ga0326728, IMG submission 207602) | Lab enriched peat soil microbial communities from McLean, Ithaca, NY, United States - MB31MN | ecosystem: Environmental > Terrestrial > Soil > Wetlands > Peat | place: USA: New York...
CCTTCCCGACGTGCCTGCCACGCCGACCCCGCCGGAGATGACAGCGGCTGACGATTATCCGCGCTGCCAGCATCGGCCTTCGTCCATGCACCAGGGACTCGGCGACTCCGGTTGTGAAGTGTGACGAGGCTCATTAGCTGTGGTTCATCTTCATTCAGGCCCATCGGTTCTATGCCCGGACTGCTTACTCCCCTCGCCGCCTTGCGGGGCGACAGGCACCGGGCTGTTTCGTCGTGAACCGTCTAACTCGACGAATGGGACTTTCACCCACGAGCGCAACCACCTTCACGGGCTGCTGCGGTGCAACTCCCTTCGGGTCCACCATTTTTCACGGAATGTAGCTCAGTCTTCAGAGCACTTGTCATTACCCACATCTTTTGGGCACTTGTTTTAGCCTTTCTAATCTGTATATTGACAGAGGGTTTGGCGCATTAGCCGGCGGTCCTCCTGGCCGGCTAATTTATGAGCACAAACCTGACGCCGCCCGCCCAGTGGGCGCAGATGGAATTCGCGCTGGCCCAACTGGGAGACCAGCGCCGCACCCAACGTCTGGTGAAAATTGCCACTCGTCTGGCTCAGAATCCGGGCGGCACGTTGCCACAGGCCATGCCGCAATGGGGAGAGTTGAAGGCGGCCTACCGCTTTTTCAGTCAGCCCAAGATCACCTACGAACAGATTCTTGGGCCGCACTGGGAGCGGACGCAGGCCGCCTGTCTTGAACCGGGGGAGTATCTGCTCATTGAGGACACGACCTGCCTGGATTACACCGCGCATGGGGCGGTGGAGGGCTTGGGCATCATCGGCGAAGACGGGCGCGGCTTGTCCCTGCACAGCACCTTGGCCCTGAAGGTGGTGGCGTGGGATTTGGAGCAGCGGCCCGAGGCGGTGGTGGTGGGACTGTTGGGACAGCAGTGTTGGGCTCAAAAGCACCGGCCCAAAGGCGAAACGCGCGCTCAACGCGTTTGGCGAAGCAGTCGCATGTCCAGGCGCTGGGCCGAGGTGTTGCTGACGTCCGCCGGGCCGTCGGCGGGGAGCACTTGGACGTATATCGCCGACCGCGAAGCCGACTTCTATGAACCGATCCAACGCTGCCAGCAACGAGGCGTGGATTTTGTTATCCGCGCCTGCCACGACCGGCGACTGGCCGATGGGACCGGCCACCTGTGGGAGCGTTTGAGTCAGGCCACCGTGCTGGGAGCGGCTCAAGTCGAGTTGCGAGCACGGCCCGGGGTGCCGGCCCGTCGAGCCCGTGTGGAGATGCGCCGGGTCCGTGTGGATTTGAGCGGGCCTTGGCGACCGGGCGGCTGGCAGCCTGATTTGGAGAGGATCCATGTCCTGGAAGTGCAGGAGGTCAATGCCCCCACGGGAGTCGAGCCGTTGCACTGGATATTGTTGACGTCGTTGCCCTGCACGAGCCTAGCGCAAGCACGGCGGATTGTGGGGCGTTACACGGCCCGTTGGCACGTGGAGGAATATCACAAAGCGCTCAAGAGCGGAGCCGGAGTCGAGGAGAGCCAGTTGGAAAAGGCCTATCGGCTGGAAACCTTGATCGCCGTGCTGGCTTTGGTGGCGCTGAGACTGTTGCAAACCAAACTCATAGTCCGGGCCAGTCCCAATCAAGCGCTGGCGCCGGATCAAGTTGACGCAACAGCCTTGGCCCTGCTGGAGGAAAGATTGGGCAAGCCAAAGGAGGGCTGGACGCAAGGAACCTTTTGGGTGGCGGTAGCACGTTTGGGCGGATTCATCGGTCGCAAAAGCGACAGGCCGCCAGGATGGCAAACGATTTGGCGCGGCTGGCAAAGGTTGCTCTGGATGAGCGAGGGATTAGAGATCCTTAACCAAAGGGAAAAAAGATGTGGGTAATGACAAGTCTTCAGAGCACCCGGCTTGGGACCGGGAGGCCGCAGGTGAAAATCCTGCCATTCCGACCATTTCTACGCTGCCGTGGCCGAACATATCAGGCATCCGTCTTCTAAGCGGATTGATGCAGGTGAGAATCCTGCCGGCAGCGCCATTGCCAGGTGGTGTCAAAGTAGCACGGCGGCCTGTTAAGCCGCGAGGTGTTGGTGCAAGTCCAACTCTGGCAGCCAATTTCCCGGAGGGCAGGCAGATATAAGCTGGCTGCGCCTGTCCCGAAAACAGGATCGGCTCAAACCCGAGGTCGGAGCGTTACCGACGCCCTCCGCCAATTCAAACCCTCAACGAAAGGAAATCCCATGAAATCCATTGTTCGCTATCAGAGCCAATTGCTCTTTCGCAAGAGCTATAAACCGCGCCGTGTCATTCGCATCCGGCCCAACGCGAAGCTGAATCTGGTATTCCGTCCGGCGAACCGGTTTGGCGCGAAAACGCAACTCATCATCGTCTCGTAGCTCAAAAGCAGAGCCTCCGGTCGATAACCGGAAGAAGCAGGAGCGTTACCTGCCGGGACGACCAGTCTTCGCTCTCCGAGCTGCGGCTTGGCGAGCAATTTCCCCGAGTAGCTGAGGCAGATTAGCGCCTCCCTGAAGAGGAGGAGACGTTGGCGCGATACCAACCTCGGGGGCCATTTGTTGGCCCTACGCAAGCAGTCCGTGAATGCAAAGCAACTCGCGCAGCCGGCCCTTCAAGCCGGGCCTAGCCGGTGCGAGTCCGGTCACGGATGCCATTTGTCCGCGTAGCTCAGTCAGATCAGAGCGCCACCGCGCGAAGGTGGAGGTCGCAGGCGCAATTCCTGCCGTGGACGCCATTTTGCCCCCGTGCCTCAGCAGCAACAGGGCGAGTTTCGTAAACTCGTAATCGTCGGTGCGAGTGCGCCCAGGGGCTCCAGCCTTCGCCTGCCGGCTACGGCTTGGCAGGCCAGTTTGATGGTGATCATGATGTAAGAGCAGCATCACGCCCCGTGAAGGCATTTGTGCCGGTGCGAATCCGGTTGGTCACCCCAATTTCGATGGGCCGGTCGTTGTGGGGCTGCTCTGGGCAAAATGGTTTTCAATTCGTGAAGATGTTTTCCAGGCTGGACCAAAACGGCGGATCAAATCAACTTCCTCAAACGTCAACCGCGTCTGCGTCTGAAAACCGGCCTTACCACGCCCAGGGCAATTCCTTTCAAAACGTCGTAAAGAAAGTGGGCGAACATGGTCGAAAGCACATGACTTTTGAAAGCGCAACGAATGACGCACAGCAGAATTGCAAGAAGCGCACCCAAGGGATGCACTTTAGCAAGCCAGAGAATGGCCAAGACCGGGACTACATATTTCAGGAGAAACTTCACGGCGATTTCGGGGCGAAGTATCCAGTCCGCGTCCGGGCAATCATCCCTTCGCGGCCGTGGTTCGGGATTACTTCCACTCGCACTTCCCGCCAACGGCCATCGCGATCAACGCGGGTCGGATCGTATCCGATTCGGTATTGAGTGCGCAGTTCGAGCGCGATGGATTCAGCAATCCCGTCGAGTTCCGTTGTCTGTCGTGGATAGAACGCCCGCCCGCCCGTGACCCGCGCCAATTCATCCATCAGACCTCGCGCGCGGGACTCTGCCTCTCTTGGTTGCGTTCCGCGAAAGCCACGCGCATTTGGCGATTGGCTTTGATCCAGGCCGTCAGGAAAGGCGACGGAATATAGCCGTGTATTCGCAGCACGCAGCGCCGCCAGGACTTCATCGCGGCTGCATCGGCTGTTCGCTTCGCCGCCGTCGGTGACCAGAATGACGCCCTTGCGATCGTGCTTGCCTCTCTCGTTTGCGTATTGCACAGCGAATTTCACCGCGTCCAGTAAAGCCGTTTCGCCACCAGCCTTGAGACGACTCAGCGCCTGTTCAAGTGAGGCGACATTCGTTGTGAAGTCTTGGACCACGCTCGCATCTCCCGTAAACCGCGCGATGCAGAATTCGTCTTGCGGATGGCCTTGACGCACGATGCTGGAAGCCGCCGCCTTAATTCGGCCCAGCTTGGCGCTGATGCTCCCGGATGTGTCAATCAACACGACGAGGCTGATGGGCATTCGCTCTCGTGTGAACCAAGCCGTTTCCTGCCGCACGCCATCTTCAATTACAGAAAAGTCTGGCGTGTCCAAGTCCACAACCGGGTGATTGGCGCGATCAACAACCGTAACGTCGAGAAATACTGGCGGAGGTTTGGCAACCTGTCGTTGCGCAGTCGGCTTCGGTGCTGGCGGCGCGGGTCGCGGTGGGGCTGGCGGTGGCGGCGCGACAACTGCCACCGGCGCAGCAGGAGCGGGCGGCGGCTCCGGTTTTGCCACAGGTTGCGGCCTCGGTTCCGGCGGCGGCACCGAACGCGCCTGGACTTTCACCGGCACTTCCCGTTGCTGCGCCACGTGCATCACGAGCGCGGCATCATCCACGTTCACGGCATACTCGCCGATGGCCCGTTGATTCGTGCGCGTCGCGGCGACCAAGACTTGCCGCGTGTCGGCACTGAACGCGGCGAGCATGGCGTTTGGCCCCTGGCCCGCGATGAACAGCGACCACCATCTGGCAACTCGCTCGCGGTGATACTGCGATGCCCACACGTATTCGCCTGGGTACGCCCAAAGGACAGCGGTGTTCGCCAAACGTCCGCGCTTGTCGGCGGTGCTGTAGATGGATTTTTCTCCTCCGCTCAAATGCCCGTCGGACGGGTAGCGCGTTTCGACCATCGAGAACGACGGCTCGTTTGGCACAAGGCAGAATGGCGACCCCAAGATGACGATGGTGCGGCGGCCTGTGGCCGGTTGAGCTGTTGCAGCGTACAGCCACTCCGGGATTCTGATTGCTCCAGTGTCCTTCAAGCCTAGCTGAGCCTTTACGCCATCCACCCCGGCGAACCACTGTTTGAGCGCGGCGAGCGCGGGCGCGACGCGTGGCGCACGGGCGGCGGGCGAGTCGAACGCGAGTCGCGGCAATTGCACATCACAGACGACTGTGAGCGCCCAGCCGTCCCACACGACGACGCGGCTTCCGTTCGGCGTGTCTGCCACGATGAACCGTTGCAGCAACGCTTGCTGTTTCGCGCTTTCCGCCGCCGGTTGAAACGGCGATAGGCCGATGATGATTTCAGGCGAAGACTCCGGCACGGCGGCGTTCGTCAGCCACGCGGAGAATCCGGCGATCAGAATCAGGAGAGTCGTTTTCATGGTTTTCATTTGGGTTGGGTTTTGATTTAGGCCGTGAACTCCGCGAGCAATCGCTGGTTCTCATTACGCTGCCGCTGGATTGCGGCGAGCAGCGCCGCATCTTCCATGCGCAAACGCACGATGCCGACGCCCTCCGCCACGAAGCTCTCGCGGCTTGCGGCAAGCTCGGTGAGGTTGCCCTGCGGGTTGGCGAGTTCCTTCAGGACCGTGGCCGATTCCGCGTTGAACTCAGCCAGGCACGCCGACAACACCTTGCGGTCGGGATTGGGAATCGTATGGCGCGGGTACTGGACCAGACTCAACAAGCCGCTCAGGCAAGCGTATCCGACAGCGAATTCGGCCAGCAGTTGGCCGACAAGCGGAGCGACCTTGGAGCGTGCGAGCACGCCGGAACTGGCCAAGTTGTCCAGATTTATTTCCGTGGCGTAACTTGTCACCAAGCCGATGAGCCACACGACCGCGCCGCAAAGCCCGACGGCGAAAATGCCCCAATGCAGGATTTCCCGCAGCGGACAGCGAACGGCGCGAATGCCAATCTTCGCCGCGACCGCCAACATCACCCAAACGACGGCAACGGCCACTGCGGGCCAGACCGCCTGGGTTTCCGGCAACAATCGGCAAACGATGTTGCTGATCGCACCAGCGGCGCTCAGGCAGAAGCACAACGCGCAAAAGAGAAACGCGCACCACTTGAGGCTGAACCATGCGGGCATTTTTGCTTCCGGCTCTGGCTCGACGGTGGCGCGCACATGCTCCAAATCGGTTTCAAGCCCGCCGTGGTCGGCGGCGAGACGCATGACTTCAAGTTGGCCAGAGGCAATCTCCGCCTCGAACCTGCGTTGCTCCGCCCCGTAAGTGGCGTCGAAGATGTTCCGCCCAATCTTCTCCACCTCGGCAACTGGATTGCCGTCCAACGGAAGCGTGCGTGCGAGCAGATGAAACCGCTGGCGCTCCTTGGCGTGAATCTCAAACGCGCGCGGCGGCAACTTCCCACCGGGCACCAAGACCCATTGGCCGTCGCCCGACGTAGGTTTCTCTGAGCGGTGAAAGCCGTCACCGTTTCGCGTCGTCGGCGTGGTGGAGTAGCGCTCACGCGGCGTGAGAGCGCCGTTTGCCTGTGCCGCAAGGGCACTGAATCGGTTATGGTTGTTGTTCGGTTTCGCGTTCATATGTTTTGTTCGTCTTTCTTTCTCAGCCTCATGGCCGACATCCTGAATAAGCGATCCGCTGTCCGGTTTTCCGGTCGAAACGAGCACTTGAATTCTTTTCATCCTGCGGCGCAGACTACGGCCTCGAATGAATCTGGAATCCAACTTTGCCGAAGGTTTCGCCGAAGCAGTGCGACAACGTTGCGGAGACGTGTCGTGCGGCACACTCTGGTGGGTGGAAGAATCCCTCTGGTCCGAGAATCTTCCCCAGGAGTACCGGCCGAAGTTTCCGGGCCACCCTGGCCTTTCGATCTGGCAGTTTGTACGACGCACAAACCTCGACGCTTTGCCAATGCTTTTAGGGTCGCGTCGGCGTGGGGAGCATGTGGCCGTAGTCGCGGTTGATATTTCCCCCAAGTATCCTCCTGGCACTCTGACGCACTTCGGAGAATTTGGTCCGGTTAGCATGGAATTGCGTGAGTTCGCTGATGAACTGGCGCCGGCAACAAAACCGCAGAGCCAGGACCTGAACCTTGATGCTTGGTTCAGCCGCCCGCGTGTTAGCAAGAACCGCTACAAGTCCCGGTTGGACGCGACCGAATTCGCAAAACTCCAGACATGGATGCGGCAGGAAGGGTTGTGGAAATGAAAACAACCACGTGGGAAGCATGGCTCGAGTGGAAGAAGAAGTGCGCCTTGGCGCGCTGTAGCGACGTCACCCGCCAACTGCTTTCGTCTTGGGTTGCTCCCCAAGTTCGAAACATTGTTCGTTCATGCGACCCAGGGCATGAGTTGGCCAAGCCGCCAAGCGACCCAGCCCCAACCATTGATCCAGCATGGTCGGTGATGGAGGTCCACTTCGTCGCCGGAAAGAAGTCCGTTGGCCCACCGTACAAAGAGAGTCTCTTTCGCGGCGCGCAATTTGAGAAGACGCCGGAGGACAAATGCAACAGTGTCGAGAAGTACTTCGCGACCGTTTGCGCGAACGAAGTGCCGAAGCTCGTGCGTAAGGAGAAGTCTGAAGTTCAGCGAGGCCGTGAAAAGGGAGTGGAAGTGGTGTCGCTGGACAAACCGGTTGGAAGCGGTCCCGACTCTCCAACGTTTGGCGAAATTTACGCGGGTGCGGATCACGAAGGGCTGGAGCCTGACAGCAAGGCGGCAGACGCAGAGTTGGACGCCATCGCCAAAAGGGAAGCCGAGGCGTGGCTGCCTCGAATGTCTTTGCGAGAGAGGCTGGCTTGGGGCTGTGTGGCCGCCGAGCGGTCTCGGAACGATCCAGCGATGCTCAAAGCGGCGGGTTGCGCCCAGTCGGAGTTCTACAACGCGACAAAGAAGGCTGAGGGGATGCATCAGTTCCGGGAGGCTCTGTTCGCCAACTACGCGGGAAGCGATCCGCAAACGCTCAGGGAACTGGCCATCCGCGCTGGCAGCGAATTGGCCCGGATGTGTATTGCGTTACTTCCGCCGGAAAACCCGACGGCGGACGACTTATAGCGAAAGGGAAACTAGCGTATGCCGAAGTTGCCAATATTGAAGTGGAAGCCCGCTCCGCCCGGTCGAGCGGAGAGGCTCGCGCGTTGGTTCGCGGAATGGAACCTCGTACAGAAACTTCGGCGCGAGAACCCTGAATTCGCCGAACCGCTTCGCCCGAATCGCGGGCCATCCGACACGCCCTGCCCAGAGCCAGAGCCGCCCGTCGCACCGTTCGCCCATGAGTTGGTGAAGGGGCAGATTCGCCTGATGGACCCCTTGCTTTTCGTCGAATTTCGCCGGCCGATTTACGTCGCACTGATTGCAAGATGGGGGCCGAACTCATTCATTTCCGCGCCTTTCGGACCGTTCCTCGAACCAGCCACCAAAGCGGAGTGGTTGACCGGACGCACGGAGCATGCGTTGTGTGTCCTCTGCCTTTGGAACGCGCGCACCTTGCCGGTCGAAGTGCTTCGGCGAAGCTGGCATGTTGACGATTTAACCGCTCAAGAACTCCAAGACGCTTGGCAGGTCTTCCGCCACGCCGCCACGGGCGCCGAACTGGAAGATCGTTTGCTGACGCAGGTGGGCTGTCCCATCGTGCATCGGCGCGATCCGCGCATCGCGTATCAGCAGGAAGAAGCCAGCCTCTTGGCATCGCTGGCGTTGCCCGTATTGGCAGAAGCGACAGCGACAGCGGTCAAACCGCAACCTGCTTCAGTTACTCTCGGGCATCTGCTGGAAGAGTTGCTTGAGGATCTGACGGCACTAATTCGACCGGTATTCGAGGAGCACGCGATGGCGGCGCTCGCTGCGGCCAGCGACGAGGAAGAAGAACTGAAGGAGGTTTGGGATTCCAAGCACGATCTCGATCCATTGCGCTGCATCGTTTATCGGGAAGGCGATGGCGACTTGTTGCTCCATTTCTCCTCCACGGACGACACCCACGAAGACCACACCTTCGAGGTTGTTGTCAAAGAGCAGACCCGACCCACGGTCACGTTCCGCCGCAATCCTCAAGGCAAATTGTTCGGAGAGGCCAGGATTCCGCGAGACGAACTGCCCGAAGCAGACCTGTCCAAACTCACATTTCGTCTCAAAAAATCATAGGCCACAGAGGTGATGCTATGCTGCAAATACGACCACCCGGACCCGACGAGGACAAGAGGCCAGGTGACTGGCTAAGGCTGACCGAGGTTTTTTTCCCCTCCTTGCGACAGGCCGTTACCAACAAAGCACTCGATAACGAGGCAGTGCAACGGGCGCTCGACGCATGGCAACCGTCTGCCGTGGCTGTTGGCGAAGACCGGTTGCCGTTCGCTGAGGCGATGTCCCGCATGCGCGCCATGCTCTGGTGCGCCGATTACGTCCAGAAAACCGCTCCGTTGTCAACTGATGCACCACCTGCCGTGTTGATGGAACTTCCAGCAGAAGCCCCACCCGAAGTCCGCGAGCGTGCGGATTGGTCTCTCGCTTGCGTCCAAATTTTTCGGGGAGAGCCTAGTCGGAAAAGGATCGCCGTGCCCATCGCTTTGGCAGACGAGATGATTCAACTCAGAGGAGGCATCGCGACGCTTGTCTTTGATGTTTACACTCCCGGCAACGGTCGCCTTACGCCGAACCCCGAAGAAAGCTTCCGCATCCTGCCAGATGACGATTTCACCGAATCGCTCAGCACCGCGTGGCGAATCGCGCTGGAGGCTGCGAAGAACGAAGACGGGCGGAGCGAATTCCCCGATGTGGTCTGGCGGGTGATCAAAGAGTCTCCATCCATGTGTGGGCTGGACGAAAAGGCATTCTTCGAATCTGCCGGCTTGCGTTTGAAAGGGCGCATCGCCGGACGTTCCGCTAGTGGCGCTACCTTGCGCGCTTTCCGCCATCTGCTGAAGGGCACTAATCCCGACCCAGACGTTTTCGTCCTCGCTCAGGTCCGCAACGATGGCACGCCCACGAACCAACTCCAAAGCGTCGGCGGGATCAGCACCAAAGTCGAAGCAATTGCCGACACTGGCCATTCCGCAACCATCGTCGTAACGGAGAAGGACGAGGCTGAAGCAAGGCTCGCGGTGTCGAAGAAAAAGGCCAATTCACGGATCCACGTCGACGTGGATATACCGCCCGCCATCCAAAAACGCCTCGATGGAGCAGACAAACTGGACGCCGAAGGAAAGTATTCAGAGGCTTTGGTTTTGATTGAGCAGGCGTTGAAATCTGCCGAGGAGGGCGGTCATGAGATGGCCACCATCAAAGCAACAATAGATCTCGCGGAGTGCATCACGAGAACTAGAGTCGGATTGGAACGTGCGGAATCGGTGCTGAAGCCCTGTCTTGAGAAATTGCCGCCGGGTCGGGATGACAAAAGCCGTGAATCGGCTCTCATCTACCTCGGTCATATCGCGACTACACAAGGGCGCGTCCTTGAGGGCAAGTCGCTTGCGATCGAGGCGCTGGAAAGTGCCCGTTCGCGGAATGACCGGTTCACGATCGGGCGGGCACTCATAGAACTTGGTCACGCGGAAGAAATGCTGGGAAACTTACCGGAGGCACTGCGGGTTTTGGGCGAGGCAGCCGAATACTTTCGGGCAGAGCGGCGCAGCGGAGATGCAAAGAATCGAATTGGAGCGGCAACGAATCTCGCAGGGTGCTTGGCGACGCGCGCGATGGTTCTTGAGCACCAAGGAAATGCTCCCGAAATGCTCACCGCTCTGACGGAGGCGGAACAAATTCTCCGGGAGGGAAACAGCCCTGACAATCTTGGCAGAACCCTTCTGACCAAATCCCGAGTCCATTTCGCCCTTTCACAATTTGAGCAAGGAGTCGAAGCAGTAAGAGAAGCGGTGGAAATTTTTTCCCGCATTGAAAATTTCCCGTGGTTACTCAAATGCGTCGAGGTTCAAATTCGTTTGGCGATGCAATTCGGCAAGACTGATGAGGCGCTGCGATTTGGCGGCGTAGCGGTCACACTAGCAAGAGAACGAGGAACTCCTCATGACGTTGCGGACGCCCTCGGGCAGATGGCGGCGCTTTGCCGCGAACACGATTTGAAAGAGCCGGCGGAGAGATTTCTCGCCGAAGCAAAGAGTATCGCCGGCGAGCATCAACTGCACGACCTACTTGCGGACTGTCTCTTGGATGAAGCGGGCGAGGGAAAGGCGAAAACTGACGAGCAACGCGGCCTGCTCCAAAGTGCGTTGACGCATTTTCACTCAGCAATGACGGCTACACAGGTGAAAGGTCGGCGGGCGGTTTTCATGAGACGGATTGCGGCGATTCATGCCCGCTTGGCTAATTTTCCTGAAACGCGTTCGTGGCTGGAGCAAGCGTTGGCAGTTTTTGAAGAGATTGGAGATTCTGGCGGCTCGTTGCAGGTGCTCGGACAACTCTCTTGTCTGGCTAGGGAAGAAGGCAACAAAGACGTGGCGATCAGTTTGATGCTGGCCCTGATTGATCGCGCAAAAGGGAAACCTTTTGAGCACTTCCGCGCCAGCGCGCATCACGATTTGGTTCACCTGATGTTGTCGCAGGGAAATATTCCGGACGCGCAGGAACATTTCAGCGCCGCGAAGGCGTTGTGTGCGGGCAATCGGTTTCCGGACATCGAAGAAGCCATGCAACAGACAGAAGAACGGCTGGAAATGGCGACGAGATATCACAAGCCTACGCGATCCTCTCTGGCCGAAATGCTCCGGGAGTTGCGTGCATGGACGAGCAACTTTCCAGAACAAGCCGATGCAATCCTGCCGGCGTGGTTTTACTTGTTCGGCGCTGAGGCGTGGTCGAACTGCCGCTCCCTTGTTGGGGTCAAGTTTCTGGTTCATGCGCCAGACCGGAGGGTGTTTGAGTCCTTCGCACGAGAGTGGACTGATTGCGGAGACCTCTTCATCTACAACCCCACATCGAGCATGCGATGTGAACGCGGGATCGACATCATCCCGTGGCATGACAAGATGCTAGTTCCGCGAACGCTGAAGCTCGTTGGCATTCGCAAGAAAGATAACGAACGATCTGAAGCGGAAGGCGATGCACCAACGAAAGAGAGCAATGAGGCAGTCGCGAAGGCGATGGTGGAAGTCCTCCACAGAATCCCATACTACGCGACCCCCTTCAGCGGTCCGGTTCCTGGTCTCCCGGTGGCGAAGCTCTACGTGGTAGGAAGGCGGCTTCGTTTGCCGCAGGACGTTCGAGACACATTACTTAATCCTGCCGTTGAAGCGCTCATCGCTAACCGGATTTTTATCCTCCCACGAGAGGGGAGAGAAGAAGCTGACACAGCTTTGCCGATGACAATCGCGTGGGAAGGCGGACACCTTCCCGTGTTTTTTGGCGACCCCGCACCGAGCGATGAACTGTCCCTTGAGCGAGAGGCGTCTGTACAACTGCCGACAAGCGAACATGGCAAGCGCACCTTACGACGCTTCATGGCAGACGTCGCAACAGACTCCAGAGGTGCGCTGACTCGTCTAATCGAAGATTTGGAGGTGGCCGCGAAGCAAGTGAAACCGCCGAGTGGCCTTGTTCACGGAAAGCTCAGGGTTTTCCGGTTCAAAGTAGGGACGCAACTGGTGAATCATCCGGTCCTGATTCTGTGAAATCGCGTGTCAATCTATGGAGTCCCGCATTTCTACATTCCACCTGTTTTCTGTGGCAAACCGAATCGGCGTTCATCACTTACACGGACAGTGAAACCTGGGCGGGCCACTCAAATGCAGAATGAAGAATGCAAAGTGAGGAATGGCCGCAGGATGCTGGACGTGGTGGGCTTCGACACCAGCGTGCCGGCGGTCATCTCGGACTTTGTGCGGACGGCCTGATCATCACGCCGTCTGCCGGTTCAAGGACAACCAGAAGGCAACAACGCGGGCGGGTGGGCAACCATCCGCCCGCGCATTTCC
>Ga0326728_10020449_pt1 | contig 12622 bp, 12 predicted proteins | sample MB3enrmetagenome_FD_207602 | JGI IMG/M metagenome (GOLD analysis project Ga0326728, IMG submission 207602) | Lab enriched peat soil microbial communities from McLean, Ithaca, NY, United States - MB31MN | ecosystem: Environmental > Terrestrial > Soil > Wetlands > Peat | place: USA: New York...
GGTCGGGAACACCTTGCTGATGCAGGCGGTCTTCAGGCCCGCCTGGGCGCAGCCGACGCTCGCCCGCAGGCCGGCGCCGCCGGCGCCGACGACCACCACGTCGAACGCATGGTCGGCGATCGGATAGGCCTTGCCGCCGAGCGCGGCGGCGCTGGGGCTTTGGGAGCCGTTAGCCATATCGGTTCGAGCCCTTTTTTGACAATTTCAGACGAAGCCGATGCGCAGCACGGCGTAGGCGCAGGCGAGCGCGACGGCGCCGGCGAAGCAGATATTGGCGATCAGCGCCCATTCGCGCGCGTGACCGTCGACATAGTCGAGGATGATCGAGCGCATGCCGAGGTGCATGTGGAATATCGCCACCAGGGCGAACAGCAGCGTCAGGAGGGCCGGGAGCGGGTGGCCGAGCTCGGCCCGGACGCCGTTGTAGTCCTTGGACAGCAGCGTCAGCAGCATCAGCACGAAGCCGCTCGCCAGAACGATCAGCGCCGCCGCCGTCACGTGGGTCAGCCAGACGTCCTGCGATCCGCGGCGCGCCGAGCCGAGGTAGCTGGCGCGGCGGAGCGGGCTGCGCATGGACTTTTCGGTTTCGCTCATCGTCGCCGCTCCCTCATCGCACCGCGTAGCCGATCGCCCACACGACCAGCGTCAGCACGAGGCCGCCGATCAGCGTCGCCTGCGCGAGCTGCTCGCGCTCGGGTTCGTTCATGCCGTAGCCGGCGTCCATGATCAGATGCCGGACGCCGCCGAGCAGGTGATGAAACAGGGCCCAGGTGAAGCCGAACAGGATCAGCCGGCCGAAGAACGACTGGATGAAGCCTGCGAAGTGGGCGAAGGCTGCGGCGTCCATCGAGGCGGCGAGCAGGAACCAGGCCAGCAGAAGCGTGCCGACGTAGAGCCCAACGCCGGTGATGCGGTGGGCGATCGACATCGCCATCGTCAGGGTGAAGCGGTAGATGCTGAGATGGGGAGACAGCGGCCGGGCGGCGGGGGAAGGCGAGGTAGGATCGCTCGATGCCATCGTCGGATGTCCGGTTGCGCGGGGCCCAGCGCGTTTTAGCCGCCCGGCGGGGCCCGCGCAACGCGCTCGCCCTACGTCCTTGGTCCGATGCGGCCGCTCAGGCGAACCCCAGCGCCGCCATGTCGCGCCGAGTCGGCGGGTCGGAGCCCTTGCGGGTGCAGGTGAACGCGGCGGCGGCGGCGGCGAAGGCGAGCCAGGCGGCGAGGCGCTCGAGGTTCGGCGCGGGCGCGCCCGCCCCCAGGGCGCCGTCGCGGTCCATCGCCGCAAGCAGCGCCGACATGAAACTGTCGCCGGCGCCGACGGTGTCGACCACTTTCACCTTGGCCGCCGCGGCGCTCAGCCGTTCGCCGTCGAGATAGGCGACGACGCCCCCAGCCCCGAGCGTGGCGACGCAGAAGCGCGGCCCGAGCTTCGCCCAGACCTTCAGCGTCTCCTCGATCGGCCGGCCGGGATAGAGCCATTCGAGGTCTTCCTCGCTCGCCTTGGCGACGGAGGCGAGGGCGACTTGCCGCTCAACCAGGGCGGCGACGCTGGCGCGGTCGGGCGTCACCAGCGGGCGGATGTTGGGGTCGAAGCTGGTGGTCAAGGCGCCTTTGGCCTGGGCGAGCGCCGCGACGACCCGCTCGCCGTGGCGCGGGTCGACGGCCGAGATCGAGCCGACGTGCAGGTGACGCGCCTTGGCCGGCCAGACCTTCGGGAACGGCCATTCGCCGTCGAAGCTGGTGGCGTCGAGATAGAAGGAATAGCGCGAGCCGGTTTGCGCGGTGCCGCGCATGACGAAGGCGAGCGTCGTCGGATGTCTGTCGCGCTCGACGAGGCTGAGGTCGACGCCGTCGGCGGCAAGCCCGGCGGCGAGCGCCTCGCCGTTCGCGTCGGCCGAGATGCGCGAAACGAACGCCGTCGGCGCGCCGAGGCGCGCCAGCCCCATCGCAACGTTATAGGGCGAGCCGCCGCGCACCGCGTCGTAGCGGCCATCCACGTCGGCGACCGGAATGAGATCGATCAGAGCTTCGCCGGATACCAGTATCATCCTTGCATTTCCCCCCTGCGCCTCGCCGCCCGCTCACGCCGGCGCGTAGGCGGTCTTGACCGTCGTATAGAACTCGACCGCGTAGCGGCCCTGCTCGCGCGAGCCGAGGCTCGACCCCTTGCGGCCGCCGAACGGCGCGTGGAAATCGACGCCGGCGGTCGGCAGATTGACCATCGCCATTCCGACCTCGGCGTTGCGCTTGAAGTGGGTCGCGTGTTTCAGGCTGGCAGTGACGATGCCGCCGCACAGACCGAAATCGGTGTCGTTGGCGATCGTCAGCGCGTGCTCGTAGTCGCGCGCCGGGATCATCGCCGCGACCGGGCCGAAGATCTCCTCGCGCGAAATGCGCATCGCATTGTCGGCGTCGACGAACAGGGCGGGCGCCATGTAGTAGCCGGGCGTGGCGCGGTTCAGCCGTTCGCCGCCGAGCTTGAGCTTGGCGCCTTCGTCTTTGCCGATCTTCACATAGGCGAAGTCCTGGTCGAGCTGGGTCTGATCGACCACCGGGCCGATGTCAGTTCCCGTCTTGCGCGCGTCGTCGATCGTCAGGCCGCGGATTCGCTCGGCCAGCGCCTCGGCGAAGCTGTTGTAGATTCCCTCGGCGACGATCAGCCGCGACGAGGCGGTGCAGCGCTGGCCGGCGGAGAAGAAGGCGCCGTTGACCGCGCATTCGACCGCCGTCTTCAGGTCGGCGTCGTCGAGCACGATCAGCGGGTTCTTGCCGCCCATCTCGAGCTGGAACTTGCGCATCCGCGCCGCGCAGGCGGCGGCGACCTTGCGCCCGGTGTCGACCGAGCCGGTGAAGGTGACGGCGTCGACCTTGGGGTGGTCGAGCAGCGCCTGGCCGACGGTTCCGCCGCGGCCCATGACGAGGTTGAAGACGCCGTCGGGCAGGCCGGCGCCGGCGACGATCTGAGCGAGGGCGTGCGCGGAAGCCGTGGCCAGATCGGCGGGCTTGAACACGACCGCGTCGCCGTAAGCGAGCGCCGGCGCGATCTTCCACGCCGGAATCTGCAACGGATAGTTCCACGGCGAGATGATTCCGACGACGCCGACGCCCTCGCGCGTCACCTCGACCTCGACGCCCGGGCGGACGCTGGCGAACCGGTCGCCGGGCACGCGCAACGCCTCGGCGGCGAAAAACGCGAAGATCTGCGAAGCGCGCGTCGCTTCGAGCCGCGCTTCGGCCAGCGTCTTGCCTTCCTCGCGCGCGAGCAGGTCGGCGAGCTCGTCGTGGCGCGCGGCGATCCCGGCCGATACGTGCATCAGCGCGTCGTGGCGCACCAGCGGCGTCGCGCGCGACCAGGCGGGGAAGGCGGCGCGCGCCGCGGCGACGGCGGCGTCGAGCTGGGCGGCGCTCGCCTGCGCGTAGAGGCCGATGACGTCGTCGGTGTCGGAAGGGTTGACGTTGCGCGAGGCGCCTTCGCCCGCGACCCATTCGCCGCCGATAAAGTTCCAGTGGGTCTCGCTCATCGTCTATCGGTCCTGTTGGCGCGATGCTGTCCGCTCGGCCGGTTCAAATCAAGCCTCGCCGCGCCAGATTGCGCATCAGCGCGCCGACGCCGAAGTTCCAGGGAGGGCAATCCTGGCTGTGTCGCATGCGGTTGACGAGCCGCCCGAGCTTGTCGGCGCTGACGGTCACGACGTCGCCGGGCTTGTGGGTGAAGCCCTTGCCGGGCGCGTCGCGGTCGACGACCGGCGCGAACATCGTGCCGAGGAAAAGCGCGGCGCCGTCGGGATATTGGCGCCCAGCGTCGAACAGTTGGCGCACGAGCTCGACGGGGTCGCGGCTGATCGAGGCCATCGACGAGCCGCCTTCGAGCGCGAAGCCGTCCTCGCCTTCGACTTTGAGGCCGACCTCGGCGCGGCGCACGTCGTCGAGCGTGAAGCTTGCGTCGAACAGCCGCAGCAACGGACCGATCGCGCAGCTCGCGTTCTGGTCCTTGGCCTTGCCGAGCAGCAGCGCCGAGCGGCCCTCGAAGTCGCGCAGGTTGACGTCGTTGCCGAGCGTCGCGCCGACGATCGCGCCCGTCGAATTGACCGCGAGGACGACCTCGGGCTCGGGATTGTTCCAGGCCGAAGCGGCGTGGAAGCCGGCGTCGGCGCCGGTTCCCACCGCCGACATCGGCTGGCTCTTGGTGAAAATCTCCGCGTCGGGGCCGATTCCGACCTCGAGATATTGCGACCACAGACCCGCTTCGACGAGCGCCCGCTTCAGCCGCTCCGCCGCCGGCGAGCCGGGCTTGATCGTCGCAAGCTCGGCGCCGACGCGGCGGGCGAAGCTCGCGCGGATCGCCTCGGCGGCGGCGCGCGCGCCCCGCGCCCTTTCCTCGATCACCCGCTCGATCAGCGAGGTCGCGAAGGTGACGCCGGCGGCCTTGATCGCCTGCAGGTCGATCGGCGCGATGAGCCACGGCCGCGTGGGATCGCGGCGGTCCGGCGGCGTGTTGGCGAGAATGCCGTCGATCGCGCCGAGCCGCTCGCCCGGCGCCTGGCGCGCGGCGGCGGCGGGGTCGGCCGCCTCGCACAGGTCGCGCGTCGTGGCGAAAGCGGCGCTGACGTCGAAGAACGCGCCGTCGCGCGCCACGGCCACCGACGGACCGCCGACGTCGGGCCGCCAGACGCGGCCGACCAGCGCGCCGGCTAAGCCGTCCGCGGGCAGGGTGGTCGCGGCGGTCAATTCCACGCTCGGCATTGTGTTTCGATCGCTATGACGCCACGTCATTGACGGCGCGCGGCGTCGTCGTTACATTCTAGCATGCTAGCCTAAAAAGACGGCGCCGCCAGCAGGGCCGGGAGTCGATAGGAGTCATGGGGGAGCGCGTCAACAGCAAGGCCGATCAAGTCTACGATGAGCTCAAGGAGGCGATTCTGGCGGGCAGGCTCGAGCCCGGCGAGCCCATCGATAAGTCGGCGCTGTGCGAACGGCTCGGCGTCTCGCGGTTTCCAGTCTCGGCGGCGGTGAGCCGGCTCGCGTTCGAGAACCTGGTGGTGATCGAGCCGCAGCACGGCTCGTTCGTCGGGCGAATCTCAGCCGCCGACGTGCGCGAGCGGATGTTCATCCGCCGCGCGCTCGAGGGCGAAATCGCCGCCGAAGCGGCGCGCCGCCTTCCGCGCGAGGGGGTGGAGGCGTTGGTGCGCAATCTCGAGCGGGCCCGCGAGGCCGCGGAGGCGGGAGATCGCGTGAACTTCTACGAGCTTGACGTGGAGTTCCATTTGGCGCTGGCGACGCATCTCGGCTTGCGACGCTGCAGCGAGGTGCTCGACAGCGTGCGCGCGCACCTGGAACGGGTCAGGCGCATGATGATGGCGTCAGCGGCGCGCAATCGCGGCACGCTGGTCGAACACGCGGCGGTCGTCGCGGCGATCGCAGCCGGGGACGTGGACGCGGCGCGAGCCGCGATGGACCGTCATCTCACACAGACGACTGAGCAATTCGAGTCGTTCGCGCGCGAGCGGCCCGAGCTGTTTTCGGCCTGACCGGACCCCGCGAGGACGCTGATCGCATGAGCACGCCGCGCGCTCTTCGCCTGCACCCGAACGACAACGTGATGGTCGCGATCGACGAAATCCGCCCCGGCGACGCGCCGGTCGATGGGCCGGTCGCGGTCGATCGCATCGCCAAAGGCCACAAGGTCGCCACCCGGCCGATCGCGGTCGGCGAACCGGTGCGCAAGTTCGGCCAGATCATCGGCTTCGCCTCAATCGCCATCGCGCCGGGCCAATGGGTGCACGAACACAACTGCTCGGTTGGCCAATTCGACCGCGACTACGGCTTCTGCGCGGACGCTCGGCCGGAGACGATCCTGCCGGTCGAAAGGCAAGCGACCTTCCAGGGCTTCCGCCGCGCCGGCGGCAAGGCGGGCGCGCGCAACTATCTCGGCATCCTCACCTCGGTGAACTGCTCGGCGACGGTGGCGCGCACCGTCGCGCGCGAGGTCGAGAAGTCCAGCCTGCTCGACGACTACCCCAACGTCGACGGCGTCATCGCCCTCGTTCACGGCGCCGGCTGCGGCATGGCGGGCAAGGGCGAAGGATTCGACGCGCTGGCGCGCACCCAATGGGGCTACGCCGCCAATCCCAACATGGGCGGCGTGGTGATGATCGGGCTCGGCTGCGAAGTGTTCCAGATCGGGCGGATGAAGGAAGAGCGCGGCCTCGAGGAGAGCGACCTCTTCAACACCCTGACGATCCAGGCGACCGGCGGCACGCGCAAGTCGATCGAGGCGGGCGTCGAGCGGGTCAAGGCGATGCTGCCGATCCTCAATGCGGCCAAGCGCGAGACGCTGCCGGCGAGCGCGCTGACGCTGGCGCTGCAATGCGGCGGCTCGGACGGCTATTCCGGCGTCACCGCCAATCCGGCGCTCGGCGCTGCGGTCGACATCCTGGTGCGCAACGGCGGGACCGCCATCCTGTCGGAGACGCCGGAAATCTACGGCGCCGAGCATCTGCTGACGCGCCGGGCGGCGACGCCCGAGATCGGCCGCAAGCTCGTCGACCTCATCCACTGGTGGGAAGACTACGCGGCGCGCAACGGCGGCGAGCTCAACAACAATCCGTCGCCCGGCAACAAGGCGGGCGGCCTGACGACTATTCTCGAGAAGTCGCTCGGCGCCGCGGCCAAGGGCGGCACGACGATCCTCAACGGCGTCTATCGCTACGCCGAGCCGGTGACCGCCAAGGGCTTCGTCTTCATGGACACCCCCGGCTTCGATCCGGTCTCGGCGACCGGCCAGGTGGCGGGCGGCGCCAACGTCATGGTCTTCACCACCGGCCGCGGCTCGGCGTTCGGCTGCAAGCCGACGCCGTCGATCAAGCTCGCCACCAACAGCGACATGTATCGCCGGATGGAAGAGGACATGGACATCAACTGCGGCGACGTGCTCGACGGCGTGACGATCGTGGAGAAGGGTCGGGAGATCTTCGACAAGATCCTCGCGGTGGCGTCGGGCGAGCGCAGCAAGTCGGAGGCGCTCGGCTACGGCGACGCGGAATTCGTGCCCTGGCACATCGGCGCGGTGATGTGAATCGACTGAAGTGACTGCGGCGCTGCTCTTCGACCTCGACGGAACGCTGATCGACAGCGATGCCGCGCACCTGCGCGCGTTTCAGCGCGTCTTCGCCGCGCACGGCATAGCCCTCGACAAGGAAACCTACAACAAGCGCATCCTCGGCGCCGACAATCTGGCGATCGGCCGGGATTTCCTGCCACATTTGAGCGAAGCCGAGCGGGCGGCGGTGTTGGCGGCGAAGGAGGAGCGCTATCGCGAGGACCTCGGCGAGGTCGAGCCGATCGCCGGCGTCAACGCCTTGCTCGATTTCGCCGCGGCGCGCGGCCTGGGCTGCGCGCTCGTGACCAACGCCCCGCGCGCCAATGTCAAGGCGGTGCTCGCCGCCCTCGGCCTCGCCAAGCGCCTGACGTTGTGGGTGCTCGGTCCCGAGGTCGCGCGCCCCAAGCCCGATCCCTTGCCCTATCGGACTGCGCTGGCGAAGCTCGGCGCCGAAGCCGGCCGCTCGCTGGCGTTCGAGGACTCGCTCTCGGGGCTGCGCGCCGCGAGAGGCGCCGGGCTCGCGGTCGTCGGGCTGACGACGACGCTCACGGCGGATAAACTCATCGCCGCGGGCGCGGAGATCGCCATCGCCGACTTCACCGATCCGCGCATCCTGCCGCTGATCGAGGCGCACATCGCCGCGCCGGGAAAGAAAGCATGAGACTGACGCAGATCGTCGACGACAACGACAGGCGCGCCTTGGTCGTCACCGCGCGGGGCGACAGCCGCCTGGTCAAGGGCCTCAGGACGATGCGCGACCTCGCGGCGGAAGCGCTCGCCGAGGGCGCGCCGCTGCGCAAGATCATCGCCGACCGCGGAATCGGCAAGCCGGTCAATCTCGCCGCGGCGCTGAAGGAGAAGCGGGTGCTGATCCCGCTCGACCACGACGACCCGGCCCATGTCCACGTCACCGGCACCGGCCTCACTCATCTCGGCTCGGCCGAGGGGCGCGACGCGATGCATCGCGCGCTGGCCGACGCGACGACGCTGACCGACTCGATGAAGATGTTCAGGCTCGGCGTCGAAGGCGGCAAGCCGGCGCCGGGCGCGGCCGGCGTGCAGCCGGAATGGTTCTACAAGGGCGACGGCTCGACGCTGATTCCGCCCGGCGGCGACCTCGTCAGCCCGAGCTTCGCGCTCGACGGCGGCGAGGAGCCGGAGATCGTCGGCCTCTATCTCATCGACGACGACGGCCAGCCGGTTCGCCTCGGCTTCGCGCTCGGCAACGAGTTCTCCGACCATGTCATGGAGCGGCAGAACTATCTCTATCTCGCCCATTCGAAGCTACGGCCGTCGAGCGTCGGCCCCGAGCTGCTGGTCGGCGAGCTGCCGAGCGACGTGCGCGGCGTCTCGCGCATCCGCCGCGGCAAGGAGATCGTGTGGGAGAAGCCGTTCGCCTCCGGCGAACACAACATGTCGCACGCGATCGCCAATCTCGAGGCGCACCATTTCAAGTACGCGCAGTTCCGCCAGCCGGGCGACGTCCACGTCCATTTCTTCGGCACGGCGACGCTGTCTTTCGCCGATGGCTTCCGCGCCGAGAAGGGCGACGTGTTCGAGATCGAGTCCGAGCCCTTCGGCCTGCCGCTGCGCAATAAGCTGACGATCGGCAAGCCGGACAAGGTGAAGCTGCGCGCGCTGTAGAGGCCGCGGCCGGCCGCTCGCCGAGCGCAGCTACGGGCCCGCGCACGGTCCTGTCGCCATCGTAAAGCCGTAAACGGCATGGTTTCGATATTGGCGCGACCGGCGCGGCCTTTGGGTCCGCCGGCGAGCGCGGCGCCGGTCTCGGCGCTGTTCGAGACGGGAGGAATCGTCATGGCGACTTACGTCAATCTGTATAAGTTCACCGAACAGGGACTGCAGACGGTCAAGGAAACGACCAAGCGGTACGAGGCCGCCAAGAAGGCCGCGGCGCAGGCCGGGGTGACGCTCAAGGACGCTTACTGGCTGCTGGGAAAATACGATTTGGTGGTGATTTCTGAAGCGCCGGACGAGATCGCGGCGACCGCCTTTCAACTGAGCATCGCCAAGCTCGGCAACATCCGCGGCGAAACGCTGCGCGCTTTCCCGCCCGCCGAGATGGACAAGGTCCTGGCGAAAGTGTCGTAGACCAAGCCGGCCGAAAAGGCCGCGCTCGCCGAGCGGCTACAGTCTTGTGGACGCGGCCGCCGGCCGCGTCTCTTTCTTTCGCGGCCGCGCCCGCTTTCGCGGCTGCTCTCGCCGGGCGCGGCTGCATTGTAGACGCGGCCGCCGGCCGCGTCCTTTGCTCCCGCTGCTGACCTGTCCACGACGGCTCGAGAAGCCGCGCTCGCCGCGCGCGGCTACAATCCGTCCTGTTCAACAAAGCTTGAACTCGTCGCGCATCGCGCTCGACCGCGTTATAGGAGGCGCGCATTCGTCAAGCGCCATGCGGGCGCCCGGGGGCTGGAGAGCCGAAACTGATCCGAATCGTTCATCCCGACGGCTTGCCCACCCCGCTGCGCTATTGGTCGATGTTGGCGATCGCCATCGGCATCGCCATGTCGGTGCTCGACGCGGCGGTCGCCAACATCGCGCTGCCGGCGATCGCCAGCCAGTTCCATGCCAGTCCGGCCGAATCGATCTGGGTCGTCAACGCCTATCAGCTCGCGGTGGTGATGGCGCTGCTGCCGCTTGCCTCGCTCGGCGAGCGCATCGGCTATCGCCGCGTCTATCTCTGGGGCCTGACGATCTTCACCCTCGGCTCGGTCGCCTGCGCGCTGTCGCAGAGCATGCCGGCGCTGATCGCGGCGCGGGTCGGGCAGGGCTTCGGCGCCGCCGGCGTGTTCGCGGTCAACGGCGCGCTGGTGCGCTTCACCTATCCGCAAAACTTGCTCGGCCGCGGCGTCGGCCTCAACGCCTTGGTCGTCTCGGTCTCGGCGGCGGTCGGGCCGTCGGTCGCCGCGGCGATCCTCGCCGTGGGCCCATGGCAATGGCTGTTCGCGATCAACGCGCCAATCGGCGTCGTCAACCTCGTCATCGCCTATAAGGCGCTGCCCCATTCCGATCGCGCCGGCCGGCCGTTCGACGCCGTCAGCTCCACGCTCAACGCGGCGGCCTTCGGCCTGTTCTTCGTCGGCGCCGACGCCGTGACCCACGGCGAGGGGACGACGGCGCTGGCGCTGGTCGAAATCGTCGCGGCGTTCGTCGCGCTCGCCGCCCTGGTCAGGCGCGAGTCGCAGGTCGACGCGCCGCTGATCCCGGTCGACCTGATGCGCATCCCGGTTTTCGCCCTGTCGGTGGCGACCTCGATCTGCTCGTTCACCGCGCAATCGTTGGCGCTGGTGGCGATGCCGTTCTATTTCGAGCTGACGCTCGGCCGCAGCCAGGTCGAGACGGGGCTGTTGATGACGCCGTGGCCGATGGCGGTCGGCGTCGCCGCGCCGATCGCCGGCCGACTGTCGGACCGCGTGTCGGCGGCGATCCTCGGTTTCATCGGCCTGGCGGGGCTGGCGGTCGGCATGGTCCTGCTCGCGCACCTGCCTCTCGATGCGAGCTTCGTCGACATCGCCTGGCCGATGGCTTTGTGCGGCGCGGGCTTCGGCTTCTTCCAGGCGCCGAACAACCGCACGCTGCTGTCCGCCGCGCCGCGAACCCGCGCCGGCGCGGCGGGCGGCATGCTGGCGACCGCGCGGGTGACCGGCCTCGCCGCGGGCGCGACGCTGGTCGCGCTGTTCTTCCGCGTCGCGCCGACGCGCGCCGAGCCGATCGCCCTCATGGTCGGCGCCGGCTTCGCCGTCGCCGCCGCCCTCGCCAGCCTGATCAAGCTCGCCAAGCGGTGAGGACCTCGACGGCGAGGTCCGTCGCGCGGATGTCTCCTGCGAAGGGCGTTTCGCCGGCCCCGGTCGGAAATCCGCGATCCCGCCGCCCGCGCGCCTCGGCGCAAGCGCGCCGTCGCTCGCAGCGCGGTCTTACCGCTGCGCGTCGATCGGCCCGTCGAGGCGAACGACGGGAGCGGGGTCCGCCGAGGTGCGATAGCCGCGGGCGAAGGCCCAAAAGCGCAAATAGTCGAAGACGTTTCCCTCGCGATCGATGCCGATGACGCCGCCGATGCCCAGCGCGCCGTAGGTCTTGAGAATCTTCATGACCTCCGGACAGGCGGGGTCCGGCGCGTTCGGCTTCAGGCAGGCGGCGTCCGGTTCAACGTTGACCAGGCCGTCGGCGGCGTAGGCCTCGTCGAACGCATGGGCGACGGCCACGGGCGCCGGCTCCTTGAGGTAGGCGATCCGGGCGGCGGCGGTGCGGGTGATCGTGTGGCGGATGAACTGCTCGCCGATTCCCGACGAGGCGAGCGCGACATTGGTGTCGGCGTAGATCCCGGCCCCGGCGATCGGCGAATCGCCGATGCGGCCGGACCGTTTGCCTGGATAACCGCCGGTCGAAGCGGCGGCGGCGAGCCGTCCCTGCTTGTCGAGCGCCACCGCCCCGACCGTGCCGTGGCTCGCCGTGGACGGCCCGCCGGGAGTGCAGCTCCGACGCTCGCGGAAGTAGTCGGGGGCCTCCATGCGCGTCTGGGGATCGAGGCTCTGCACGACAGCCTCCGCGCCCTCGCCGTTCAACAGAACCTCGCGATGGGCTTTCAGCACCGCCAGCGCGCCCTTGATCGGATTGCGCAGGCGCGTGACTCCCGCCACCGCGCCGACATTGAGGGTCGCGCCGTCCATGACGCCGGCGTCCATCTCGATCGTGCCGCGGTCGGTCTCGATCGCGCCTTTTCCGGCGTTGAACAGCGGCGAGTCCTCGAGCACGACGATCGCCGCTGCGACCGCGTCGGGCGCCGATCCGCCGGCTTCGAGCACGCCATAACCGGCGTCGACCGCCGCCGCGAGCCGCTCGCGCAGCCGCGGACCGTCGCCGGCTTCGTATTGATCACGCTCGCAGAAGGCGGGCTGGCCTGGCGCGGCGACGCCGCCGTTGACGCCGCCATGGACGACGATGCCGAACTTTTGCGGCGGCTCTTGCGCCAACGCGAACGCCGCGGAAGCGACGAGTCCGAAAACCGCGACGCCGATCACGCCCCTGTTGCGCATGGCCGCCTCTCGCGAACGCCCGTCGCACTGCCTTAGAGGGAACCGCGTCGCCGCGATTGCGCCGTGGGCGACAGAGCGGTTGACGACCTCTTCGGTACCCCGCTCGCCTGAGCGGCGCCATGCGGCATCTTCAACCACGCCGGCTTCGCGCTCGTCGCCGCCTTCGCCAGCCTGACACGGCTGGCGAAGCGGTGAGGGCGACGCCGCTTCAGGCGCGCGTCCTCACCGAATCTCCGGCAGCGCCTCTTCGCGCGCGAGATTGCCGAAGCGGGTGAGTTCCGCCTCGAACTGCAGTTCGATCGTGCCGGTCGGGCCGTGGCGCTGCTTGCCGATGATGACCTCGGCGCGGCCATGGGCGCGTTCCATCTCGTTCATCCAGGCGACGTGCTCTTCGGTGCCCGGCCGCGGCTCCTTGTTCTTGAGGTAGTACTCCTCGCGGAAGACGAACAGCACGACGTCGGCGTCCTGCTCGATC
>Ga0326728_10020450_pt1 | contig 12622 bp, 4 predicted proteins | sample MB3enrmetagenome_FD_207602 | JGI IMG/M metagenome (GOLD analysis project Ga0326728, IMG submission 207602) | Lab enriched peat soil microbial communities from McLean, Ithaca, NY, United States - MB31MN | ecosystem: Environmental > Terrestrial > Soil > Wetlands > Peat | place: USA: New York...
TCCGCTGGGGCTGCGTTCGCTGCAAAAGGTCCGGATGATGCGCAACCTCTTTGCTGAATATGGTTGCACCACTCACAGTCTCGTCATTTCAGCGGCAGCGGGCGGACGTGTTATCGTTGCCCCGGCAACCAATGAATGGCTGATCGCTCCGGGCCAATCAACCAAAACCATTCCTCTCGCCGCCCGGCCCGCGCTCGAGGCGGCTTCGCTCTGGCTTCTGTTTGGCCACGGTGGCCCCGGCAACCAATGCGGTCTGGACATCGGTGCTTTTCGCGATATCGCCATGACCGGCAAGATCGTGATGTCAGGCGGCTGGAGCGCCTTGTGCGCCCTCAATTGGTAATCACGTGCATCGCGACAATGGCCAAGATGCCTCCGGCCACCGCGGTCAGCCCGGCAATGAGAAGGGTTGCCAAGTGTTCGCGGACAGCGGCAAGCGCGTCCAGCGCGGCCTGCCTGAACGCCTCATCGTTGCGCCAACGGATCACCATCGTGGTGCAACCGATGAGGAGCGCCGCCAGCGGCAGCGCAGCGAGGAAGACATAGAGGCCCAGAACAACGTGGGTGCTGAACCACCCGACCAGGCGGCGGGCGGATTGCGCCGGCGGCACCGGCTCGAGGTGTTGCACGAATAGCGAAGCCATGAACAGTGTGGCCGGCAAGACGAGGAGCACCTGGGCAGCGGCAATGCAGCGCTGGATCATTTTCACGGCCACTTTGTATCACAAAGTGTCGCTCATGTCAAACCCGGCGCGGGGCCAGGCGCCTGACGCGGTAGCGTGACTGAGGCGTAAGGGCGACGGGGTACCTGGGCCACGCCGGCCCGCGCGGCGACAGCCGCGCCACCCGCACGAAGGCGCCGGGCGGGCCAGCGCCGAAAACCCCTGCCGCAACGAGGATTGCCCAAATCACCACCATCATGGCTTGCACAACACTGGTTGGCGATGGCCTCCTGAAGGCCCGTTCCCGATCTCGGGCCGATTCGTTCGTCGGGCGTTGAAGAATTGGCTTGACTATCCTCGGCGGTTGGTAGTATGAGGCAGGCATGAGCCAGGACATTTCAGGGACCTTGCGCTTTTGGAATCTCCGCAACTTAAAAGGCCGCCTTATGAAAATGCGTGTTCTACTCAACAGGCCCTTGTTCATCGCGTGCGTCGCTCTGGCGGTGAGTTTTCCGCCAGCGGGCGCCGGCGGCCTTGCCGCAAGCCCCAAAACCCAGGGAACGGCGGAAGTCTCGCCGGCCCGCGCGGTGGTGTCGGTCAAAGGGCTGGACCTGTCGCGCGCTCCAACGGCCCGGGAGTTGAGCGCGGCCGGGCAACTGGGCGGCCCGCTCTTTGCAACGCACGAGCTCGAGGACAAGGCGCGAGACGAAGCGGCGCGCTGGGCTTTCGGGCGGGCGATAGAAGCATGGAACCGGCACGAATATCCCAAAGCCGTCAACCTCTTCCGGAACTATCTCGCGGAGTATCCGGACAGCCCGTGGGCTGGGGAAGCCGAGTTGCACATCGGCTGCGATGCCAGCTACAACGGACGCGCCTCGGAGGCCCAGGCCATCTTCGACCGGCTCATCGCCAAGTATCAGGGCCAGGCCCATCCGGGGGCGCAGATGCTCGTCAACAAGGCCAGGCAGCGGCTGGCGTCGCTGATGGTGGAGCGGAATGACCTTGACCAAGCCCGGCTTGAATTCCGGGCCTTGCGCCAGGAGAGCCCGGATTGGCGGCAGCGGACTTATGCCTCCCATTGGCTCCAGCGAATCGCGGGGTTCGCCGCCGCGGGCAAGGCCCTGGCCAATTGCGGCGCCGAGGCGCTGGCTTACGCCCTCGAGCAAGAAGGACTCCAAGCCGCGGCAAAGCGGGTGCGAACCAACCTTCCCCCGACGCTGCAGGGCCACAGCCTGGGCTCACTGGCGAAGCTTTCCGCGGAGCAGGGAATCAAAGTGGCCGGCTGCCAACTCTCGCCTCCCCAGCTCCAAAAACTGCCCTTGCCGGCCATCATCCAGGTCCGCCCCCTCACGCCCGCCGATAGCGGCCATTACTGGGTCTTGGATCGGGCGCAGGCCGGGCGGCTGGAACTGTTCGACCCGCAATCCCATCGGCGGTTCAGCCAAACCCCCGATGAACTGGCCAGGGAATGGACCGGGCGGGTCCTGGTCTTTGTCAAGGGAGGGCCGCTTCCCGGCCGGCGGCTGGCGGCCCCGGAGATGGAGGCCGGTTGGGGTGCCTGCTGCGGCATTCCGCCCAAAGAGGATCCGCTTGGCCGCCCCGATGACCGGCCGCCCAAGCCGGACCCCTGCGCCGGCGGCGGAGCGCCGGATTGGTCGGTCAACGTGATTAACATGAACCTCTTTGTCACCGACACGCCCTTGTGGTACAACCCGCCCATCGGACCGCCGGTCCACATCTCCATCAGCTACAATTCCGAGTCCGCGATCGCCCAGTACGAACCGTTCGGCCAGAAATGGCAGTTCAACTATGGCAGCTACCTGGTGGTCGATACCGCGGGCACGGTCACCCTTTTTATGCCGGATGGCCGACGCGACGTCTATGCCCCGGATGGCGCCGGTGGTTACGCCCGGCCGTTCCGCGTGTTCAATACCTTGACTCGCGTCGCGGCGAACCATTTCGAGCTGCGCCAGCCGGACGACACCGTCGCTGTCTATCAGATCCCCGCCGGCACCGGCTCGGAGCAACCGTTTCTGACCGAGCTCCGCAATGCCCACGGGCAGAAGCTCACCTTCGGCTACGATGCGAACGTCAACCTCACCACCATCACCGATGCCCAGGGTCAGGTGACGACGCTCACCTACAACTCCGATGGCCTCGTGACCAACGTCGCCGACCCCTTCGGACGCAATGCGACCTTTGAATACGACGCCGACGGCAACCTCACGCGCTGCACCGACATGGGCGGTTACTGGGCCGGCTACACTTACGATAGCGACGTCTACCTGACCTCCATCACCAAGGAACGCGGGACCTGGTCCTTTCTCATCCAGCCCGCCGACGGCATCGACAACGGCGAGAACCCCTACCCCGCGCCCGGCGAGGCGATGTACCAAAACTACCGGGTCACCGTCACCGACCCCCTCGGCCAATCGTCCGAATACCAATACGACGGCTATTCCAGTTATTCCTGGCACATCAGCCCGCGCGATTACGTGCCCTGGCGCAGCGAGTTCGCGAACAATTACAAGCTCAACGTCCCAAAAACCGCCTATTACTTCTCCGAGATGAGCGTCGGCCGCATCGGTGCCGTCGGTAGCGTGGCTTTTCCGGCGGGCGAGTCCATTTACCTCGAATACGATGAGGAGACTGGCAATCGGACCAGTGTGAGCGATGGGCACGGCAACACCTGGAACTACACTTACAATACCATGGGCCGGGTCACCTCCGTGCAGGACCCCAGGGGCACTGCCACCACGCTGACCTATGCCGCCAATGGCATTGACCTGGTGGGCGTGGGCAACGGTCTCGGGCAAATCCGGTTGCTCTGGGATGCGCAGCACGACCTGCTCTCCCTTGCGGACCGGATGAACAACACCACCTCCTATGCCTACAACGCCTTCGGCCAACTCACCGCTTTGACGGACGCCCTCGGCATTACCAATACTTACCTCTACGATGCCAATCAGCGCCTTTCCCAGATCCAGCGGGCCGGCCTGACGCTCGGGGCCTTCACCTACGACGCGGTTGGCCGGGTCCGGACGCAAACCGACGCCACCGGCCTGACCCTCACGAACGATTACAACGACCTCAACCAGTTGACCCGGATCACTTATCCGGATGGGAAGTCCGCGAGCTTCGCCTACTCCACCTGCTGCCCCCGCATCCTCGACAGCACGACCGACCGGGCCGGCCGCACCACGACGCTCGTCCACGACGCCCTGAACCGGCTCGTCCAGACCATCAACGCCGAGAGCGGCGTCACCCAATGCGGTTACGATGCCAACAACAGCCTCACCGCCCTCACCGATCCCAACGGCATCGTCACCACCCTCGCCTACGATTTGGACAATCGCCTCGTGCGCCGGACCTACGCCGATGGCCGCTCCGTCTCCTTCGGTTATGACGATGCCGGGCTGCTGGTAGCCCGAACCAACGCCAATGGCATGGTCACGACCTACACCTACGATGCCGACTACAACCTGACGAACGTCGCTTACTCCGACCACACTGCCGACATCACGAACGTTTATGATAGCTTCAATCGCCTCACGCAGGTCTTTGATGCCCTGGGCACGCGTGTTTACACCTATGACGCGAACGGTCGGGTCCTTAGCAGTACCGGCCCCTGGCCGAGCAGCACAATCACCTACCAGTATGATGGCCTGGGCCGGCCGACGAACGTCGCCGTTTCGCCCGGTCGCTCGGTCGCCTTCGCCTACGACGCACAGAACCGTCTGAGCCAGGTCCAAAGCGGCGGCGGCGCCTTCACTTACGGTTACAGTGGCGCCAGTCCCCTCGTTCAGACCCTCTCCTACCCAAACGGCAGTTCCACCACCAACGCCTATGATGCCCTCGGGCGGCCCCTGCTCCTGGCCACCCGCAAGTCCACGCAGGAGCTCATCTACCAGTTCGCCTGCACCTACGGCGCTCAGGACCTCCGCGATTCCGTGACGACCCTCCCAGGCCCATCGCCAGGTCCGGGGCAGGCCGTGGCCGCCACGTATCGGTACAACAACCTCAATCAACTCGTCAGCTCGACCGCCATGCCCCAGGCCCTGGCGTACGATAACGACGGAAACCTGATTCAAGGTTACACGCCCGCCGGCGATTTGTTTCTCGCCGCCTATGACGCCGAGGACCGGCTCAGCACTCTGGTCTATACCAACTCCGGCGGCGTGACTTTCAGCAATGCCTATGTCTATTCCGCCTCTTCCCTGCTCTCCGAATGGACGCTGTTCACGAACGGCGTTTTGGCAAGCGACACCAGGTTCGTGTGGTCGGCCGGCCTGCCGGTGCAGGAGCGCGACCATAACAACACGGTGACCCGCGACTATGTTTGGGGGGCCAACCTGGGCGGCGGCATCGGCGGGTTGTTGGGCTTGGCCCAGGCCGGGCAGAACTATGTTTACGTGTATGATGGACGCGGCAATGTCGCCGCGGTCCTGGACAGTTCCCAGAATACGGCGGCATCCTATGCCTACGATCCCTTCGGGCAGGTGACGGCCAGTACCGGCGCCTTGAACCAGCCGGTGCAATTCTCTACGAAAATCTACGATCCGCGGACCGGCCTGGTTTATTTCGGACGCCGTTTCTACCAGCCGAGCACGGGGCGCTGGCTAACCCGGGACCGGCTCGGGGAGGTGGCTGGCCTCAATGCCTATGCCTTCGTTCATGACGACCCTCTCAACCGAATCGACCCCTTGGGATTGGACGATACGACGCCCGGCGACTGGCTGCCCTCATCGCCGACACCTCTCAGCCCGGCCCAGTCCTCGGGCTCGGGTGATGGAACGTCGCTCAGTCTGCAGGGACTCGGCCAACAACTGTCCGCCGGTGCGGGTGACCTTTCCTTGCAACTGCAGGTGCCCTATTCCATGCCCGGCAAGAGCCCCAATTTCAGCGACCTGGACCTGCAGCTCAACTACAAGTTTTCGAAGAGTTTTTCCGGCATCTGTGATGCCAGCACCGGCCAGATAGGCGGCGATCTTACCCTCGGTGACTTCGACCTGCAGGCCCTGTTCGGCCCCCAGGGTGCCTCGATTCAACCCGGCTGGAACATCACTCCCAACATCAACCTCCAACTCCAGCTCAACGTTGGCCAGGGAATCTCCGGTGGCGCAGGCGTCGCCGGGACGTGGGATTTTCCGTGATCCTTCTCTGGTTGGCCTTGACCCCGAACCACCTTGAATTGGCAGTCCCAGGCTCATTCGCAGACGAAGCTCCTATGAAAAAGAGTAGCCTAAACCCCGTGCGGCCCGTGCTCCTCGCTCTCGCTTGGCTGGCCACGCTGCTGCCGCTGCACGCGGACACCCAGCAATACGTCTATGACGCCATGCAGCGCGTCAAGCGGGTGACCTACGGCGACGGCACCACGGTCGACTATGTTTATGACAACCTCGGCAACCGGTTGATGGAGACGACGACCCCGCCCACGGCCCCAACCAACGGGCCGCCCAACGCCGTGGGCAACCCAGCCATCGCCAACGGCGCCGTCAACGTCAACTCCGCCCCGATGTTGACCTGGCCGGCCGCCACCGACCCCAACAGCGCCAACTCCGTGGCCTGCTACGTCTATTTCGGCACGACTCCCAGTCCACCGTTGGTCGCGAGCGGCTGGCTGACCAACTGGGCGCCCGGACAGTTGGGTTGCTTTACCACCTACTACTGGTACGTAGTGGCCCGCGACAACTACAACGACCAAACGCCCAGCCCGGTATGGCACTTCACCACCGGTGACATCCCGCCCGTTCCTGACTTTGGCGCCAGCCCCGCCAGCGGCCTGGCGCCGCTGACGGTCAGTTTTCAGGACCAGTCCCAGCACCCGTGTGGAACGCTGGCCTCCTGGCAGTGGGACTTCCGCAACCAGGGCACCGTGAACTCGACCAGCCAAAACCCGTCGTTCACCTACTCCACCTACGGCGATTACTCAGTCAAGTTGACCGTCGTGGACGAGCACGGGGGCACGGCCACGATCGTGAAAACCAATTATGTCAGCGTGCTCGGGCCGGGCATTATCGAGTTGGTGCCCAAGGACCTCGAGATCCTCTCGGCGGGCCCGTATGGCAACCTGGTCGTGAGTTATACCGTGACCAACACCGGCGCCATTTCCCTGAGCGGGCAATGGCAATGGTCGGATTGGTTCTTCCTTTCCACCAACCAGGTCTTGGATGCCTCGGCCATCCAAATCGCCAGTTTTGACGAGAGCCAGACGCTCCCGGCCGGGGCCGTTTACTACCGCACCAACCTGGTGCCGGTCATGGGTTTGAGCCTCAGCGGCCAGTACCTCTACCTCAACGCCGACGGCAGCAATGCGCTCGAGGAGATCAACACCAACCTCAATGTCGTGTCCGTCCCGGCGGACACGCGTTTGCCCGACCTGGTCCCCTACGGTCTGAGCTTCAGCGGCCAGGCCGTCGCCGGTCAGCCCATCACCGTCACCTATAGCGTCACCAACCGCGGCACGCTCGATATCTCGGGCCTGGACGGCACGGAGGTGGATTTCTATGACGCTTTTTACCTTTCCACCAATGCCACCTGGGACATCACCGCGACGCTGATCGGCGGCGCGTTTTTCAGCGGGGTCTTGCCAGCCGGGGCAGGCTACACCCAAAGCGGCTCTGCCGTCCTCCCGGGCTGGCCGGCGGGCAATTACTGGCTATTGTTGCGAGCCAACGACGGCGGTTTTATCACCGAATCCGACATGTCGAACAACATTCTGGGCATTCCCATCTCCTTGAGCGCGCCGGACCTCGTCCCCATTTCCATCCAGGCGCCCCAGGGTGTGCCCTCGGATGCCCGGATTGACATTGTCTATGCGGTGACTAACCAAGGCGATGCTGCCGCGCTCGGGTTTTGGATGGACACGCTCTACCTCTCCACCAATGCCGTTTGGGACTCCACGGCTTTTTCCCTGGGGGATTCCTTCCAGGAGGGGCCGGTGCCGGCCTCCGGCACGTACCTCGGGACCAACTCCGTTGGCTTGCCCGGCTGGCCCGCCGGGACCTATTACCTCATCGTGCAACCGGATTCCTATGGGCTGCTTTCCGCGGGCGTGCCGGACACTAACTTCCTGGCCGTTCCTATTGTTCTCAAGCCGCCCGCGGGCCTGCCGGACCTGGTCCCGATCTCGCTTGTGGCGCCGGCCTCGGCCTTGCCGGGGGCCTCCGTCCAGGTGGTGTACGGCGTCACCAACTCCGGGGGCAATCCGGTCCTTGGTTTCTGGTTGGACGAGCTCTTTTTCTCGGTCAATGCCGTGCTTGACAACAACGCCACGTTTTTGGGCTTGCAGACCGTCCAAGGTCCCTTGGCCAACGGCGGCAGTTACTTCGAGACCAACACCGTGACCATTCCAAACGTGCCGGCCGGCACCTATTATATTATCCTCGAGGTGAATGCCGACGGGCTGGCTGAGGAGGCCAACCTCACGAACAACGTTCTCGCCGTGCCCTTTGTCGTGGGACCAGGCGGTGTCTCCACGCTGCCGGGCATCGTCCTGGCCCACGCCGTGAGGGTGCCTGGCGGGGCCTTTCAATTCGGCTTCACCAACACGCCCGGAACCAGCTTCAGCGTCTTCTCCACGACGAATCTGTCCTTGCCCTTCACCCTTTGGATACCCCTGGGCAACGTCACCGAAGTCTCCCCCGGCCATTACCAGTTCACCGACCTGCAGGCCACCGCCAGCCCCAGGGGTTTCTACCGCGTCCGCTCGCCCTGAGGTGTTACGAACTTTTCTGACCTCGTACTTCTTGCCAAAGAAACGGGCGATGCGTCGAGTCCTTTTGGCCCCCGGTCTGCGAGGGTTCAGACGTGGGTAGCGAAGGCCGGATGCCGGTTTGAGGCCCACCCCCTCTCGGCACTTGGCATTGGCGGCCGGCAGGCCCGATGACTCTGGAACGGCGGTTTGAGCATTGGGCGATCCAATTCGGTTCAATCGACGCATTTTTAAGAGTCTATTTTCCTTGCAGAGGCCCTGCCGCAAAGGGTACAAGCGTCAGTTGCCGAGTGCAGTAGATCTTTGAACCTGGGAGGCCATGGACCTCCTGGGGGTTGAGTCAACGGGGCTCTCAACCGCGTTCCTCTGACCTTTACCGGTCGTTCTTCTGCTTGCCCTGCGCGTGTACCATTCCATGACGGATTGGCGGCAAGGGGAATCGAACTGACAGCCCTAAAAACTGCTAAGAAGGCCAAACATGAAGGATATGAAAATCAAGACGCAGTGGGGCGGAAGAAGTGCTTTCACGTTACGAATGCCGGTCCTCGCGGTCATCCTGCTGGCTGGCCTGCAAACCACGCTGGCGCAAGGCGGGAACGGCCTGCCGCCGCCCCACCCGGTGATGCATTTTACCCGCGAACAGCTCTTGGAGATGCAGGCCGCGCATTTTAGGGCACCGCAGCTTGCGGCTCCGCCGGTTTTCTCCACCTTTGGAGGAGGGCCGACGTTCGGCGGTTCGCTGAGTTTGCTGGCCGACTTGCCCTACGTTCCGGCCGAGCGGAACCAGGGAAGCTGTGACGACTGCTGGCAATGGGCCAGCACGGGGATTCTGGAGATCGCCCACCAGGTCCAGAACGGTGTCTCCGATCGCCTCTCGGTCCAGTTCATCAACTCGTGCGACACATCCAACATCTGCTGCAACGTCGGCGACATAGGTTTGTTTGCCGAGTTTTACGCTGCCGAAGGTTTTTGCATCCCCTGGTCCAATACCAATGCCGCGTACGACAGCAGTGCAGGCGGCACAAACTGCATTCCCTGCGGCAGCATCGCCACCACCCCGCAATACCCCATCGGGTCCATCCAGGCGCTGGCCATTACCACCACGGGGGTCGGACAGGCCCAGGCGATTGCGAATATCAAGAGCGTCCTGAACCAGAACAAGGCCGTTGAGTTTGGCCTGCTTATGGCCACCGCGGACGACTGGACCGCCTTCGGCGACTTCTGGGAGAATGAAACCGAGAGCGGGCTCTGGACCAACACCTATTGTGGCCAGACGTTCGTCGAAGGGGGCGGCGGCGGGCACGCGCTCCTGTGCGTTGGGTATAACGACGACGTCGCCACGAACAGTTATTGGATCATCGTCAATTCCTGGGGTGCCAACGCGGGTCGCCCGAACGGCCTTTTCCATCTTGGGATGAACCTGGATTACGACTGTTCTTTCCAGACCGGTAATGGGACCGCCTACAGCCTCCTGTGGTCCACGCTGGACGTTGAGTTCTCGGCTGCTGTGCCGCACGTGGACCACTTCAGTTGGGACACGATCCCCTCGCCTCAAAGCACGAACAATCCTTTCCCGGTAACCATCACTGCCCAGACCGCCGTCGGCGTCGTCGAAACCAACTTCGCCGGCACGGTGGCCCTGAGCGGCCTTGAAGGCGGCGCAGCGACCAACACGCTCTGGGCGGACGGTTTCGCGAGTACGAATCTCAGCGACTGGACCCCGGAGTTCGTATGGCCCGATGTATATGATGTCTTCGTCACCACCAAGGCCGCGGCCCCAGGCAGCGTTAGCTCCCTGTTCATGTACGGCGGTGACTTTATCCCTTGCGATGGTATTTCGCACGTTTTAGACAACCTCACCCCCAATTTCATCAGCTTCTACGTGGCCACGGGGGCCACCAACGAGGACGCGGCATACTTCGTGGTCGGCGATGCGAAATACGGCACAAACTCCGTCGCCTTCTTTCTCATGGGCGACGATGGAACCATGGGCTTGTATGATGGAACCCAATGGCATGGCACTCCCTATTTGGCGGACCAGTGGTACAAGATATCTTTGGTTCTGGATTGGACGGCCTTGACGATTTCCTATTATGTGGATGGTGCGCTCGTGGAGAGCGGCATTCCGTTCCGAAACCCGGCCATTTCCGCGTTGACGCTGTTAAACCTCTACAACTTCAGCCCGGCAGAATCCTGGTATGATGCGATCGAATTCCTGGAAAGCGGCACGAGTTACGTTCCGATCAGTCCCGTCAATTCCGGCGCGTTCGTCAATGGCGTCTGGAGCGGAAATCTCGCCGTGCTGCAGACCGCGAGCAACCTGGTGTTGAAAGCCGACGATGGCAACGGACACTCCGGGTTGAGCAACCCCTTCAGCGTAAGCGCCTCAGCCGCGCCCACGCCCACGATCACCGTGCAGCCGACCAGCTTGAACTTTGGCTCGATCCAGGTGGGGACTTCGGCCAGCCAGAACCTGTATGTGACCAATGATGGCGGAGGAACCTTGACCGGAAGCGCCACTGTGTCCTCGCCCTTCAGCATTGTGTCCGGGGGCAGTTACAGCCTGGTGGCCGGCCAGAGCCAGCAGGTGGTCGTAAGTTACAACCCGACCGCCGCGGGGACGAACGACGCCGTGGTGAACTTCACCGGCGGCGGCGGCGCCACCGTCGGGCTAACCGGCGCGGCCTATCTCGTGCCCCCACCCAACCTTTACTCTTTCACCAACGCCGGCACGATCACGATCAACGAGGCCCTGCCCGACAACACTCCCTCCGCCGCCACGCCGTATCCTTCGTCCATCACGGTAGCGGGCCTGTCAGGGACGCTGAGTAATGTGTCGGTCACGTTATGCGGTTTCAGCCATACGTATCCGCACGACGTCGCGGTTCTGCTGGTCGGACCCAGAGGCCAGAAGGTCGTGGTTATGGCGAATAGCGGCGGCTATGGAGTTTCCGACGTGACTTACACCTTCAATGACTATGCCGCAACGGCCTTGACCGAGTATCCTTCTGGCCCGACTCCCAGCGGCACCTACAAGCCAAGCGATTGCGGGTCGGGGATCGCCACTTTCCCGGCGGGCGCTCCCGCCGGTCCGTATCAGACCGTGCTGGCGATTTGTAACGGCGCCAGTCCCAACGGGGTATGGTCGTTGTATGTGCAGGATGACTATTACGGCGATTTTGGCAGCATTGCCAATGGCTGGGCCGTGGCGTTCAACCTGCTCACCCTGCCGCAGGCGCCGGTGATCACGCAGCAGCCGCAGCCGCAGGCGGTCATCGCCGGCTCGCCGGCTACCTTCAGTCTCCTGGCCTCTAACGCTCAGTCATACGCGTGGCAAATGAATGGAACGAACCTGACCGATGGCGGGAGAATCTCCGGCTCAACGACACCGGTGCTCACCATCGCCAATACGCAGACCAACGACTCCGGCAGTGAACTGAGTTGCCTCGTCGGCAACGCCAACGGCGTGGTCACCAGCGCCGATGCGCTGCTGACGGTGTATCCGACCTCGACCTCGGTTTTGAAGGGTTGGACCAGTTCTAACGGCGTATTCCAGTTCACACTCACCGGGGCGCTCATGGGCAACTATATCATCTACGAATCGAGCGACCTGAAATCCTGGAGGGAGTTGACGGTGGTCACTACGACCAATGGCAGTATCACCGTTTCTGACCCGAGTTCGGGACTCAAACAGCGGTTCTATCGCGCCAAGGCGCAGTAGCAGCGCCGACCAGGAAAACGGGCGCAGGAATCCGGCAGGCCATTTAATCCCCCGCCGCCCGGCCGGGTAGCCGAGTGCTTTGGACGAGGAAAACCTTTACTCGGCGATTCCAGCGGGCATCCTTGGAGCATGCCCATGAAACATCGACGCTCTTTTCCCCCTGCCGCGCTCTTCCTGTGCTTTCACTTATTGGCGATGAAGCCGGACGGGGGCGCTATGGCGGGCGTAGCCGCGCCCGGCCCGCCGGCCTTGAACCTCGGGTCGCGGCTGGAACTGTTTGTGGACGACCTGCTCGTTGACCAGCTCAAGGGAACGACGCTGAAGTTGCACGAACCGCAGTCCGCGGGGATGGTCCTGCGCTTCGACGCGCCCTGGGAGGGGGCCTTTTGCGGCTACGTCACCGTGCTGCGCGATACGAACCGGTTCCTGATGTACTATCGCGGGCTGCCGGTGGACCGGGCGGACGGCTCGACCAACGAGGTCACCTGTCTTGCCGAGAGCGCCGATGGGCTGGCCTGGACCAAG
>Ga0326728_10020451_pt1 | contig 12622 bp, 14 predicted proteins | sample MB3enrmetagenome_FD_207602 | JGI IMG/M metagenome (GOLD analysis project Ga0326728, IMG submission 207602) | Lab enriched peat soil microbial communities from McLean, Ithaca, NY, United States - MB31MN | ecosystem: Environmental > Terrestrial > Soil > Wetlands > Peat | place: USA: New York...
CGGTGATGACCATTGCGTCCCCATACCGTTTCTTCTCTCTTTCCATGAGAAGGCCCAGGAGGCTTGCTGATGAGACCAAGCTCGCGGACAAGGCCATCGTGGCAACGAAAGAGCTGCCCTCGCTCATCAAGTTTGGCCCGCTCCCGGACCATGAGAAAGGGAGGGTCAAATGTGAGAAGAAAAAGACTATGCACGCGCAAGAGGTTAGAAGGGCACCATTGAAGCCCCACTTACACGCGGCAGCGAGGAGTACAAAAAGGTAAAGTCCGAGGAAGGGGCTTTGATCTCCACCTGTAAACATTGTAATGAGGGAGATTATGACTATTTCCGCGGCGTGCAGACACAACCCCCATACCCAGCCGTAGTGCCTGTGAAACCGAACAATTATTAGTCTGAATAAGCTGTAAGTTAAGTATACGAGAATCAGCAGTCGGCTTGAGTCAGCATCCCTTCCAAGACACGCAGGATTGAGGCCAACGGTAATCGTGCACACCACAGCCAGGATGAGACGAGCATGAGCTAGAAAATCCTCCCTATCCCAAGCCCCTCCTTCCGGCCCGGCTAACTTCCTTTCCAACCCCTCGCCACGAGCTCCCATACCAAACTCCAGGGTTTTAGCCACGATCGACCACACGCTTTTTAAACATTCGCCGAAAGGATGACACGCCCCCTCCTGCACCGAAGGGAACCCTTGGGCAAGAAGAGATTCCCCGGCGCGTATCTTACACCCCCAAATTATAATTCTGTCATGGCTACCCGCCAGTGGGTAGTTCAAGCCTACCTAAACAACTTATAGAGGTCAAGTGGTCAATGTGCTATTGACTATTTGAAACCCTGTCCGTATTCGCTTCGTCGATGCCGTTCGGCACACAAACGCCGCAATCTGTTGTCCAGTGCCGGACACCATGCATCAGCTCTCACGTTGTGCTCCGAGGACGTATTGAGGAGGGGACCACTGCAAGAAGGACTACCTGCCCCTCCCTCCCGCCACGCGGGACCGGGCACTCTTTCCCCCTAGCAGAGGGTATGCTTTCAAAAGCGTCGGGCCATGACAATCTCCTTGATACAAGAGGCAGCCGGGGAGGGGTAGCCTTCTTCCTGAATACCAGACGCCCCCCGGACTCTCCTCTGCCGAGGAGGAAGCATCGTCGTTCTTAGCGTAGTGGCGCGCAACTGTGAGAGCCACGGCGGCGTGGGTCGGATTGGAGCTGTACAACCCATGCCTTAGATATAATCCACTGGGGGCCCCGCCTGTAGATAAGTTGGTAACGGCGCCCACCTCCCCCAGAGGAACTGGTCGTTTGGTTTTCTCAGTTCACCAAGTTCCTTTCCCCGATAGAGTTGGCGCTCCCTCAGAACCCACCCAAGTGGGGCACCCTCCCTTCGGAGGTCATCATCACGTCGAGGTAGACAGTGAACTCTTCTTCAACCATCGGCGCCTGCGACGCCGATAATCCCTCCCCATTTCTCGGGGTTCAAGATGTTTATTAATAACACTGGAATGTTAAGCCGTTGCTAACTTTTCAGGCCATCCTCGTAAAGAGATGAGGAGAAGTCCCGAAAATTTCCGAGGCTGTCGTGTCTGGAACGTACCGTGGCATGTATGAGCCTTTCGCGGGCGTTAGGTCAGCCGGCAACAAGCAAGTCTCGGTCGTCACCGGCAGCGAAAAGGATTGGCCGTGCATGGAGTGTGGCAACCCGACCAAGAAAAACCCGACAACCGTGTCACCTTTAGCTCAACCTGCAGGCAGTAAGCGTGAAATCGCAGCAGGTCCACGAATCGTCCCTCCCAGGCATGACCAGTGACCTACCCATTTCTTCAGTTTGATTTACACTTGGGGGCGCTTTGCCAAAGCTTGGATTTGCGGTTCACTCCAGAGAATCATGGGGTCGGGATTATCCCATATTTCCGTTTTTGAAGTTTATCAGCGAACCTTCGGATACTCGCCGTCATCTGTATTGGCGCGGGTCTGAACGCGATAACGACGATTTGGAGGTTTACCGCCAATAGGCGAGATACAAAATCAGCCCTTTCAGCTCTCCCTCAACGCCTCGCTCAAGATTGATTTCCAAGATTGCCGAGTCACTTCCGACGGCGGCCTGATCCTGGTGCGCGAACTCGACAAGCGACTCAGGTTCGGAGAATCGATCGAACAACATCTGACCGACTCGCGCCGTGGGAAAAATACGCAGTTTCCCTTCGCCGACCTGCTGCGGCAATCGGTCTATAGTCGCCTGGCTGGTTACGAAGACGGGCAATGGTGGTCAACAGTAAACGGAAGCCGCATGCGCAGGATTCACCCGCCAGGAGCACGTTCGGGATCTCAGATTTGACATGCCAGATTTGACATGGGAAAGGGCGGGGCTGCATCAGCAAAGCGATGGATCAATCACTGAGGCAGTGACCCGTGACGAGTGACCCGTGACAACAAACAGGCAAAGTTCAAGGGCGGAAAGGCGGTCAGAGCCGGCGGCCAAACCCCAGCGTGACACACTACCCCATATCGGTAATCGATAGAGTCAGGTGAGAAGATGAATCAATTTGCTGACTTCGAAAACCGCAAATCAAAATAGCAGTGACAAGTGACGGGCGACCAGGACACAATTAAAGTCCGAAGGCGGAAAGGCGGGCAGAGTCGACCGCCAATCCCCCACCGTGCCACACTTTCCCATACCCGTTATCGGCAGAGTTAGGCGCAAACATGAACCAATTTACTGGGTTGGCAGATCGTCAGTCACCCGATCACCCGATGGCCCGATGGCGCCACCTTGGTATTTGCAGGGGAATGCTACAATCCTTAGCCTGAAACAGGACCGCAGGCATTTTCATGACGCTCTGCTTGACACTGCGCTTCTAACCCGACTAACATCAAAGGATAAATCATGAGTGACAATTCCAGTCTGCAAAAGACGAATCTCGACGATGCCACCATCACGGTCCTGGGCTTAGGCCATATCGGGCTTCCCACCGCCTTGGGTTTGGCGGAATTGGGGCGGCGAGTTATCGGCGCCGACGACGATGCCAGCAAGGTCGAACTCATCCGGGCGGGGCAGGCGAGTTTTTATGAACCCGGCCTTAACGACCTGTTGTCGAAACACCTCCAAAGCGGCAGATTTCAGCCCGTCGGAGATGTGGAAGCCGCGGTCCGATCCGGCTCCATCATCTTCATTTGTGTCGGCACGCCGCAAAAAGCGAGCGGCCAAGCCGACCTCGGTCAGGTGGAAGCTGTGGCACGGGTGGTGGCGCGCAATTTGAACGGATACAAACTCATCGTCGAAAAAAGTACCGTTCCAGCCATAACGGCCCAGTGGCTGAAACGAACGATTGGACGCTATCACCTCGGGAAGTCTGCCGTGGTGGCGGGTGAGTCCACCTCGGGCCACGCTTCCCCGGCGCCGCTGGATTTCGATATCGCGTCCAACCCCGAATTCCTCCGTGAAGGCAAGGCACTTGAGGATTTCTTCCATCCCGACCGCATTGTGTGCGGGGTAGAATCCGAACGGGCGCGCGAGATTTTGACCAACCTCTACAGCCCCCTTCAACGCCCGATCGTGGTGACCGACACCAGCACCGCCGAATTAATCAAACACGCCGCCAACGCCTTTCTCTCCACGAAGATATCCTTCATCAACATGGTGTCGGACCTGTGCGAGAAGGTGGGAGCAGACGTCACCGCGGTGGCTCGTGGCATCGGCCTGGATTCCCGCATTGGTCCGCAATTCCTTGACGCCGGAATCGGGTACGGAGGCTACTGCTTCCCCAAGGACCTCCGCGCCTTCATTTACCTGGCGGAAGAGCACGGGGTGGATTTCTCCCTGCTTCAGGAAGTGGAGCGCATCAACCAACGCCGCGTGGACGTCTTTGTTCGCAAGGTCCGCCAGGCGCTCTGGACCCTGCCGGGGAAAACCCTGGGCATTCTGGGATTGGCTTTCAAACCCGGCACCGATGACATCCGGGAAGCGGTCAGCTTCAAGATTACGCAAGCCCTGCTCGACGAGGGAAGCATCCTGCGCCTGTACGATCCGCAAGCCATGCCGAACACCCAGCGAGTGTTTCCCCCCTCGACGGAACGACTCACTTACTGTCCATCTGCCTATGAGGCGGCGCGCGGAGCGCAAGCCCTGCTTCTCCTTACGGAGTGGGAAGAATTCCGCCAGTTGGACCTCTTGCGAGTGCGCGATCTCATGGAAGTACCCATTTTGGTGGATGGTAGAAACCTTTTTGATCCTGAAACCGTCCGCAAAGCAGGCTTCGAGTATGTTTGCATGGGCCGCGATGGGGCGGGCCACGCCGGTCTTCGCGCGAATCCGGGAAAAGCCACGGCGTAATGCGGACCACGCAGGACCGGGCGACAGAGGTGCCCCTTGTGTCGAATTCCTTACCAAGCGAGAATCCCCGGCCGCTGACCTTGGTCACCGGCGGGGCAGGTTTTTTGGGTTCTCATCTCTGCGACCGTCTCCTGGCGGAGGGCCACGAGGTCATCTGCCTCGACAATCTCATCACCGGGCGGAAGGAGAATATCCAGCACCTTTTCGTCCATCCGCATTTTCACTTCTTGCTTCACGACGTGACCCGGCCGATTGACTTCCCCGCCCGGCTCGCCAAATCCCCCGGACCACCGCCCTTTCCTCCCCGCCCGTTAAGTTACCTCTTGCACTTTGCCTCGCCGGCTAGTCCAAAGGACTACGCTCGACACCCCATTCACACCCTCAAGGTCGGAGCGCTGGGAACTTACCACGCCCTGGGGTTGGCGAAAGCCCACGGGAGTGTCTTCCTGTTGGCCTCGACATCGGAAATTTACGGCGACCCGGAGATTAGCCCGCAACCCGAGAAGTACTGGGGACACGTTAACCCTATCGGTCCGCGCAGCGTTTATGACGAAGCCAAGCGGTTCGCAGAGGCGATCAGCATGGCCTATTTTCGTGAGCACGGAGTCAAGGTGCGCATCGTTCGCATCTTCAACACCTATGGCGAACGCATGCGCCTGGAGGACGGGCGCGCCCTGCCCAATTTCATGGTCCAGGCGCTGCTGAGCAAACCCTTGACCGTCTACGGAAAGGGAAGCCAGACGCGCAGCTTGTGTTATGTAAGCGATCTTGTGGAGGGACTCTACCGGTTGCTGGTATCTGACCAGACCGGACCCATCAACTTGGGAAACCCGGAACAGGTTTCCATCCTGCACCTCGCGGAGGCGATCATCCGGACCACGCGGAGTGAGAGCTCAATCGTCTTTCAACCCCTCCCCGAGGATGACCCGCAGCGCCGCCAACCGGATATCACCGCCGCCCGGGAAAAACTGGGATGGGAGCCATGCGTCAGTTTGGAAAACGGCTTGGCCAAGACGCTCCCCTATTTCCAGGCCTCATTGCAGAACCCCCCACGGCCCGCTGCCCCCTTTGATCTCTCCTCCGCGGATTGACCCTCCGTTCGTACGAATCAGGGCTGAGGGGCGGGGATTCCGGGTGTACCGCCTGTAATCTTCGAATCCACGCGGAACTTGAGGGTCTACCCAAAGGTCCGTAATGGTCCGACGGGCTGCTCGGAACCCATCACGGCGTGGGCCGCCATCAGCTCCAGGCTTATCTTGATGAATTCGTCTTTCGCCATAAACGGCGCAAGCAACCGATGGCGGCCTTCCAAACCTTGCTGGGACTCGCGACCGGGCACAAATCCACGACCTATAAGGAGATGCGAAGCAGGCGAACCTTTCCATTCCGCCAAGCCAAAGCCGACCCCAACATATTGGGGCCTGCTGAAACAACCGGATAAACATGAGTCTTCTATCGCCGGAATATCAGGGCCAGATTGCTCGTCACCAAGGACCGGCCGAGGCCGTTAACCGGGAGGTCGCTGGGCGGTGATGCAGGTGAGCGAACGCTGCACGGCGGAACGGCAGGCGCCTCGCGTATCTGTGAACACCTGTCAGCTCGGTGTTGGGTTGGCAATGTCATCCTCGGTTGTAGTAAGCTTCTCCCCAGAGTTGGCGGAGGCCAGGAATGGGAATCAAAGAGCTTCTGGAATCGCGACGGAATGAAATCCTAGACCTTGCGGCCAGGTACGGCGCGAAGAACATTCGCATCTTTGGTTCCGTGGCCAGGGGCGAAGGCGGGCCGGGGAGCGATTTGAACTTGCTGGTGGACATGGAAAAAGGGCGAAACCTGCTGGATTTGGTCGGCTTCTGGCAAGACTTAGAGCTTATCCGTAAATAATAATCGTCTGGCGCCAACAGATCATGGCCGCAGCCAAGGCCAATAGCGCGACGTAGCCTTCTCTGGTCTTTTCAAAACTCACTAACAGCTTGCGAAATCGGTTGAGCCAAGAGTGGGTTCGCTCCACCACCCAGCGCCGAGCCTTGTAACCTGGCCGCTTACGCTTCGCATCCGCTTCTTCTCGCCGTTGTTTGATGTGGGGCCGATAGTGACGTTTCTCCACCGCTTGCCGGGCGGCCGCTCCCTTGTAACCCGCATCGGCACAGAGATGCTGGGGTGCTTTCGCACGGGGTGCCAGCCGTGCGCGGATCACTGGGTCGAGCGTCGCCGCCAGGAGCTTCACGTCATGCACCTTGGCCCCGCTCGCGACGAGCGACAGCGGGACGCCACGCCCGTCGACTAACAAACTTCGTTTGCGCCCTTTTTTTTCCCCGATCCGTGGGGTTGGCCCCCACGCATTCGATGGCCAAGGGAGCTTTCACCATGGCCCCGTCCACGCTCTGCCAGTCCCAGGCAATGCCCTCCATCTCGTCGTAGTCGGCCAATCCCGCCCGCCACAACGCCACGAAGAAACCCGCCCGGTGCCATTGCTGAAAATGCACATGGATCGCACTGGCGCTCCCAAATTCCTTCGGCAAGGCTTTCCACTGACATCCCGTGCGCAGAACATACACGATCGCGGCAAAGACCCGGCGCGGCGGCATCGGCTTCCGCCCGCCTCCCGGTCGGCGTTGATACTTGCGCTTCGCGGAACGCCGTCGCATGGGTATCAGGGGCTCAACCTTCGCCCAAAACTCGTCGGAAACTTCCCAAGATTTTATCTGTGGCATCTTGGGCCATTATTTTGCCTCAATCCCTCCGCGAGTTCAATAATTATTTACGGATAAGCTCTTAGAGGAGCTGCTTGGTTGTCGTGTGGATGTGATTACGGATGGAGGGATCAGCCCTTACCTCCGAGAGCGAATTTATGCGGAGGCGCTACCCTTGTGAAAGAGGACCGCATTTATCTTCTGCATATAAGAGACGCGTTAGAACGTATTCTCTCGTACACAGCGCAGGGCAAGCAGGCCTTCTTCGTTGATCCGCGGACGCAAGACGCGGCGATCCGGAACCTCGAGGTGGTTGGTGAAGCGGTCAAGAATCTCTCGGAAAGTCTGAAAGCCCGCCACGCAACTGTCCCGTGGAAGCGAATTGCGGGCATGAGAGACAAAATGATTCACGAATACTTGGGGGTAAATCTGCAGCTTGTGTGGGATGCCATCGAGCAAGAAGTGCCTCGTCTTCAGCAGAAAATCGAAGCGATCCTGCGGGAGTGGGACGGAGGATCCGGGTCAGAGGACTGAGATCTCCGGGCTTCCCCGGCTCCGTTGGTTCGTCCGGGCCCCTTGCTGGCGAGAACCCGCGGTTGGGATTCTGGATTGGAGTGGTTCACAGCCTTCCACGCCTTTTTCCCTGGATCCGTACTCGGTTGAGCTCGCTGGGCCTTCCCCGGACACCGATCACGGGAGGCATTCGGGAAGCACAGAATGCAGGCGAAGATAAAGCGGGTTCTGGAGCGAGACGGATGGCGCTGTCAGAAGTGCGGCGTGCTGGAAAATCTGCAGGTCCACCACAAGATCAAGAGGAGCCAGTTGGGCAACGACTCCCTCGATAACCTTGTGACCCTTTGCGCCTACTGCCACATGGCTGAGCACGGGCAGCTTTTCTATTCAGTCCCAGCCGCCAAAGTGTGCAGCAAGCCAAAACCTCGAAGGAAGTAAAGACCCTGTTGCAGTCATTTCGGGAGCTGACAATCCGCGGTCGCCGCAAATAGCACTGGGCGAGCCCTTGAGGTGCGGGTTCTGAAATCGCATTTCGGAGGTGTCGAGCCTAGTCCCCTGGGGCCCCGCATCCCGACCGAGACGCTGCATCGCTTTTGGCAGATGCTGGCGCACGCGCAGGGCCGACTCTTTCATGCCGCCCCGCTGGCCTCTGGCCTGGGTGTCAGCGGTGCCGAGGAGAAGGCATGTTGAAAGGCGACATGCCCTTCCATCGTACCCAGGCACTTACGTGATAGTGGGTGAGAGGTCTGTATGTGTGAAATCGTCGCCCTTGCACAAAATCGGTTCGCCCATTACTGAATACCAGACGCCCACCGGACTCTCCTCTGCCGAGGAGGAAGCATTGTCGTTCTCAGGGTGGTAGCGCGCAACTGTGACAGCCACGGCGGCGTGGGTCGGATTGGAGCTGCACAACCCATGCCTTAGATATAATCCACTGGGAGCCCCGCCTGCAGATACGTTGGTAACGCCGCCCACCTCCCTCACAGGAACTGGTCGTTTGGTTTTCTCCGTCCACCAAGCTCCTTCCCCCGATGGTGTTGGCCCTCCCTCAGAACCCACCCACGTGGGGCACCCTATCCTACACGGAGGATTGCACAGACGCCCAGAACCAAAATCTCAAATATGTTTGGCTAGCCTTTGCCTTTCGCTCGGCTGCCGTGCGCAACTCTGCAAAGCACCTAAGGGCTGGCCCTCTTCAAGCTCCAGATTTTCGCCATTTGTTCGCCCCAACATATAAGAACCAAATTTCCAGGAGCCACAATATACTGGGCTTTGTGGTGGATTCTACTTGACTTGGCACCTCGCTTTTTGCACTATTGCGTGCAGCGCCCCGGGCAACCTGGCAGGGCTGCCTGGGTGCGTGTTTCCCCTTGTTGGAGAGGGGATCCCTTGGATCGGGCAACCGATTCACGGGGGAAGCAAAGCTGGTAGTCGTCAGGGATTTTCGGTTTCGCAAACAGAGTGAGCTTCGACCCAATGGCGGAAGAGGCACCGGAAGTTTCGATTCGCGCCGAGCGTTTCCCAATTCACATTCCTGTCCGCTATCGCGAACCCGGCGGCCAGGTATGGTTCGAAGGGAAGACGGAAAATATCAGCCGCTCCGGAGTTCTGTTTCGAACCGAAAGTGTCTTGAGCCCAAAGACCACGATCGAGATGAGGCTGACGCCCCAGGTGGTAATCAAGGATGAGGCTCCCTGCGAAATTCTTTGTAAGGGTGTAGTGGTACGTACGGAGCAAAGTAACATTAGGGGCGCTCCGCCAGCCCTTGCTGTGGCAATACAACATTACCGGCTTTCGCGGGGACGGCAAGTGAACTGAGGTCCCTGTTCGCGAAAAGTTGTGTGTGACGACGATGGCCAGCCCGCAAAAGTATTCCAACGGTCAAACACCCTCCGAAGGTACCGCGCGAGCGGTGGGTGTTCTTTCCGACAGCATTTTCCATGCTGCTGGCAGGAGTGAGTCCTGAGAGCGAGGAGGTAAGCATCATTTCGCCTGAGAAACAAGCTGCTGGACGAGCAGGGGGGAAGGACTTTTGTCTTACCCCACGCGAAAAGCAAGTCATCATGTTAGTCGTCGCTGGCTACACGAACAAAGGTATCGCACACGAACTTGGCGTCAGCGAGCAGACTATCAGGCATCAAGCTGGGGGTCTCGAACCGATTGGAACTATTGCTTTTCGCGCTCCATCATCGGCTGGTTGACTAGCGGGAGTTTACAAGATATCGAGGGGCAGCGGGACGAAGCTCCAGTGAAAGAAGGGATTACAGGCGGAAGCGAGGTATGGCCTAACGAGCCGCTGAGGCGTGTCGGTCGAGACCGAGGGCAGTGAACAGGCGCTGCTGGAGCCCGCTCATGTGGGTGAGGCGCGTGGCGGTGGGAAACTGCTGCTGGCCTCGGCGGCGCGGGAATACCACCAGCGTTTCTTGGATGCCTGCGAGTTCTTCCCGCAGGCGGTTGACGCTGAGCGGTTCGCTTTTCCGAGCTTCCCATTGCAGCAGGGAAGTCAACAGTAAAGCCAGCACGCAATAGAAGGCATGCACTTGGATTTTCGAGTCGGTCCAGTGGCGCATCGGACTCCAGCCCAGGAAAGGGGGATTCTTCATCGGCTTGAAGTCGTCCTCGAGGTGGCCCTGAGAGCGTTAGGCCCGCACGATCTGTTCGTCCGGCCAGTCGGCATGGTCACTGAACAGAAGGGTTTTGCCGGTCTGGACACGGCACAGGTGGTTGAGGGCAGATGGGTCCGTGTGAAGGATGAGTTCCAAGCAGCCTGCCCCTTGACGATATTGCCAGGGTTGAAGTGTGCCCTCCCATCGTCCTGGCAGGAGGTCACGCTTGTGGCGTCACCTGCGCATGTAGCTCGCCTAATGCTTACAGATCATCGAGAGCGTAAGAGCAAGTTTAATTTGAGCCCCGGGATCGAATGGCCGATGCCTCTTAGAGGAGGCAGGCACATGTGGCGACCCGGGCTGGAAGTAGTGGGAGCGATTGTTCTTTTGGAATTACTTGCCGCGGGAGGGGTAAAAGGTGGGCAAAATCAGGTGAGGTAGGTGATCTGACTGCGGCGGGAGTGATTGGTGCGCCGGGGCTTGAGGTGAGCTTTCGGCAGGGCTGCATAGATCGGTGGGGTTGGGTGGTGAATCAGAAGCAGTAGCCTTGGGCCACCCAATAATGCCAGTCGGCGATGGCCTCGGCAGTTGATTCGTCTACATCTATTCCGATCAGTTGGGACAGGGGCACGGCCATTTTGCGGCCGTGCCAGTGGATCTGTACGAGCATGTCAGCGGTGCAGGCGTCTTCCGGTGCCAAGCGCCGGACTTCGACCCGTTCGCCCTTGAGGAGGGGCGAAACCGCCTTGGTCCGGCGACATTCGGCCTGGAACGGGAAGTGGATTTTGTTCTCCAGGTAGTAATACCAGCCCAGGGCCTGCTCTTCCGGCCCATAAGCGTCCACGATCGCTTCGTTGTGGATTCGGTCCTCCCGCACTTGGTCCCTTTTGAGTTTGGGCATCGATGAAGTCCTCCGCGCCGCCTCAATCCTGGAGAAGCTGCCGCACACGGGAATACCGCAGCAGTTCCTGTGCACCGACCACCGGATGGGCTGGCCAAGGTTCTTCCTCGTCTTCCTCATCCAGATCATCCCTGTCTAAATCGGGCTCGGGGGGTGCGAGGAACTTGGTACGCTCCAGGTGGCCAAGATAGGCGCGAATCTCGGCGGGGGTAAATAGCCGCCGGATTTCCGCCACGAAGTCGGGCAACTCTTGCGCGAACGGCGAGTCTTGTTCCGAGGCCGCTACAAAGCTGAAGAGTTTCTCCCCGATCAGATAATCGAGGGCACTTTCCAATCCAAAGCGCTCGCGGATGTCTTCCGTTGCGGCGCACTGTTCGACCCAGATCTTGTGGTATTCGGTAGAGGGCTTCATCATCATCCCCACCTTTCTTTCAGAATGCGGCGCACGGAGGTGCGCCCGATCCGCAACCGGCGTGCGATTTCGGATTTACTCGTGCCCGCGCGGTAGAGCTTCCGGATCTTATCAGCGTGGAGACCTGCCGTAGCGGGTCGCCCCAGACGTTGGCCGTTCTGGCGGGCGTGGGCCAGGCCGGCCCGAACTCGTTCCCGCAGAATCTCCCTTTCGAACTCCGCAAAAACGGCGAGTAATCCCGCCATGGCGCGACCAGCGGGCGTGGTCAGATCCAGCGCCTCGGTCAGCGACACGAAGCCGACGCCCAGATGCTCCAGTTCCTGCAAGGTTGCCAGCAGGTCGGTTACCGAGCGGCCCCAACGGTCCAGCCGCCAGACTAACACGACGTCGATCTCACGGCGACGCGCCGCTTCCAGCAGTTGCTCTCGCCGCTCCCGCTGAGAAGCGCCCGAGCCGATTTCTTTGACCTGCAGGGCGATCGTCCAACCTCGGCGGGTGGCGTATTCCCGCAGGGCACGGGTCTGCATCGGGATGGTCTGCTGATCCTGAGTAGAAACGCGGGCGTAGAGGCCTGCCCGGGACGGTGTTTTGGCCCGGTGAGGGGGGTGGCCAAAAACCTTCCGCAATTTCGGTTCTCGGGAAGCCCGTTTTTCGGCCATTTTCGAGTGACACTTTCACCTGGCCGCAGAGGATCCTTTCCGGCCAGGTAGGGAGCATTCTACTCTTGGCGGGGGCTAAGCGGAACCTCGGATTGTGCCGGCCTGCTGCTGCAGCGTCGCACGATAATTCCAGGGCATCCACACCGTCGGGTTCTTCGCCAACTCCTCGGCGTGTTTCTGCAGTTCGGTGAGGTAGTCGAAGGGATTGGCAGCATTCAATTCGCAAGTATGGATCAGGCTCATGAACAGGTCCCCCACCTCGGCACCGTTCTCCGTCTTATAAAATAGGGAGTTTTTGCGGTGCAGAATGCATTTCTTCAGGGCGCGCTCCACGAGGTTCGAGTCCAGGGGCGCGCCAGGTTCGCGGAGGAACAGCGTCAGCCGATCCCACCGCTTCAGGCAGTACCGGATCGCCTCGCCCAGACCCGAGTTGGGTTCCACTTTCTTTTCTGCGAACTGGGCGAGAAACCAAGCCTGCAGAGCGTCCATCACGGGCCGACTGTGCTCCTGGT